>Ga0207110_10191_pt1 | contig 15146 bp, 15 predicted proteins | sample Alteio_BWMinHeat_74_FD_153582 | JGI IMG/M metagenome (GOLD analysis project Ga0207110, IMG submission 153582) | Enriched cells from forest soil in Barre Woods Harvard Forest LTER site, Petersham, Massachusetts, United States -... | ecosystem: Environmental > Terrestrial > Soil > Temperate forest >...
GGTATAATTATTCATCGGAGTGAATAATTACTCATGTTAGTTGGTATCGTCGGCTTCAGGGGCTATAGCGGCGCGGAGCTGGTGCGGATACTTTCGCGCCATCCTGGAGTCGAGGCGATGCTCCTGGAGCATCGCGAAACCGATGAGGGGGCTAGACCTTTGGGCCATGCAGGTCCGCGCCGCCTAGCATATTCCCCGGAAAGCGTGCGATCAGAGGGGTTGGCGGCTGTTTTCCTCGCAACGCCTCCAGAGGTTTCGATGGAACTGACCCCGGCGCTGCTCGAAGCGGGAGCGAAGGTGATCGACCTGAGCGGCGCTTTCCGTTTGGGAACACCGGAGAATTATCAACGGTGGTACAAGGAGCCGCACACTCAGGCTGCTTTGTTCGCGGAAGCGGTTTACGGGCTGCCAGAGTTCCGCCGCGCGAGTGTCCCCGCGGCCCGGCTCATTTCAAATCCCGGATGTTATCCGACCGCCGCGAATCTTGCGCTCCAGCCCTTGGTGGAGGCCGGTGCGATCGACCGCAACGCAGGTATTGTATGCGACGCGAAGAGCGGAGTAAGCGGCGCGGGCCGGAAGCCGTCTCTCAAAACCAGCTTTTGCGAAGTGACGGAGAACTTCTCCGCGTATTCCATTCTGGATCACCGGCATGTGCCTGAGGTGCTCCAAACCTCCGGACTCGAAGAGCGGGAATTCAGTTTCACGGCGCAATTGATCCCCATCGACCGCGGCATCTTGGAAACCATCTACTTCCGGTCTTCAGACCGGATCGGTTCCGCGGAAGATTTGCTCGGCATTTATCAAACTCGCTACGCCGGAGAACCATTCGTGCGGTTGTACCGGCCCGGTCAAGTGCCGGACTTGCACGCTGTCGCCCACACCAATTTTTGTGATATCGGCTTCAAATACGACGCCAAGACACGGCGCGCCGTAGTGGTGTCCGTCATCGATAACCTCGGCAAGGGAGCCGCGGGGCAGGCCGTTCAGAATATGAATCTGGCGCTCGGGTTTGAGGAAACGGCGGGCCTACTGTGAAGATCCTCATCAAACTGGGGGGCACGCTGCTCGATGCCGAAGACTCACGGTTCCGTCTGGCGGGCGAGATTTGTGAGATCGGCGCCGTGCATCAGACCGTTGTGGTCCACGGCGGCGGGAAGCAAATGACCAGGTTTCTAGCCGAGCGTGGCGTCGAAAGCCGCTTTGTAAACGGCCTTCGCGTAACCACTCCGGAAGTGATCGACGCAGTGGTAAAGGTTCTTGCAGGCAGTGTGAATGCGCAGCTCGTAACGGCGTTCCGTGCGGCGGGCGGCCGGCCCGTCGGGCTAAGCGGCCTGTCCGCCGGATTAGTAGATGCCGAAATCCTCGATCCGGAACTCGGTCAAGTGGGGAGGCCAGTCCGCTGTGATGCGCGCTTGCTGGAAGTGCTCACACGGGAATCTTATTTACCAGTGGTCGCCTGTGTGGCGGGTGACTCGCTTGGAGCCATCTACAACGTGAATGCGGACCAGATGGCGGTTGCCTGCGCGGCTGCGTTTCCAGCCGAGAAAGTCCTGTTCCTGACCGATGTAGAAGGGGTCCGCGACGGCGAAGGTAAGATCAGGACCACACTAACAACCGCGGAGGCGCGTTCTCTTATTAACGAAGGTGTCGCTACAGGTGGCATGCAAGCCAAACTGGAAGCCGCGATGGATGCGCTCATGAAAGGTGTTGCGGAAGTGCGGATCGGTCCCGGCGCTACGCCCGGAATCGTGCGGCAACTGATGGAGGGAGCTCCTGTCGGCACCAAGCTCACTGTGTAAGGTAATGACGTGTAAGGTAATGACCACAATTCGTCCGGCTAAACTCACAGATATTAGGGAATTATTGAGCCTGATTAACGCTTATGCGTCTCAAGGTATCATGCTGCCTCGCACGGAATTCGAGATGGCGGAGAGCATCCGTGACTTTGTAGTCGCAACTGAAGTAGTCGCAAATGAAGAAGATGAGCGGCTGGTGGGTTGCGGCGCGCTGCATTTCTACACCGCCGCCTCGGGCGAGGTGCGGAGCCTCGCTGTTGAGCCAGGGCTGAAGACTCGAGGCATCGGCCGGCGGATCATGGACGAGCTGGAGCGCGAGGCTCAGGCGCATGGTCTATATTCCTTGTTTGCTTTCACTTACGTCCCCGGGTTCTTCCGGAAGATGGGCTACGTTGAAGTAGATCGGGACGAGCTTCCGCTGAAGGCGTGGAAGGATTGCCTGCGCTGCCCCAAGTTTGAATCCTGTGACGAGATAGCCATGTTGAAGCGACTGCAGCCGGGTCCCGCCCCCGCGTTACATCCCCTGTTTGTTCAGTTAGGGGAGACGCCTCAGTTGCCGATTCTGCGGAAGTAGCCCGTTCCCAAACAAAAGAGCTCAGAATTGTTCATTTAATTGAGAGCAATATCGCCCGCATTCCACTATATCCCCAAGGGAGAGTGCGGCATGAGAGCTCAAACCGTCGATGTAAGGGAATCCACTGGGCGGATCCTCTGTTGCACCATTTTTAAGCCCGGCGGACGCAAGTTGTTGGCCAAGGGTCATCTTCTGAGCGAGGACGACGTGAAGCTGCTCCAATTTGAGGGACTGGATGAAGTCTGGGTCACGGAGCTAGAAGAAGGTGAGGTCGGCGAAGATGAGGCCGTGCGACAAATGTCCGCTGAGGTGGGCTGCGGATGTGTGGAGATCCGGCTGGCGGCAGGTGGGCGGGCCAACTTATTTGCGACCGAGGACTGCTGCCTTCTGGTCGACGATGAACTCTTGCGGCGGATAAACTGCGTGGCCAGCGTGGTTATCGCGACCAACCTCAATTTCAGTTTCGCCCGCGCCGGACAACGGATCGCGACGGTGAAGAGCGCTCCTTTTGCAGTGGCGCGGGCCCAACTGGAAGCCCTCACAAACATCCTGCGCGAGCAAGGACCGATTCTTCAGGCGCGGCCGCTGCGGGTGCCCTCGGTGGGCGTCCTCTATTCTGATCCTGTCCATGGAGGGAAATCCCAGCAACTTTTTGAGGCAGTCATGTTCCAGCGTCTGGATCGTTTCGGAACCAGGCGAAGCTACTCGCTCGCCGTGACGGAGGACGAAATCCCCGTGGCCCGGTGCCTGCAACATTTGCTCAAGGCCAAGCCGACCGCGATTCTAGTTGCATCCACCACGGCCCCCGCCGGACCGGAGGATGTCGTGGGGCGAGCGATGCTCCGGATTGGTTGTCACATCGAGCGCTTCCTGGCTCCGGTCGAGCCGGGGAACCTCATGATGCTTGGCTACAGCGAGGAAGTGCCTATCGTCTCGGCGCCGGGGTGCTTCCGGTCGGTTAAGCCAAACGTGGTGGACCTCGTCCTGCCTCCGATGCTGGCTCGCTACCGGATATCGGGCTGGGAAGTAGCGTGTCTGGGTCACGGCGGCCTGTTGGGATAGGTTCAAGACGTTCATGAAGCGTGAACGCGGCCCGCAAAGTGCGCAAGGTCACTTCGTATTCCCAGAACCGGACAATCTTGCTTGTTTGTGGGGCGGACCCCCGGTCCGCAGCCGACGCCCTCGTCGGCTTTTCGTTTTGGATGAAGCTGATCCTTTTGTCGAGGAGCGGGTCCAGGGGGACCCGCGCGGACCGGGGGGTCCGCCCCACCATTTCTGCCAAAGGAAACGAAGTGACATTGCGCAAAGTGCGTGCGCCACATTGCTTTCCTAAGTCGGCAGCCAGACCTCTAACGACGCGCCTCCTTCGGGACGATTATTCGCCGCGATGGCCCCGCCATGCTGAGTCACGATTCCTTCGGCGACAGTCAAACCAAGTCCGGTCCCGCGAGCGTCCAGCCGGGCCGTCACGAAAGCGTCGAAGATATCCGGCAGCACATCCGGCGGGATGCCGGAGCCATCATCGTTTACCGAGATGACCATCCCGTGCGCGCCGGCTCGCTCCGCCGGACGGGATTCCGCTTCGATGTGGCCCCCCGGCTGGGTTGCTTCCAGGGCATTACGGAGCAAATTCACAAACACTTGGAGCAGACGGTCCGAGTTGCCAATCACGTGGTGCTCCGGCTTGACGTGGTTGCCGAACTGGACGCTCGAAGCCTTCTCGTCGATCGCCACCAGGGACCAAGCTTCATCGATCAACGGCCGCACTGTGAGCGGCTCCATGTGCTGTTTCCGCACGCGGGAGAAGTCCACCAGGCTCTCACTAATTCGCCGCAGCCGTTGCGTTACGCGCTGCATCCGCTCCAGCCGGTCCAGCGTGTGCGGGTCCGCGGTTGTTTCGATGAGCTTCTCAATCGATCCATTCAAGACCGCCAGAGGAGTATTGAGCTCGTGCGCCACGCTGGCGGAAAGCAACCCCAAACTCACCAGGCGATCCTGTTCTTCCAGGCGCTGAAGCGCGGCGGCTAGCTCGTCCTCGTGATGTCGCAGCGACGCGACCGTCTTGTTCCGCGAGCGCATCAGGTAACCGATTTCATCCCCCATGATTTCCCGGTCTGGAATCAGTTCCTGGGTGCGGTCGCCCGCCTGGGTCGCGGCATCCGCGTCCAGCATTCGTTTGAGCGGCTGGTATACGTAGAGCGGCATGATGACAATCTCGAGGACCGCAACGGCCAGGACGTAGATGATGCCCAGTACCAGGAACAGCGTAATGCGAGCGCGGGAAACCACCTCCTGGTAACTCTCCCGCGACGATCCTTCGACCGATCTTTCCGCCTTCGCATCGGATACCTGTTTTTCGAACAAGGGGATCAGGGTGAAGTAGGCGGCGCCTGCTAGGACCAGGAAGAAAATATTGTGCAACACCATCAGTTTCGGACGTACCTTGAGGTCGCCGAAGATTCTACCGATTGTGGATGAACTCTTGTTAGGCAAGAAATTTTAGCCCGCTTGCGCAAGAGCTCCAGCTATGATAGAACCATAGAAAGCCCAGATGGGGAATGTTGTGACCAAGCCGCTCAGCGCAGTGCCGAGGACAAACACTTAAGATGGCTGCTGTCTTCCCGAAATCGTCAGACATTATTTTAAAAGTAGCAGGTGCGGTAATTGGTCTTGGCGCGGTGGCCACCGTGGCTGCGTACGCCTACTACTCCTATCCAACAGTTATTGACACAGGTTATCAGCCGGTGCAACCGGTGCCATACAGTCACAAGCTGCACGCCGGCCAACTCGGTCTGGACTGTTACTACTGCCATTCGACAGTCTACAAAGCGGCTTATGCCGCGATCCCGGCCACGCAGACCTGCATGAACTGCCACGGCGAGAAGAGGGTCAAGGACTCGAGTCCGCGGCTGGAACTGGTGCGGCAGAGCTTCGCAACCGGGAAACCGATTCCGTGGGTCAAGATCCACCAGCTTCCCGACTACGTTTTTTTCAACCATCAAGCTCACCTCAACGCGGGCGTGAGTTGCGTCAGTTGTCACGGCCGCATCGATCAGATGATCGAGGTCCATCAAGAGAAGCCGCTCAACATGGGGTTCTGCCTGGAGTGCCACCGCGACCCCGCGCCTAATATCCGGCCTGCTGAGTTGGTCACCAAGCTGGACTGGGTTCCGGACCGCGATCCAAGAGAGATTGGGGCTGAAATCATTGCGCAGAAGCATTTGAATCCCCCTGTGAATTGTTCGGGGTGCCATCGATGAGTCTTGTTTCTATTAAGAGCGTTGCAGCTTCTGGTTCGACGGGACCCAAATACTGGCGCAGTCTCGATCAACTAGCCGGCACACCCCAGTTCCAGGAGTGGGTGGAGCGTGAGTTTCCCGCCAACGCCAGCGAACTACTGGACAGCAATTCCCGCCGCACGGTCCTGAAGCTAATGGCGGCCTCCTTCGGTCTGGCGGGCTTGGCCGCGTGCCGCAGGCCGGTTGCGCATGTCCTGCCGAACTCAAAAGGCGTGGATGATTATGTTCCAGGCCAGTCGTACTTCTATTCGACCGTCATCTCGATGGGGAACCATGTGCATGGACTCCTGGTCGAAACGCACGACGGCCGTCCCACCAAGGTAGAAGGTAATCCGGATCATCCCACCAGCCACGGTGCGGCCACGGCTCTGGCTCAAGGGTCGTTGCTCAACCTTTATGATCCCGACCGTTCCTCCAAAGTGCTGGAGGGTGGCAAAGAATCGAGTTGGCAGAAGTTCGAAGCGTACGTCAAGACTTTACCGTTAAGTGATGGGTCCGGACTTCGTTTCTTAAGCGAGGCGATCACGTCCCCGTCGCTCGCTGCTCTGCGGTCTGCGGCGTTGGCAAAATTCCCCAAAGCAAAATGGATCGAATACGAAGCATTTGCGCGGGACAATGAGCGCCTGGGATGTGAGCTGGCGCTGGGTGTGCCCGGGTACGCGCGGGCGAAGTACGACAACGCTAAGGTTGTTGTTTCACTGGATTCCGACTTCCTGGGTCTGGATATTCCCGCACCTCTGGCGACCAAGTTGTATTCCAAGCGTCGACGCGTTTCGAGTGACGAAGATCTTGAAAACATGAGCCGCTTGTACGCGGTCGAGAGCCAGTTCTCGCTGACCGGAATGAATGCGGATCACCGGCTGCGATTGAAGGGCGCTGAAGTGAAGCAGTTCGCCGCGGATCTCGCATCAGCCATCGGCGCCTTGCCGGGGGCGTTGAACGTCGTGCAGAACGCTACGGACCGCCGTTCGAAGTTCCTCGCGGCCGTGGTCAAGGATTTGAAGTCCGCCGGCAAAGAAGGACTGGTGGTAGCTGGACCGAGGCAGCCGGCGATCGTTCACGCTTTGGCGCACGCGATCAATTCCTCGCTCGGCTCGATCGGGACCACGGTCGAGTTCCCGAAGATCTGGTCTGACGGAAAAGCCCAGTCAGGAAATGAGGCGCTCAAGAGCCTGGCGAACGAGATGAATGCCGGCCAGGTCTCAACGCTGCTAATTCTGGGCGGGAATCCCGTCTACACGGCGCCGGCCGATGTGCAATTCTCCAATGCCCTGGCTAAGGTGGCGAATTCGATTCACCTCGGTCTCGACGAGGATGAAACGGCCGCCGCGGCGAAGTGGCACGTGCCCGAAGCGCACTTCCTGGAGAGTTGGGGCGATGCCGCTACAGTGTTCGGCGCGGCCGCCATCCAGCAGCCTCTCATTGAGCCGATGTTTGGCGGAAGGACATCCTCCGAAGTCCTGGCGCTCGTGATCGACAACAAAGACAAAAAGGCCTACGACATCGTAAGGAACTACTGGACCTCTCAGTGGCCCGCTGCTACACGTGAAGCTAGTTGGAAGAAGGCGCTCAACGATGGGATTCTGCCGTCGCCACCCGCCGAGACGCTGAAGGCGTCCGTGGACGCAAAGAAAATCGCGGCGGCATGGGCTGCGGAGCCCAAAACCACGGTGAGCGGGCTCGAAATCGCCTTTGTCCCCAGTTCGTCTGTGTGGGACGGCAAGTACGCCAATAACGGTTGGATGCAGGAAGCGCCGGATCCGATGACCAAGCTGGTATGGGGCAATGCCGTTTTGATTAGTCCCAAGACCGCGAAGGATAAAGGCATCACCAACGGCGACGTAGTCAACTTGTCCAAGGGCGGCCTCACGGTCAAGGGCGCGGCTTGGGTTCAGCCCGGCCAAGCGGACGATTCCGTTACCATTGCGATCGGTTACGGCCGCAGCAAGTGCGGACATGTGGGCAAGGATGTTGGCTTCAACGCCAACCTTATCCGGACCGCCGACGGATTCTGGTACTCCGATGGATTCTCGATCACGCCGACAGGCGAACGGGAGATTCTGGCCTCGACGCAGGAGCACGGGGCCCTCGCCGGCGACACAATGCACGACCGCCCGATTGTGCGGGAAACCAGCGTCGCTGATTACAAGAAGAATCCCAAGGTAGTGGAGGAAATGTCGGAGGTTCCGGCGTTGCATTCCGTTTACACCGAGCGGGTCTACGATCAGGGCAACCAATGGGGTATGGCCATCGATCTGGCTTCCTGCACCGGTTGCAATGCTTGCGTAGTGGCTTGCACCTCCGAGAACAACATTGTGGTGGTCGGCAAGGATCAAGTCCTGCGCGGCCGCGAGATGCACTGGTTGCGCATGGATCGCTACTACGTGGGATCCGAGGATGAGCCTCGAGCGGTGGAGCAGCCGCTGCCGTGTTTGCAGTGCGAGAACGCACCCTGTGAAAACGTATGTCCGGTAGCCGCAACCACTCATAGTCCGGAAGGCCTGAACGACATGGTGTACAACCGCTGCGTGGGAACGCGGTATTGCGCCAACAACTGTCCGGTCAAGGTGCGGCACTTCAACTTCTTCAATTTCCACAAACACGATCACGAGATTCTGAGCATGGCTCACAATCCGGACGTTACCGTGCGCATGCGCGGGGTGATGGAGAAATGCACCTACTGCGTGCAGCGAATTCAGGAGACGAAAATTAAGGCCAAGACCGAAGGCAGGCGCGCGATCAGGGATGGCGAAATTCAGACCGCGTGCCAGCAGACTTGCCCGGCCGACGCGATCGTCTTCGGCAATATCAACGATCCTCAGTCGAGGGTTTCGAAGATGAAGAAGCAGGAGCGCAACTATGCGCTGCTGGCCGAGCTCGACATCAAGCCGCGCACGACGTATTTGGCGAGGTTACGGAATCCAAATCCGGAGTTAGAAGCATGAGTTGGGACACACGCCACTGTGGATGGAATGGTGGGGCGGACCCCCTGGTCCGCGGCCGACGCCCTCGTCGGCTTCTGGTGTTGGATGAGGCTGATAATATTGGCAACGAGCTGGTCCAGGGGGACCCGCGCGGACCAGCGGGTCCGCCCCACAAATTCAGCAGCTGCAGCGGAGGACGGGCATGAGCGCAGTCCGGCAAGACGCACAGTTGATGGACGTCAATCCGCCGCTAGTGGCGGGACGTCCCGATTATCACGATGTAACGGCAAAAATCAGTGGGATCGTCGAAGGCAACGTCCGCGAGACGCCGCGAAAGTATTGGATCACCCTTGGCTGCACTCTAACGGTCCTTGGCCTGTTAGGCGCGATGCTGACCTATCTGGTGTCGACCGGTATCGGTGTGTGGGGCAACAATCGTCCTATCGGATGGGCCTGGGATATTACGAACTTCGTGTTCTGGATCGGTATCGGCCACGCGGGCACACTGATCTCGGCGATCTTGTTCTTGTTCCGGCAGAAGTGGCGGACCTCCATCAACCGTTCGGCCGAAGCGATGACGCTATTTGCCGTAGCTTGCGCCGGCATTTTCCCTCTGTTCCACACCGGGCGCCCCTGGCGCGCCTACTGGCTGTTCCCGGTCCCGAACACGGATCTCAACATGTGGCAGAATTTCCGTAGTCCACTGATCTGGGATGTGTTCGCCGTATCCACGTATGGAACGGTGTCGGCGCTATTTTGGTTCACGGGCCTGATCCCTGATCTGGCGACCTTGCGTGACCGCGCCACCAGTAAGATTCGGCAGTGGATTTTTGGATTCCTGAGCCTGGGCTGGCGTGGATCGGCGCGGCACTGGAGCAATTACGAAGCCGGTTATTTGATCCTGGCCGGCATCTCGACGCCGCTGGTGCTCAGCGTCCACTCGGTGGTTAGCTTCGACTTCGCAACGTCGGTCATTCCCGGATGGCATACGACGATTTTCCCGCCCTACTTCGTCGCGGGAGCGATTTTCTCCGGATTTGCTTGCGTGATGACGCTGCTCATCATCGCGCGCTGGCTTTTGAACCTGGATGACTTGATCACCATCAAGCACCTGGAGAACATGAACAAGATCATGCTGGTGACCGGGTCGATCGTGGGTTATGCCTATGCCACCGAGCTTTGGACCGCTTGGTACAGCGGCAACACTTTCGAGAAATTCACTTTTTATAACCGAGCCTTGGGACCGTACTGGTGGGCCTATTGGACGATGGTGAGCTGCAACGTCATCACGCCGCAGTTTTTCTGGTTCAAGCGGCTGCGCCGAAGCGTCCCGTTCATGTTTGTGCTTACCATCTTTATCAACATAGGCATGTGGTTCGAGCGCTTTGTCATTATCGCGACCAGCCTTACGCGCGACTTTCTGCCGAGTTCGTGGGGCATGTTCCACCCAACTTGGGTGGACATGTGTACGTTGTTCGGAACCTTCGGCTTGTTCTTCACCTTGTTCCTGCTGTTCGCCCGGTTCCTCCCGATGATCGCCATCGCGGAAGTTAAAGGTGTGGTCGCCCAGGAAAAGCATTCCTTCGCCACGGAAGAAGTAGGAGGCCGACATTAATATGCCCCCGGTCGACCTGGAACAAATCAAAGATAAGCTGGGCATCGGCTCGGACAAGGTCTACGGCGCGATGGGAATGTTCACAACGCCGGATGATCTGGTCGAGGCCGGCCGCAAGATCAAAGCGCTCGGCTATACCAAGCTCGACGCCATGACCCCATTTCCGGTGCATGGTATCGACAAGGCGATTGGCGTTCCCTATTCCAAGCTGGGTTGGATCGTGATCTTCTTCTCGATATTGGGAGGATTTTCGGCGCTGCATCTGCAATGGTGGACGGGCGGCGCTAGCTTCGTCGCGAAGGGGCCCGCGGCGGCGCTTTCGAGCTATCCGCTGGTAATCGGCGGCAAGCCCCTGTTCGATTTCAGCTTCTCGATTCCAGTCACCTTCGAATTGACGGTACTGTTCACCGCTTTCGCCACAACCATCGGGATTTTTGCGTTGAACGGACTTCCGAAGTTGTACCATCCCTCGATGAATTACATGCACGCGCACCGGGCCACGGATGACCGCTTCATTCTGGTGATCGAAGCGGATGATCCGATGTTCAGTCCAGTGAAGAGCTCGGATCATCTGCGCAGCGTTGGCGCTTTCGACGTGGAGGTGGTAGAGGGATGATTCAGAAGTCAGGAGTCAGGAGTCAGAAAGCGGCGGCCTGTGTTGTTCTTGGGCTGCTGGTTTTGGCCGGTTGCTCAGGCATTCAGCGGGACCCGCCCATCGAAGTATGGGACGACATGCGGCGGCAGGAGAAGTTTAAGCCCCAAACTGCAAGTTCGTTATTTGCGGATGGCCGCTCCACTCGGGTGCCCCCGGAAGGAACGGTTGCTCGCGGTCACTTGATGGAAGAAACTCCCTACAATACCGGCATGGAAGGCGCGTTGTACCTGGGCAAGAATCCGCGGCCGATCACGGCGGAGCTCCTGCATCAGGGGCAATTGAGATTCAATACGTACTGCTCCCCCTGCCATGACAAGACTGGCTCGGGTCGCGGAATCGTTCCGACTCGCGTGCCTACGTGGCAGCCTTCGAATCTAATGGAAGACCGTCTGGTGGAGGCGGCCGACGGCGATCTCTTCAATGTAATTACCAACGGGCGGCGGTCCATGCCTCCCTACCGGTTCCAAGTCATGGTTGACGACCGGTGGGCCATTATCGCGTACGTCCGGCTGCTGCAGCGCGCGGCTCACGGCGGAGCGGCTGATCTGACCCCCGAGCAAAGGGCTTCCCTCCAATAGCATGAGCGAGCATCTCCATACCGACAACTATCAAATGGAAGCGAGCCGCTGGTCGGCTGGACGAAACGCCCTGGTTTTCGCTGCGTTGGTTTCCATCATCGCGTGCGTGGCGGGCTACATTCAGAACCCTGCGCGGTTTTTCCAGTCTTACTTGGTTGCGTTCGCCGGGACCGCGGCCATCGGGTTGGGCGCGTTTTTCTTCGTCATGGTGCAGTATTTGACCGGCTCCGCATGGAGCGTGGTGGTGCGCCGGATCATGGAGAACATCATGATCACGCTGCCGGTGGGAGCGATTCTATTTTTGCCCGTGGCGTTCGGGATCAACTACATTTATCCGTGGGCCGACCCTGCTTTTGTACAGGCCCACGAAGTGTTGAAAGGCAAGAGCGCCTGGCTCAACCAGAACGCGTTTGTCCTGCGCACGTACATCTATTTTTTGTTGTGGTCCATCTGGATCTTCGCCATCTATCATCAATCCACCAAGCAAGACAGGGAGCGGTCGGTACAACAGATGTACGTGATCTCCCGTTGGAGCGCCCCTGGGTTGTTTCTTGTGATTGTGGTTGGAACCTTGGCGGCGTTTGACTGGCTGATGTCGATGGAGCCGACTTGGTACTCGACTATTTTCGGACTGTACTATCTGGCCGGCGGCGCGCTGGCATTCATGTCCGTCATGATCCTGATCTGCCTGGGATTCCGCCGCGCGGGACTGCTCAAGAATTCAATCAGCATCGAACACTATCACGACTTGGGGAAGTGGCTGTTCGCGCTCACGGCGTTCTATACCTATATCGCGTTTTCGCAGTATCTATTGATCTGGTACGCCAACCTTCCAGAAGAGACCATCTTTTTCCGGCACCGTGCCGTCGGAAGCTGGCTGTATCTAAGCCTCGCTTTACCGTTTTTGAGGTTCCTGATTCCCTTCTTTGTACTCCTGTCACGGCCGGCCAAGAGGAACATGACCATCATCGGAGTGGTTTCGGCGTGGAGCCTGATCATGGAGTTCGTGGATATGCACTGGGTGGTGATGCCGGTGGTCAATCCCAATGGAATCCAGCTTCACTGGCTCGATTTTGCGACTCTGGGGGTGACGCTTAGCGTGTCCGGTCTGGCGTTCTGGAGCCGGTTCCGGCGCACGAAGATGGTACCGGTGGGTGACCTGCGGTTTGAGCAGAGCCTGCATTTTGAGAATGTGTAGGGAGAAATCCTATGAGCTCACATAGCGATCCTGAAATCCGGCACGCGGACCCCAGCGAGGGGTTCGACCACACGGAACCCGAAGCTCGTGCGATCTGGGCCTACTGTGTCGCGGCTATCATCATTTTGACGCTGACCATCGTCGCGCTGGAGCAGTATTTCGACAAGATTTGGAACGATGCGGTGACCGAGAAGGTCTTGTTGCCGCCGAGCGAGCAGTTGCGGGAGTTGCGCCAGCGCGATGACTGGGATCTGACGCACGCGATGTATCTGGATAAGACCAAGGGTCAAGTTCGAATTCCCGTGGCTCAGGCGGAAGATTTATTCCTGAAGGAAGTAGCGCAAGGAAAACTGTTTTATCCGGCCAAGCCGACTGTGCCCAAGAAAGAAGAGCCAGAGGCGCCTGCGCCGGCGGCAGGAGCTCCAGCAGGAGCGCCGGCACCGACGCCTGCAGGAGCAGAGACTAAGAAGTAGATGTCCAAGATTTCCAAATCAAAAGCGCAGAAACCCCGCCCTGACGGACGGGGCTTGAACGGTCGAAATATCAAGCCCCGTCCGTCAGGGCGGGGTTTCTTGTGCCTGGCCCTGCTTGCCGCGCCGCTATTCGCAGGATTCGACACTCGCGTCGGCTCGCTCCCGGGCGGTCCCTCGGTGATCGATCCCAATGCCCGCCCGCCGCTCCTGAAGAGTGTCGGGATCGACGAAAAGCTGGGAGCCCAGGTCGATCTGAGTCTCGTCTTCACCGACGAGAATGGGTCGCCAGTAGCGTTGAGGGACTACTTTCATCCAGGCCGGCCCGTCATCCTGAACCTGGTGTATTACACCTGTCCGATGTTGTGCAGCCTGATTTTGAACGGGCAAGTAAACACCCTGAAAGAAATTCCCTGGACGCCCGGTAATGAGTACGAGGTTGTCACCATCAGCATCGATCCACGGGACTCCAGCGAGATTGCCCGTCAGAAGAAGCAAGGGTATTTGGCGAGCTTTGGACGATCCGCTCCGGGCTGGCATTTTCTCACGGACTATAAGGAAAACGTAAAGCGTCTGGCGGAGCAGGCCGGCTTCCGCTACGAATATGATCGGGCGCAGAAGCAATACGCCCACGCGGCGGCGATCATGATCCTGACGCCCGAAGGGAAGATGGCGCGGTATCTTTACGGGGTCGACTTCAAGCCGCGGGACGTCCGCCTGGCTCTGGCGGAGGCGTCGCAGGGGCGGTCCAGCATGGCGCTCGAAAAGCTTCTTTTGTTCTGTTATCACTACGATCCTCAGGCGAACCGTTACGTCCTATTTGCCGAAAACGTGATGCGGGCCGGCGGGATTTTGACGATCCTCATCGTCGGTTTTACCTTATGGCGGTTATTCCGCAACGAGCGTTTGGCTCGAGAAGGAATGGCATAGATGGAGTGGGTTCGTAATTTGATGATGCCGCCCCAAGGCTCGGTATTCGCCGGCCAGGTCGACTTCGTATACATGGCGCTGTTTTGGCTCAGCGTGGTTCTGTTTCTGGGGATCGCGATCCCCTCGGTCTACTTTCCATGGCGCTATCGCTACAAGGCGGGCCGTGTGACGCCGCACATCACGCATCACACCGTGCTTGAAATCACTTGGAGCGTGCTGCCGCTCATCTTGTGCATTGGGATCTTTTTTTGGGGCCTCAAAGGGTGGATGGAGTATCAAGTGGCTCCGGGAGAAGCCATGGAAGTTCAGGTCACCGCGAGGCAATGGCAGTGGGTGTTCGAATATCCGGACGGCTCCCGCACCATTAATGACCCGCACGTGCCGGTGAACAAGGCTGTGAAGTTCGTCATGGGTAGCGAGGACGTCCTTCACGATTTTTTTGTTCCCGATATGCGCGTCAAGAATGATATCGTGCCTGGCCGCTATACCCAGGTGTGGTTCACGCCGACCGTGCTCGGAAAGCACACCTTCACCTGCGCGGAGTATTGCGGCAAGGGTCATTCCGAAATGGCCGGGACACTGACTGTCGAGAATGACGCGGATTTCGCCAAATTCCTGGAGACGGGCGGCACCGAATGGGAACCGTACTTCAAGGACCACAAGGAAGCGGAATGGGGCAAGATCACTTATCAGCGTGTCGGATGCAACAGTTGCCATAACGTTGATGGCACAAAAAGCAAAGGGCCCAGTTGGAAGGGCATTTGGGGCAAGATGGAGAAGGTGCACATCGGGAGCGCCACAGGTCCTTTGACGCAGGTTCTGGTGGATGAGCCCTACGTGCGGGAATCGATGATGAGCCCTCAGGCCAAGGTGGTGGACGGGTTTGAAGGAATTATGCCGACCTTTCAAGGCCTGCTCAAGCCGAACCAGGTGACGGGCCTGATCGCTTACATCAAGTCGCTGCAGTAGAAGGCCGGAAGAAGGTATTAGATATGGAACATAGAGTTACGACGGGAGCGAAAATCAGCGGGGACCGGCCGCGGCCCGCGAAGAACTATCTGAACGAAACCAGCGGCATCTGGAGCTGGATGTCGACGCTCGATCACA
>Ga0207110_10155_pt2 | contig 15104 bp, 15 predicted proteins | sample Alteio_BWMinHeat_74_FD_153582 | JGI IMG/M metagenome (GOLD analysis project Ga0207110, IMG submission 153582) | Enriched cells from forest soil in Barre Woods Harvard Forest LTER site, Petersham, Massachusetts, United States -... | ecosystem: Environmental > Terrestrial > Soil > Temperate forest >...
AGTGCTACCGCGGATTGCGTCATCGGCGCAACCTGCCGGTTCATGGCCAGCGCACCCATACCAATGCCCGTACGCGGAAAGGACCGCGAAAGGGCGCAGTCGCTGCAAAAAAGAAGGTCATGGCTCGCAAGTAGCCGGACAGTTTCATAGAGAGAGGTGAGATCGGTGGCCAAGGAACCACAAGAGGGAGCAGCAACAGGAGCAGCAGCGGGTAAACCGTCGAAGCGCAAGAAGGAGTTCAAGAAAAAGCGCGAACGCCGGGCCGTCCCGCATGGCTTGGCCTGCATCCAGGCGACATTTAACAACACCATTGTGACCATCACGGCTCCGGACGGCCGGGCCGTCTGCTGGTCTTCTGCCGGTTCCATTGGCTTCAAGGGTTCACGCAAGGGCACTCCCTACGCCGCGCAGCAGGCCTCCATGACCGCCGCGGGCGTGGCCCGCGATCAGTACAGTATGAAGTCCATCGAAGTTCGCGTGAAGGGGCCGGGCTCCGGGCGTGAATCCGCTGTTCGCGCGCTGGCTGCTGCGGGTCTGCACATCGTTCATATCAAGGACGTGACCCCGGTTCCTCACAACGGTTGCCGTCCGCCGAAGCGTCGCCGTGTGTAACGGCCGCCCGCGAAGACTAAAGGAGAAACGAAGTGGCAAGACATCGTGAAGCTGTTTGCCGGTTATGCCGCAGGGAAGGCCAGAAGCTCTTTTTGAAGGGCCTGCGGTGTTTCACGGAAAAGTGCGCCATCGAGAAGCGGAACTTCGTGCCTGGGCAGCATGGTCAGTCGCGGCGGCCCAAAACCGTTGGCTATGGTTTGCAGTTGCGCGAAAAGCAGAAGGTGAAGCGCACCTATGGCCTGCTGGAGCGGCAGTTCCGCTCCTATTTTCACAAGGCCGAAATCGCCAAGGGGCCGACAGGCGAAAACCTCATCGTCATGCTGGAGAGGCGCCTGGATAACGTCGTAAAGCGCATCGGCCTGGCGGGCTCCCACGCGCAGGCGCGCCAATTCGTGTTGCATGGCCACGTCACCGTGAACGGGAGAAAGGTGAATGTGCCTTCTTTCCTGGTCAGCGTCGGCGATGAAGTCATCCTCAAGCCCAAGATGCACCAGAACACCATGGTGCTCGAGGCGCGCAACGTCGCGCAGAGTCAAAACATGGTTCCCTGGCTGGATATCGACCGCGATAATTTCAAGGCGCGTGTGGTGGCCTTGCCCAAACGCGAAAACGTTCAGACGCCGGTATTTAACGAACAGTTGATCGTGGAGTTGTACTCCAAGTAGTCGCCGGCTCACGATATTTAATATTTAATGGATACCCCGCGCGGCGGGAGGAAGGAAGCAACAAAATGTGGAAAGGCTTTCAGAAACCGAAGCGGTTGGCGGCGGAACTCGATTCCCTGACCGACAAGTACGGAAAATTTTCAGCTCAGCCGTTTGAGCGCGGCTGGGGCACCACGGTGGGCAATTCCCTGAGGCGCGCGCTGCTCAGCTCCATCGAAGGCGCTGCGATTACCGCCGTGAAAATCGAGGGCGTGCTGCATGAGTTCAGCTCGATTCCCGGGGTTGTGGAAGACGCCACCGATATCATCCTCAACCTCAAGCAGGTGCCCCTCAAGCTGAATAACGATCAGCCGAAAACGATCACGCTCAATGCCGAGATCGCCGGCGTCGTGACCTCTGCCATGATCGAGGAAGACGCCGACTTTGCCGTGCTCGATAAGAACGTTTACATCGCCACCGTAAGCGAGGGCGGCAAGCTGCAGCTCGAGATGCGCGTCAAGAATGGCCGTGGATATGTGGGCGCAGACCGCAATTTCGACGAAGATCTGCCCATCGGATACATTCCCGTGGACTCCGTGCACTCGCCGGTGCGCAAAGTGAATTATTCGGTCGAAGCCGCGCGGCTCGGCCAGATGACCGACTACGATCGGCTGATGCTCGAAGTCTGGACCAACGGCGCCATCACTCCCCAGGACGCTATTGGCCTGGCCGCCAAGCTCATCAAGGATCACATGAGCATCTTCATCAATTTCGAGGAGCAGACCGAACTGCCGGAAGAATCCGTCGAGTCCTACAACGATCCGCGTCTGGAACATCTGGACCGTTCGGTGGAAGAGCTCGAGCTTTCCGTCCGTTCGTACAATTGCCTCAAGAACGCCAATATTCAGACCATTCGCGAACTCGTGCAGAAGACCGAAAACGAAATGCTCAAGACCAAGAATTTCGGCCGCAAATCGCTGAACGAGATCAAGGAGATCCTCACCCGCATGGGTTTGGGCCTGGGCATGAAATTTGACGAGCATGGACGCATTATCTGGCCGCCGCTGCCCAGCCAGACAGCGCCACCCACGCCGGAAGAGACCGCCGGCTTATAAGCCGGCACCATCGACATGCGACACCTTAACTCAGGAGCGAAACTGGGGCGCCAACCCGCCCATCGCCGTGCAACGTTGCGCAATCTGGTAACCAACGTCATCGAGAAGGAACGCATCACGACCACGATTCGGCGCGCCAAGGCTACTCGGCCGTTGGTGGAACGAATGATCACGCTGGGCAAGCGCGATTCCCTGCATACGCGCCGGCAGGCGGCCGCCTTTCTGATGACCCCGCTCGCAACCAAGAAGTTGTTTGAAGATATTGCTCCGAGATTTGCCGATCGCGCGGGCGGATATACCCGGATCATTCATGCTGGCTTCCGCATCGGAGACGGCGCGCAGCTTGCGATCCTGGAGTTGCTGGGATCCAAGCTGAAGAAGAAGGACAAGAAAGAGAAGAAAAAGCCCGAAGCCGAGAGCGAGGAAGTTTCTGAAAAGCGCGAGGCCAAGGCCAAAGCGTAGCCCAATATCTGTTTCCGGTGAAAGGCCCGTTCTCTGTTCGAGAACGGGCCTTTCGCTTTTCATGGGGCTTCTCGCGGACGGTTTCGGTTCGCAGCCCACAGCGCCAATTGCGCGGCGCTCGCGCCCACCGTATCGAGCAGGGCGTCCCATATCGAAGCGCCGCGGCTGGGGACAAAAATCTGGTGGATTTCGTCGGAAGAGGCATAGAGCGCGGCGATCAGAATCGCCAGGCAGGCCCAGCGCAATTGCCAGCCCGTGCCGGGCGCGCGCAGCGCGCGAAAGAGCAGCAATCCGAATATGAAATATTCGCCAAAATGGCCGCACTTGCGGATGAAATCATGCAGCGCGGAAAGCGTTTCGCTGGGCACGTGAGGAAGAAACGTGTGAAGAATGCCGAAGATGATTCCCTGGGTATGATTGGCCGAAAAGGTATCGGTTGAAAAAGTGAAGATGACGGCGGCCCACACCATCACGGGGAGCCACGCGCTCAGGCGCGAGATTCCGGAGCTATTCGACCTGATAGTTGGGTGCCTCGCGGGTGATGATTACATCGTGAACGTGGCTTTCGCGCAGGCCGGCGGAGGTGATGCGCACAAAGCGGCCGTGTTCCTGCAGATCGCGAAGGTTGGCGGCGCCGCAATATCCCATGCCGCTGCGCAAGCCGCCGGTCAATTGATCGACGAGTCCGCCGAGAGGTCCTTTGTACGGTACGCGCCCCTCCACACCCTCGGGCACGGATTTTCCGCGATCCGCCGTCTCCTGGGCATAGCGGTCGGCCGAACCCGCTTCCATGGCGCCCAGTGAGCCCATGCCGCGATAAGACTTGAAGGTGCGTCCCTGATAGAGGATGGTCTCCCCGGGCGATTCTTCCGTGCCGGCGAAAAGGCCGCCGATCATGACCACGGAGGCTCCGGCGGCAATGGCCTTGGTGATATCTCCCGAATATTTCACGCCGCCATCGGCGATGATGGGAACGCCGGTGCCCTTGGCGGCACGCGCGGCTTCAGAGATCGCGGTAATCTGGGGAACGCCCGCGCCGGTGACGACCCGCGTGGTGCAGATCGATCCGGGACCGATGCCGACTTTGAGGCCATCGATGCCCAGGGCGATGAGGTCGCGAGCGCCTTCATAAGTGGCGACGTTTCCGGCCGCAAGCTGCATATTCGGCAGGCGCTGCTTCACCGCGCGAATGGCGTCCATCACGCGCGTGGAGTGGCCGTGAGCGGTGTCGAGCGCCAGAACATCCACGTTGACCCGCGCGAGTTCGACGGCGCGTTCCAGGAAATCGCCGGTGGCGCCAATGGCGGCGCCGACGCGCAGCCTGCCATGCTCGTCTTTCGTGGCTCTCGGGTATTCGAGCTTTTTCTGAATATCCTTGACGGTGATGAGGCCTTTCAGATTGAAATGCTGGTCCACCACCAGCAGTTTTTCGATGCGATGCTGCTGCAGAAGCCGCTCGGCTGCTTCGAGCGTGGTGCCCACCGGGACGGTTACGAGATTATCCTTGGTCATGATGCTGCTGACGGGCTGGTCGAGATTTCGCTCGAAGCGCAAATCGCGATTGGTGAGAATGCCCACCAGCTTGAGCCCGCGTGTTACCGGCAGTCCCGAGACATGATATTTATTCATCAGGTCCAGGGCGTGACGCACGGAATGTTCGGGCGAGATGGTCACTGGATCGACGATCATGCCGCTTTCCGACCGTTTCACGCGGTCTACTTCCTCGGCCTGGCGCTCGACGGTCATATTGCGGTGAACGAAGCCGAGTCCTCCCTGGCGAGCCATGCCGATGGCCAGGTGCGCTTCGGTCACTGTATCCATGGCCGCGGAGACCATGGGGATATTCAGCGCGATGGAGCGAGTCAGGCAGGTGCGCGTGTCGGCTTCGGTGGGAAGCACGGCAGATTTCCCGGGCAGTAGCAGCACATCGTCAAACGTCAGACCTTCTAAGATGGCGCCTTCCATATCTCTCCTAGAAAAAGGGCCTAGAAAAAGGGCCTAGAAAAAGGGCCGAAAACTTCACAGCCCAGCGGCAAGCCACTGGGCTGATGAATGATTGATTACGATTTTCGTTTCCATGAATAAAGATCGATTGTATGGACCGCCGCAGCATTGGTCAAGCTCAGCAGGCGCATTTATCGGAGCATGGCGGCGCTCCGCGCTTCTTCGCAACACTCCCAGAGCGGGCGCGATCGCACCACGCAATAGCTGCGCGATGCTGCTAAGGTATTACGCGTGAAGGGATTCGAGCCGCATCGGCTGCTTCGCAATGCGCACATGATGACGCTGGCGGGAGCTTTCCTGCCCAGGAGCACGCCGGGCCTGCGCGGCGCCGAGGATCGCCTGTTCCAGGTGGAGCCGGGGACGCAGCTGCTGGCGCGCTGCCACTGGCAGCGCGAGCCGAGCCGATCTCCGACTCTGGCGGTGGTACATGGTCTGGAGGGCTCGAGCGAATCGGCATATATGCGCGGCCTGGCGGCGCAGGCTTTTGCCGCCGGCTTCAACGTGCTGCGAATCAACCAGCGAAATTGCGGCGGCACGGACGGGCTGACGGCCACGCTATACAATTCGGGCCTGAGCGCGGATTTTCGAGCGATTCTTCTTGAACTCATCGAGCGGGACGCGTTGCAGCTGATTTTTTTCGCGGGCTATTCCATGGGCGGCAACCTGGTCCTGAAGATGGCCGGGGAGCTTGGGGCGGCCGCGCCGCCCGAGCTGCGTGGAGTTTGCGCGGTGTGTCCCACGCTCGATCTGGCGGCTTGCGTGGATGCCATCGCGCGGCCGGAGAACCGGCTTTACCAGCGGCATTTCGTTCGAAACCTCAAGGCGCGGATGCGCCGCAAAGCGAAGCTATTCCCGGGACAATTCCAACTCAACGGGTTGGGAAGCATACGCACGGTGCGCGATTTCGACGACGCCATCACCGCTCCCAAATGCGGCTACGGCAATGCCCGCAACTATTATGAGCAGGCGAGCGCCAGGCGCGTGGCCGAGCGGATTGCCGTGCCCACGCTCATCATTACGTCCCAGGACGACCCGGTGGTGCCGTTTGAAGCCTTCGAGGCTCCGGAGATCGCAGGGAATCCACACATTCGAATCCTGGCGCCGGAATTCGGCGGGCATTGCGCGTTTATTTCGCGCTCAAGCGGGCCGGAGCGTTATTGGGCGGAGGCACGAACTCTCGAATTTTGCATCGAGGAGTTGCGGGGCGCCCGGACGGAAGCTTAGGACCTGACGTGTTTCGGGCGCCCACTGAGCGGCGCGCGCAAGGCTAGTAATCGCAAGCATGCCAGAAAACATGCTTAACAACTCGTTTGGTCTTGTGGTCGAAGAAAGAGTGTTTGTACTCACACACCTGGTTAGGGTAGGTGCCCTTTTGGGAGCCCGTCCATTGTGCAAGTTCTCCGTCATAAGGGCAGAAGGCTGTTTGTTTAGCCGCATGCGCTCTACCCATCATCGCCGCCATCAAAACTAGCGTCATGAGTGCGTTCTTGCTCATTTTCGGTCCCCTGGCCTCGGATGTAAGTGAGTATCGCGCTCTGAGATGTGATGCACAAGCAAGCGAGCGCTCCGGCCGGGTAAGCCACTTTCCAGCGGTCCGCGCCCGGCCGGTGTGCCGGCCTGCATTTACAACAGGGTGCCCCGCAGTATCAGCAAGGCAACCAGGAAATAAATGCAAAGCCCCGTGACATCCACCAGCGTGGCCACAAAAGGTGCAGAGCTCGCCGCCGGGTCGAATCCCAGCCGCCGAAGGATAAACGGCAACATGCTCCCCGCCAGCGTTCCGAACATGACCACTCCGATGAGACTGGCCCAGACCGTGAAGGCCAGCAAGAGATAGTGCTCTCCATAGTTGGTGAGGTGAAAATGTTGCCAGATGATGATCCGGAAAAATCCGATGACGCCGAGCATGAATCCCAGTGCGAGGCCCGAAACGAATTCTCTGCCGAACACCCTGAACCAGTCGCGTAACTTCAACTCCCGGAGCGCCAAGGCACGGATAATGAGAGAAGAGGCCTGCGAGCCGGAGTTGCCCCCGCTGCTGATGATCAACGGGACGAAAAGCGCCAGGACAACGGCACGCGCAATTTCACCCTCGAAAAAACTCATAGCGGTTGCCGTCAGCATCTCCCCCAAAAAGAGCGCCGATAACCAACCGCCCCGCTTGCGGATCATGGACAGGAGTCCTACCTGCATATAGGGCGCGTCGAGCGCTTCGGAGCCGCCCAGTTTCTGGATGTCTTCTGTGGCCTCCGATTCTGCTATGTCCAGGATGTCGTCGACTGTAACGATGCCCAGCATGTTCCCAAGGGCATCGGAGACGGGGAGCGCCACCCGGTCGTATTTTTCGAATTGCTCAAGAGCGCGCTCTCGGTCATCGCTTGCAACAAGCGAGACGAGCGGGGGATCTGCAATCGCCGTAACCATCGTCCGCGGGTCCGCAAGAACCAAAGAACCAAGGCGCACGTCTTCCAACAACTTTCCGCTTTCATCCAGGATATAAACGACGTCCAGGGTCTCTTTTCCGCGGCCCACCTTGCGAATATGCTCCAAAGCTTCGCTGGCGGTCATTTCCGGCCCGATCGCGACGTAGTCTGGCGTCATGTAACGCCCCACGCTGTGCTCCGGATATCCCAGCAGTTGCCGGGCATCCTTGAGCTCCGCCGGAGAAAGTATCTGGAGCAGCTGCCGGGTTACAGCGGGAGGCATTTCTCCCAAAAGCTGCGTTCGATCATCCGGTGGCATGTGATCCAGCAAGCTTTTCATCTCGTCGCTGGATAACGAGCGAATCAGCTCCTCCTGCCGGTCCCCGGGCAAATACGAAAATACCTGCGCCGCCTGGTCACGAGATAAAAGTCGAAAAAGGATGGCCTCTTCCTTAGGAGGGAGCTGGACCATTAACTCCGCTATGTCGGAAGAATGTGTCGTGGCCAGCCGGCCCCGCAGCTCTTCCCATCGCTGATTTTGAATGAGATCTTTCCAAGCAACCGGCAACACTTGTGTGTCCATTTACCTTCTCTCAAAAATTTCACTTGTGATTCAGTTCACGAACCAGTGATTGCTGGCACGGGCTACGGAAGATTAGCAGAGTAACAGGCTCTTGGATTTCGGGACTTCGCCTATGAATGCGAGCCGCCCCAGGCTGACGGATTGCGGGTCAGGCGCTCAGGTGCGCGCGGAGAAATTCCGACACCGCGCGGCCTGAGCCGGCATTGTCGCGACTGCCGCGGCCCATGTGAGCGCCATCGGCGATCAGGCGAGCGGTTTTGGGTTCGCCGTGTTCGAGCAGCAGGGGGATCTCCTGCGGGGAGATCCAGGGATCTTTTTCGCCATTCACCATGATCATGGGGGCGCACGGTTTGTCGAGCCAGCCTTGCGTCAGCAGAGACATCGCGGGGGCTGTCTTGACCAGTTCGGCGTAATCTTTCACATGATTGCTGTAGATCATGGAGTCCAGCAGCGGCCAGAAGTAGGTTTTTTCGCTTTGCAGCGCGTGCAGCCACGGTTCCTGAAACGTGTAGTGGATTGGACCGCCGAGTTGCGCCGCAGCGCGGATCCGTTTGCTTTCGACGTAAGCCATCTTGCCGCCCCAATAACCGGCGTAGCTGCGCCCGATAAAGCCCAGGCGCTGGGCGTCGAGGTCTTGCCGCGTGAGCAGATAGTCGATCGTCGCGGTGTATAGCCGTTCGGCATTTGGGGTGTTCCACACGGGACATTCTCCGCCACCGGGCATGTCCATTGAAAACGACGCTGCGCCAATGCCCAGAATGTCGTTCGTGTTGCGATCTTCCTTGTAGACGTCCACTCCTCCCGTGGCGATCACCACGGGCGGGCGCGTGACGCCCTTGGGCTTGCGCAGATAGCCGATGATCTCCTTGCCTTCGAAGGGAATTGCCACGCGCTCCATGGGCGGGTCCTGCGACCGCGCAGACTTGAGATAATTTTCGACGCACTTGCGGTACGCCGCCTGCTTGGCGGGGTGATTGATCACCGGGAATTTGGCGATGCTGTAGTAAGTAGAGGCCTTCCCATAAGCCTTGTTGGCTTCCGGCATCTTCCCCTGCGATTCGAGCTCCGCGCCCTGGTGTTCAAATGGCACGGCCAGCCTGGTCCACTCCTTGACCCAGGACTCGGGATCGAGGCTCGTCAGCCGGGCGAAGATTGCCTTCGCCTCCGCGGGATCGGCGCCACGGCCGAGGAATTCCTGAAGGCGCATTTTGGCGCCTTCGGCATAGCTGGGATCCGTGAATGGATTCACGCCGCCAGCGGGACCAGTTCCCGTCTGGGGCTGCTCGGGCGCGCCCGCTTCGAGCGCCAGTTCGCGGGGAAATCCAAGCGCCCAGATGTTTCCTGGACCTGCCAGAGCCAAACCGGTACCTGCCGTGGCGACCTCGAGGAATTCTCTGCGAGAGGGACGATTTGTTTTAGGCATGATGCAACTCCGTTTCGTCTCGGTTTTACAGGCAATCGGCAAAGATAGAGAGCGATCATCTATCAAAAGCGAGGTAAAGGAAAGCGCGAGCTTGTGCCGGCAGCGGCCTAATTTGATAGCACGGCGTTTCTCTATCAGCCGAGTCAATTTTGGGCCGAGATAACCTATAATCCCATCCTCTGTGCAGCCCGAGGTTAAAACTGATCGAGGAGGGCGCCGCTATGGATCTGATCAGACGAAAAATACTGGCAACGGGCGCCGCGGCGACAGCGATGGCCGCCGTGCGGCGCGTGTTTGGCCAACAGACTGGGAAAGGAGCACCTGCCATGTCTTTCTACGAAAAGGGTCCCGTTCGCATCCGCTATGAGGAGGCCGGTTCCGGTTTTCCGCTGTTGCTCATTGCCGGCGGGGGATTGAACTCGACGATTGCCGGCTTGACCGGGCCGTTTAACTCCATAGAGGAGTTCAAGGGAGAGTACCGCTGCGTCGCGGCGGACCTGCGCAATGCCAATCCCGGTCAGTCCTCTGGCCCGCTGGATGTCGAGCGGCCGTGGGATACACACACCGATGACCAGCTCGCTGTGCTGGATCATCTCGGCATCAACAAGTTCATGGTGATGGGCTTCTGCATCGGCGGCCCCTTCATCTGGAATCTTTTGAAGCGGGCGCCCGATCGCGTGGTCGCGGCCGTGCTGGCGCAGCCCGTCGGGTTCCGGCCGGAGATGCCCACCCTTATGTATGACGGCAGCATGACCGGCTGGGGTCCGGATTTGGTGAAGCGCCGGCCCGAGATCACGATGGATATGGTCCAGAAATATCTGACGAAGATGTACCGCAACAATCCCGACTTCGTCTTCACCGTGACGCGCGATTTCGTGCGCAATTGCCAGACGCCCGTACTGATCCTGCCGGATGACATCCCGGCGCATCCGTACGCTGTCGCGATGGAAGCAGCGATGCTCGCGCCAAACGCCGAAGTCAGCATTTTCCCGTGGAAGGAGCCCAAGGAGAGGATTCCCCTCGCGGTGCGCCAGATACGTTCATTCCTGCGGGCACATCGGCCGGCTTCTGCTTAGACAGCGGTGAGGGGCGCCGTTACAAAACGGCGCCCCGGGCTGCAGTTCTGAGATGAGTGTTGAGATCTAAGATTAGCGGCGCGAATTATTCTGATCCGGCGAATAGCTGACAGTGACGGTTTGCTGCAGGTTGAAATCCAGCTTGGCTTCCGCTTGGATGCGCACCTGCTGGCCTTTCGTGGCTGCTTCGGCTGCGGCACCACCGCCTCCTCCGACACCGGCACCGATGGCAGCACCCTTACCGCCGCCAATGATGCCGCCGATTATGGCTCCGACGCCGGCACCCACGCCGACGGTCTCTGCTGTGCGCTTACCGCGGGACTTGCCCGTTTCCTGAAAATCGTCGCTCGCGAGAGTGTATGACTTGCCCTGGAAGTCCAGGCGCGCGAGCTGCAAAGTGAGCTGGCTGCGGCCGGTCATACGGCCGGCCGAGCTGGCGTTGGTGAGCTTTACGAAAACGTCGGCGCCAGCCGGAACGATGGTCTCCCCATCCACTGCGATCGGCAACGCGAGAGAGGCTCGAAAGAGGTCGCCAGCATGATTGGTGGCGGAATCGACGCTATCGATCATCTGGATGTGAATTGGCGTGCCGGCTGAGATGCTGACCTGCCGAACCGGCGGCGGCGCCGGAGCAGCGGGCGCCGGCGGCGCGGGATCAGGGGCCGCAGCTGGAGCTGGAGCGTCATTAACCACGGGGCCCGGCTGCGATGCCGCGGCCTGCTGCGGAGCGGAGTTCTGGGCGCCCGCGAGCGTGCGGACGGGGTAATCGGCGGCGGGGGAACTGGCAACCTGGCGCTTCGGCCGCGATTCATACTTCGGCTCGCGCGCAGGTTTCGAAATAGGAGCGGCATCCTCAACAGGTCGCGCGGCAGCTTTTACCGGCGCTTGCGGAAGAGACATCTGGTCTTCAACGGTGACCACGCCGGAAGTTTCCTTTGCGATTTTGAAGGCTTCATAGCGCGTGTTTGCGTCGGGAACCTGTCCGGTCAGCGTGGCCGTGCCATGGTTGACCGCGACGCTGATGTTGGCGGATTTCGTCTGCGCATCGGAAAACATGCTGGCTTTGATCTCTGTGGCAATGGATTCATCGGTACGAGCCTTCGAGCAGCCCAAGGCCAGGCCCATTACCCCAACTGCTGCTACTGCGATTACGAGCTTGCGCATGGTTCCTCCACTTGCCTCCCGGAGCGGCTGCGCTCCGAGACGGCTGAATTTCGGGGTCTGGGATATTTCATTGTATCGAAATTAACACAACAGAGCTCCGCCGCACAGAGTCTCCAACAACGGATACAGCTTCAATCCTCTTCGATGCGGAAGAGGAGGGAAAAGGCTGTGCCGGGGCACCAAGGAATGCAGGCGCGAGCCGGTGTTGCCTGGGCCGTCAGCTCTTCGCTTCCAGGGCACGAGCTCCGGCCTGAGCAACCTCAACATCCTGATCTTCGGTGCCGTTGCTGACGCCGATAGCTCCGACGCATATTCCATCGACTTGCAGAGGGAGGCCGCCGCGCAGGGGGATTTGGTGTCCATGGCTGGCGACGGAGAGTCCCAGAGAGAGCAGGACGTTAACTTCGTCTCCGGTGCGAGAGGGCGCGCTGGGCAGGCGGCGGATGGCGGCGCAGTGCGCTTTGGAGATGGCGATTTCGACCGAAGAGAGTTTTGCGCCATCCATGCGAGCGAAGGCCAGCAGGTGGCCGCCGTCGTCAACCACGGCAATATCCATGGGCATCTTGATCTCCGCGGCGCGCGCCAGCGCGGCGGCCAGCACGAGCTGGGCGCCCTCGAGGGTCAACTTTGGAGTGTTGCGAGTGACGGCTGGCATGGCGGTCTCCGGTTAGTCGTGCTTCAAGTTAGCTCTGCTTCAAGTCAGTCTTGCTCAAGACTTCTTTGTTCCACACTTCGGGATTCAGAATGTTGGGCGGGCGACGGCCCTCAAAGAAGGCCACGGTATTTTCCACGGCCATCGAGGCCATGCGGGTGCGCGTTTCCGTGGAGGCCGACGCCAGATGAGGCGCCAGAACCACGTTGGGGCGGAGCAAACCGTGACCGATTTGAGGCTCGCGTTCGTAGACGTCCAATGCGGCGCCGGCGATCTGATGTTGCTCTAAAGCCGCAATGAGAGCGGCCTCTTGCACCACGGGCCCGCGAGAAGTGTTGATGAGGAAGGCGCCGGGTTTCATCAGCGCCAGTTCACGCGGGCCGATCAGGCCGCGCGTCTCCGGCAGCAGAGGGACATGCAAGCTGAGGAAATCGGCTTGCGCGAGAACGGCGTCGCGTTCCATGTATTCGGCCCGAAATTCGTCTTCAACCTCGCGCGGCGCTCGAGCCGCGTCATTATAAATGACGCGCATGGCGAAACCGCCGGCGCGCCGCGCAACGGCACGGCCGATACGCCCGAAGCCAAGAATGCCCAGAGTCTTGCCCCAGATGTCCGCTCCGCAGAGCTGATCGAGGTTCCAGCCCCTCCACTCCCCGGAACGCGCGAGCGCATCACCCTCGACCAGGCGCCGCGCGATGGCCATCAGCAAAGTCCACGCAAAGTCGGCCGTGGTGTCGTCGAGCACGCCGGGCGTATTGCTGACGGCGATGCTGCGGCGCGTGCAGGCGTCCAGATCGATATTGTCGTAGCCAACGGCAATGTTGGCGACCATGCGCAACGAGGGCGCGGCGGCGATCAGCTCGGCGTCAATTTTTTCGGTGAGCAGGCAGATGAGGCCGTCTTTATCCGCGACGCGGCGCAGAACCTCAGCACGGGGCGGCCGGTCTGAGTCACTCCAGAATTCCACTTCGAAGCGATCGGCGAGCTTCGCCCGGGGCTCTTCAAACAGGCGGTGAGTGGCGAGTATCTTAGGGCGACCCATTTCAGGTGTTTCAATTCAAGAGCGAGATCGGAGATTAACACATCCGGCGGCCTGCAAAGGAGCCCGGCGGCCGCGCGCGGCCTGCACGTACCAGGCTCTGCAGCTCCTGCCAACATGCGTGCTTGTTATTGAGTGCCTCGTGAAGATATAACAGTGCCCGCCCGGATTGCCATTCGGCCCCTTTTTGCGCAGAGTGTCTCGGACTTACAGGCGGATTGAAGGGAGATCGGCGACCACATGTTTCAGCAGTCACTCGACCCGGCAGGGAATTTATGGCTGACCGTATTGATCGCGATGGTTCCTTTCGCCGCCTTGCTGTACATGCTGGCGGCCCTGCGCCTCACCGCCTGGCTGGCTACGATCATTGGCGGGCTCATCACCGCCCTTATCGGCGTCCTGGTGTGGCACGCGCCTGTTGCGGATACGCTGAAATCTTATTTTTACGGCGGGTTCACCGGCTTCTGGGCCATCGACTGGATTACCTTCTGGGGCCTGATCATCTTCAACACCCTGGTACTCACCGGCCTGTTTGAAAGGTTCAAGAAATGGATGATTCATCACGCCACCGGCGACATCCGCATCCAGACGATCATGCTGGCGTGGGCCTTCGGCGCGCTGCTCGAGGGATTGGTGGGATTCGGTTATCCGTGGGCGGTAGTGGTGCCAATTCTGGTCGGTTTGGGAATCGCGGACCTGGATGCGATCCGCGTGGCCGCCCTGGCGAACAATGCGCCGGTCTCCTACGGCGCGCTGGGAGCGCCGATCCTGGGACTGGCCGCTGTGACGGGGCTTCCCATGATGGCCCTTTCCGCGTCCATTGGAAGCATCGTTGCATTCCTCGCGCTGTTGCCTCCCTGGGTGCTCATCTATCTGGTGAGCGGCCGGGAAGGAATGTTCGAGGCCTGGCCCCTGGCGATCGTGGGCTCTCTCTCTTATATCGCCGGCCAGTGGCCGGTGGCTCGTTACCTGGGCCCGTATCTGCCGGACTTGAGCGGGGCGCTGGTCTCTTTCTGGGTCCTTTTCTTGTTCGTGAAGGTTTGGCGCCCGAAAAAAATTCGCGGGTTTGGCGGGGTCGCTCTGGCGTCGGCGGAAAAATCGCTGAATACCGCCGAGTTGGGTTCAGCGACTGAGGCGCTCTGGGTCTGGCTCCCCTATATCGTGCTGATCGCGGTGGTGGTTTCCTGGACCGGTCCGTGGTCTCACCTGCCGGGCGTCAGCTGGTTTCGCCTGTCGGTGGCGGCCCGATCTTCAGTCACGCAAATGCCCATTCTGTCGGTTTTCAACTTCACCCCATTCTCCGGCGGCACCTCGACTTTGCTCTCCTGGCTGGTGCTGCTGGCCATCTTGCGCCCTCCTTTGTCCCTGATCCGGCAGGTCTTTTCCAAGACGTTCAAGCAGATGTGGGGCGCGTTGCTGGTGGCTTTTTTCATTTTCGCCCTTGCGTATATTTTTGTGTTCACCGGAATGGCCAACTCGCTGGCGTATGGCCTCTCGAAGATCGGCGTTTTTTTCGTGTTTCTGGCGCCCATCCTCGGGTGGATTGGCGTGGCGCTGTCGGGCAGCAACACCGCCACCAATGCCATGTTTGGACCCGTGCAGTTGCTCACAGGCCGGCTTTTGAATTTGCCAGTTCTGCTGCTGCCCTCGTTCAACTCGGTGGGAGCGGAAGTGGGGAAACCCATCGCACCGCAGACGGCCAGCGTGGGAGTTTCAACCAGCAGATTGGTACGCAGCGAAGGGCAGGTGATCCGGCACAATATGGCCTGGACCCTGGTGATGCTCGCCTACCTCATTGTTATCGCGGCGGTCTTCTACTTCTTCTTCCCAAACTGGATGACGCTTTAGTCCGCCGTCCCGCTGCTCGCACTCATTGCGCGGCAGCCGACGACGCTTTGCTCTGGTCC
>Ga0207110_10192_pt1 | contig 15092 bp, 10 predicted proteins | sample Alteio_BWMinHeat_74_FD_153582 | JGI IMG/M metagenome (GOLD analysis project Ga0207110, IMG submission 153582) | Enriched cells from forest soil in Barre Woods Harvard Forest LTER site, Petersham, Massachusetts, United States -... | ecosystem: Environmental > Terrestrial > Soil > Temperate forest >...
GGAGATCAAACTGACGGCCATTCGCAACAAAATCGGATATCCCGAAAAATGGCGCGATTACAGTTCCATCAAAATTACGCGCGACGACTTCCTTGGCGACTATCTTCGCGCGTCACAGTTCGAGGCTCACCGGCAGGCAAACAAGATCGGCAAACCGGTGGACAAAACGGAGTGGGGCATGACGCCGCCCACAGTCAACGCCTATTACAACGGGCAATTTAACGAGATCGTCTTTCCTGCCGGCATCCTGCAGCCGCCATTCTTTACCCGCAGCGCCGACGACGCTCTGAACTTCGGCGCTATCGGTGCCGTGATCGGGCACGAGCTGACGCATGGATTTGACGACGAGGGGCGCAAGTTCGATCCGCAAGGTAATCTGCGCGACTGGTGGACGCCGACCGATGCCCGCGAATTCGAAAAGCGCGCAGCGTGCGTCGCGAATGAGTATGGCAGTTTCACTGCGGTCGATGACTTGAAGCTCAACGGCAAACTGACGCTGGGCGAGAATACAGCCGATAATGGCGGCGCGCGCATCGCTCTGATGGCGCTGCTATCGACGCTGCAACAGCAGGCCAAGTCCACATCGGCAGCCGAAGATCCACTCACGCAAAAGGTCGATGGGTTCACTCCGGAACAGCGCTTCTTCCTGGGATTTGCCGGGGTATGGTGCGAAAACGTGAGCGATCAATTTGCTCGCTTCGCTGTCACCGTCGATCCTCACTCACCTGGGCGCTGGCGGACGAATGGCGTGGTGCAAAATATGCCGGAATTCCAGAAGGCCTTTTCCTGCAAAAGCTGGTCAGCCGATGGTCAGCGCGAATGCATGCCACGTGTGGTAGTGAGACAAGGAAGAACTCAATGCCAGCGTACGCGATTGCCCTCGTCGAGATCCTGCAACCGGAGCGCTATCCGGAGTACAAGGAAAAGGCGCAAAAGGCGGTTGAGGCTTTCGACGGACGTTATATTGCACGCGGCGGCCGCGCGGAGGTGCTCGAAGGCGAATGGCAGCCGAGGCGCGTCGTGATTCTCGAGTTCCCCAACATGGGCCGGGCAAGAGAATGGTGGAGCTCTGAGCAATACCGCGAAGCCAAAGCGCTGCGTCAGGCAATCGCGCAAAGCACGATTCTGCTGGTTGAAGGGCTGGAACCGCGTTAGGGAGGGCCACTGGCGTCGCCTGGACTAGTCGCCAATTAGATCACGTACGTGAGAAACACCTAATTCTGTCATCCTGAGCCCCGCTTTTGGGCGAAGGATCTCCCGGAATGTTCCGGACTCTGATTGCACTAGCCTGGCTCTTCTACCAGTATTTCGTGAAGGAGCCAGGACAGGACGTTTCACACTGAGGCATCGCGGGAGATTCTTCGCGCGAAGGCGGCGCTCAGAATGACAGCCTTCCGAATCAACTTGGCCCTAGTCCCTGCGGTAGGTTTCTAATCGAAAGAGACTTTCCGGCATACCCTATCGGGTCTTTGAGCGCGAAGCCTTTTTCTTGCTTGCGGCTTTTCGCGCAGGCGCCTTCTTCCTGGCCACTGCTTTTCGCGCAGATGTTTTCCGCTTCTTCGTGCTCTTGGCAGAGGCCTTCTTCTGCTGCTTCGGCCTCGGCTTCGCTTTAGCGCTGGATGCACCGGTCTTAGGCGCGCTTTCGATGCCCAGCTTTTCGCTGAGCGTTGCGGGCATTACTTCGCGCATCATCGCGTTGGCACGATTGGCTGCGGTGCCCAGTGTTGAGCCGATTGTCTTGGCAACTTCAGTCAGTGGGTTCTCGTTCGACTTGGGGCCTTGTTCGTTGGCCATTTAGTTCTCCGTGAAGCGCAATTTGAGGAATCGAGGCATCGAACGACGAATGCAATTGAGTTCGAGGTCTCTGCCCGTGGTATTAAACATCAGGAAGGACTTTGTCGCTACTGAATAGTGGGCGGCATGAGAAAATCGCTGTCCATGAGTACGCTGGAAGAAGTTCGCGCCGCCGAGAGGAAAATGGAAGTAGCCCGCAAGGCGCTATTTGCTTATATGGATCTACCGGCACAGGAACAAATCGACGCAAGCCGGCGTGCTCGATTGGCCCAAAATCTGCAAGCGGCGACTGACGAATACGTCGGCCTCGTGGAAGCGTTGGATCCGATTTCGGGATGAGCCAAAGATACGGCTTCGGCGGGTAACTGCTGCCGACAAATCTTTCTTTCCCACCCGCGCTCAACTCTTGTATCGTCATGAAACCGCACTCGGATGGGACTTAACGCCTTTGACCTCGCGCTGCTCGCGCTTTACCTGCTGGGCATCACTCTCTTTGGCATTCATTTCCGCTCTGCCGATCGATCGCTCAAAAGCTACTTTCTCGCGGATCGAAACATCCCCTGGTGGGCGATTTCTCTCTCCATAGTTTCGGCGGAGACCAGCACCTTAACGGTCATTAGCATTCCTGGCCTGGCCTATGATCGCGATTTCGGCTTCCTGCAGATCGTGATGGGATACCTGGTCGCGCGGGTAGTGATCTGCCTCATCTTCATACCGCAGTACTTTCGCGGGGAATTCTTTACGGCATATCAGCTAATTGATCGCCGCTTCGGAAAACGCCTGCACCGCTTCACCGCAGGACTCTTCCTGGCAACGCGGGCTGCAGCCGAAGGAGTGCGGGTGTGGGCGATCTCCATCGTCGTTGCCATTGCGCTCACCAACATCTTCGCTCGCTTTGGCGTTACCCCAGGGGCGCGGGACATTCTTTCGGTCGCAATCATTACCCTGCTGACGCTGGTGTACACCTTCGAAGGCGGCATGTCCGCAGTGGTGTGGACCGACGTGGTACAGATGACCATCTATGTCGCCGGCACGGTGATTGGATTCTTCACAATCCTGCATCTCGTTCCGGGAGGCTGGGGCGTCGTGCATCAAGTCGCCGGAAGCACCGGGAAGTTTCGCGTCTTCGATTTCAGCTTCAGCCCGTCGAACAGCTATAGCTTCTGGGCCGGCATCATCGGTGGAACGTTTCTCACGACCTCGACCCACGGCACCGATCAATTGATGGTGCAGCGCTTGCTGGCTGCGCGTAATGAACGACAAGCCAAGCTGGCGCTGCTCTCGAGCGGCGTATTCATACTCATTCAATTCGGACTATTCCTGCTGGTCGGGGCTTCTCTGTACGTGTTCTACAAGATCTTCCCGCCGCTCGTGGGTTTTTCCAGCTCCGATCGTATTTTTCCAACCTTCATCGTCAACCGAATGCCTCATGGCATCTCCGGATTGCTGGTGGCGGCAATTCTCGCTGCAGCGATGTCGAATTTGAGCGCGGCTCTGAATTCCCTTTCGTCAACCACGGTTGTGGACTTTTATCTGCGGAGGTGGCCTGAGGCGACAGAAAAACGGCGCGTGGCCATTTCCCGATATGCAACTGTGCTTTGGGGCATTGTCCTGTTCGGACTGGCGCTGCTATCGCGTCATGGCGGTCGCGTCGTCGAGATTGGACTGACGATCATCTCCGTCGCTTATGGTTCGCTGCTCGGCGTATTCCTTCTGGGAATACTGACCCGGCGAGCGACTGAGGGCGGAGCCATAGTGGGGATGGCCTGCGGTCTTGCTCTTAACCTTTATCTCTGGCTCGGCGCCGATCAATTTGCGCACTGGACAGGATTCCGCATCGCTTACACCTGGCTGGTCGCGATTGGCACAATCGTGACCTTTGCCATCGGATATGGCATCAGCCTTCTCGCTTCGCCTCGGCTGGATGGCGCCAATGCATAGCGAGGCCACGACTTTATCCGCCACCGCGAAGCTTCCGCGCGCTCTGGGTTTGCGTCACGCGATTTCAATTGTGGTGGGAACCATCATTGGTAGCGGCATTTTTCTGGTGCCGAAGGAGATGATGCAGGCGGTCGGCTCGGCCAAAGTCGTATATCTGGCGTGGATCGCCGGGGGGATTTTGTCTATCTTCGGCGCGCTTACCTATGCGGAACTCGGGGCACTCAAACCGCAAGCAGGTGGCGAGTATGTTTATGTGCGCGACGCCTACGGTCCACTGGCCGGATTTCTTTACGCCTGGACCTGGTTCGTCATCGCTAAGCCCGCATCGATCGCAACCATCACAACTGGACTCATGCGAATTCTTGGCACGTTCCATGCGTTCAGATTTCTTGGCAACAACGCGATCACGGTTCCCTTTGCAGTCACTTGGGCTCAATTGGGAGCGATCATCGCGACCCTGGGCATCTCCGCACTTAACTACATCGGAGTGCGCAGAGCCGGGGACTTCCAGTACTTCTTCACCTGGCTGAAGGTGCTGATGATCGCCGTCATCGTGGGCGTCGCGTTCTCGTTTCATGGCGGCACCTTCCGCAACTTTGCTACGACGTACTCTGGTGCAACTGGCGGCATCAGCGGCTTCATGGTCGCCCTGGTCGCTGCTCTCTGGGCCTATGACGGATGGAATGACCTGAACATGGTCAGCGAGGAGATCGAAAATCCGGAACGAAACATTCCACTAGGACTGATCGTCGGAGTGCTGCTGGTCGCTGTCTTGTACATGGCGACGAACGCGGCCGTGCAATATGTAATGCCGGCAGCGCAAGTTGCTAGTTCTGATCGTCCGGCGTCAGAAGCGATGCGGCTGGCGGTCGGAGTTGCAGGTGCAATGATTGTCTCGGCGGGAATGGCGCTTTCTATGCTCGTCGGTCTGAATGGAACGGTAATGAGCGGAGGACGAGTTCCCTTCGCCGTGGCCCGCGACGGATACTTCTTTCGCGCGCTCGCACAGGTTCATCCGCGATTTCTCACTCCCGGCAACGCGCTCATCGTACAAGCCGTGCTTTCCTGCGTTCTATTGTTGATGGTCTCGCGCTTCCAGCAACTATTCTCAATTGCCATCTTCGCCGAGTGGCTTTTCTACATGATCGCCGCCAGCACAATCTTCATCTTCCGCAAGCGCCTGGCGGACGTGCCGCGCCCATACCGAACCTGGGGATATCCGGTAGTGCCCGCGATCTTTATCGCCGCAGCAGCTTTCCTGCTCTATTCCACGTTCGCGCAAGATTTGAGGCACTCGTTGATGGGAAGCGCCGTGATTCTCTCAGGCGTACCGGTGTTTTTGTACTTCCGTTTGAAAAGCACGCGCTAAAGAATTCCTGACACTGTCATCCCTTCGACCGCCTCTAAAACACCTTTGGACAATCTCTCCTGAGGTTGCGGTCGTGGGGATCTGCTTTTCTTTTTGTTCATAAGGAGAACAGCAAGATCCCTCGCTCCGCAAAACCAATTCTGACACAGGACAAATACCCTGGTTGCGGAGCGAGGGATGACAACCTCTGGAAAATTGACGGTTTCGCCTCGAAAGCAATACTCCTCTTTTCACTTCTGAAAAAACATTTTCACCGCCGTCACCGCAAGCAGCACGGCAAACATCTTGCGCAAGACGTTCTGCGGAATCGTCTGCGCCCAGCCGCCGCCGAAGTAGGCGCCAAAAAAGAATCCCAGCGCCAGCAAGAGAGCTAACTTCACATCGACGTTGCCGCTCTTGTAATACTCAATGAACGCAAGGATCCCGATGGGAGCCAGTAGCACGCCAATCGAGGTGCCCTGCGCGCGCCGTTGCGTCATGTGAAATCCATAGACGAGCGCCGGAATAAGAACGACAGCGCCGCCAATGCCCAACAAGCCCGAGATAATTCCGGTGAGGAAGCCGAGCAGAAGGGAAATGAAAGTGGTCACGCCGCTACCTCTGCGATGAGATTAGAGCCGCCGCTACTTCTGTTCCGCTGAATAGTACTTGCCGATGATTACGCCGACTTCGACTGCAGAGTCCGGACCAAGATCGTCAAAGGCGAAACCTACGCCCTTGTCCTCGGTATAACGCACTTCGCAATTCACATTGCGCTCGATGCCCTCGCTGGGATCGACGATACGCAGCAGAACCACCTGACCCGCGCGATAGAACTGTGGATCGCATTCGCAAAACAATCCGCCTTGTCCGATCACACGCAACGTGCCCAAACGCTTTCCGGTGGGATCCTCGAGATAAGCAGCCGCGCTTGCCGGCAGGATTACCCGCTCGTATTTTCTTTTCTCTACTCTCGGCATGAGCTCTCCTCATTGAACCTTTTCCGGGAAAGGCTGTGTGGGATCGACATCGACTGGCACATCACGGATTTCGGCAAGTTGCGATTTTAATTGTCCCGGCATTACATCGTACTTCTGGAACCACGCTGCAGCACGACCGCGGTCGCCGGTCGCCTCCTGTTCCAGTAGTTCCTTGGCCAGCGAGGAGATTGCCTCGGGCATCCGGCCATAATCAATGCGATATTGTCCGGACTGATCGCGAACGACTGCTTTCTGCTCGCTGAGATAGTTAAACTCCATCATCTCCGCGCGACCATGGGCCTCACCGACTCCGAAGCGCACGGTGCGGAAGATTCCGGCGACGTACGAGGCATAGTATTCTTCTTGCCGCTCTTTGGGCAGTACGCCTTTGTCGATAAGGAAGTTCAGCCCGTACATCCCAACCACGTCCGCTTTCGCTTCCTCTAATCCGGGATAAACATCGGCGAGCGCCTCACGGATGTCTTGTTTTCCCGAAGCAGTGCGCGCATACGCGGGTCCGAGGCCATGACAGATCTCATGCATCACGGTTGTAGCCATGTACCCATCCGCGCTGGCCTGTTCCGCTTGTCTCGGATCCATGATGCGCTTGGCCAGCGGCAGGATGATGTAGTTGACGCGCGCGTCCATATAGTTCTTGAAGAAAATCTTCTTCGTTCCTTTTTGCTCATGAATGCGCGCATCGTTGGGTAGATTGTCGGCCACAGCCTGATAGCCATGACGCAGGTCCCCGCCGCGAAATGGAGTATCCATCACTTCCATCGGCGACGGCTGTCCTGCCTTCGACGGACGGTCTTCCGCAGGCAGCGGTAAGGCATCCTGAAGTTCGGGCACGTGTTGCTGATAGGTGGCCAACTTCGCGCTCTCAGCTTCGTTACGAATCATCACTGCTGCACCGTAGGAAGTCTTTACACCCAACACGCCGTCCAAGTAGGTCTCGTATGGCGCCATGATGACGTCGAATTTGGGATTCTGCAGGTCCACCCAGGCGAGATCGCTCTTGTAGTAGTCGTCAGATAAGAAAGCGTCGGCGCGAAGGCGGAGAAAATCTGCGAAGCCTTTGTCTTCGTTCTGGGAGAGATCGGCGGCCTCACGCAGAGCCTTGGCTGCTGGAATCAGGAATTGGCGATACGCGGTGTGATACGGGATGGCTTCGAGCCTATCTCCATTGCGCCGAATCACAGTGTAGGGACTGTAGAGTTCGTCCTTCTGCTCAGGATGAGCAGTGACATACTTCTCCAATTGCTCGCGCGTGAGTCCATCTGGATAGAGGCCTCGGCCCGGCGGCATCGGTTGCGTTCCGACGAAGGGCTTATTGTCGTTGGTCAGATCGAAGCGTCCGCCGTTGATCATCAGGAACCGGCGCAGCCCTACGTCCTTGGTACTTTGCGATTTCTCCAAGCGCTGATAGAGATCAAGGCCCGCGGGATCGCTCTGCCGCCAGAAGATGTCGTCGAGATAGCGCGAGGCCTCGACTAGCTTGTCGATCATCTGCAGTTCACGCGGGGAGAACTTGGACTTGTCGAATGGGATCCCCACTCTCTTGTACTTCGCCAGGCGCTCTGCCAAGTCGGGGACGACATATTCTGGCTTGGCAAAGCGAGACGTTCCTCGATGGAGAGGAGTGTGCGTTGTCTTGTGAGTGGTCTGCGCGAATAGAAAAAAAGGTGCAGCGAGCAGGAAGAGGACTGCTAGAAATCTCAGGAGGGCCACTCGCGATTTTAACAGGCGATTCGCTCGGCAAGTTCTGATGGCGTGAACACAGAGAGGTTACAAGTTTCTGCTCGATCTCTCGATTTCTGCTAAGATTTCCACAGCTCTCACCGATTCCCCGCCATAGTCTCTCTATGGCACCTAAACCGCACTCTCGCTACAACCCGGGTGCAATACCAAGGGTTCCTGCTGTAATATCCACAACATATTGGGTAGCCATATTGACGCGGTTGATACCCAGCCGTAAAGTAACCACATCACAACTTGCGAGCTTTGCGGTCAAAAACCGCAAAACCGACAGGTGTAACCATTTGAGTAAACATCGCTCGACCACCTCGGAACCTGCGAGCTTTCGGCCACTCTTGGCCCGCCGCAGTTCTGTCTTTCCGATCCTGTCTCTTCCAGTAAAAGGAGAGCGAAGTGCTTAAGCTCAAGAAGCTTCAGATCCTCGGCTTCAAGTCGTTTTGCGACCGCACCGAACTCAAGTTCCACGGCGAGGGCATTGCAGCTATCGTCGGCCCGAACGGCTGCGGCAAGTCCAATGTCTCCGACGCTATTTCCTGGGTGCTGGGCGAGCAGTCGGCCCGCACTCTGCGTGGAGCGCGCATGGAAGACGTGATCTTCGCCGGCACACGCGACCGCAAGCCCACGGGCATGGCCGAGGTGTCGCTCACACTCATCGATCCCGACATATTCGACGGCGATCCTGGCAGCGTTCCCGAAATTGAAATTCAGGACGAAATGCCGGATGGCGATTGGGACGAAGCCGCCGTGCGCATTGCCGCCGCAGAAGACGCGCAGCGCGCAGAAGAAGAATCTCGACCCGGACAAACCGTCGATGCCGACGGAAATGTAGTGGGCGATCCGCTAACGAATGAGGCGACAGGCGAGATTCCGAGCGGGTCGTCAGTGGAAGCCTCGCCTGAGGACCAGCCCAGCTCGTCCGACGTAGTCTTAAAAATTCGTCGCCGCAAGTTCAAATCGCAATTCCGAACCGGCGAGATCGTCGTAACCCGGCGCCTGTTCCGAGCCGGAGAGAGCGAGTATCTGCTGAACGGCAAGCTGTGCCGCTTGCGAGACATTCAGGACATCTTCATGGGCACCGGAATTGGTCCGGAGTCGTACGCGATTATCGAGCAGGGACGCATCGGCCAGATCCTTTCCAGCAAGCCGCACGATCGCCGCGCCATCATCGAGGAAGCTGCGGGCATTACCAAGTTCAAAACCAAAAAACGGCTGGCCGAGCTGAGGCTCGAGCAGTCTCGCCAGAACCTGGCTCGCATCAATGACATCTTCGACGAAGTCGCGCGGCAGATGAACTCGCTAAAGCGTCAGGCTGCCAAAGCCGAACGTTATGCCCGCCTGCGTGAAGAGATGCGGGAGAAGCTGCGCCTGGTACTGGTGAGCAAGCTCTCGCAAATGGCGCGAGAGAACTCCATCCTTGAAGACCAGATCCAGGCGCTCACGATGGAAATGAATGAACGCAGCGCGAGCCTGCAGCAAATGGAAGCGGCGCACAGCGTGGCAGTCGATCGGGGATATGCCATCGATGCCGAGGCTCGTGTTTTGCGCGAGCGGCTTAGCGAAATCGAACTTGAAGCGGGACGCACGCAGTCGCGACGCAATCATAATGAAGAGCGCTGCGCCGAGCTCGTGGTCCGCAACGCCTCCGACCAGGCTGAGCTTGAGCGCACGCGCATTCGCGTCGCCGAGCTTTCGGCCGAGGAGGCTAGCAACCGGGCGGTGCTGGAGTCGGCCGCGCACGATGTGGAGCTCGCCGAACAGCAGCATCGCTTCGAGCAGGAACAAGCCGCAGACGCGGGACGCCAGCTTGCAGATCTTGAGCGAGAGCAGGAACAGCGCCGGCGATCGGTGTTTGAAGCGATGTCGGCGGTCACCAGAGTGCGTAGTGAAATCGCTCAGACTGAGGATCATCTCGCCTCGTTGGCGGCACAGAGCACACGCCTCGCTTCGGACTCTCAAGCTGCATTTGCCGAAGTAGAAGCGCTTGGCGGACGCCGTGGTCAGGTGACCATTGAGTTTGAATCGATCACGGAGAGCGTAGGCGCGCTGTCGTCGCGAATCGCGGAAGTGCGTAGCGGTCTGGAGGAGAAGCGCGCGCTTGAGCTGGAATGCAAGCGCCACGTCGATGGATTGCGTTCCGAATTGGCAACCGCCATGGGCAAGAAAGCGTCACTCGAGGCGTTGCTCAAGGATCACGGATATTCCACCGAGTCGGTAAAGCGGCTGCTCAAAGCCAATTCCCTGGAGGGCGGACTCGCCCCGGCAGGCGTGCTGGCCGACTTTCTCGAAGTGGATGATCAATATGAAGGTGTGATCGACGATTTCTTCCGCGACGAATTGAATTACATCGTGGTGAAGTCGTGGAATGCGGCCGAAGAAGGAATGCGCCTGCTGAAAACAGATGTCGATGGACGCGCGACTTTCCTGGTCCATCCCAACGACTCGCAGGCCAAGTTCTCATTCGCGGTGGATGAGAACGCGCATCGCGCTCCGGTTCGGGAATCGATTGTGCCTCTCAGGCGCTGCATCCGCGTGCTCAACGGCTTTGGCAATTCGCTCGAAGTGATCCTGCCCAAGCTGCGCGACGGATACATTGCGCCGGATTCGGCCGTTGCTCGTGAACTGGCTCTGGAGAATCCTAATGCGTTTTTTCTTTCGCCGTCCGGAGAAACCTTTCACAACGTAACCGTGACTGGCGGCAAGCAGCGCACGGAGGGCCCACTCTCGCTTAAGCGCGATCTGCGCGAGATCGATCGCACTATCCAGAAACTCGAAGCTGCGTTGCGGAATGAAGAATTCCGCGTCCAAACTCTTGCGCGACTGGTCACTGAGCTCGCTACCCTGCTGGAGCGCTTGCAGGATGAGCGTCGCGAGGCGGAGAAGAACGCGCACAGCTCCGGAGTCGCTCTGCAGCAGATGGAAGCTGAACTCCACCGCTGTGAGCAGCGCCTGCACCAATTCCGCCTCGAGGCAGACCGTGTCCAGCAACAGCAATCGGGCAAGGAGGAGTTGCTGGCATTCAAGCGTGAGGAACTCGAGCGCCACGAAGTTCGCCAGTGCGAATTGGAGCTTGAGTTGAGCAACGCTCAGCAGACGCTGGCAGAACAGCGTGCTACGCGCGATACCGCCATGCAGCGCGCAGCGCAAGCCAGCGCCCAACTGGCCGGACTGGAAGAGCGACGGCGCGCAGCCGCGACGGCGCTCGAACGCATCGATCGCATGCTTCAGGAAGTGAATTCTCGGGCGCAGGCTCTGGAATCGCAAATTGCGGGCGCAGGCGCCGAGCAGCAGGAGCGAGCGACCGAAAATGTCCGGTTGAGCGAACTGCTGGTTTCGCTTGAATCCGAGCGCGAGCAAGGGGAACTTACGGCCGCTGCGCTGAACAAGAATGGCGAGCAGATTCGATTACTAAATGTGGAACTCGATTCCGCGCTACGAGCTGCAAGGCAGGAGATGGAAGCGGCTCGCGATCATCGTGGCGAACTCTCGACGACGCTGGCTCGGCTGCAGTCTGACATGCAACATCTCGCCGAGACTTGTCTGCAAGAGCTTTCCATAACTTCCGAAGCTTTGCTCGCAGACGCATCGCTGGCGAGACTTGAGGGGGAAACACTCGCGCAAGAAGATGAACTGTATCGCGAGATGCGCACGAAGCTCGACAATATGGGTCCGGTAAATATGATGGCGCTGGAGGAATATAAGGAGACCGCGCAACGTCACGAGTTCCTGGAAGTGCAGCGCAAGGATTTGCTCGATTCCATCGAGAACACTCAGAACACCATCAAGGAGATTGACGAGTTCTCGAAACAGAAGTTCGACGAAGCTTTCGCGCGGATCAACGAGAACTTCCAGGTGACCTTCCGCAAACTGTTTGGTGGCGGGCAAGGGTTTATGAAACTTACCGACGAAGAGAATTCCTCCGAAAGCGGCATCGATATTGTGGCCTCACCGCCGGGCAAGAAACTGCAGAACGTGCTGCTGCTTTCGGGTGGAGAGAAGGCATTGACCGCCCTGTCATTGCTGGTCGGAATCTTCCAATATCAACCGAGCCCGTTCTGCATCCTGGATGAAGTCGATGCGCCGCTCGATGAGTCGAATGTCGGCCGATTCACCGACCTGGTTAAAGAGATGAGCGATCGCACGCAATTTATCCTGATCACTCACCACAAGCGCACGATCAGCACGTCTCCCGTGCTTTACGGCGTGACCATGCAAGAGCCCGGAGTTTCCAAGGTGGTCTCTGTTCGTTTTGGCGAAGAGGCGAGGGTTGGGGAGGCCGTTCCGGCGTGACGATCTTTCGAAGTCCGAGACGTTCAACCACAAAGTGAGCAACAATCCTGCCAAATCTGTGAAAATGAAATTCACCGCTCTCCAAAGACGCAGCCTTATTTCGCGCTCTGCAGCTTCCTAAGCCGCAGCATCACCTCTCGCGCTTCTGTGTGAAGCAGTCCTTTCGCTGTGCCATCGGGATCGTTCTGGCGAAAATCGTCATTGCCATCGAAGATCGGGCCGCCACTGTCCGGCTGAAAGACCTTCACTTCTGCACCGATCTCTACCCGACCTTGCCCGCTCCCGCCTACACCTCCGAGGCCGCCGTGGCCGAGCACGCTGCCGATTTTCTCGCCTACGCTCACTGACTTGAAAGTCGTAACTGTAGTCAACACGACGTAGTCACACTTGCGCTCTTTGGCTTCCTCCAACGTGGCCTCGCGATCGTTGGGATCGCCGCTAAGGACCACGCCTTCCGCGCCGAGAAAATTAATGTCATTCACGAGCTCCTGCTGCCATCCGTCGGTGGCCAGAGACTGGCTGACAATGCTGGTCACCTGCGCAACGCCGATGCGCAGTTTCTTTTTCTCGCCGATTGCTTGACCTGCATTTGCTTGCCCCGAGTCGGTGGCTGCCGTCGCTCCTCCGTAGTTAGGCGTTTGCGGAAACATCTGATCCGGCGCTTGACCGCTCATACCCACCTTTGAATTCTCTGGCGCAGCAAGTCCCATCAGCGCTTGATAACTGTTCACTTTGGTATAGCCGGCTGGCACTTCAAAGAGGGTCGGATCGAGTGTGGCAGTCGAAAGCTCGGTAGTCTCCTGATGGGTCGTCACCGGAGTGCCTCTGGACTCCACAGTTGTATCCAGCACAACCGGATAGCCCGACCTCTCCACACCGGAAATCTTCGCTCTCATCCCACCTCCGCAGCCGCTTCCCTGGAGCGCGAGGAGCATGTGATGCTCTGTCGGGCAGCCTTGGGCCTCCGGGATGTCGATGTACCAGCCGTCAGTGGTGGCATGCATGTTGGTACTGCATGATGCGTTTCCCTCTGCGGTAATCGTTCCTTTGATATGTCGCGCGGTATATCCAAAGTAAGTCTTGCGTTCGCCGGTGTCCTCTTCGTTGACCTCAAGCGTAACCCCGCCGGTGTTGGTCGCAGCGCCGCTGGTGGTTTGCTCCTGGCCATTTACGGGTATTTCCATGCTCATGAAACTGCGCGTGCGGTCGTTGATTTGGATGAGCCGGTGAGTTGAGCAGTCTTGAATGGTGACGATGGTGAGTCCTGGAGTACCAGACGATTCGCTGCGAATCTTTCCTGCTTTGATAAGGACAGTGCTATTGAAGCTCTGACCTGCAGTGGTTGCCCGGTTTGAGACCTTGACATCGGCAAAGGCAGTACCGGCGAGTAGAAGTGCCAGAGCGATTGACTTCATTGGGAGGCCTTTTCTTATCATGCCAGAGTTGCGAATGAAATTGCGAGGCTTACACCTGCCACAGACTGTCCGAAGCAAGACAGTCGCTCTCCGACAAAACCAACTTGACGCAGAGACAAATGTCCGGGTGGCGGATTGAGGGATGACAGTACACGGACAGTCGATGGTTTCACCTTTAATTTAGTGAAGAATTGCAGTTGAACGTAGGTTTCTAACGCGAACCTGAATCGCGAGCAAGCATATTAGTTTCGATTCGCTGCCGCCTTCGCCTCAACGCTCGACCAGCGCTGGCGAAGAACAGCTACTACTTGCTTGTCTGCTGCTGGAGAGAATATCTCCAACGGTGAGCGGCTGATCTGAACTGCGCGAATCAGAATTAGTACCAACAACCCACAAGTGATAAGAACGTTTTGCCAACTGTTAAGCGCCCATTGGCCAGACCAGGCAATCTGAACTCTTGAGGAAAATGGCTCAAAGTAAGGAATGGGCCAGTTATACCCGTCAGGCCCGCGCGATCCAAGTACATCCATGAGGAAGTGCAGATGGACGGCCACGAACGCAAGAGAAGCGGTCAGCCATCGGCGTTGACTCAACGCAAGAACCGCCACCGTGACCAGGATGGCGAACGGCAAATTATGCGCCAATAAATGGTGATACCGGGTGAACCATTCCAGCGGATGGCTGGTGTGACGCGTAAGCAATTCGGGGATGACGCCAAGTCCGTCCAGATCGGGCGCGACTCCAGCGAAAGTCACCAGAGCAACGTCGCGCCTCTGTAGTCGGGGAAAGGAAGCCAGGGCCCAGCTTGCGAGAAAGTGTGTGACCGGGCTCATTCGAGATCCACCATCACATCGTCGCCAACGACCTTTGTCGGATATACGCGCACTCGCATTGCACTGTCATGAGAGGTCGCACCGGTGCGCAGGTCGTACATCCATGCATGCCAGGGACAAACGATCTTGCCGCCTACGACAGTTCCCTGCCCCAGCGGACCGCCACGATGCAGGCAGACGTTGTCCATTGCGGAGATTTCTCCATCCACATTGGCCACACAAATGACGCGCTGATCCAGGGCGATCTCCGCCGCTTGCCCATCGGCAGGCAGTTCAGATTTGGAACAGAGGCGCACCAGTGGCATTGTCTCTCCGGGTCTCGACTAAGAGTTTAGGAATGTAGAGAGAAGTCGTCAAACCTTCAGCGGGTCACTTCTGCACCCAGTAACTGTTTCTGGCGAGAACGATCAGATTATCTGATTGCCGCAGACGGACGCGAAGCTGATGCATTTTCGTCGATTACTTTTTAGTTGACACCATTTTTCTCGAAGCCGACAATTGCGCCGCCTCTCCGAAGAGCAATTAAACAAACACAGCACTCCGGTTGAGGCGCAGTCTGTTTGATCCCCGGGCTGTTCCTATTGAGTGACACTTCTAAAAACCAGGAGGGTAACTATGTTTCGAGGATTTCGCTTGGCATCGCCATGGATCGTAGTCCTGAGTCTAAGTGCCGTGTTTTTCAGCATGCGTTTGATGTCGTATGCGGACGCGAGTGATGAGGCCCAAATCCGCGCTC
>Ga0207110_10188_pt1 | contig 15081 bp, 11 predicted proteins | sample Alteio_BWMinHeat_74_FD_153582 | JGI IMG/M metagenome (GOLD analysis project Ga0207110, IMG submission 153582) | Enriched cells from forest soil in Barre Woods Harvard Forest LTER site, Petersham, Massachusetts, United States -... | ecosystem: Environmental > Terrestrial > Soil > Temperate forest >...
AAATGCGAAGCTATAGTATGCTCATCGGTTGCCGCAACTGCTGAACCATTGATCGCAATTGTTATCGGCTCATCGGCAACAAGCTTACCTGAAAGCGAGCTGAGCACCCCGCGCACACCTATATGACTGCTGCCGGATACTTTATTATCGTAAAAAAGGCCGCCTTCGTATCCGAAGCCGGAGCCGCTCTCGAAAAGCGGACAACAATTCGGAACTCCCGGAAGCGTCTGAAAATTGGCGGTATGCTGATTCAATGAGCCATCGAGCACGATACCGAATGTGCTTTTCGAGGCTTCCGGGGGCGGAACTTGCTGCTGCGACGGCGCCTGCGCTTGAGCAGTGCTGAACGCAAAAAAATGCCGAACAGACCGTGAGAGACAGCAATGCTTTACGAACGAGACTCATCATTACTACCGGGTGATCTCTAAATGATTTGATTTAACTATCGTTGGAGTGCGAAGCGAATATAAATACGTTCCGGCTGGAAGCATACTTATGTCGGCATCAACAGTGTAAGTACCCGGCTCCTGATCGGCATCGACAAGCCGCAGGACTTCGCGCCCAAGCAGATCGCTGATAACAAGCGTTGTCTTGCCGTGCTCGATAAGCCTGTAATCTATCTGGACGCTGCTGTATGCCGGATTCGGTTTTGGCGCGCTAATAGAAACCGTTCCATCCGGATTAATTAGCCGTGTGCCTCCCTGCTGGCACAGATCGCTATCGCAGAATTTGCCGTTCTGCAATGTAACAGTTATACCTGGTGCATTCCAGACAAACGATTGAAGGGTTATGCCCGTGCAACTGTCGTTTCCGAGAGCAGCTATGAACGGCAGGCTTGCTATAACACTGCCGGGCATTGTCGCCATCGTGTTGGCGGTGTACGTAACTACATTATCTGTCGTTCCCACCGCCATATTCATTGTACCGCCTGTTGGCGCGCCATCTGGAATCAAAAGCGTTTTGTTAAAACTTATTACTGCAGTGAATTTCCTGTTTATGGGTGTTGCAAGTCCTACAGATGAGATGATGCTAAGCGGAATCATAAGGTGGTTGGACTCGTGAGCATAAACAACCGCCGGATATGCAACGGCTATCTGCGTAGTACCAGCATTTGAGAAAGGCAAGGATGTGCTGGAACAGCCGTCAGCATCAGTGATCGTTACGGTATAAGTGCCGCCGACCGTGTCTAAATATGTCCGCTTCGTTCCGTCGGGGCCGGGGATTATCACACCATTTCGTGACCATTGATACGATGAAGAGGAGTCTGTTGTCATCAAACTATTGAATGATGTAATGACAGGCTGCGGCGGAAGCGGGTCAACTGTTACGCTCACTGCCTGCGATGTACCAACGCAGCCGGATGCATTGGTTACCTGCACGGTATATATTCCCGTGCTGCCCACCTTTATTATTTCAGAGGTCTTACCCGGCATTGTTACGCCGCCAATAAGCCATTGATATGCGGCAAATCCCGCACCGGCATCGAGTTGCGAGCTGTCAGGGACGCATAATTCGATAGGCCCGGCAGGGGTGATCTGCGTCGTTGCAGGCGAGAAAGAAATTGTGACGGGTTGCGATGGGGCGTTGCAATTGAGACCCTCGCCCACAGTGACCGAGTATGTGCCCGGACCGACAGTGATCTTCTGCGTCGTCTTTCCATTCGACCACAAATAGCTGCTGAAACCAGCGCCGGCATCGAGTATAGCCGAATCCGATGTACTGCAGAGTACAGTCTTGAATGGTATAATAACCGGTATCGTGCCCTTCGTGAAGGCGAGAAGCATTTCAATAGATTTATGCCCAGCGCAGTCTCGCGCAAAAACCTTCGCGCTTGCGCATTGCGAAGTATCTACGACATGAACATCAAAATCGAATGTGCGCTTGCACCCTATCGGATAGGGTATTGGCGAGGGAATGGTAACTACGTTGGTTGCCTGTTCCAGCCATATAGAATCAATTCCGCGATCCCATGCCTGAGTGTCGCTCGCATGGACGTGCCATGAATTGGTTACAATATTGAATGGCTTCTGCACAAGAATGGGAGCAAGGTTATCCGGCGTGGTACAATACTTGAAGGTATCCAATTTTATGTTATCCGATGTATCGGTTGCACGGAGTATGATCGTCCCATCCTGCATCGAGTCGGTCACGCAAATTCGTATAAGAGCAGTACGGGTCGCAGGCTGATACTCTCCGCCAATTGGAACTCCGGACAGCATCATATTCTTAGACGATACGACAACAATAGAATCCACTCCTCGGTCAATGCTCGTCGCGCTCGTTACTGTGTCCGTCACATTCCACTCAGTGCATTGAGCATTGCAATCCGCCACTATGGAATCTATCCAAAAATGTGGGGGTGTTTTGTCGGGCAGCGGAGAATGAGCGGTAAAACATACCGTGTCAGTGCTCACGTTTTTCGCACAGTCGGTAAATTTAAAAATTACGTGACCGCCACTAAAAGTATCTATCTGATGAACTACGATCTTGACCGGAGTGGTGACGCACTTATACGGAGGCGGCGGGGTGATCGTAACACTATACTGCGCCGGAGTCAGATCCTTTGATGTATATGTAATAGTATCAAGACCGAGATCGTATTGCCTTCCCTCCTGCACGATAACGGTATCGTACATTATCGAATCGCACCCGGCAAATGAGTTTTGGAATGACGGAGGTAGAATATCTGGGTTTGCACAATCCACCTGGATCGAGCAATCCCACGGAGCAACGAAAACCGGCTGGTTTATATCGCTTGCCTTTACATCGAAATGAATATCCACCGGGAAGGAAGCTGCACAGCCTGTTGGAAGAATAAGCACAGAATCTGTCCAATTGACAGTGGAAAAGCCATTGCCGCTGATATTCGGGACGTTTTGCTGTTGTGTGGTGTCAGATGTAGGGCCTGCGGGAGGTGGGTTCACAATATGAATCGGTTCACCGACCGTCTGTCGCATCGTTGTATTACTCGTTTGCGAAGGTGTGACGTTGAACAAGAATGTCTGTACCTGGAAAGGGTTTGGCGAATAGGTCATCGTTTGCGGATCCCAATTTATATGCTGAGGATACAACGCAAACCCGAATATATTTCCGTGCTGAAAGCACCATTCGGGTGTTCCATACGCAGTACGCATAATTTCCGTCACGCTGTCGCTCACACCTGCCTCGTAAGCCGTGGCTGCCAAGTTTTGTCCCTGCATCAGCGTCGCCTCATCGTTGAAGCAATTGCGGTCCGCTCCATCTGGCGGGCCCCATGTATAATCCACCTGGTTGAACCAGCATCCGAACTCCATAAATGATAGAGGCGTAAGTCCGATAGAACGAGGAGGGAAGGAGTCGTTCATATACCCGATACCTACGGTTCCCAGATCTAACGAGGTTAGCCCATTTTCGAATGCCAAATAGAAGCTTGGAAGCGGACTCGATGGGCAGTCGCGCCAGGTATTTACTACGCCATAACGCTCGATCAGAAACGGGTTATCGTTTGCATTGAGAGGCGGAGTTATGGTGTTGCTGTTCATGTTATCCAGCAAATACTGAGCCTGAGCGCCAATTGCGATGCCACCGTGATTTACGATACTGATGCTTATGACTATAACGCCGCTGCTGGAAAATGCAACAGGATAAACTTTCTGGACAATGTCGAAACCACTCTCTATCCAGACTGTCTTTATCGTATCTTTTGTTTTCAAGGTGTGGTCATTAACCAAATTGAAGTCGATCGGATGAGGCGTTCCGGCTGGTCCGACCTTCCCACCTGAGATATTATTGCTGTAATATTGGATTCCCCCTCCCGTATTGACCGCGACAGTCAGAAATGATTTCTCAATAAAGGTCAGCTGCTCTTTGTTGGCCGGATTGCCCTTATAGATGGTGATAAGCCCGTTCGTCACTACGGCGCCGACAAAGGCATTCCCCACGGTTTGTGTACGTCCGGCAATACTCGGAATAACAATCGCACAACACAGTGCAAACCGCATTGCGGTTCGCAGCAGACTAATGGAAGTAACCCGTTTAGATAGAAGCACTAATGGCGAAGACAAGACTTATTGAATTGAACTGAATTTTAACTAATACTTTAACGCGATAATTCCGCAACGCCTTTCGTTTCATTCCGCCATTGGACGCGCTTCATGTAAATTAAAACTTCTCTCGATACTCATTCGTTCTATATGACCTATGAAATTTGGTCATTTAGACGATATCAGTGGGCTTGATTTTTCCTTACCACCGGATCACCCTATGACTGCGAAAGTTCTAAAGGGTAAGCCAGCGAAAAAACCACAGATCTTCTCCGGGTTAGCCGAGTGGGGCAACGATGGATTTCCCGGTAAGATCTACCCTAAAGGCACCAAGCCCAAGGATTATCTGAAGTTCTACGCTACTCAATTCAATTCTGTCGAATTGAACGCGACCGGCTACCGTGTTCCATCCATAAAAACGGTCGAAGGGTGGACGAGCCTCGCTCCGAAAGGCTTTGTATTCTGTCCAAAGATCTCTCAGCCGATCAGTCAGGTCAAGCCGCTTGGAAGGGACAAAGCCCCGCTCCAGCAGTTTTGCGACGCAATGCATACGTTCGGAGATCGTCTTGGAACAGTATTTCTGCAATTGCACCCATTATTTTCGCCTCAACGGTTCGATGACTTGGTCAGCTTCTTCGATCTTTGGGATAATACTCTGCCTCTTCACGTCGAACTTCGTCATCCCGGCTGGTTTTCCGATCCCGGTCTCCTCAATACTCTGTTCGAAGAAATGCGTAAGCGAAAGATCGGCACTGTGATCACGGATACATCAGGACGGAGGGATGCGGTGCATCAATGCCTGACAACTTCATCCGCCTTCATTCGCTTCGATGGCAACGAGCTGCACAAAACCGATTTCACTCGCATTGACGAATGGTCTATCCGCATCAAGCAATGGATTGATCAAGGTCTTGAAACAGTTTATTTCTTTCTCCATACTCCGACGAAATCCCTCACCCCCGAACTATCGAATCATTTCCTTCAGCGAATGAACGCGCTGTGTGGACTGGATTTGAAACTTGCTATAATTGAGGATAAATTGAAATTGGCGTTTTAGGCACTCACCTGCCGAAACGCATCGCGAAACATTCTTTGAGCCTTATCATCTGCCAATTCTTCGCCGGTGCTAAAGCTCTCTTCGGTATATCCTGTTTGGATTTCCGTAACCGTCACACTATTTTCTATGATCTTGAAGTAAACCCTCCACCCCCTGATTGCTTGTACAAAACCATCTATGCTTTGCTCGATTCTTTTGTATGGATGTGGATTCGGATCGTAAATTAGGACTCGCTCGATTCGCGGCTTAAGAGCGATTTCCTGCCCGGCGAGAAAAGTTAACTGCTCCATCGCAAGCTCGGAATATTCTATTTGATACTTCGGATTTTGGTGAGCTAATTCTGCTGAAGCTATCCAACCTGTATTGGCATTCGGATATGCTTCGACCGAAGGCAGATAAGGTTTGATGTCAAGAATAGGCGTTCCATCGAGCAGGTCTATATTCCTTACTCGAAGCGTCAGCCCTTCGACACAGACAAGATCGACGAGCGAAAGGCCAATTGGATTCGGACGGTGGGGCGATCTTGTCGCAAATACCCCGCGTTTCACGCGAGGTCCGCGAGGCACGAGCACCTTTGGCTTCCAATTGGGATTGCGGTCGAACCAGTAGATCAGCCAGATCTTCTCTATGCTATCTAAGTCCTCAAGGGCCTGCTCGTAATTGTGTCCGGGGAGAAGTTTGACTATACCCTCGACACCAACAACAGGATCCGGCTGGTGCGGCGCTTCCGGCTTCGACTTGAAGGGTGTGGAAATGTAGCCAATGGGTTCGAGTTCGATAGTTCTAATACCACTCATGCAACATTAACCACAATATGATAACTAATCGTTTTGCCAGATCCAAGATCGCGTTCAGATAAAACATTCTCCATTTCAAATAAAACAATTTTGACATAATAGTGCCAAAATCAAATTAAAAGCATGTTATTTACACTTGGCACACTATTGGACATACTTATTTTGCAAGGACAGCTTCTTGGGTTGTTCTAATGACTCGCAGCCATTATTTGGGCTGCGAAGACTCACTGCCAAAGGTTAGCAATATATTTTCACATACCCGGTCTTCAATTTAAATGACTCTAAAATGGCAGGAAGCCCCTCTCCCCTCTTTGTTACCTGGCAAACGCCATAGTTTGTTCACAATAGCATTCCACTTTTTTCCGACGAGCTTTTTGGCTAAAAGCATTGCCGTTACATTAACGACGTGCCCCCTGATCTTCAATTATCTTCTTCAGAATTATCGAATAGAATCCTACATAACGCGTGGACTGCTCACTGGGGCAATCGTCGGAGCTGCGCCTACACTTGCCCTCTACCTCATTACGCTTATGCGCGCTCCAAGAATAAGAAGACGCGAAGAGGCTGAAGAGATTCGACAGCAGCATGTCGCGAGTGGAGATTTATCAGCCCGAAAAGCAAAGGAGCAGAAAGATGAGCTTGAGGTCGTCAGGCTTGAACAAGTTGCATCCGGCGACCTTAAGGCTCGCGGGGTTAAAGACAGAATAGAAGACGAGCGATGGGACTTGTTAAATGAATCGCTCCGCCTGCAAAAGGAAACAGTCGAATTAGCTACGGAGGAAAGGCTGCTGGTTGCCCAGCAGGTTAAAGATATTAAAGATGAAGGAGAAGTTATGCGAAAAGGATTGGCTTCCGACGATCTGGAAGCTCGGCATGTCAAGGATCTGAAAGAGGATAAGCGCTGGGCTTTGCTTAACGAATCGCTACGTCTTCAAAAAGAAACTGGAGAATTAGCATCTGAAGAAAGACTTTTAGTTGCGCAACAAGTCAAGGATGTCAGAGACGAACGTGAAATAGTGCGGATAGGATTAGCATTAGACGATCTGAAAGCGCGAGATGTGAAAGATAGAAAAGAAGACGATCGCTGGGAGTTGTTGAATGAATCATTACGCCTCCAAAAGGAAACAGTTGAATTAGCATCCGAAGAAAGACTCCTCGTTGCCCAGCAGGTTAAAGATATTAAAGAGGAAGGCGAGGTGATGCGAAAGGGATTGGTCTCTGATGATTTAGAAGCCAGACACATAAAAGAACATAAGGAAGAAAAGCGATGGGCTGCGCTCGATGAACGTCTGCGTATCCAGGAAGAACGAAGTGAAGAACGAGAAAAACTGCATCTGCTCAGAGATAAAGAACAAGCCCGAATGAGGCTTGAGGATGGGGTCAGGGATAAATATAAAACGTTATTCGCTCGATACATAAGGAATTCCTCCGGAAGCAAAATAGATCGGGATGTCGCGGACGGGCTGGCAGCAATTCCTGAAGATTGGCTCCAAACACAGCCGGAAATATTGAAGGACCCGGCACTAATGCCGTTGCTCAAGCCCTATAACGAGCGGTAAATACTGCTCAAAATAATAAACGACTTTTAATTCTAAAAAATGATGCCTACACCTGTAATTCTGCTTCTCGCCGACGATGACAAAGACGATTGCCTTTTTTTCAAAGATGCATTAGAGGAGCTGCCGATAACGGCAGACCTTACTACTGTACACGATGGCGAGCAGCTCATGGAACTACTCGCAAAAAAGGTACAGGATCCACCACCTCCTCACGTTCTTTTCCTCGACTTGAACATGCCTCGAAAAAATGGGTTTGAATGCTTGTCGGAGATAAAGAGCGACGAAAAATTAAAGCTGCTCCCTATAATTATTTTCTCGACTTCTTTCGAACAGGATGTCGTGAACCTTCTGTATAAAAAAGGGGCGCATTATTATATAAGAAAGCCTGCTGAGTTTTCGCAGCTTAAAAAGGTAATTTACCAGGCGCTTCTGCTTGCTACGGAAGAGAATACGGAGCAGCCGGCAAAAGAAAACTTTGTCATCAAGGGCGATATAGAGGCGATACAGCAATGAGAACTTCAAGGCCAAACCTGCTTCTTGTCGATGACGACAAAGACGATTGCCTCTTTTTTAAGGAAGCGTTAGAAGAGTTGCCTTTAAGAACAAACCTTACGATACTGCATGATGGCGAGCAGCTCATGCAAGTGCTGACAGAAGGAACCGGCGATCTTCCGCATATTATTTTTCTTGACCTCAATATGGCCCGGAAAAACGGGTTCGAATGCTTATCGGAAATAAAGAACAACGAACAATTAAAGCAAATTGCCGTCATTGTTTTCTCCACCTCTTTCGATCAAGACGTGGTCAATCAATTGTACAAAAAAGGAGCGCAATATTTTATCCGCAAACCTGCTGATTTTTCTCAACTCAAGAAGGTAATTAAACAGGCGCTGCAACTTACACCTGAAGAGAATATGACACAGCCGGCAAGAGAGAATTTTGTTATCAATGGCGATTTAGAGGGAATACTACTATGAAAACAACAAAACCAGCAAAATCCACAAGACTATTGCCATTAGCATTAGTTACCAATATCAAGCAGGATCTGATGAAAAGTAAGAAATCCGATAAGTTGATCATTGCTAATAAAGAGCTTGCCTTCCAAAACGATGAGAAGGCAAAACGCGCGGCTGAGCTTATCATTGCTAACAAGGAGCTTGCTTTCCAAAACAAAGAGAAAGCGAAACGTGCGGCTGAGCTGAATATCGCCAACAAAGAGCTCGCCTTTCAAAACGATGAAAAGGAAAAGCGAGCGGCGGAGTTAGGAATCGCAAACAAAGAACTCGCTTTTCAAGACGGAGAGAAGGAAAAACGCGCTGCGGAGTTAGGAATTGCTAACAAAGAACTCGCTTACCAGAATAAAGAAAAAGAAAAACGAGCCGCCGAGTTGAGCATTGCCAACAAAGAACTCGCTTTTCAAAATGATCAGAAAGAAAAAAGGGCAGAAGAATTAGTCATTGCGAATAAAGAACTTGCCTATCAAAATCAGGTAAAAGAAAAACGCGCCGCGGAATTAGTTGTTGCTAACGAGGAACTAGCTTTCCAGAATACTGAGAAAGAAAAACGCGCAGCAGAGCTAAATATCGCTAACATCGAGCTTGCATATCAAAACGATGAGAAAGAGAAACGCGCGGCTGAGTTAGGGATCGCCAACAAAGAGCTTGCTTTCCAAAATGAAGAAAAAGAAAAACGCGCAGCAGAGCTAAGCATTGCGAATAAAGAACTCGCTTTCCAAAACAAAGAGAAAGAAAAACGAGCGGCAGAGTTGAGCATCGCTAACAAAGAGCTTGCTTTCCAGAACGATCAAAAAGAAAAACGTGCTGAGGAGTTAGTCATTGCAAACAAAGAACTGGCATTTCAAAATCAAGTCAAGGAAAAACGAGCGGCCGAGTTAAATGTTGCAAACGTCGAGCTTGCCTTTCAAAATCATGAGAAAGAAAAACGAGCGGCAGAGCTGAACATTGCGAACATCGAGCTTGCTTATCAAAACGATGAGAAGGAAAAACGCGCGGCTGAACTGATCGTTGCTAACGAAGAACTTGCCTTCCAAAACGATGAGAAGGAAAAACGAGCCGCAGAGAAAGAAAAACGCGCGGCAGAGCTGATCATTGCTAACGAGGAGCTCGCCTTCCAAAACGATGAGAAAGAAAAGCGAGCAGCCGAATTGATCGTTGCCAACAAAGAACTTGCATTCCAAAACGATGAGAAAGAAAAACGTGCTGAAGAGTTAAGCATTGCCAACAAAGAGCTTCTGGCTTTCACCTATGTATCGAGCCACGATCTGCAGGAGCCTCTGCGAAAGATACAAACCTTCGTAAGTCGAATCGCTGAAAGCGAAAGCGCAAATCTCAGCGATAAAGGGAAAGACTTTTTTCATAGAATTCAGGAGTCCGCCAAGCGAATGCAGACGCTCATCGAGGACCTGCTTGCATTCTCTCGCGTAAATACTGCTGAAAGGATATTTGTCAACACAGATCTCAACGTCATAATTGAAGAAGTAAAAACAGAACTCAAAGACAGCATAGAGGAAAAACATGCTACTATTGAAGTCACTGAAATATGCCCGGTAAATGTCATACGGTTCCAGTTCCGGCAGCTTATGCTCAACCTGATCGGCAACGCGCTTAAATTTTCGGTCCCTCAGATACCGCCCCTGATCGTAATATCGAGTAAGATCGAAACGGGCAGTCATTTGAAGAACGAAAAGCTTTCACCAGATAAAAAATACTGCCACATTGTCGTTACCGATAACGGCATCGGTTTCGAACCCAAATTCAACGACCGCATTTTCGAAGTATTTCAAAAGCTTCACGACAAAGAAGAATATGCCGGCACAGGCATCGGGCTTGCAATAGTAAAAAAGATCGTAGAGAACCACAACGGCATCATTACCGCAGCAGGCGAACTCAATAAAGGAGCGAGATTCGATATCTATATTCCGGCGTAATAGACTTTTTCATTGACAGCTCCGTTAGGAGCGGCCCGTTTGTAGAAATCAATTATTTATTTAAGCGAACAAGCTCTATAAGAGCGACCAGTGAGTTGGTCGCTCCTGACGGAGCTTTGGGTTTCATCTTGATTCAATTTCTACAAACGGGCCACGCCTACGGCGTTGTCGGGCTTGCATCCCAAAAATCCCAGTTCAACTGCCCGCCAAGAGATATGATGGTGACGACACATTCCGCTCCCGCCCAAAGATCGGATTCTATGACAAAAATCAATTTAGCCGTTGACAATTATCGTTGCTTTTTGAGTATGAATAAGTTATATTGTGTGATAGCAAACATTCAAAGAGCTGCTTGCTCTCTCCTGCATGGTGTCGGGATCGTGGATCCGGCAATGAGACAAAGTTCGTTCGAAGCAATGCAATTTGAAACATCCGGTAGGATTCCTTTGGCACGTTTATTCGACTTTATCTCTGTATGATGAAGAACATGAAATTAGCTGCGGAGCTTCTTGTTGCCAAATACCCCAAAGTAGTCGTTCAAAGCCATTCGACTTCCGTCCTTGTCACAGCTTATGACAGATTTGTAAGAGAGTGTAAGGAAAAAAACTTTACACCGTCGTATAAACTATTCGCTTTATGGCAAACAGTACAGTAGCTGCATGAAATGAAATAGCATTATTGAGCATGACTAATTAATAAGCGAGTATTGGAAAAGCATTTCTACTAATAACAACCATTAATTTCTGTTCAAAAGAGAGATGAGAAGAACAACCAAATCACATCTCTCACCCAAACCCACGTTTCACAACGTGGGTTTTTTATTTCCCAACCAACACTCCCAATTTGGACTAACTGTGACGTATGTGAAAGTTATTTATTACTAATCCCCTTTCTTTCATTTCTGAACTAAATAGTTTTATTTGAACGCCTATTAAATAGAGCACTACGCTATATAGCCCTTTATTGATTGTTATTCGACTGAATATGATGTGGCACGCTTATGGATGTAGGGCTGATTGAAGCAATTTCCTAAAAGGATCATTGCTTACGCAGAACCAGTAGTTCAAGCTGAACTGACCTGAGTTATCAGGGTGATTCGGACATTAGAAATTATGTCCTCCATTGCTCCTCTTGTCCCTTCTACTTCCATGAATATTTTTTCGTAAGCAGTGACCCCTGTGGGAAAGCTATCAAGCATTTGGATGCCATGCAAATGCTCAAGGATTAATTATTATTTAGAAAACATTATTCAATGAAACGACACCTTACAACTTACTCAACGCGAACAGCATTTTCTATTGCTATTGCGCTGCTTGCTGTTTTGTTTATCGGGCAAAATGCGGCTGCCCAATCTCCGCTGCGTCCGAACCTCGGAACAGCCTCCACTTACGCCATATTCACTGGCAGCGGAGCAATTAACAACACCGGTTTATCCGTTCTCGTCGGCGATGTCGGCCAGGATGGTTCGTATGATTTCAATGGGTTCCCTCCGGGAACATATACCGGCACTTTAAATCGGGCCAATGGCGCCTCGGCCCTCGCGAAAGCAGATCTGCTTACCGCATGGACGGTCGAAGCTTCCGTGACGGACGATTATGTGCTCGGCGTCGGAATCGTGGACGGGCAGTCGTTCGATCCGGCAGTGTATCACTCTGGAGCAGCTACGACGACGACTGGAAACATCACATTCAATGCGCATGGCAATGCAAATGCGATCTTTATCGTCAAGATCGGCGGGCAGTTGGATGCGAACGCGGGCACACATATCTTGTTGGCCAACAACGCGCGTGCGGCCAACATCTATTGGTTCGTCGATGGCGCAGTAAATATCGCCGATGGATCGAGTTTCAAAGGTACGATCTTCGCAAGAGGAGCGATCTCGTTCTATGGAACCTCGTCGCTTGACGGCAGAGCGCTCGTCGCTCCAGGTGGCGCGATCAACATTTCGGCGAACCACATGGCCGTTTCCACCGACTCTGGCAATGCGAACAATCTTACCGTTCTCAAACCCGCCTTCAGGGATTCGATCAAAAGCGGTATGCTAAACGATACGATCAAGTGGTCGGGTACGGGCATTGCTCAATCAAAGACTTTGGAATACTCGCTCGACAGCGGACACACATGGACAACGATCGCCACGATCAACAATGATTCGTTAGTGCATAGCTGGCATGTTCCCGATACGACCTCGACAAAAGCATTTGTGCGCATAACTGACGCGAACAACTTGCGTGGCGTAAGCGGACTCTTTACGATTTATAAGAATAAGATCATCGTCACCAATCCAATGCTTGCCTCGACGATAACGGGCGGTACGCAAGCCTACCAGGTCACCTGGACGGGCTCAGGGCTTAATCATATCAAGACATTTGCGCTTTCGCTCGATAGCGGTGCGACGTGGACAACCATCGGCAAAGATACCACCAATGGCTTCACATATCTCTGGAATGTTCCGGATACAGTTTCGACGAAGGCTATTGTCCGAATCACCGATTCGAACAATGTTACGGGTATGAGCGGTCTTTTCACCATCAAGTCGAGCAAAATCACCGTACTTCACCCGGCAACTGCGGAGATGATCACCGGCGGTACTCAAAATTATCAGATCACATGGAGCGGAACAGGGCTTACTCCGAAAAAGACCTTCTATTACTCGCTCGATAGTGGAACGACCTGGAGAACGATCGGTACAATTTCAGCTAATGTATTTACTTATAGCTGGAATGTCCCGGACACGTTTTCAACAAAGGCTTTTATCCGCATCACCGATTCAAATAACGTTACGGGAATGAGCGGGCTGTTTACGATCAAATCAAGCAAGATCATCGTCGTTCATCCGGCGTTTGCCGAAGTCATCAACGGTGGCGCACAAAACTACCAGATCACATGGACTGGCACCGGGTTAGCAACTCAAAAGACATTCGAGTATTCGCTCGATGGTGGAGCAACCTGGAAAACGATCGGTGTATTGAATGCCGATGTATTCTCCTATAACTGGAATGTTCCAGATACTATTTCAACGCAGGCTGTTATCCGAATCACGGATAAGAACGGCGTGACCGGCAAGAGCAGCCTCTTTACGATCAAATCAAGCGTGACAGCTGCGATCTTCGTCTTACGACCGCAACTTGGCGAAGTCATCGTTGGTGGTACACAGAATTACCAGATCACATGGACAGGCACAAAGATCGGAGCAACCAAAACCATTCATTATTCACTCGACAACGGCGCGACGTGGACAATGATCGGTGTATTAAACGGGGCTGCAATGTTCTATAGCTGGAATGTCCCGGATACCGCCGCAACCCAAGCTATTGTTCGCATTACCGATAACAATGGCACCGTAGGGAAAAGCGGAGTCTTTACAATATCGAGAAAGCTATCTCCAGGTAAAATTGTCATAAATAATCCTGCAAAGGATGAAGTGATCGTCGGCGGTACTCAGAACTATACAATTATGTTTTCCGCAGAGAATGTCACTCCGCAAAAGACATTGGAGTATTCACTCGATGGCGGGACAACATGGAACCTGATAGGCACGATGAATTCCGAGGGCCAATCCTTCACCTGGGCTAATGTGCCGAATGTGGCGACTACTCAGGCGCTCGTCCGCATTACGGACGGCAATGGGGTGGTTGGCACGAGCGGGCTATTCACGATCACTCTGACTCAGGGGAAAGGTTCACTCAATTCGCTTACCTTGAGTGGATTAGATAATAAAAATAATATCGGTAATAACAAGAGCCTCGGAATTAGCTGGGCATACACACCGGACATCGGCACATCAGTTGAAGTCGAGTATTCGCTTGATAATATGTTCACCTGGGGCCATGTAGCAACTGTTCCAACAACGGAATCGCCGAATGCTGCCACATGGATGACGCCAACTATTGGTTATTATTATCCTGTCTATATTCGCGTCACGAGCTCGAAGGGTATGACCCTCACTTCTATCCCATTCTCGATAGGCTCGAACGCTTCGGTATCTTCCGGAGCATCGCAGAACGGATATTCGGTTTCTAACTATCCGAATCCAGTCAGCGAGCAAACGACGATCAGCATCGAGCTGCCTGTCAGAAGCGATGTTACGCTCATTGTAAGCGATAACCTGGGACGTCAGGTAAGCATTATATCGGAGACATTCGAATCCGGAATGCACACCATTCCATTCAATACCACCGGGCTGTCAGATGGTGTTTATACCTACACTCTCATAGCCGGAACAACCAGGCTTAGCGGCCGAATGAACCTCATTCGATAAGTAACAGACAGCAGTTAGCCGTTGGCGAGTTTCGTCAACGGCTAACGGCTGACGATCCATTCTCACAGAAGAACGATTGGCATAACAATTGAATAGAGTCATATTCATAAAGCCTTTATTTTTAACCAACAATTGATATGCTTATAACAATTATCGTTATCTTGCTCGTACTCTGGATGCTCGGAATGATCACAGCATACACGATGGGCGGGTTTATTCACATATTGCTCGTCATCGCGATCGTAGTGCTGCTCGTCCGAGTCATTCAAGGCCGGAGAGTACTATAATGTGATACCACGAGCAACCCTGCTGTTTCTTAAGCAACTTGAGATTATGTGCCGATCTTTTTAAGATAAAAGGATCGGCACATGTATTTGGGGCTGCCACCGTAACACCCATGCAAAAAAAATCCATTCTAAAAAAAATTCTTTATGGTCT
>Ga0207110_10177_pt2 | contig 14999 bp, 9 predicted proteins | sample Alteio_BWMinHeat_74_FD_153582 | JGI IMG/M metagenome (GOLD analysis project Ga0207110, IMG submission 153582) | Enriched cells from forest soil in Barre Woods Harvard Forest LTER site, Petersham, Massachusetts, United States -... | ecosystem: Environmental > Terrestrial > Soil > Temperate forest >...
GTAAAAAGGCTTTGCGACTGGAAGATATTTACCCAGAATTGTGACGAGGTCTTCGAGATTGCGTTTTTTTGTGGCAGAAATAGGTATGATCTCGGTAAACTCCTTATGCTCGCCATATTCCGAAAGTATTGGAAACAAGTCCGTATTTCGTTTTACCAAATCACTTTTTGAAACAGCGAGTACAATCGGTTTTTTGCCAGCAATTTTTAGATAATCCTTCCACGCCGATGGAAGTGCTCGCTCAACCGATTCATTTGCTTCTGCAAGAACGAGTATCACATCGGCGTCTGCAAACGAACGGCGAACTTCATCGAGCATTGCGCGATGAAGCATGTTAGATGGGCGTGGCATGATTCCCGGCGTATCTAAGAAAACTATCTGCTCCTTTTCTGTGGAATAGATCCCTAATACTCGCTTGCGAGTTGTTTGCGGCTTGCGCGAAACTATCGAGAGCTTCGTGCCGAGCAGCGCATTGAGCAGCGTCGATTTGCCAGCATTCGGAATGCCAACAATTGCACAGTATCCTGCACGAAACTCCTTGTCTTCTTTTTCCTTCATTGGTTTTTCATAAGTTCTTCGGTTCTGCGCTGCATGTTGTTCATTGCTTCTTCCGGTGTTTCCTTTTTGTAAAGCGCCTTCGATACTTCGTCCTCTATAATACCCTCTACATCCAGCCACTGCGGAATTACGGGAGTCATTCGTGCATGTTGTAATTGTTCAGTGAATACAGAGCCTTCTCGCCGATGCAGATAGAATGTATCCGACTGAGAACGAACATCGGCTGGGTATTCATTCACCTTTCGAGCGAAAGCAAGTTCATTATCCGGTTGAGTGATATATTCGAGGAAAATCTCAGCTTCATGCTTCATCGCACTATTATTATTGATTGCAAGATATTCTCCCCCTGCGAATGATTCGCCAGGATTATTTCCATTGCCAGGAAATGTCATTGTATGCCACTTGAATGGCGCTTTTGCCAATCGGGGCAGCAGCCACGAGCCGCTGAACCAAATCCCCAGCTTGCCTCGGACGAAAGCATCATCGAGATTTTTTTGTGACTCCATCGTACCATGATCCAGTTGACCGAAATAAAACTTCAGAGCTTCGATATTTTGCGGTGTGTTCATCGTGGGCTGTCCGACGCTATCGAAAAGATCACCGCCATTTGACCAGACATAAGGCAAGAATTTCTTGTAAAGCCTATGCTGATCTGGACCATTGACGCCTATCGGCTTTCCAATATATTGCATTTCCTGCCAATTCCATTGTGACGTTTGGGTTCCCTGTGACCCTTTTGTCCCATTAACCGAAAGAGATAGAATATCATCATTAACAAAAATAACTCTCGTATCCAGCAGCCAGGGCACCGCAAAAAAATGACCACCCCACATCCCCGAAGGCAGCGAATACTTAGGCGCATCCGAAAACCGTTGCAACAAAGCAGCATTTGAATCAAGCTGCGCCAGTACTCCGCTTGAAGAGAACTGTGCCACCCAATCGCTGCCAAGCTCCAGCACATCGGGCGCCGTCTCGGAGTTGAAACCGACCATCAATTTTGTCTTGCCGTCCGACCAGCTTAATTCGGATACCTCGACCGGAATCTCCGGATGCTCGCGATGAAAGCCGGCGAGAAGCGAATCCATCGCTGCCCGCTGGGCAGGCTCCGACCAGAAATGAGAAAAGCGAAGAACGCCGGGAGTTATGCCGCGATTGCAGCTAAGTGAGAGCAGTAGGCTCAGGCAGATGATGAAGGCGGAAACTTTACGCAATATTGTTAGTAATGATAACTACGAACAAATTTATCGAGGTGTGGGTTTTAGGCTAACTCAGGGACATTAAGTGTCTAACTCACAGATATTTGCTTAACAATACAAGCGTAATTATGAAATCAGGATTCTATCTTGTCATCGGTTCATTTCTTTTTGTTTCTTTCGGAGCGGCGAGCATTGCTTCCAGTCATACATCGAAATGTTTTCGTTCCAAAGCCGTTTTGTTCAAAGCCGATTCTGCAGCTTTTACTCCTCATCCAGCTCCTCCATTCGAGTTGAAAGATCTCGATGGAAAAGTCGTCCACTTATCGGATTATGCCGGCAAAGTAATTGTGCTCGATTTTTTTGCTACCTGGTGCCCGCCTTGCCGCAAAGAAATCCCAATGTTCAATGAGCTGCAGAAAAAATATGCCGATCAGGGCGTTCAGTTCTTAGGTATTTCGCTCGATGATGAGGGCGCTGAAAAAGTGATTACGTGGAAAACCACACATCCTGTTGCCTATCCGATCGTAATGACCGATCCTGATCGAAAGATTTTAGAGACTTATGATGTAACCTCCGCAATCCCGGTTACATTTGTCATTGATCGTAAAGGCGTCATCCAAAAACAATATCTCCCGCAACCCGGTGATAATCCGGGAGCCATTATTGACGCTGCAATTACGACGCTTGTCAGTCAGCATTGATCTCGCCGAGCTTATTTCTTCTAAAGCTGTCTCGGAATTGAAAAAGAGTATTACTAAGTGGGTAAATCTATTGGTAATAATACCTCATTTCTGGCTGGTAAAATAACAAGTCCTCGATTTGCAGCCTGTAAGAACTGCATCCCAACTATTACTTCGCTGCCATCTGGCTCGATTATGGCGCTTCCGGTTATCTGCTGATCTTCAACAATAATTGTAGCGATAACTTCGAGGCGAAGAGTTCTTGTACCATCGGCATAAGTCACTGAATCAATATCATCGATCTGAGTTCTAAAAATCGGCAGAGCCGAAAACGGTAATGAGAGAAAGCCATTGAAGCCCGTATCGATAAGAGCCTCGAAATCACCCTGAACTGGAGGGAGGAATTACAACTCTTACCTTAAGCTTTGGCGAGCTTTTGCGATCGAAGTAGCCCTTCCACTCAGCCATTCCGTATCAAATTCTTATGGAATTATCGAAGCCAATGCCGAGAATAAGAAAAATGCCATTAGGTGCATCCTTTCGGGCCATTTGAAGGGCTTCTAAATGTGTTTTACCTACATAAGCCTTGCCCGTATCCGGGTCAATCTCGACATACTGCCCAAAGTATTTTCTCTCGAATTCCTCTTTATACTTTTCGTTATAGATTTGCAGACCTCGCTCGGCAATGCCTTCGACATCTATGTCGGCAAATTGTGTATTTGAATAAGCTCCCATAATTTTAAGAACGCGATACCATTAGGAAAGTTCGCTCGCTATTTCGTCGTAAAAGTAATAAAACTTATCAGCGCAGTGATGATGACCATGATGTTCGTAATGATGCCGATAGCCTGAAAAAATACATCGAGCGCCCGGCCGCTAACGAAGATCGTGTCGCCGGGTTCCAGCAGAGGATTTTGCGTTAGGTCGCCGTTGTCTCGATAAGCTTCAAGATTGTATGTTTCAACTCTCTTCTCTGCTGCAGTATCCGCGTGAACTATCCTGATATCTACAAGCCGCGCCGATGCGGTAGGGCCGCCTGCAAAACTTAACAATTCTACTAATGATGTAGAACCGGGGACACGGTAATGTCCGGGGGAACCAACGAACCCCCACAGATTGATGTCAATTTGAATCTCACCGCCGCGCATGACATTAAAGATCGGCATGTTCGTACTGCCTGGTTGCAGCGGTTGGCTTGTGCCGGGAGCAGTCTGGATCGTTGTAGATGATGAGCCTTGCTGCTGAGCAACAGCAGGTAAAACGATGACCGTTAATCCCTGAATTATGAAAACAGCAATAATTAGAATATGCTTCATAATTCCTAAAGTAGTAATTCGTGATCTGATCTTTTTTATGGAGTCCATAAATAACTACGGGGATACTTGAAACGCCATCCAGAGCGAAGAGGAGCCGCCATTCGGGGCGATCTTCTTAATTCGCCAGCGATACGATACCCCAGCAACGAGTGGAGTGGCGGTCGAGGGGTACTCTTCCGTCAATTGATTCTCAAAATCATTAACGAGCGCGGAATACACAAAGCTAAAATTATCGGTGCGCTGAACGATAATTTGAAACTCGCCGCCATCGCTTGGGTCTTCCCACAAAAACTTTAGCGGCAATCCGTGAAGCGAATCGACGCCATTCGGATTAAAAAGTTGCACGCGCCGTTGGTAATTGAAAGATGTCGTTAAGTCAACATGAGTAGGCTCGCTGTATGTCAGGTTATTCGTTGGAGAGCGGTAGTATGCCTGAAGCTGATACCAAAATATTGCACCAGGCGCAATGCCCGACGTATCCTTAAACGAAGTCGGCAGCGGTTCGATGAGTTGATTGTTGCTTTCCAATTGGGCAACGATCGTTCTGTTCTTAAGCAGCCCGTCAGCACCTATCGTATCGTCTGTAGAGCGATACAGAATGTATCCGCTTGTATTGTTGCTCGTGTCCGGTTTCCATTCGATGTCTATTGCGTCAACCGCTCCGACATCCGCGTATATTCTGCTATCCACTGGATTGGAAGTATTACTCGCATCTGCAAAAACAGGTTGCGGCGGGGTGATCCCCGGATCGTTCGGTGTGCTGCACCCGGCAGCAAGAGCAGTAATGCCGAGAATAAGAAAAAATATTTTTTTTCTATTCATTCGAAGTGCCTTTCCTAAGAAGATTATCAATGTCTAAAGAGAAACTTAGCCGGTTCTCCGGCCCTAACGCAGTGTTGATCGAGAGCGAATAATTAACGTTGATCTTTTTCTCCCAATTGAACCCGGCTCCCGTAGTGAATTCGCCCTGATTAAGTCCGGCGCGAATAGATAGATCGCTGTCATACGTGACCTCCAGCCCTATACGCGGCTGCGATGCCACCCCAACAATAAAATCGTATGAGAACGTTGCCAAGGTGTTAAGGGCAGGAATAGGCTGCACATAGGCAACTCCACCATTTATCTGCATTGGCACTATCTGCGTACGCTGTGTGCTCCACGCGAGGCGCGTGCCGGCTATATCCGTTACCGATGTGCCAAGCGCAAGCTTGCCAAGCGCCGGAGCCAACAAAAATTCAGCGAGCGAGAATTTGAGCATCACTCCAGCATCCACGCCGATCCCGGATGCAGAACCGAAATTCCCAATTCCCTGATGAATGATCTTGAAATTAACACCTATCGGAACTTCTATCTTCTCCTTGTAATAAAGCCAGCCCCAGTCGAGAGTGAATTTGTTATTCCGTGCAATGCTCAGGACAAATTCGTCCTCGTTATCGCTGAAATAACTCGGCGCGCCAGCATAGATCTCCTGCACCATCTGCGCGCGCAGATCGGTAACACTTATATTCGTAAGGTCAGGAGTGTGATTGAGATTACCGACCGAGAGCCGCACCCAATTTGCCGCGAGAGTAATGTCTTTCATCGGAAAAGTAAACCCAATTTGATAAAAGTCGGCAAGCGAATTTCCCGGCGTTCCATATTCTGCGGAATACATAAATCCCAGAAGCTGATTCGGCACAAGCGATACTCCTGCCGGATTCCAGTGAAAAGCAGATTCATCATCGGCAATCGCTGTATAAGCTCCGCCCATCGAAAGCGCGCGCGATCCAACGGGGATTTGCATAAATTCGCCAGCGTATAAGCCTTGTGCCGAAGCTTGGGAAGTATGAAGTATGAAGTATGAAGTATGAAGGAAAAGTATAGGCAGGAGAAATCCTCTTCGAATTGCTCGAAGATTGAATCCGAATATCTCTCGCTTTTGTACTAAAATCACTTTTTCCTTAAAATGTATTTATCGTGCTTCCACTTTACCCTTTACCCTCTACCCTCTATCTGATTCGCGCGAATTTTCCCTTTATCTGCTGATTTGCATTGTTAGTATTGACCGTTAATCTGTAAAAATAAACTCCATTTGCAACTTCGTTGCCGCCATCGTCAAGGCCGTTCCACCACACTTCGTGATACCCCAGGCTTGTCGGATCGCCAGTTCCGCCACGGGTATAAGCATCGTCTGCAGAGTTGCTCGAGTTTAAAGGATGACTCAAAGTTCGGATTCGGCGCCCGCTCACAGTATAAATATCTAAGCTAACCGACTGCGCGTAGGCAATTCCGCTGATTTTGTATGCGATAAACATTTCCTTCCCGGTGAATGGATTTGGATATGAGCCAAGCAGTGCAACTCCGAACTGATTCGATACATGTACATCGAGTTCTTTCGGGGGCGAATTTGTGCGGCCGTTATCGTCAGTCGCTTGAATTATGATTGCGTGATTGCCAGACGAAAGAGATGGCGACATGCTAAGATTTACTGTCGTCGATGTTCTGCTCGAATCGAGAATAGCATATTCAGTTGGCCCAAGCACACGGTTGTCTATCTTCACTATCATTTTGCCGGGAGTTATGTCTATTCCATTCGCGTCCTGAATGACTGCATGTATATTCGGCTGCGGCGGTACTTCGCCGTTGTTGATGAATACTTGCCCCTGAACAGTAATATCTACTATTGGGTCTTTTGTGTCCGTGTTGTATGCAACTGCAAAAGTACCGAGCGACGTAACTTTTGCTGTAAGTATATTTCCACTAAGTGTGGATGTGAGCCTATTCCACAAATGTGTCCTGTCGTCCATACGGTAAATAAATACACCTCCATTTGCATAGTTTTTGGCAATAGAGTCATTGACCTTTATTGATAGCAGCGAGGCTGAGTCGCGCAATGGAATCGCTCCAAGCGAGTCGCTTACAATTCTTATACTTGAATATCTTTTCCCGGCGTATGAATACATCGGCAAAAAATGAATGTCCGGTTGGACGGTGGTTATAATATTAGTGAGCCGGTTCAATCGAGTCACATCGCCCACGATATTTCCTTCCGAATTTGCAGAAAGTTGAAATACAACTTCATCATTCGTGAAATGTACTGCCGATGCGCTCGATCCATTCATTGTAGTACCGAGGGCGCTTCGATAAGCAACTGCGGCAAATTGAAATCCAATTGCAATAGTCGAATCGTTCGCGATAGAACTGTCTCGCAAATTAAGAGGGCTTGTCCCTGCATCAGGACTAACCGCGAATACAAGAGTTACAGAGTCGAGCGATGAAATAGTTAGCGGAATGCTGATCAATGAATCACGGTGAGGCTGAATATTTCCAATGTTAGCACTGCCGAGAAGCTTAGGTATGCCTGTAGTAATATCCACAAGCGAAGCAGTACCTGAATTAAGTGGGGATGCACCCCAATTATACACTCTCTCGTTCCAGGCAAGCCCGCTCGGCGTAGATACAAAATGCCCACTCAAAGTCCTGTGAAATTTATCTTTTGCGACTGATGGATCGACTGCGGCGCCAACAATTATCGAAATAGAATCCGATTGGATCGTAGTCGAGCCTGCTGTAAATAAAACGCTCGCAACAACCCTGTCGCCATTGTTTAACTGTGACACAGGAATTGTCGCGTGATAGCGGTCCCCCACTTGTGCCATTGGAAAAGATAGAGTCCTCTGAGTAATAACTCCATTTGCATTCTGCGAATAAATATTGAAGTTTGCCGTTTCTGTCGATGCGCTTGCCGGGGTTTGAACTGCCGCGCTAAAATCAAGCGGAGTATTGACCGGAAGCGGCCTCGGCTCGAAATCGAGTTCGCTTACACGAGAATCTGTTATAGTTACATCTTCACCGGCAGCAGCAAAACGAGAGGAAGATTTATCGGCGACGATAACTCTGTATGTGCCATAAGGCATTGCCGTAGAGTTTGGGACATTGTCTGTTAAAGAAAATACACCGTTGACAACCGGAATATTGGTTACCGAATGCGGTGGCACAAGCGGACTCCGCAAGTCGTTCGCAAGCTCAATACGGGCAGTGCCCTGCAATATACTACTCGTGCCGCTTAACCTGACCGTCCCCCCCGGCGAAATGACTCTGCTCGAAAGCGATAGCGTTGCTTTGTCCTTCGAGAGCAGTGGCTCGGTGAGCGGATCACCGAGAATATGATAGCAGTACATAAGTGTAGGCGGAATCAGGTCGCCGGAAAATGCTGTCATCAGGTAGGCGATCTTGCCGTTCGTAATTCGCTCCGCAATTGAGCCGCCGACAGAATCATAAATATTTGGAAGAACTGCTTGAGCCAGGTGCGAGTCGTTCTGCTCCCATCCGAAACTTGTCGTTCCCATGCAGACGATAGACCCGGCATTTGCAGCATTCTGGAACGCGTTTAGAATGCCGGTGGAAGGCCCATCGTATCCTGCTGTAAAGCAAGTCATGCTTATGACGATCGGATAATGCGAAGCATTATTTAATTTGGAAATATCTGAGTTTGTCAGCACAGGTTTGCCGGTGCTGTCTATTGGATCGTCCCAAATTGCATTGCCACCATGACCGAAATATGCCATTAAGCCAAGCCCGGCATTCACGTTATCTAAAAGATTTTGATTTGTACCTTTGTAAGGCGAACCTGCGACAGTTGACATGCGCAATACGCTTACGCTCGATGGAAGCTCATGCTCGAGCAGATTGTCAATATCGGAATCGAAGCTGCCGCCCGCGCCGATAAAAAACGATTGATCCTTCCAGTCTCCCGGAGTGGCGGCATCTGATTCGAATGCTTTCAGCTTTGCAATGTATGCAGCATCGCCGTTAATGTCCTGTGTAGCAAGCCTGCCAATAATCAGATCCGGTATTTGATCGTCACCGTCTATCATCGAGTACCATGCATCCGCCGCAACATCTCCTTCGAGATAAGCCTGAATATAAGGTGTCGGCACCTGATCTGGCGGCGAATAAGGCAACGGACCACAGGTCATCTCTTCATGCGCTACTCCTACAAGCAACACATATTTGGGAGGGTCTTGCCAGTTATTATATGCGTAAGCCAGAAATGCCTGAATTGCATTAGCCGATTGCGCTCCGAAACGAAATTCATCGTAGATATTGGCGACATCTACAACTTTTGTGGAAATGTGATTTGTATTTGCGCGATAATTGGCTAAGTCCTGTAAAGGCACATTTGCATTGCCATTCCCTTTTGGCAGATGGTCGCGATTTGTGATAATAAGATATGCTCCGGAGTTCGAAGCAGAATGGAGACTTGCAAAATCGTCTTTCTGATATGCGAAAGGCTTTAGCATATCGGTATCCACAACTGCGATAAATTGGTCTGAGGAACTTGCTATGTTGATCTGGAAAATTGCCGTCCCGCTGTTTGGCTGTGCCGGGTTCGAAGTGATAACTGCATTTGAAATTTTCGATACTCCTTTTCTGAAGATCGAAATATCAGTTCTGTCGAAATTTCTAAGCGTGAATTGGTAAAGACCCGCCGTGCTGTATTTTGGAGAAGAAAAATCTATTTCGTCCTTATATGCATTGTAAAGCCTGTCATAAGTTATCTCGATCCAGTTGACTCCGAATCGGCAGCCGTTAACATCCGTTGCTTTCTGCTGCGAGAATGTCATTGGAATGGGGGCATTGCCGGTGTTCAATAATTGCGCGGTCGGGGCGCTCGATGCAAGCTGCGAGGCAGTATCGGTTGAAAGAAACTTTGGTGTTTGGCTGTCCCAAACCCCATGCAAAATATTATGTCCGTTCAGCGTAATAAGCGCATCGTCCTCATTAGGTACATTTGGCAGCTCTATGCCCTTCGCGTCGGTAGCGCCGGGATCGTAATCGGAGACGCCGTGCAGTGCAACACGTATTTTCACTGGCCCATTTTCGATCAGATCAGGATATGGCACAACGGTCTGTGTTGTGTAACTTCCCGGAGCTATATTCCCCGTCGAGAGTATGGCCATGAAATCATGGTCGCGCAGATCGGAGCGGCGATCTACATCCGAGATATTGAGAGCATCATGTGCCTTTAGATTATTTTCCTCATAATGAATAGTGGTTGAGAACGAGCTATCCTTCAAATCGACATAAAAGCTGTCGCGAGGGAATATAGAACGGTTTGCAGTCCGGATTTCGCCTGACTCCTCCGCCATCCGCTTTACGCCGCCGACGGGGATAGGAGAATAGCGGCTGCCCCATACAAGAAAATACATATTGTCTTTCGTATCGGGATCGTAATAAAAATCTCCGAGTGTGCCGGGGCCATCGTAGCGTTTTTCTTCGCCATAAAATTCGAAATAATCTCCAGGATCGAACTGCCCGCTCTGCCGGTCGAAAAGATATATCGCGGTTTGCTGGCCATGATTGATAACCCTGAGAGTTGTCGGATCGATTGTAGATGGATCGACGCCGAAATTATTCTTTACATCATCGAAAGTGATATGATAAATCCCCTTTTGCCGAATGACCATGCGATAGACATTACCGTCGTCGGACTGAATTCCTGGAAGCTGCTGCACATCCCCTGCCGATTGCACGCTCGATCCTTTTCCAGGTGGGGTGCCACTATTTCTGCGCGTTGCGAAAACAGAGTTAGAAACTTTATATGGCTCGCTCAGATCGGTAATTGGTAAAGTCGATAAACCGGATGGATCGGTTATCTTTACAATAATTTTTTTTGCAGAGCGAATCGCATTCGTTCCTATCTGATCGAGAAAGCCAAGTTCGAGGCTTGAAATATCGGCAGCCCTCATTCTGCCAACATAATGAATCGCTGCAAATCCAATTCCATGATGCATTGCCGCGATTGGCTTTGCATGATACATAACCGAGCCATGCTTGCCATCGTAGCCAACATCGGCAGTGATCGTATTTGCAAGTGATAAATTTTGCGCCCTGACATTAGCATCCTGATGCGAAACGACTGAGACTGTCGCCTGCTTCGAAACTCGAAGCGGAATTGATAGTGAAGCAAGCGGATCGCCGGAAGTGATCTGTCCCCCGATATGCCGAATGGTTACAGCCTTTTGGATCGTATCGAAACCGGGAGCGGGCAGCGTGATCTCAAGAGTGACCGTATTGCCGGAGCGCGATAGCTCCCGAACGTGCGTTTTACTTTGAGAGCGAGCAAAACCTGCAATTAGCAATACGCTAATAGCGAATGTAAACGCATAACTTATTGTGCAATTCAGCCGAAACTTCAAGAACGGTTTCTTTTTGTGGCAAAAAAATTCTTCCCTTCCTGACGGGGCAATGACAGAAAGTGAAATCGGGGGCATAACTATACCCTCTTAACACAAAAATAGGGTGAAATCAGTTCGCGGCTTTGCTGAGTTCACTGAATTACTCCCCCTCCTAAAGAAGGAGGGGGTGGGGGGTGGTTATTCCGCGTCAAAAAGACCACCCCCAAACCCCCTCCTTCTTTAGGAGGGGGCTTTTTTAGTGAACTCTAATTCTTACTTGTTTTTCCCGTACCTCTTCCCGTAATGCCTTTTGTGCCAATCCCGGTATTTTTGTACCGATTAATTCAATCGGATGCGCTGGCGGCTACAGCGGCCACGTACCTCCGAAGTTCTTTTAACTTCAATCGGATGCAAAAAATATGAAAACGTCACTTCTCCTCGCGGTTTTGAGTATGGTGGCATTCTTCGGCGCGGGATGTACGCCACCAACACCTCCCATCTCACCGGATACTATTGCACCTACCGTTAGTATCACGTCGCCAGTGGAGAATGCACTGGTGTCGGGAGTCATTGCGGTACAAGTGAGCGCCACCGATAATGTCTCGGTTTCTTCCGTGACAGTTATGGTAGATGGAACTCTACTCGGTACATCACTTGCTTTTCCGTATGTCGTCAATTGGAACGCGAGCAACGCAGGGAGCGGAACGCACACGCTAACGGCCAGCGCTGTCGATCCATCCGGGAACATTGGTTATAGTGCACCGGCAACCGTTGTTGTGTCGGGGCCAGGCCCGACGGTGCCGGTGGTCACGATCTTATCTCCAAGCGCTAACTCGGCCCTTTCGGGTACCTCGCAAGTCATGGTAAGTGTAAATTCATCGCAGAGTGTCAACTCGTTCAGTTTGTTGATCGACGGTCGAATCGTTCAAACACTATCAGGTCCACCATTAACCTTCACTTGGAATACAACAAGCTATGCCGACGGTTCACACTTGATCTCTGCCACAGCAAGGGACGCTTCTGGAAATACTGGAGCGAGCAATCCAGTTTCCGTGACCGTGAACAACAATTCAAATTCACAGGCAACCGCCATCGTGAAAAATGACCTCGTGATTCCAGTCGAGGTTTCCATAAGTGGTAGCGATGTGGGATCCGTTACACCACAATCTTCAAGCACTTTCAACGTTAGCGCGGGACAGACTGTCTCCTTCATCGTGATCAAGCCCACTACGACGAAAGGCACAACAGGAATCCCTGTGGGCGATGATATGCTTGGCACATTCGTTACTTTGACGAACTCCTCCAATAACCAAACTTTCGAGGTAACCAATGTCATAGGAAATCAGATGTACTTCTGTCCACAATTCAGCAATGTAACTAATCATGACATGATAATGGCTATGAATTATGGTTTGGCACCCCAGAATCTAACCAACGCTTATGTCCCTGCCGGGGCTAGTAACGATCTTTTTGGGTATTTTAAATTTTATTCAAATAGTAATTATGCATATTGGATCAACGGGACTCAGTACGGTCCTACTTATTGGATTTCGAAGACGCAACTCCCAACTCCTGCATATCAAACTGGCGTATTGGCTCTTACGATCAACTAAACACCATAAGGAATCTTTTTAATGAATTTGCAGGAGACCCACATTATGAAAACCAACGTCGCGCTTTTTCTTGTTATTCTCGCCGCTATCGGCTTCGCGTCTCAAGCTAAGGCCCAGGTCGATTCCTCGCTCTGGAAAAAGATGCCGCCAGAAGGTGTTGCGACCATAACATGTATGCTTAATCCTGCTGACGCGGCAGGAAACCGTACTCTCTTGGCAGGCACACCTAATGGCCTATACAGGGAAAGTCCCGCTGGCTGGCAACGCGTCATGGACATCCCGGTGACCGAGCCGATCACTGTACTGTTCGAGCTTTACGGCGGGAATAAAATTCTTGCCTGCTTAGGTTCTGGGGATGGTTGGTATGAATCCGACACGCATGGCCAGAGCTGGACCGGTCCCTTCAACTTATCAACAAACTTTCATTTGGCAATTACCTCCGTTGTCGAGACAGACAGCTTCTACGTCTATATGGGAACCGACGGGGGAATTTTTAACTATGATGTGACAACAACCCCTGGGATTGCCTCGATCGTAACGTCGTCAATCGGTGTAATTAGTATGGCTTCACTGGGGAATATCATTATCGCAGAAGACAATTCACAAAACATGGGAGGGCAGATTTTGTGGTCAACCGACGAAGGCCACACATGGGCCTTCCCTGCCGCCTCTGATGATGTTAATGTAATGCAACTATGCACTGACTGGGTTCCGAATTTCATCAATCAATCGACGGTAGGGAACATTTGGGGGATAGACGGAGATAGGTTGATGAGGACAACTGATGGCCTCCATTGGATATTTGCTAGCGCCTTGGGTGGTTTTGGCTACGGTGGTTCCTATTTATGTCCCACTGAAAGTGGCGCATTATACCTTTTAGGTAACAACGGCCTTCAACAACAATTGCTTTTCACGACGGATTTGGGTGTGTCATGGAAGATCGATACAATCCCGCAAATTGGGTTCAGCTCTTTCTCGAGAATCTTTAACGTTCTCAATCTTGGAGTTGACAATTCTGGAACAGGGGTCTTTCTGAGTGGACAGAACTGTTACCTGATCGGTCAATACTATTGGGACTCCTCCTGGTATTGGTGGAATGTTGGATTAGGGAACGCCAGACCAAAGAAAGTCTTCGCTGACACCAGCGAAGTTTTCGCTGCTACTAATTCTTACTACACTTCTGATCCTTCACTGAATTTGTTCAGGTATTATGGAGTCAATTCAGTTTGGTCGGTTATGCTCGATACCTTCGTTACTGGTGGCAATAGCGCGACGACTGTGTACGATGTCGCTAAGATGCGAAACGTGCATCTTATAGCGACGGATTATGGGATTAAACGGACTCCCGCTAAGAATCCATCTTCAATCACACATTGGACTACACCAATGCGAAACTGCGTCGTCACTTGCTTCTATATTGATGGGGCAAATATCTATGCTGCTACGAGTCAGGGTATGTACTTGTCTGCGGACGTGGGAGTGACTTGGGTGAGAGTTGGGAAAGACAATAACTTCGGCTTCACCTACTTGAAGAAAATGAATGATGGTACTATCTATGGATTTAGCGGTAATAGTGGCGCATTGTTCACGTCAAATGACTGGAGCACATGGACGGAGGTCAGCCCAAATTCTCACAGAGTTTTTCAATACTCGGGGGGGGTTGCCATCGACGATCAAAATTATTTTTATGAATTAGCTTCGCTTGGTGGTAATTGGTCAGTCAGTGGTCTTTGGCGATCAACAGATCTGGGCGTTTCATGGACGAATATGATTGATTCAATAAATGGCGATGCAATACTCGGCAATGCAGTTAAAGTTAGTCAGGACGGGACGCTATTCGTTTGCACGAGCACTGGAGTCCTTGAGTCCCCAGATGCTGGCTTGACCTGGTATGATATGAGTGAAGGCTTGGAAGGAATTGCAGTGAATTCAATTTCTTTCGATGAAAAAGGGTTTGCATATATAGGCACTGACGGTTATGGGTGTTTTAAGTCCGCTGCTCCACTTGTTAGCCCACAGATCGCGACACCTACTCCCTCAAAGATTCAGCTCACCGCTCCTGCCGACGGTTATGCAACGACGAACGATTCGATTTTTTTTTCGTGGGCAGCCGATCCTGCCGCATCTACCTATACACTTGAGATCGCAACTGATATGGGGTTTACAAATATCATAGATAACCCCACAGGATTTAGCGGACCTGCGATGGAAGTAATCGGCACCATACCTGGAAAATACTACTGGCGCGTTCGCGGCACGAACGATGGCGGTGATGGACCATATAGTGATACCTTGCAATTCACAGTCACGGCAGCCTCAGTAGGGACATCGGCTAACGTTGAGGTTATAGGTAACCTCTACCCCAATCCCACCTCCGGCTCATTCACCGCGCAGCTTCCCGCCGATTTCGGAAAGCCCGAACGCATCGAACTTCTCGATAATCAAGGAAAGATAGTACAAAATTTGACGAGTGAGG
>Ga0207110_10193_pt1 | contig 14795 bp, 13 predicted proteins | sample Alteio_BWMinHeat_74_FD_153582 | JGI IMG/M metagenome (GOLD analysis project Ga0207110, IMG submission 153582) | Enriched cells from forest soil in Barre Woods Harvard Forest LTER site, Petersham, Massachusetts, United States -... | ecosystem: Environmental > Terrestrial > Soil > Temperate forest >...
GAGAGATGTTGTTCGCGCGGAAATTTTCTGACGATAGTCTGGATTTGGTGCAGCAAATTGATAAAATAGCGGAGCGGGCGGGCGACTCGGTACGATCGATTCGCTGAATTCAACAGACGTATTTTCGTCCGCTTTCACCATCTTGGTTCCTCCACCATTACAATTCAGCATAAAAACCTTGTGAAACAAACTGCGCTAGTGACCGGGGCGGAAGGATTCATCGGGGCCCACTTGGTTAGATTTCTGCAGACCAAGGGATGGAATGTACTCGGAACATACGGCCTCAAGAACGTCAACTTGCAACCCGAGTTGCCGAACCTGCAATTTGCGTCCTGTGATTTGCGCAACGGTCAAAGTATCGCGGAGATCGTGGCAGAGTATGGGCCGACCCACATTTTCCACCTAGCCGCGCAGAGTTTGCCAACCTTATCTTGGAAGGATCCTGTAGGGACCTTCGAGTCAAACATCATGGGCTCGCTCCACCTGTTCGAAGCGGCGCGCCACATGAAGCGGCGGCCCATCGTTGTCTCAGCCTGTTCAAGCGCTGAGTATGGGCATGTCCCTCCTTCCGCCATACCCGTTGTAGAGGAGCAGCCGCTTCGGCCTCTTCACCCGTACGGCATCAGTAAAGTGTGCCTAGACCTCCTCGCGCGGGAGTACTTCCTGGATTACAAGATTCCCGCGGTTAATTTGCGACTCTTTAACACCACGGGCCCGGGCAAAACGAACGATGCCCCCTCCGATTTTGTCCATCAGTTGGCAAGGATCAGGAAAGGCCTGCAGTCTCCTGTCATCGAAGTTGGCAATTTAAGGCCACGGCGCGCGTTCCTCGACGTCGAGGACACAGTCCGCGCATTTTACCTAGCGGCCGTCAGGGGAAAACGCGGCGAAGCGTACAACGTCTGCGCAGGCAAAACTTATCGAATTGAGGAGTTGCTGAATACTGCGATACGTCTTTCTGGCGTTAAAGTTCAGGTGCGGCAGGCGAGTCATTTGATGCGTCCGTCCGATGAAAAAATCATTTTTGGAAGCACGAGAAAATTTCGCAAGGACACCGGTTGGAAACCGACGCGCTCCATCGAGCAGACTCTTCAGTCCATGCTGGATTATTGGGATCGTACGCTAAGTAGTGCAGGCAGGAAAGGCGAAAACGAGGGCGAAGGAATGCTCGCCGGTGCTGGAATGTCCCGCAAACACGGAAGCTGATTTCGGTGTATCGTCAGCTCTTTATAAACTTGCGCTTGGTGTGCCACAGCCAGAATTTCAAGAGGAGTTTGTGACATTGTGATTCCCCCCGCAGTGCCTTTAGCCGGCGACCAATCTCTTGTAGATTATTCGAGAGAAGATACGAAGGCAGTACTGCTCGTTGGCGGCTTGGGTACGCGCCTGCGGTCGGTCGTGCCCTCTACTCCGAAACCGCTCGCGTCAGTTGGTGATCGGCCGTTCCTCGAATTGCTCGTCCGCCAATTGCGTTACCAGGGAATTCATCACTTAGTACTCTGTACAGGCTATCTTGCCGACGAGATCGAGAAACAATTGGGGGACGGCAACGCTCTCGATATGAGAATTGAGTATTCGAGAGAACCCCACGCCCTGGGTACGGCGGGCGCCGTGAAATTTGCAGAGCCTTTGCTGACAGATGTATCGGACTTTTTGGTGATGAACGGCGATTCTTTCATGGAGATGGATTTCCAGGAACTGATCCGTTTTCACCGCAAATCAGGCGGATTGGCGAGCATGGCTGTGGTCCGGATGAAGAATCAAATGCGCTATGGAACCGTCGAGGTAACCACCGGGAACCGCGTCAGTGGGTTCAGGGAAAAGAATGAGGGCAATCTCACTGAATTGGTGAACGCCGGGGTCTACGTTTTCAATCGAAGGATTTTCGAGCACATTCCGGAAGGCCCTGCAAGCCTGGAGAGGGATGTTTTTCCCAAGCTGATCGATCATGGAGTTTACGCATTAGAGCAAAAAGGACTCTTCATCGATATCGGTACTCCGGAAGACTACGCGAGGGCTCAGAAGCTCGCGGAGCGCCTTGGTAAGGCGGCCCGCCGGGATCAAACCTCTGGGATTTCCGATTAGGATTCTCGCTCGATCTTGCGGCGCTGCGCTAACTTATCCGCTCCTTGGGGGAGAACCTAGGCTCATTCCGTAACCAGGGCGCTGTGATGCCGGTCGCGCGGCTGTTTCGAAACAGGGCAACTGGAAGCTGCTTCACCGGGACTTGATGTGTGACTACCGAGGATGGAGAAACATAATGAATGGTTTTGAGCTTCGCGTGAGCAAGATGATTGAAGCGTCTATCGCCACGAAACAGTCCTTGCTCAGCAACACAGAGGTTGTGTCAACAATAGCGAAGGTGAGTGAAATCCTCGTCAATGCCCTGAAACAAGGGAACAAGGTGCTGCTGTTTGGCAATGGCGGAAGCGCTGCCGACGCTCAGCACATAGCCGCAGAGCTCGTTGGACGCTTCGCGTTTGACCGGCCGGCATTGCCTGCGTTAGCCCTATCCGTAAACACGTCGTGTGTTACTGCCATTGGAAACGATTACGGATTTGATCAAGTATTCTCGCGACAGATCGAAGCCCTGGCCCGCTCCGGAGATGTCGCTATCGGCATTACGACGAGCGGCAACTCACCGAATGTGCTGCTTGCTGTCTCGTCGGCGAAGAAAATGGGGCTTCGCACGATCGGCTTGACCGGCCGCGCCGGCGGAAAGCTCAAGAATAGTGTGGATTATTGTATCTGTGCCCCGTCGAACGAGACGCCGCGCATTCAGGAGTGCCATATTCTTATCGGCCATATCATCTCGGAACTAGTGGAGTCGGAAATATTTCATGAAAAGGGCCGTGTTTCTGGATCGTGACGGAGTCATCAACCGAAAAGCGCCGCAGGGTCTGTATATAACGCGCTGGGAGGAGTTTCAATTTCTTCCCGGGGTTGCTGAAGCAATCGCCTTGCTAAACAAGGCCAACTTCTCCGTCTTTGCGGTCACCAACCAGAGGTGTGTGGCGAAAGGGTTGTTGACGGTGAACGAATTGGAGTCGATCCACAAACGCATGTGTCAGGAGTTAGCGGCAGGGGGCGGCATGATCACAGAGGTTTACTACTGTCCACACGAAACGCACACCACTTGTAGCTGTCGGAAACCGGCTCCGGGCATGCTGTTAACGGCCGCTCGCGCGCATGAGATTGATCTGACTGAGTCTTGGATGATTGGGGATTCCGACAGCGATACCGAAGCCGGTCGAAAGGCTGGCTGCAAAACGGTTCGGATATCAAATGGCGACGACGAACCAGGCAACGGCGACGCAGACATATTGGCGCGATCGCTGCTCGATGCCGCTCACCAGGTGCTCGCGTTCGAGTCATAACGATCTTCGCCAGCTCTTGCCCAGGAACCAGTTCCCTGGTGGTTAGCTTCCGCTCACGTCCAGCTCTCGGTCTTTGGCCCCGCTAGCATAGAGGGTGCTTCTCTCTCCCGCCCGCTTCCCGCCCGTCCATTCAATCTGCTTCACTATGTTTGACTTTCGCCATGCTTCGTCCTTTTTGAACCCCGAAATCACGCTTGGATCTCCGCAAACCTAACGGAAACTGGTCACACCTGAAAATAATAAAATTAACGGGCAGAGGGAAACGCGGGACGTTGCAGAAGTCTTTGCTGTCAGGAGAAGAAGGAGGTGTCTGTTAAGCGAGGAACATAGCCGACTGGAATCACTTCGAGGAAAAGCGCTGAAGCAAGGGCATTAGTGGGGCGATGTGAGGTGCGTAGGCTGTAACGTTCAAATTCCTGTGTTGCTTGCCGGCTGACCTATGCGACCCGGCATTTTGCCCTTGGGCTCAACAGGGCCATCGCCTGACTGCAGGAATCGCAGCGCGGCCCACAAGACCGCCAGCCCGATGAAAAAGAATACAAACCCTCCAGAACGATGCAATCGACCGAAAAGAAAATCGCGGCTCACATACACCGAGAGGATCGACAGTGTAGTGATACGCAACCCATTCTTGATTATGGCGACCGGGAAAATGAGGAGGCAAATGGCCAACTTCCTCCAGTTCGAACGGAGAAAGAATTGAGCTGCCAGTAAGGTTGTAATGAGAAGAGCGATGCTGGAACGAATGCCGCTGCACTCCTTGGCTACCTCGATGCTGATGCCGGGGAGTTGAAAGATGAATCCGTTCCGGAAAAAGGGGACGCCCAGCCCGCTCAACATCAAGGCGGAAACCCCGGCGCTTCCCTGTTGCAAATAATAGACAATCTTCTCAAGCAAAATACCTGGCGCAGGCACAACAAAAAATAAAAAGCCAAGAGAAAATAGTGCAGGCCGAAATGCGGGCCAGCCATAGATGAAAAGAAACGCACCGGCGCACGCGACGACAAAGCCCACGACGGACAAGGAAAGCGAGAGTCCAACCTCCGGTACTGATGTAATGCCGAAATGTCTGGCGACACCATAGAGTGCGAGTCCTGCAAGCAGGGGTACCAAGGCCGCGGAACAAGTCGAAGCCGGCTTCGCGAATACTTCCCTTCTGCGCCAGTAAATTAGAATCAGACTGACGAGCGGAATCAAAATAATGTGGGAGTACTCTTCCCGCTCCAGGGAAAGGTCGGACAGAATCCACAGGGGTTTCCAAAAAATCCCCACGAGCACAGCCACGATAGCCACGAAGAGTGCGTGCCTGCTGTTCTGCTTCATGACTCAAACTCCCGGGGTGCTAGCGATGGCGAAGTTCGTTACGCAATCTGCGAAACGATCGTGTCTTTGGGCCTTAACCGGCATGACGGTAAAATATACGCCCTATAATGGGGAGCATCCTATTCGGCAGGCAAGCAAAAGCCCGCTTGGCCGTCCTTACTTTCCACCCTTCCGTGATGGGCATCCGCTTCGATGTAGGATATCGCCAGTACATGAGAGCAGCGCGCTCCCGCGTCCAGTGATCTTTGAAGGCTACCAGCCCCTCGTTTTGGCACTCGGATCGCCCCAGGTCAAGTTCCTCCGAACCCGTCGCTTTCGATTCCCGGATCGTGTTCCACAGAAGGGCCGGCATCGCTCCCAGATTATGGAATCTCGCGTCCGAGCAGCCGTATTTATAGTAGGTCGTGTTTCCAAATCGCAGGGTTACCATGGCAGCGATGGGCAACGTGCCGCTATAAGCTAGCCGTATATCGAGGGCCTCTCCCATAGAATCGAGCAAATTCCGGAACCATACGTAAGGCTGAGGGGGCAGATGGTGACGCCGGCGGGTAAGCACCAGCAACTTGTAGAAATCTCTCAACATCTCGTGGGATCGCCCGCACCTGCAAACAATACCAGCTTTCTCAGCACGCTGGATTCTGCGCTGTGCCGAATCCTTGTGTAACGTCTGAAAAATCGCATCGAGCGACGGACGAAGGTCGAGTCGATGGAGAAAGTACGTGCTGGCGGGGCAGAACCCTGCATGTTGTCCCTTCACTTCGAATCGTCCGTTGAGTGGTCGTATCTCTACGTATGCCTCGTCCCCACGCCCCATATCCGCCTGAACACAATGAAGAAGAAAGTCCAATTCCTCGGCAGGGTCGACCAAAGGCTCGCAGTGGTCTGAAAACGGAAGCGATACCATCCTGCTCCCTGTCAGCCAACTCCGGATGTGACAAAACACAATTCCGTTTTTGAGCTCTTCGGCTGGCGATGAGGTGGTAAAAACTACTGGTCTGTATCCGTACGTTCTGTGGATTGAGTAGAGCCACTCCGGGGTGTGAAATACGGAAGCTCGCGGATGGCTATGGATGAACTCGGCCCATCGCGGATCATGGAGAGGATCAACTTTGTACACTTGCATTAGGGGCACTTGAAGACGATCTCCGGTGAGCTTCGTCCGTGAGAAAAAAACCTACCTCTCAATCCCACTCGATCGCCGGACATGCTTTCAGGAAGGATGTCCTGTTGACTTCGCAATCCGCGGAACTCGGTCTCTCGAATATGGCGTACCCGCCGCGCAGATCGGGATTTTCGTCAACGAGAACGAAAGTGGAATCTTGTCGTAATTGATCGTAGCTCTTCCAAGCACCAGAGCTGTTAATATCTTCCAGCAGGACAAACTTTGCTTCGCAGAGTTGCCTGCTCAAGATATCGCGGTCACGCAGTTGATTGCTCAGCTCGGACCGGTCAATCAGCAAGAGATCAAAGCAGCTGATCTCGTTTTCTTTCATAATGATTTCGACGGTCCTCTGAAGTTCTTCCAAGAGTCCGTCTGAAGTTGTCGATGAAAGTCCGTACGACTTGATGGTTGGGCTGCTCCACTCACTGCGCTTCGAAGTACCGATACCAAAGACAAACGGCTTGTTCCTGTTCTCTGCGGCACCTGCCAACAGCGCCTCCGTGCAACCTTCCTGTGGCGCGGCCCCGATTATTAATATGGTTTTGATACCTTCCTCACGTGCCAGGGCTCGAATGGCGTGGAAAAATTCATCATTCTTTCGTTCTGAAAAACGGTAGGGCAGGAAGTATCCGTACTTAGCTTCCAAAGGGTGCAAGATGGATCTTACAGCCTCCTTCAATGCTGTTCCTGCTTTCGCATAGAATAGCCGCCGCTTAAAGTAGCCAATAGCGCCCCCTTTTCGAAAAGCAAACGGGCGTTGTCCTGGCCATCTTTCAAGCGATTTCCCGTGCTCCTTTGGAGGCGTGCCTCCTTCGCTCTCTGCACGATCGGGTTTCTGCTTAAATAATGGAGTTTGGCCCCCGGAATATCTCGCCAATACGTCAAGCGAATCATGTTGCCCACACGCTTTAAGCATGATGCAAAGTTGCCGTACCCACTCGTCCAACTTTCGACTCGGGAGTTGGTGAATACTCGCCCTGTACGGGTGCGCGTCATCCGGTTGAGAAGGCACGGCGCTTCCACGACTTTTCAAGAACTTGGTTACCCATCGGACGCGGTCGAGTTCAGGATGACGCACCCATGCGAATTGCCCACAGCGTTCAACGGCCTCGTCCACTTTGCCTAAACAAAGTAATGAAACAATAAAATATGCCCACTCTACCGGATCAGGATCGATAGCCTTGTACTCAGCAAGGGTGAATTGGATCGGTTCAAGAATCCGATTGACCGACGTCTTTGCCTCGCCCTTGTAAAGGCCACAGAGGGCGATCCTCAATAGTGGTTCCGGCATCCATCGGTAGTAACTTGAGCATCTGAGGTACAAGCTTTCTGCTTCGTCATATCTGCCTGACCACAGCTTTTCGTCTCCTTCTGCAAGAAGCCGCAGAAATAAACCATCGGAACTTATATGAGAATTTGCTGCGGGTAGCGATCGGTCTGCAATGCGCAGCGGCTCAAATGGGCCCATTTGAACAATCTTTTCATTCGCTTTTAGACTCTTATGAAGAGTAAACCACTGAAAGACTTGAGCTCGATGCTTTAGGGTATGGCGAGAATGCACCAGTTGATGGCCCGCGGCTATGATCGCATTCAGCTCGTCTGGATGACCAAACAGGTAGTCAAGCTTATCCAAAACATCATGCTCATCGGCAAAAACGCAATTCTTCATATCCACAAAGCCCGCGGCCTCAATTGCTGCAGACCTTTCCGTAACCAAGCAAGCGTTACAGGCGGGAACCTCGAAGTGCTTACGAATAACTTCCTTGGCCGCGGTGCCGCACGCCGGTACAAACCAAGAGGCATTGAGCATTCGCGCGTAGGATTCGCCAACAATCAGCTGCCTGCGTTTTTTCCGCGCACTGTACCCAGGGTGAGGAGAAGCTAATGAAGGATATTCCTTTGAAACAACCTTCATAATTTTTCGTCGCCACGGATACAACGGCCCGCTGTTACCGGTAAACAGTACTGGAATATTTTTCCATTGGCCATAGTCACGGTATACGTCAACGTCCACAAAATTAGGCCAGATAAACAGGTTATCAGCAATCTCAGGCGTATGTTCCGCCGCAGTGGTAGCAATGGCGAAAAAGGTCCCTATACCCCAATGATCCATATCGGAAAGGAAGCCTGCGCGCCCTTCGCTGAATGCATCCGAGTGAAGAAAACCTAATTTAGGGACCTCTGGACAGGCCCGGATATTTTTTATAATTGGACGTCGGCAAGAAGAGAAAGGAACACCACTCTCGAAAAGCGCCAGGTCAGGCTCATATGTGTCGCAGATTTGTTGATAATCGCAATCTTCATGAATCAAGGTTACGTCAAAGAATTCCGACAGGCACCGGACGTGCTCTTGTTTGTGCGTCAACAGGAAAGAAGGCAAGTGCTCGTCATAGCTGTACTGAAAAAACAAAAGCTTAGGCTTGGTGTAGATGCTATTCACAGTATTCCTCGGAACCCTGGCGACTCTTGCAAAGCGAAAGCTCTTACGATTGCAAGTACTCCCCGCTTATATCTTAGGCTGGCACAGCCTCATTAAGCCGCTTATACCTTATCGCGAAGACAGCGGCGCTGGCAGAGAGCACAAGGTTTCGCGTCAGCCAGCGCATCCTTGTGGGTTTCGTCTACTTTAGGCCCAGAGCGAAGAGAAGGACTTTCATTGTGAAGGGGCGTAGCCCATTCCGAGAAGCAATCTCCGCACAGGCTGGGGAACTTCATCCCACGATATGAGCATCGAGAGGACTCGGATCGAATAACCGCCACTCAGAACTGCTGCCAATGTCCCCAACGCGGATGCCCAAAAGACAGGCAGTACATAAAATCCGCCGAAGACGATCGCGATCAAAGAAACGAAGAGCAGGCCGGTCCGTCTGTTCGCGGACGACCAGCCAAAGCCGCTGAGACGGCGCACGATCGGGTATATCAGAACAACATGGAAAACATAGGATCCAAAGAATGCAATGCCGGCGCCGTTCAGACCGAAAAAGGTCACGCAAAACCACGCCAGGCCGAGACTCACAACACCCCAAACCAGTTCGCAAAAGATCAAGAGCCCTGCTCTGCCCTTTGCCATGATGATGAAGCCCATGGGCCAAGTAATCACCTGTAGCATTGCTCCCAGACAGAACCAACGCAGGATTCCTACCGCAGCGCCAAACTTGGCGCTATATAAGATCGCGATCACCAGCGGTGCGAATGTGAGGGTGGCGATCACTCCCGGGCCCGCTAACAAGAGGCCTATTCGTGCCTGTTCGTTCACAAGCCGATTGCCTGCAAGATCGTCGTGGGCCACGGCTGTCAGACGCGGATAAAAATCTGCCGCCATAGCCTGCAGAATGACGCCTACATAGAGTCCGCCAAGAGTCCAAGCCACTTGATAATGGCCGACTGCAGCAAAACCGACTTTGCGGAGCACAATGACCCGGACCGCGTAAGCGACTCCCATCATCACGAAGCCACTCGACATAAACGCGAAGCCCAGCTTCAAAAGACCGGCTGCTTCACGCCCCACTTCAGAAACCGTCATGGAAGGAGTTCGGACTCGCACCTTTCGGCTATACCACCATGAGGTGACAATGCTCATTGCGGCAATGGCTACAAGGGAGGGCACCACACCCTTTTCACGAAAAAAGTACACCATGGGGATGCTGATGAGGGTCCCGAAGAGCGCGCCCAGCACGCTCATCTTGGCGAGGTCCGCAATGCGTCGCATTCCCTGAATCAACGCTCCTTGACCACCCGAGATCAATTGGAGGAGCACAGCGAGCGACAGTAGGCATACGGAGCCGGCGTGTTCCTTGCTACCAAAGGTCAAGGTAGAGATTTGTCGGGAAAACGCCACAAGCAAACCAGCTCCCAGAACTCCGAGAACGATGGATGTTCGTCGGAGCACGATCGTGGTTTGTGCGATCCGCTCAGCGTCATCTGACCCGACGGCCGCGGCGATCTGGCGTACTCCACTGCTGTTAATGCCTATGCCTGCAATACTCTGTGCAAGATTGGCAATGGATCCGTAGAGCCCAAAAAGGCCAAAGCCGGCCGGCCCCAACAAGACCGCCAGAGCCTTGGTGCGAACGATACCGATGGCAGTATTCAGCACCGAAGAGCCGCCGACTAATGCCGAGGACTTCAGAATCTGGCCGTAGGTCGGCCGCTCCGCGACCGTCGGAGCCGGTTTTGGCGGAGATTCCAGGGAAGGGACGGACAACTCAGCTTCGCTCATAGCTTGCGTCATGGCTGGGTATGGGACGACGAGATCTGGGTGAGGAAAGGCGTCTCGACTTGCACCTAGGAGGTCTTAATCTTTTCTGTGTCTCTAGATCGCGCCAGGGCACTGATTTCTTCGAGGCAGGCGATCACGTAGTCTTGTTCCTCGTCGGTCATCGAGTGGAAGAGTGGCAGAACGATTGTCGTGTCGGTCACTTCATTCGTTCGGGGCAGTTGATCGCTCCGGTTTTGGGCACGATAAGGCAACTCCCGATGAATGGCCATGATTCCCCGGCGAGTAGAAACTCCGCGGTCGAGCAGTTCCTGCATCAATTGGTCGCGCGTGATGGGAGCATTATTCTTGAGGCTAACCATATAGGATTGGAAGTTGTGGCGACAATCGGCGGGCTCAAAAGGCGGTGCAAGCCACTGGATCTTTGCCACCCCATGCGAGTAGCGCGCCGCCAGTTGGCGCCGCCGGGAGAGCATCTCGTTCAGGCGTTCCAATTGCACCAGGCCAATCGCGGCTTGCAGGTCGGTCATTCGGTAGTTGTAACCAATTTCATCGTAGCTCTCGGTCACGATTTGCGTTGAACTGTGGCGGGCGAGATCTGAAACAGTCATCGCGTGCTGGCGTAATTTACGCAGACGGGCCGCGATTTTTTCGTCAGCCGTCGTGATCATTCCTCCTTCGCCGGTGGTCAAAATCTTCCGAGGATGGAAGCTAAAGCAGGCCATCGATGTGTAGGGAGAGCCAATGAGCCGACCCTTGTATTCGGACCCAATCGCACAGGCGGCATCCTCGACCACGGCCAATCCATGGGAGGCTGCAATCCTGCAAATCTCATCGAGAGGAGATGGCAAGCCGATCTGGTGCACGACCAAAATAGCCTTCGTTCGAGGACTGATTGAGGCCTCGATACATGCAGGATCCATGTTGAAGGTGCGTTTGTCGATGTCTACAAAAACAGGCACTGCTCCTGCATAAACTATGGCGTTGGCTGTCGCGATGAAGGAAAGGCTGGGGCACAGTACTTCATCGCCGGGTTTGATGCCCGCTGCCAACAGCGCCAAGTGCAACGCCGTAGTGCACGAGGAGACAGCTACGGCTTGTGCGGCGCCGACATAGACGGCGAAACGTTGCTCAAACTCCGCAACTCGAGGGCCCTGGCTGACCCAGCCGCTGCGAAGCACATCGACCACCGCCCTTTCCTCCCGCTCGGAAAAGGAAGGACGGGCGATAGGGATCTTCCGAATGCCCAGCGCGGTGCTCACGATACCTCACCGACTAACGCCGCTGGTCGTTTGACCGATCGTCTCCAATCTATTAATTCCTGGAGACCTTCCTCTAATGAGACCCTCGCCTTGAATTGCAACATCTTTTCCGCCCTCTCTGTCGCGCTCCGCCGCGTTTGCACATTGTTTACTTTGCGGGGTTCGCGGTATTCGGGCTTCAATGACGAGCCAGTAAGTCTAAGGAGCAGGTCGCACAGTTCGTTGAGACTGGTTTGAACACCTGTTCCTACATTAAAGACTTCGTCACTCAGGTCACTCTGGAGCGCCAAAAGGTTCGCTCGGGCTATATCTGCGACGTAGACGAAGTCCATTGATTGTTTGCCGTCGCCAAAAATCAGGGGAGGCTGCTTTGCCTCGATTGCATCAAGCCATCGAATCATAACTTCGGTATAGACGCCGGCTATGTCCATTCGCGGGCCATAAGCATTGAAATAACGGAAGGCTACATACGGAAGCCCAAAGGATGTCCAATAGGCGCGCAAAATCTGTTCCATGGCGATCTTCCCGGCCCCATACATAGTGCGATTGTTGAAAGGATGGGCCTCATCCATGGGAAGGTACGAAGGATCGCCGTAGACTGACGCGGAGGAGGCAGCGACAATTTTTTTCACGCCGTGCCGCATGGCCGATTCGAGAACGTTCAATGTGCCGCCGATCAGGACATCGACCGCCTCTCGCGGCGCTTCGGCGCAGCGCGTGATGCGCAGGGCAGCCTGGTGAAAAATGTAGTCTACGCCCTCGACTGTACGGTCGACTACGGCAGCGTTTCGAATATCGCCCTCAATAATCTCGATCTTTCCACTGCGGATCGACGATGCAAGGTTTTCGCGACTACCCCGGACAAAGTTGTCAACGACGCGAATCTCTGCCGCTCCTGCCTCCAGCAACTGATCAACAATAGCGCTTCCGATAAAGCCTGCGCCTCCGGTAACCAGAAAAGATTTACCCGCAATTGGGTTCATCATCCCTCCACAAAAGACTTCGGTACTCCTCCGAGCGATCGCAATTTCGAGGTAATGCTTAAGATCGCCTCGGCGGGTCATGGCAAGTCTATGCTCACAGCGGGCCGCAGACTAGCTGACGATTGCGGCCAACATAATTATAAGCATTTATCTCGCAGGATCGTGTTGCAGGTCAACCTGGCTGGTATTGGCTGTCTCGCGAAAATACAAGATTCGCGCCGGACAACCAGCAACAACGGCGTATTCAGGAACATCGTGGGTTACCACGGAACCAGCGCCGACGATGGCGTTGGCGCCGACATGGATACCCGGAAGAAGGCTGGCGTTCATGCCAATATCGGCACCGAAGCCGATGAAAACCGGTTTGATGACCAAGGGCGTAGTGATTATGGCCGCATCCGAGGGAACGCCCGTATGCGATGAGCCCAACACCTTAGCTCCAGGACCCCAGCCAACATAATCTTCGAGCACCAAGTCGCGAGCGTCGAAATACGCCTGGGGCCCGATCCAGACGTGGTTGCCAATCCTGCAAGTTCCATCGAATCGACCTTGAATCATCGTCTGCGCGCCAATGAAGACCGAGTGGCCGATCTCCATCGTCTCGGGATGCTTCAGGACAACCGAGGGAGCCACCTGCAGGTCCTCCCCAACCGATTTGCAGAGCGCGCGCATGAGCACCTTGCGCATGAAAGAATCAAAGAAACTCTCTCCCGAACGGTGCTGGCTGAATAACGCGACGAGTTCCTCCCGGGTGCGAGTCAGTTTCAGCCAGGCAGCGAACTCATGTTCCCATTGGGGATCGGGCGGGGCCTCGCGGCGCCCAAATGTAGCTGCGACTTTGCGGCTTAGATCGTTACCGCTGCTCGAATCGGACATGGTTATTACCGTACCTCAGATTGGACGAGGGAACCGCCCCGCCCTGACAACATCTCACCATGCAGAAAGCCCGTGATCTCGTCAACGACGCGGGACTGCTGCTCAGCCGCAAGCTGGGGGAACATCGGCAGAGAAACGATTTCGGCCGCGGCTTGCTCCGTAATCGGAAAATCTCCTGGCTTATATCCGAACCCTTCATACGCCTTTTGCAAATGGAGAGGCACGGGATAATGGATCCCCGTATCAATCCTGGCTGCTGCAAGGTGCTTCTGCAGCCCGGCGCGGTCCTGAACCCGAACTACATACAGATGGTACACCGGTCGCGACCAATCCGGACGGTACGGCGCTACGACGCCGTCAACCGACGAAAACAGTTCGTCATATCGGCGCGCGGCTATTTGCCGCTTTTGGGTCCATTCAGAGAGATGGCGGAGTTTCACCGTCAGAATGCCCGCCTGTAGCGCGTCGAGGCGGCCGTTGTAGCCCTCCATGTCGTGATAGTATTTTTTCGCCTGGCCGTGGTCTCGCAGAGTGCGCATTTTGCGGGCGATCTCTTCGTTGTTTGTCACCGCCGCTCCACCTTCTCCGCAAGCACCCAGATTTTTTCCCGGATAGAAGCTAAACGCCGCGGCGTCTCCCATCGAGCCTGCTTTTCTCCAACGGTTTTCCTTCTTCGAGAAGTATTCGGCGCCATGAGCCTGGCAGGCGTCTTCTATCACGATCAGCTTGTAGGCGCGGGCAAGATCCAAAATCGCATCCATGTCAGCGGTTTGGCCGTACAAATGAACCGGCACCACAGCTGTGACCGGCCCTTTCAGCCTCTTGTGAAAGAGTCTCCCGGTTCCCGGGTCCAGAGAGCATTCCCTGTGGAGATACTCCTCCAACTTCTGCGGGTCCAAATTGTATGTACGCTCATCGATGTCAACGAAATCCGGTCGTGCCCCCGCCTGGCTGATTGCTTCCGTGGTCGCGATGAAGGTATTCGGCACAGTAACGACGATATCTCCGGGTTGGACTCCCGCAGCCATGAGAGCAAATCGAAGGGCGTCAGTGCCGCTGCTAACTCCGACGCAGTGCGCGGCATCACAGAACCGCGCAAATTCGCGCTCGAATTCTTCCACCATGGGACCGCCGATGAATCCGGCCGTGCGTAACACCTTCTGAAAAACAGGGACCAGCTCGCTCTCGAGTTCTTGGTGAAGGCTTACTAGATCCAGAAATGCAATCTTTTCGTTGGCACTCATTCAGTTCTTCGCCTCCGCTGTGATATAGCGCAAGAGCTTGGCGGGATTTCCCGCCACGATTGCGTTCGCAGGTACATCTTTCGTTACCACGCTGCCGGCACCGACTATGGCATTTTCTCCGATGACCACGTTCGAGAGAATCGTTGAACCTGAACCGATCGACGCGCCTCTCTTTACGACGGTTCGTTCAACTTTCCAGTCCGCCTCGGTCTGCATTTGGCCTTCGCCCGTTGTTGCACGCGGATAGGAATCGTTGATAAACGTTACGCTGTGGCCGATGAAAGCGTTTTCCTCGATTGTGACGCCCTCACAGACGAAGGTATGGCTCGAGATCTTGCAGTTGTTGCCAATC
>Ga0207110_10194_pt1 | contig 14786 bp, 14 predicted proteins | sample Alteio_BWMinHeat_74_FD_153582 | JGI IMG/M metagenome (GOLD analysis project Ga0207110, IMG submission 153582) | Enriched cells from forest soil in Barre Woods Harvard Forest LTER site, Petersham, Massachusetts, United States -... | ecosystem: Environmental > Terrestrial > Soil > Temperate forest >...
TCGCCAGCGCCCACCACCCGTTGATCTTCGGCAGCCGGCCCGCGAAAATTGCCAGCAGGCATCCAATCGCCAGAACGTCCCCCACGGCCGGAAAGGTTTCGTCGGCCCGCCCGTGCAGTTGCAGCCAATGACACGCCACTCGATACAGCGGCGCAAACGCAACCACCCCCACCAGGATCGCAACCCGGTGCCGGTGCCATCTTTTCAGCACGCCCGGCCACAAGAAATAAAACTGTTCCTCCACACTCAACGACCACAAATGCCCCAGGAACCAGGGATGCGTAAAATCAAAGTTCGCCAGGTACAGCGCCGCAGCCGCCATGTGATACCAGCGCAGCTCGTGCCAGAAAATCACAAACACCGGCAACATGAACACAATGGCAGCCGGCAAAATCCGGTACGCTCTCCGCACATAGAATTCTCGCAGCTTGATCGTCGAAGTCTTCCCATACTCCTTGAGCAACAGCGTCGTAATCAGATACCCGGAAATAACGAAAAAGATTCTCACTCCCAGATTCGCAAACGCGCCCGCCACATCGGAGTGATAACGCAACTCCCACCAATGCCCCACCACCACCAGCGAAATAGAAATCGCCCGCAACCCATCCAGCGACGGAATCCGCTTCATCCGCCGAGCCTAGCAGCCCCACCCGCCGAATCTCGGTGACGCCCAACCAAATCGCGCAAATTTCTACTGCGGATTTCCCATTCTCGGAACCCGCCGGGTGCCCCATTTCTCGCGCGTTTCTTTGCGCGAGAAAGCCTGCCCTGAGCGCAGCCGAAGGGTGGGGATTTTCGACAGAGCGAAGCCGGATGGCGGGGACCTTCTTGTCACTATTCGATAGCCACGCGCATGGTATAATCAACACAGTTCCCAGGGTACATAACATCCTGCAAATACAACCAGTTACAAGATTATTGGCGGGCTGGAAGAGTGCCCCGCTCTAAACCGCATGCTGTTAGCTAGAAGCTAGCAGCTAGGAGCTAGAAGCTGCCCCATGGCTGACGATCAAAACCCCGAACTTCCCCTCACTCCTCCTCCCGGCGGCGGCGATGGCCCCGGCGCGTTGAACATTCACCCCGTCAACATTGAAGAGGAGATGAAGCGGTCGTATCTCGACTACTCCATGTCGGTGATCATCGGCCGCGCCCTGCCCGACGTCCGCGACGGACTGAAGCCCGTCCATCGCCGCATTCTTTTCACCATGGCTCAGATGGGTCTTCAGCCCAATCGCGCCACGCGTAAATGCGCCCGCATCGTCGGCGAGGTCATGGGCAAGTACCATCCCCACGGCAACCTAGCCGTGTACGACGCGTTGGTCCGCCTCGCGCAGACCTGGAGTCTGCGCTATCCCTTGATTTTTGGGCAGGGCAACTTCGGCTCCGTCGACGGAGATCCACCCGCCGCCGATCGTTACACCGAAGCCAAACTGGCTCCCGTTTCCACCGCGCTACTCGAGGACCTCGACAAAGAGACCGTCGACTTCCATCCCAACTACGATGGCAGCGAAATCGAGCCCGACGTTCTGCCCGCGCGCATTCCCAATCTGCTGGTCAATGGCTCTGACGGAATCGCGGTCGGGATGGCTACGAAGATTCCGCCGCACAATCTCACTGAGATTGTTGATGCGACGATCACGTTGGTGAACAATCCCAACGCGCAGCTCGCCGAAATTCTGAAATTCGTCCAGGGCCCCGATTTTCCGACCGCCGGCATCATCCACGGCCGAGCTGGAGTTTTCGAAGCCTACCGCACCGGACGCGGCCGCTTCATGATGCGCGCCAAAGCATTGATCGAAAACATCAACAAAGACCGTCAGGCCATCATCGTCACCGAAATTCCGTATCAGGTAAATAAAGCCAAGCTGGTCGAGCGCATCGCGCAACTAGTCAACGACAAAGATATCGAAGACATCTCCGACATCCGCGACGAAAGCGATCGCGACGGCATGCGCATCGTCGTCGAACTGAAGCGTGGGGCAGAACCGCAAATTGTTTTGAACCAGCTTTTTAAGCACACCCAAATGCAGGAAAGTTTCTCCATGATCCTGCTCGCGGTCGTGAACGGACAGCCCCGCGAAATGGGCCTGATCCAGACCATCAAATATTTCATCGAGCATCGTGTCGACGTCGTCCGCCGCCGCACCGCCTACCTGCTGCAGAAGGCGAAAGACCGCGAGCACATTCTCGAAGGCTATCTCAACGCCCTCGATCACCTCGACAACGTCATCACCATCATTCGCGGCAGCGCCAACCGCGCCGATGCCCGCGAGAATTTGGTGCTCTACTTCGGCGGCAAGAAAATCGACATCAACACATCCGGCCGCGCTCCCAAGCTCGATCCCGAGAAGCCCTTCACCACCCGCCAGGCCGACGCCATCCTCGAACTGCAGTTGCATCGCCTGACCAAGCTTTCCATCGATGAAATTTCCAACGAGTTAAAAGAAGTCCGCGAGAACATCGCCGAATACGAATCCATCCTCGCCTCCGAGACGAAGCTGCGCAAAGTCATCATCAAAGAGCTGGAAGAGGTTAAGAAGTTATACGGGGATGACCGCCGCACCCGCCTGGAAGACGAAGCTGCGGAAATCGTTCTCGAAGATCTTATCGCCGACGAGCAGGTCGCCGTCACCGTCAGCCACTCCGGCTACATGAAGCGCACGCCCATCTCCACCTACCGCATGCAGCGCCGCGGAGGCACGGGCCGCACCGGCATGAAGACGCGCGACGAAGATTTCGTCGAGCATCTCTTCCTCGCCTCGACCCACGCCTACATTCTCATTTTCACCAACAAGGGACGCGTCTACTGGCTCAAGGTCTACGAAATTCCCGACGTCAGCGCCGCCGGCAAAGGCAAGCACATCGGCAACCTCGTCGGCCTGCAGCCCGGCGAGACCGTCAGGACCATGGTCGCCGTGCGCAACCTGGAAGAAGAAAATAAGTACGTCTTCTTCGCCACCCGCAAGGGCCTGGTCAAGAAGTCTGAAGTCCGCGAGTTCATGCACGTGCGTTCCAATGGCATCAACGCCATCGGAATTGAGCCGGGAGATGAACTGGTTGCCGCCCGCATCACCAACGGCAACCAGATCATCTTCATCGCCAGCCACGAAGGCATGGCCGTCCGCTTCGACGAAAGCCACGTCCGCCCCATGGGCCGCGCCGCCTTCGGCGTCTGGGGCATCGACCTCGACGAGAAGGACTACGTAGTGGGCATGGCCGCGACCACCAAGCCGGAAGCAGAAACGGCAAATGTGGGGACGTCCGCCCCGGCCGTCCCTGGCGCGCCAGCGCCAGCAGGAGAAGAGCCGGAGGCCATCGACGCCGCCGTCAAAGGCACGCTCATCCTCTCCGTAACCGAGAACGGCTACGGCAAGCGCACTCCCGCCGACGAATACCGCTTAACCAACCGCGGCGGCAAAGGCGTGATCAATCTGAAGACCACCGAACGAGTCGGCAAAGTCGTCGCGATCGCGCAAGTCGACGACACTTCCGAGGTCATGCTGATCAGCCACTACGGCAAAATCATCCGCATGGACTCAACGACGATCCGCGAATCCGGCCGCAACGCCCAAGGCGTCCGCCTCCTGAACCTGGAGCCCGGCGACCGCGTAGCCGCCGCGGTAGTCCTGGCCCCAGACGCGGAGCCGAATGGCGGCAACGGAGGCACGCTGATTCAGTAGGGGACTCCATTGTGTATCTTGCAATGGATGCGTCTGGTAGGATCCAATACGGGTTGCGTGAGCGTCTTGCTGACTACGACCTCGTTGACTTTGCGCTACGCCCAACAAGAGGGGAGGTCTCATGAGGGCACGAAACGACATCATGGAAGTTCCGATCTACGGGATTTCTGAAGCTGCCCAGTACCTTCGTGTTCCCCTCAACACTCTTCGGTATTGGACGAGAGAGGAAGCCTCCGCAACCCCATTGATTCGGCTGGCTGGAAGAGATCCGGCGCGCCTGTCGTTCCACAACCTCCTCGAATGCCATGTGATCAGCAGCATGCGCGCGGTGTATGACGTACGGCTGCCAAAGGTTCGTAGAGCTCTGAAGGCTCTAGCCAAGTACGTCCAACACAAGCATCCGTTGATTGAACAGGCCTTCCAGACCGACGGCAGGGACTTGTTCATTGAGCACCTTGGGGAGATCGTGAATTTGTCGAGGCAAGACACCCAGATTCTGATCCCTGATGTGATGAGGTTCTACCTCGAGCGTATAGAGCAAGACCCCAACGGCCTGTTCAAGCTTCATCCCTTTGTCATGGAACAAAAGCCGAGTGAGCCAAAACTAATCCAGTTGAATCCAGCAGTAGGTTTCGGCAAGCCCGTGATCACGGGCACCGCTATTTCTACGGCGGTCGTCGCGTCGCGTTTCAATGCCCGCGAATCAGTCCCCGATCTCGCATCTGAGTATGGCGTTGAGCCCAAACAGATCGAAGAAGCAATCCGCTGGGAGCAGAAGACGGCCGCCATCGCCGCCTGAAGATTTCGTTCTCTTTCTCGACGAGAACCTTCACAACTGCAAACCTATCTTGGATGCCCTTGTGCAGCAAGGCGTCAAACACGAACGTCACGGACATCACTTTTCTCCGGGAACGCAAGATACCGCATGGCTCCCCTTTGTTGGAGAAAAAGGGTGGATCTTAATCACAAAAGACAAGCGCATCCGGTTCAATGACTTGGAAAAGGAGGCCGTAGTCGCCTCTAAAGTTCGGGAATTCTATTTCACCTCGGGAAACTTTAGCGGTTCAGAGATGGCAACGATCCTGATTACCGCCCTCCCCGAGATGATTCGGCTCTGCAGGAGGCAGGCGCCGCCCTTCATCGCCAGCATCACCAAGGCTGGTAAGGTATATCTGCGACTCTAGGAACGCGACACGGTTGTCTCATGATTCAATAGGGGTTAAAGATTGGCGCGTGTACCGCAGGTATCAAAATCATGACGCAGGACCTTTCCGTTCATCATCAACCCGTCCATCCCCTTTTCCTGCCCAGGGACCAGCGTGCCGCCGCAGAGTACGCACTCTCGAAGGAGCAAATCGAGTTTTTTCACGAGTTTGGATACTTAAAGGGAATCCGCATCCTGTCGGACGAACAGGTAGAAGTGCTCCGGCACGAATTGGCTGGGCTGTTGGACGCGCGAGGCGAAGAGCGAGAGTTATTTTACGAATACAACTCGAACGAGTCGGGCGATCCGAATCATGTGTTGTTCCATGCCTTGGGCGCATGGCGGATTGGGCCGGGTTTTCACGATCTCCTGTGGCATCCTGCGTTCACGATTCCGGCGGCGCAACTTCTGGGCGGAGCGGTTCGGTTCTGGCACGACCAACTTTTCTGCAAGCCGGCTCATCATGGCGGAGTCGTGGCCTGGCATCAGGACTATTCTTATTGGACGCGAACTCAGCCTCTGGCGCATCTCACCTGCTGGATTGGCCTAGACGATTCGACCCGCGAGAACGGGTGCTTGCAGTACATTGCAGGAAGCCATCGCTGGCCAGATCTGCCGGTCACGGGACTCGCGGGCGACATGGATGCCATCAGCGCAGTTCTGGACACTGAACAGCGCCGCGAGTTCGAGCATCCGGTGACGGTGGAGTTGAAGAAAGGTGAGGCTTCATTCCATCATCCCCGGCTGGTGCATGGATCGTTTGCCAACCATTCCGAGCGCTCGCGCCGCGCGACCGTCATCAACGTCATGAAGGATGGCGTGCGCTCGGCGAGCAGTGAACCGCTGCTGCACGGTGTGCCGGTGATCCCGCCCGGGGAGAAGGTTGAAGGACAATTCTTTCCGCTACTCACCTCTCCACCAGCGTCATAATCTGTTCCGGATACCGCGCCCCTGACGCGGAGTGCGCCGGAAACGCCGCATCGATCCGTTGCAAGTCTTCCTTCGTCAACGCAACTGCCTGAGCCGCGACATTCTCTTCTAAGTATTTCCGCCGCTTTGTCCCCGGGATGGGGACGATGTCCGAACCCTGCGCCAGCACCCAGGCCAGTGCCAGTTGCGAAGCGGTGCATCGCTTCTCGCGGGCAATCTCTTCGACCCGCCGGACGAGATCCAGATTCTTCTGAAAGTTCTCACCCTGAAATCGTGGACTGCTCCGCCGATAGTCATCCGCAGGCAAATCCTCAAACTTCTTAAATTGTCCGGTCAAGAACCCGCGGCCCAGCGGACTGTACGCCACAAATCCAATTCCCAACTCGCGACAGGCAGCGAGAATTCCGCCCTCGGGATCCCGCGTCCACAAAGAATATTCCGTCTGCAACGCCGCAATCGGATGCACCTTCGCCGCACGGCGCAGGGTCGGGACCGAAGCCTCCGAAAGCCCCAGATACCGCACCTTCCCGGCCTTTACCAACTCGGCCATCGCGCCAACCGTTTCCTCGATCGGCGTCGCGGGATCGACGCGGTGTTGATAGTAGAGATCGATCGTCTCGACCCCAAGCCTCCGCAAACTGGCCTCGCAAGACTTGCGAACGTAGTCGGCCTTCCCACTCACCCCGCGGACATTCGGATTGCTGGGATCCCGCACGATCCCAAACTTCGTGGCCAGCACGATCTGGTCGCGCTTGCCTTTAATCGCACGACCGACCAACACTTCATTCTTGTACGGCCCGTAAACATCCGCCGTGTCGAGAAACGTGATCCCAAGTTCCAGCGCCCGATGAATCGTCGCAATCGATTCGACGTCATCGAACCCGCTGTAAAACTCCGACATCCCCATGCACCCCAGCCCCTGGGCCGAAACCTTGAGGCCACTGCGACCAAGCTCGCGAACCTGCATACGACACCCGCCTTATGATGAATACAAAGTTGATAAAACTTAGATGTCCGGAATGTTGCCGGGGGTGCGCTGAATCGACTCGATGTGGTGCGGGCGCCGCCGCCCGCGAAACCTACAGCGCAACGCGAATGCGAGGTTTAGCGTTCGCCGTCACCTCGCCAATCTGAACCGCGGCAACTCCCGCATCCGTGAGGGCCTTCGCCAATCGCGGCCCCTCCGGCGTTGAAATCAGCAACCCTCCCGCAGTCTGCGGATCAAAAAGCAACGCCCGCACATCCTCCGGAACACCTTCGTCGTACTCCACCAGACACTCAGCAAAGTCCCGATTGTTCGTCAATCCACCCGGGATGTAACCCGCGCGCACGCACTCCAGCGCCCCCTCCAGCAGCGGAACTTTCCCGGCAGAAATGCGGATCGACACATCCGACGCCAGCACCATCTCGCGCGCGTGCCCAATCAACCCGAATCCAGTCACGTCGGTCATGGAATTGACGCGAAACTCACCGTCACGAATCACATCGGCAGCTCGGTTGTTCAACGTAGTCATGGATCGTACCGCCGCGTCGACCCACATTGGCTCCGCTTTCCCTCGCTTGATTGCCGTCGAGATCACGCCGGTACCGATCGCCTTGGTGAAGAGTAGGGCATCTCCGGGCCGGGCGCCCTTATTCGCCAGAACTTTTTTCGGATGCACCATGCCCGTAACGGAATATCCGAACTTGGTTTCTTCGTCGCGAATGCTGTGCCCACCGATCACCGTGCATCCTGCCTCGATCATCTTCGACAATCCACCCGCCAGAATCCTCTCCAGAATGGCCAGATCGGCCTTCTCCGGAAAGCACACCAGAGCGAGCGCTGTAAGCGGCTTCCCGCCCATGGCATACACATCGCTCAGCGCGTTGGTCGCCGCAATCTGCCCGAACGTATAGGGATCGTCGACCACCGGCGTGAAAAAATCCACCGTCTGCACCAGGGCCTGGTCCGGCCCGATAAGATACACCCCGGCGTCGTCGGCATGATCGAAGCCGACTAGAACATTCGGGTCATGTTGCCGGGCTAATTTCCCAAGCACCGTGTCCAGCGCCGCCGGACTCAGCTTAGACGCTCAACCCGCAGCCTTCACCGACTCCGTCAGCCGAAATGGTTTGCCATCTGCCACGACGCAATTGTAGCCGGAGGATTATAGGATGGCGATTATTGTGGCGCCAGTTTCACTTTTTTCACCACTTCCAAAATAGCCGAGCTTACTTTGTCAGGAGTAAGCGAGGGCAGCTCGTGTCCCGCCGCAATGACCTCGATTTTCGCTCCCGACAACTGCGTCGCGAATTCGCGCTGTGTTCGAAGAAACGCCTCCATTGCAGTGGGTGGCTTAAACGGAAGATCGGATTGATCGCTTACCAACACCGCCATCGGCACACGCGGTAGGGCATCGCTTCGCTCGATCTCTTTTAGCGTGGGCTCCAGTCCAAGCCACTGTGCGCGCACCACATCGCCGGATTCAGTTCCAATCTTCTCCAATTCCTGCCAGTGTTCAACGTCGTTGGCTCGCAACCATCTCAGATATTCCGGTAACACCGCGTCTACGAAAACCATACCCCCGACTTCGTTTGGATACTGGCGAGCGAACGAGCGAATGTAGAGTCCACCTGCGGAGTGACCTACAAGGACGTAGGGTGGCGTCACGCCCAGCTGGCGTAACGTCGAGTGCAAATCTTTGGCGATCTGCTCGCCGGTGCGGGGCAACGGAGTTTCCTGGGATTCGCCGATGCCGGCGCGGTCGTAGGAGATCGTCGCACAAGATTTCGCGATCTCGGGCTGCACCTTGGCCCAGCTTCGGAGATCGTTCACGAAACCGGCTTCGAAGATCACCGCTGGCCGACCTCGCCCGGCGACCGAAACATGCACCTGACGGCCGTCGACGGCGATGATGTGGCTGAAATTGCTAGTGGTCTGCCCAACGAACAATCCGGTTGATAAAGCAATCGCACCTATAGCAAATCGAGTCGCTCGCATGCCGGTGTATACGTAATTGGACCTTGCAAGGTTCCGCGAGCACGCTACCCGGATGTCGGGTTTGGCACTCCTACTTCACCGTCACATCCGTAACCCGAATCTCCGGATAATTTCGGTTCCACTGCGCCGAAATACTATCGAACGTCAGACGAAACGGCTGGGCCTGTCCCGTAGCTAGCGGAGAAACGCTAAGGTCAACCGGTTCCAGATAAGCTCCATTGGTCCGGACCACCTGCAGCGGCACTTCTTCCCGCTGCGCCAGCTGTCCCATCGAGTCCTGGAACACAACTTCGACCACGACGTGCGTCACCGTCTTGTCACTCGCATTCGTGATCGTCCCGTCGATGTAGCTGACCGTGTGCCCAACAAAATTCTCCGCCGCGCTCATCTTGAAATCGGAAAGCTTCAGGCTGGCGATATACGGCGACGCCGGCTTCGCCACTTTCGGCGGTTCGCGCAGCAAAAACGCAGCCGCCAGCGTTCCCCCGATCACCACCGCCACCGCGATCCCAATAATCAAACGGCTGGAGTCGCGTTCCTCAGCGACCGGAGTTGGCTCTCCCAAGCTACTCATGAAAGGAATTGTAGGCTGTGACTCTGGGATTGTCGATTTACAGGTTCTTTGTGATCCTGAGGCCCGCGCTGTTTGCGGGCCGAAGGACCTATGGAACTGTTCAGCGGCATTCACTCTTCCGGCGACTTGCACAGATCCTTCGCGCAAAGAGCGCGCTCAGGATGACAACTGTGTTGAATACCGTGCTTTGCTAATCTCTTAAGCTCTTCGCCCAGCCAGCACCCGAGCCGCATTCTCGTGATACACCTGCTTCAAGATCCCATCGCCCAGCCCGAACCCATTCAAACTCCAGTGATACGAAAACTGATCAGCCTCATAAAAATGTTCGTCCAACGACTCCAGGATTCGGAAAGTAATCCGGTACATCGGCTTGTCGACGCCCATATCCGTCCCGTAAACCAGCCGGTCGGCATGCTTCTCGTAAAACTGGCCCGCGAACCGCGGAATCGGCGCTGTCTCCGCATACCGCGCGGAAATGTCGGCATACAGATTCGGATTCCTGTCCAGCACCTCGCCCAGCCGCCCCAGATCGTAATCGAGATTCATGAAGTGGCAGGCGATGAACGTCGTCTTCCGATGCCGCGCCAGCGTACGCTCAAAAATATCGACCATCCCCGAGAGCCCCACAATATTCGGCTGATTATCCAGCCGCCACTGGTACGCGTTCATCAACCCGTCGTTATGCCTGTCCATCTTCTCGTACATCCAGATCGGGTCCGCCACGTGCAGGCTGACCGGCATCCCCAACTCGCCACACTTGTCCCACACCGCATCCATGCGAGGATCATCCGGATGCATCCCCGGAGCCTTCGACTTTCCCGACCTCAACCCCTGGCCCTTATCATGGATCTCCCCCACGCCCCGCGCCCCCGCCTGCTTGCAGCGTTCCAGTTCCTTGATCGCAGACGCCCCGAACCCCGGCTTGTCATAGCCCGTGAAATCGAAACCGCACCACGCCTCAAACCGCTCTGGATACTTCGCATACTTCCGATGAATCTCGTCAAACTCCGCCCCGGTCGTCATGGTCAGGATCATCCCCTTCTCAATTCCCACCTCGTCCATGTTCCGGACCCACGCCTCAATCTCCGGTTCCGTCTTCGCGTAAGGATGAGTGTGCATATCGATGACCGGGAATTTGGCTTTCGGAATCTCCGTGACCGGAATTTTGTAGATCGACTGCGGCCGGTAGTCCTTAAGCAGAATGGTCTCGGGCGACGCGAGCGGCGTAGTTGTTGCTGCGCCCGTGGTGCCCTGAGATGCCGCCGGAGATTTCGCCTGAGGTTTCGTTTCATCCCCAACTTTCCCAAACGCAGGCACGGAGGGCAGCCCGACCGCCAGTCCCGCCAAATTAGCCCACTTCAAGAATGACCTTCGATTCAATGATCTTCGAGTCAATGAGCTTCGATTCATGGAGCCTCCCAAGATTTTGGACTTCGTCACGATTTTCTCTGCGTTCTCCGCGAGCCCTCAGCGCACTCTGCGATAAAAGCTTTTGCCCACAGCGAAGAAAATTTCCGAAGAAGAGTAGTAAGCCTAAGTTCGAAAGAACGCAAGCAGAAACAGCACGCCGAGCAGCATATCCACGCCCGCAAAAACGAGGTCCGACGGATGAATGCGCTGCTGGAAATACAACACGAGCAAGGAAGCCCCATACCCGAATTTCTCAATCATGGAAGGAATTATCATCATCCGGAAGCGCACCGGATCCCGCGCAATGACGAAAAACGCAAACTGCCACGCCAGCCCCACGCTGACGAACCCGTAATAGAAGCCGGGATGGGTGATGGGTGGAGGGTCATTGCGCGAGATCGCATCGAACATGAAGTAAAGAGGTGTGAGAATCAACACGCCCCAAATCCCGGCAATCCAGAAAACCACCTTGGTGAATTTCATTTCGCTACCTCGGGCCGGAGCCACCACTATGGAAATGCCGTCACTTCTTTGGGGGTGGCGCCGCGCTTTCGGCGCCGGGATCAGGACCCTGCCTCTCACCGGGCTTTACAGTATGCTGAAAAACTCAGCTGGTCGAAGAAGAACGGCGACGAGGGCTAAGGCCCAGATTAATTTTCAACGGCTTACGCGGCCCCCTAAAGGGCCGCTCTTCCACGGCAGCACCGACAAGCCCGAGTTTTTCAGCAAACTGTTTAGCCCCTGAGATAAGTGATGCGGGTCCTCCCGCTACTCCCCGCCCACCATCAGCCCATCCACGCGAAGCGTCGGCGCCGCCACCGATCCCCGAAACTCCAGATCATTCGCGATCTCCGAAATGTTAAAGAACAATTCCTTCAAATTCCCCGCGACCGTAATCTCTTCCACCGGATACGCGAACTCTCCCCCCGAAATCCACATCCCCGAAGCCCCGCGCGAATAATCGCCCGTCACCAGATTCACGCCCTGCCCCAGAAACTCCGTAACGTAAAGCCCTTCCTTAATTCCCGCGATCAGCTCCTTCGGAGTCCTCGTCCCAGGCTGCAGAAAATAATTCCCCGGCCCGATACCAGGCGTCCCCGCCAGCCCGCGGGCAGCGTTCCCCGTAGTCTGCATGCCAAGTTTCTTAGCGGTGTAGGTGTTGAGTAAATAAGACTTCAGCACTCCGTTCTCGACCACCACAGTGCGCCGCGTCGGAACACCTTCACCATCGAACGGACTCGTCCCAAACCCGCCCACAATCGTCCCATCGTCGATGATGTTGACGTTGCCCCCGGCAATTTTCTGTCCCAGCTTGCCCGCCAGAAACGACGCCCCCCGGTACACCGAGTCTCCGTTCACCCCTTCAAAAATGTGCTCCAGAATCGAAGTCGAAACCATGGGATCGAACACAATCGGCACCTGCGCAGTCTTCGCCTTGCACGCCCCCAGCCGCCGCAACGTGCGTTCCGCCGCGACTTTGCCCACTTTCTCAGGCGCATCGAGCTTCGTCAATGTACGCGCGACCGAGTACCAAAAATCGCGCTGCATGGCGCCCTCCGGAGTCTGCGCGATCGGCACCGCCGACACCGAACAGTAAGACCGGCGATACTCCCCCACAAATCCATGCGAGTTCGCCAGCACCTTGTGGCCGGTCGCCGCGTCGAACGATCCGCCTTCGGAATTCTTGATCCGCGGATCAAAATCGAGCGCCGCTTTTTCCGCGCGACGCGCGTAGTCGATGCGCTCGGCTCCGGGCAGCGAATAAACGTCCTCGTGATAAAGATCCAGCTCGCCAGAAAGCGCCCCGAGTTGCGAGGCCTCCGGAATTCCACCAAACGGATCTTCCGAGGTAATCCTCGCCAGCTCCAGCGCAGACTTCACCATCCGGTCGAGCCCCGCCCGCGAGAAATCACTCGAGTACGTACTGGCCGCGCGCTGCCCGAAAAACACGCGCACCCCAATCGACTTCGACCCCGACTCTTTCAGAGTCTCGACCTGGCCAAGCCGGACGAGCGTAGAGAATTCATCGCCCTCGCGCACAACGCATTCGGCAGCAGTGGCCCCACCGGCCATGGCGCGGCGGACGGTATCCTGGGCAATCTCGCGGAGATCAGTTTCGAGCTTCGGGGTTTCTAATTCGGTTGAGGGCATGAACTCTTATTATCCCAACAAATGCCTTGATTTCCTAGAAGGTTGGTCCGGTTCTTGGACGAATGGGCAGCATGCTTCACCTTTGTTGTGTGTAATGCAGTTTTGCATTATAATGGTTTCAGAGGACAAGCCATGGCCACATTGACCGTCACTGCCCGTGGACAAGTTACCTTTCGGAAAAAGGTGTTGCAGCATCTTGGCATCAGGCCGGGGGAGCAGATTGAGCTGGATTTGCTTCCCGACGGACGCGGTGTGCTGCGGGCGGCCCGGCCTCGCGGCAAAATTGAGGAATTTTTTGGCGTGCTGGCGGGCAAGACTAAGAAGGTGGCAACGATTGAAGAAATGAATGAGGCGGCAGCACGCGGCTGGGCCGGCGGCTCGGCAAGAAAGACCCGAGCTGGCAGAAAATGAAAATCGCGGTGGATACGAACGTCCTGGTGCGGGCAGCCGTACGCGACGATGCCGAGCAGGCTGACGCCGCGACCAGGCTGATGGCCCGTGCCGAAATGGTCGCGATTGCCGTTCCGTGCCTGTGCGAGTTTGTTTGGGTCCTTCGCAGCGTCTATCGCTTTCGCCCATCCGACATAGCGAAGGCGATCCGCACGTTGCTCGCCGCGGAGAATGTGGAAACCAACCGACCGGCAGTTGAGGCCGGGCTAGCTGTGCTCGATGGTGGTGGCGATTTTGCGGATGGCGTGATTGCGCATGAGGGAAGGTGGCTCGGCGCCGAGACGTTCGTCTCGTTCGACCGAAAAGCTGTGGACACGCTTGCGGCGCAGGGAGTGCCCGCGCGATTGCTTTAGTTCTCAGCCGGAATGAGGAACTGCCACGATGATTCGAAATCTGTCATCCCGACCGAAGTGAGGCTAAGCCGAACGCAGTGGAGGGACCTCGGGTTCATCGGATCCGGCACGAAACCTTACTGCATGAACCCGCCCGGATCCTTCCGCGCGGTCCCGCCCACCGTGAGCCGATCGATCTTCAGCGTCGGTATCCCCACGCCCACCGGCACGGCCTGCCCATCCTTGCCGCAGGTCCCCACACCCTCGTCGAGCTTCAAATCGTTGCCCACCATCGACACGCGAGTCAGCACATCGGGCCCGTTGCCAATCAGCGTTGCGCCTTTGATAGGCGCCGTGATCTGCCCGTCCTCAATCATGTACGCCTCGGAGGCCGAGAACACGAACCTCCCGTTCGTAATGTCCACCTGCCCGCCGCCAAAATTGACCGCATAAATCCCGTGCTTCACCGAGCGAATAATGTCTCCCGGATCATCCTGACCCGCCAGCATGTAAGTATTGGTCATGCGCGGCATCGGAATGTGCTCATAACTTTCGCGCCGCCCATTGCCGGTATCGGAAATCCCCATCAGCCGCGACGAAAGCTTGTCGCTCAAATATCCCTTCAGAATTCCATTCTCGATGAGCACCGTTTCCTGCGTAGGCTCGCCCTCATCGTCCACATTCAGCGACCCGCGCCGCCACGGCATTGTCCCGTTGTCGACCACCGTGCACTTCTCGCTCGCCACGCGCTTGCCCACCAAGCCGGCGAAAGCTGAAGTTTTCTTGCGGTTGAAGTCCGCTTCCAGCCCATGTCCTACCGCCTCATGCAGCAGAACTCCCGGCCATCCCGGCCCCAGCACCACTTCCATCTCTCCCGCCGGAGCCTCGCGGGCATCCAGTTGCAGAATCGCCTGCCGCGCCGACTCCTTCGCAAAAAATTCCGGGGTTTTCTCGCCAAAGAAAAAGTCCAGCGCCACTCGTCCCCCGCCGCCCGACGTCCCGCGAGCCGAGTTCCCCTCTGTCTTCGCGATGCACGAAACATTCATGCGCGCCAGCGGCTGCGAATCTTCCGCAA
>Ga0207110_10196_pt1 | contig 14682 bp, 11 predicted proteins | sample Alteio_BWMinHeat_74_FD_153582 | JGI IMG/M metagenome (GOLD analysis project Ga0207110, IMG submission 153582) | Enriched cells from forest soil in Barre Woods Harvard Forest LTER site, Petersham, Massachusetts, United States -... | ecosystem: Environmental > Terrestrial > Soil > Temperate forest >...
CGCAAGCGGCGCGGGATGTCGGGCGGTATTTTGGGAAATGAATTGGGCCTGGCGAGCCGGGAGCGTGAGCGACCGGAGTTCTACTTGCTCCGGTCGCTCACGCTCCCGGCTCGCCGGTTGTCGAATGTGTAACGCGAAAGGAAGCAACAATGTCCTACCGCTCCTCACGTTGGCTCTTTATCCTCATCGCCTGCCTGCTTTTCCTCACATCGTTACATGCCGACCAGGTCGTCCTCGTCGCCGGCGGCGGCACGAATGAAGGCAACGGCCTTGCGACCGAGGCCAAGCTGCAAGGCCCATTCGGTGTGGATTTTGACAGATTTGGCAATCTCTACTTCGTCGAAATGGTCGGCCATAGAGTCGGCCGGGTCGATGCCAAGGGCATGCTCACCATCATTGCCGGGACGGGCCGCAAGAGTGACGGCGGTGACAACGGGCCGGCACTAAAGGCGGAATTCAATGGCATGCATTGCTTGACCGTCACGCCAGACGGCGATGTCTTCCTGGCCGACACCTGGAACAATCGCGTGCGCTTGATCGACGCCAAGACGAGCGAAATCAGCGCCTACGCCGGCACGGTTACGAAGGGCTTTGGCGGCGATGGTGGGCCAGCGGCCAAAGCGCAATTCGGCGGCGTCTACTGCATCGCGTTCGACCCGAAAGGCGAGCAGATGTACCTGGCCGATCTCGACAACCGCCGCATTCGAGCGATCGACCTGAAGACCGGCATAGTCCGCACCATTGCTGGCAACGGCGAAAAAGGCGTTCCTGAAGACGGCACCCTGGCGATCAAGGCCCCGCTGCTCGATCCGCGTGCCGTGGCAGCCGATAAGAAGGGCAATGTCTATATTCTGGAGCGCGGCGGCCACGCCCTGCGCGTTGTCGATGCCAACGGCAGGATTCGCACCGTGGCTGGCACCGGCAAGGCCGGGGCGACCGGCGACGGCGGCGACGCGCTCAAGGCGACCTTCAATGGGCCCAAGCACCTGTGCATCGACCGCGACGGCAGCGTGATTATTGCCGATACTGAGAACCACATGATTCGCCGATACATTCCAGAGACCGGCAAGATCGTCCGCGTGGCCGGCACCGGCAAGAAAGGCTCTGCCGGCGTCGGCGGCCCGCCCGACAACGTTGAATTGAGCCAGCCGCATGGCGTCTGCGTGAGTCCGTCGGGTGAGTTGTATATCGCCGACAGCAGCAATAATCGCATCCTCAAGATCACGCACGGCGAATAGCCGGCAGCAGGTATCCTGGTTGCTGGTCGAAGCAAATCCGGGACGGATGGATTCAACATGAGCGAACAACGCCGCTACGTTCTCGGCGACACGGCACGCGCGGCGCGCCGGCTGGAGATTCAGGATGCTCATTTCGGCGCGGAATCCGAGCGGCTGTTGGATGATCTGAGGCTGCGCCCTGGCGACCGCGTGGTCGAACTCGGCTGCGGCCCCGGCGGTCTCAGTGGCCGCATCCTGCGGCGCCTGGGCGCCGGTGGGGTGCTGGTCGGCGTTGATAGCAGCGCGGGCCTCTTGGCCCAGGCCCGCGGCACAGTGAGCCCAGCTGGACCGGCGCGATTCGAAACTGTCCTGGCCGACATTTCTGAACTGGGTCCATGGCTGGACGGGGCCGACGTGGTCGTCGGGCGGGCGGTGCTTCACCATGTCCCTATGGTGGAACTCGTACTGGGCCGGCTCCGCGCCCGCTTGCGGCCGGTAACCCGCATCGGCTTCCTTGAACCAGACTTCCGATCTCCGCTCGCGCGCTTGGCCTATCTCGAAGCCAACGGCCGGCCGGATCTCGCGCCTCTGCGGGTTTGGGCGCTGGCCATCAACCAGCTTTACCTGGCCAACCGGCTGTCGCCGGCCGTCGGGGCGACTCTGGCGAAAACATTGGAACTCGCCGGTTGTCGTCAGGTGCGGGCGAACTGGTCGGAATGCCGCTCGGATGCTCTGACGATTGAGAACATGTGCATGTTCTACGATGAAGTGCGCGACCAACTCCAGGCCCTGAGTATTCTGACCGGCGCGGAGGTTCAACTGCAACAAAAGTTACTCCAGGCGCTGGAGTTTGACACGCTGCCAGCCGTGTGGGGCATTTACCGCGTGGCCTGCGCAGTTTGACCCGACCGTCGGCGAATAGTCCCATCACGATCCAAACAATGCCGGCTTCACCTGTCCGCTGCTCAGCGGAACCGTCCGTGCGAGCGCGTCGCGCACCTCCAGAGTCGGATCGACGCCGAGGGCATGAAGAATGCTTGCCGCCAGGTCCTGCGGCAGGATCGGATCGGCGGCGGGATAGGCGGCGAAACGGTCTGACCGGCCGATCATCCGGCCGCCCGGCAGAGCGCCACCGGCGACCAGCAGTGAATAGCATTGCGACCAATGATCGCGGCCGGTGGCATCGACGCCGTTGCCCGTGAACTGCCCGAAGCGCGGCGTGCGGCCAAACTCGCCCATGCATATTACTAACGTGCTGTCGAGCAAGCCGCGCTGGGCCAGGTCTTCCAGAAACGCCGAGAAGCACTGATCGAACGGCGGCAGCAATTCATCGCGCAGGCGGCGGTTGTTGTTGAGGTGCGTGTCCCAATGGGGCAGCGGATTGTTCACGCGCCCGCCCCAGTACACCGTTACGAGCCGCACACCCGCCTCCACCAGACGCCGGGCCAACAGCAAGCTCTGGCCGTATTTGTGCCGCCCATAGCGCTCGCGCACGCGCGCCGGCTCAGTGCGGATTTCGAACGCCCGCCGGGTTGCTTCCGAAGTCAAGAGGCTGAAAGCTTGCTGCTGGTAGCGCCCCAGATCCTCGACCCGGCGGTCGTGGGCCAATTGCCCCAGGCCCTGGTCGATCGCCCGCAACAGCGACTGACGGTCCGTCATCTGCGGGCCGGCGACGGTTTCCTGCAAGCCATCAACGACAAAGCTATCTTCATTGGGGTCGCCCTGGATCGAGAACGGTGCATAGGAAGCGCCCAGGAACCCACCGTTTTGGCCCGGACAGGGGTAAGGGCCGTCACTGACCGGGTCCGGAAGCGATACCGCTGTCGGCACCGTACCCTGCATAGGTCGGCCCAAAGTCACCTGCGCGCCGAGGTGAGGAAAATCGTTCTCGGTGGGCGTGAAGGCGATCTGTTCGCGCGGCGGCAAGTTGCCGGTGGTCACGAGATACGTCGCCGCATTATGATTGATGGCGCCATGGGTCATCGAGCGCACAATGCTGAAGCGCTGCGCTTGCCGGGCCAACAATGGGAGCAGTTCCGTGATCTGGATGCCGGGTACGCTGGTGGCAATCGGCCGGAACTCGCCGCGCACTTCCACCGGCGCGTCCGGTTTCATGTCCCAGATGTCAAGCTGGCTCGGTCCGCCATGCAGGAGGAACAGCACGCACGACTTCGCCAACGCCGGCCGGTCGCGTTCGCCCGCTTGCAGCACGCGCGGCAACGACAGGCCGAGCGCTCCCAGACCGCCAACTTGCAGCCAACGGCGGCGCGTCAACCTTGGCGTCAGCGGAGTGTCCGGGATCAGCAGCACGATTCTTTCCCCCAGCGTGGAGTATATCCGCCCAATGACTTGTCGTTAAGTTAACGCGCTGGCACGGGCATCAGATGGCCCCAGCCGAGCAGGTGCGGGCTGTCCGGCAGCGGATCGACCGGTTGCAGCCAACCCGCCATAACCAGAGTGCCGACGTGGAAATAGACGGCATCCATGTCGGACGGGCTGCCGGGGAAATGCCCGAAGCCGCCGTCTGGATTACGGCACTTTAGCACCCACAGGGCAGCCTTGCGAATCGCCTCTTTCGTTTCCAGACGGCCTGTCCCCAGTTGCCGCAGCGTGAATACCGCATCAAAGGTGGCATGGCGGTCGCGTGCCGGCGGATTGATGAACCAACTGCCGTTGGCGTGTTGATCCTTGAGAACACGTTGCACAATTGCTTCCGCCTTGGGAACCTCCGCGCCGACCAGGCGGTAGTAATGGACAGCATGGAATGTCGAGGCAACGTGCTCGTGCAGGTAGCCGTCCTCGGACTGGGCCATCAGCGCGCGAATCTTGGCGTCGGCTTCGGGCGGGATGGGGCGACCCACCGCCAGATTGGCCAGCGGGAAGAAGCTGGTCATGTACGGCGGGAGGGTCTTGTAGTCTTCGCGCAGCACCGCATCAAAGATCGGCAACGGATCATGGCGCGGCTTCAGCCCCAAGGCGCGAAGTGCAACCAAACCCTGCGTGGTGTTGTAGGCACGCGCCTGCGGCGATTTCGGATCGGCAGTTCCGGCGACATTGAAGAAGGCCCCGTCCGGTCCCTGGCGCGCGAGCAGGAATTCTTTCGTCTTGTCCTCGAGAGGCAGTCGCCAGCCGAATGTCTTGTGCAAGATCACCGCGTACACGGTCGGCGCCAGATCGCTGTAGGCGCTGTCCGACATGCCGGCGTATTCGCGCTTGATCCCAGGCTGAAAGGAACCGTCGGGTCGAGCCGTCGCGGCGAAAAACTGCTGAACGCCCTTCAGCACTTCCTCGGCAGTTGGTTCTGCGGCAGTCGCGACATCCGCAACCAGGAACAGAAAAAAGCCGAACAATGCGCCACAGATCGGGATAGGATATTTCATGGCTCTCATCCTACGCTGACAAGCCCCTCGCCGCCACGAGGACCTGCCATGTTGAAACATGCCATCTGCCTGGGGATTCTCTTCCTCCTTGCCGCCTGCGTACCGGGACAGGAGCCGATCACGATCCGGGAACCCGGCGGCTGGATCGGAGCGGTGGCCTTCTCGCCCGACAGCCGCCGGCTGGCGATTGGCGCCAGCGATGGCAGCGTAAACCTATGGGATGTCGCGCGGGCCGAGAAGGCCGCAGTGCGCCAGGGCCATGCCGACGCCGTGGTCTCACTGGCCTTTTCGCCCGACGGCCAGTTGCTCGTCAGCGCCAGTCACGATGGTAGCGTCATCCTGCATCACCTGCGCGCCGATCCGAAAGCGAACGATGGGCACCGTGTCCCGAGCGGTCATCGCGGCGCTGTGCTGTCGGTCGCCTTCGCGTCCGATGGCCGGCGCCTGTTCACGGGCGGCATCGACGGCACGATTCGGCAGTGGAACACGGACACGCGCGAACAAACGAAGACACTGAACGATCACAGCAGTTGGGTCAACAGCCTGGCTATCGACGGCAAGGGCACCTGGCTTGCCAGCGCGAGTTCCGATAACTCGGTCAAGGTCCGCAGCGGGAAGAGTTTGGAAGTAACGCATACGTTTCACGTCAAAGAGGGCGAGGTCAGGGCAGTCGCGCTGGCTCCGGACGGCCGATTCGTGGCGGCCGGCATCCGCTACGGGCTCGTTCGCGTCTGGGATTTGCAAAGAAACAAAGCGGTTGCCTCCATCCAGGCCCATATCGGCGAGACCTGGGCCATGGCCTTCACGCCCGACGGCAAGCTGCTGGCAACGGGCGGCGGCGACTGGAACAAGCCGGGCGAGGTCCGCCTGTGGGACACCGGCACCTGGCTTGAACGATTCAGGCTCAAACACACCGGCGAAGTCCTTTCCATGGCGATTTCTCCCGATGGCCGCGCGCTCGCCGCCGGCAGTTGGGACCGTACGGTGAAGGTCTGGGACCTGTCGCGCCTGCCGTAAACGCTGCGCCGGTTGAGAATGCAAAGAATTCGGGAGTCCATTCGATAGGGCGAAATGACTCCCGGCCTCTTTGTTTTCCCAAATAACAGCCGCGAAGGTTTATCATCATCTAAGCGCGCCGGTTGGGGGCCATCTTTTTCATCTAAGCGCCCAGCTGACGATCGCAACTCCGGTGGGCCCCGTGGCTGGCCTCTGTGTGAAACCCGGTCGAGTCGCCCGAGATTCCTTATTTGTGGGGCATTTGGGGACACTTCCCGGCGCTGCGGCGTTCGCCGGATTCGGTCGAGGCGCGTTCCTGAACGGTCCGTGCTGGTCTGGCATAATAGAATCTTTTCCTGGAGCGACAACACGCGACAATTTGCGACATCGGCGGGCGCGGCCGCGTTTTTCTCGACGCCGAGTGCGCTCCGACGCCAGGGCCGGGGCCGATCAATCCTACGATCCCGAATCGACGCCGGCAAATATGCCTTCACTGGGCATCCAGCGGCACTCCGAAGCGCCACACACGTCGGGTGGCACGCTCTGAGGTATTCCGAAGGGCGTGCCGAAGCGCCAGAGACGTCGCCCTTTGATACAAGCAGGACGCGAAAACATCATGGCCTGCATGCGAATTGCTCATCCAGAGACCGGCAGAAGCGCTGGCTAAGGGACAATTTCGCTGTGCCACCCGCCGCATGGACCAGAGTGTGCCGATAGATCTGGCAAGGGGATGATGTCGCTGTGGCTTCCGCACGCCCTTCGGAGTACCTCAGGGCGTGCCACCCGCCGCGTCGTAGCTGAAGGTCGTGGTGCGTGCCAGGCTGGCGCCCGAGTCCTCGATCACGCGCGTTTGCCGGTTAGCGAAGAAACGAGTCGCGACCCCTTTTCTTTTCCTTTTCTTTTCCCCCCTTTTCTTTTCCGTCCCCTTTTCTTTTCCACCGCGCCACTCCTCGACTCTACCCGATTTCCTCTAACAATGCCCCCGATTTTTTTCCACCAGGCTAAGAATCTCCCGACAAGGGTTGAGTCCAGTTCGCAGGGGAAGACGGACGCGGCCCAAGTGATGGCAAACTATAAAAACTGTCATGCAAATCGATTCGCTTCCCACCCCAAATGTCGTTGTATGCCACAACATTCAGGCGGCTTAGCATCGCTCTTAACAGTAAGACTGCATCATCGGTTTCCCGTGCGCCATTCACGAAAATGACCTTAAGCGCTGTGCTTGCGCTATCTCCCTTCTCCAGTATTCGAGTAAGAGCTTCTGCGGATCCGTACTTTACGCTGACCATTCCTTGAGATCTATCAGTCGTTTGCAGACCCTCGCTGCTTCTGTCAATAAATTCGCGGCGGGAATAGGGGAACCGAACATTTTTGGAAACTTCATTCAGATAATCGGCTTCGTTCGGGGACGTGAATGAAATGACTTCCACTCGCTCGACATGATATTTTTGAAGCACAGCCATAGGTGCCGTAGCGGTAGGTCGCCTGGTGGTCATGCTCAATGCTTCAATTACAAAATCCGTTGCTGACTCTTGGTGCGGCAGCATATATGTGACGCCGCCAAAAGTAGCACACAAGGTGAACTCGTCACCGATTTGAACTGCAAGGCACAGCCCAACCGGAAACACAACGTTTCCTTCGGCTGCCTCTGCCAGGCAGCAAACATAGCGACCTCTTCTGCCGACGACTGTATGGCAATAATCAAATTGGCCGTCAAAATGGCAGTGAAACCCAGCACTTGTGATCCCTTCGATAAATCCTTGCATTTGCATACTCCGGGCACTCCTCTGGCCAAACCTTACTGCCTTTTTCGTAGCCGCCCTCAATTGGTATGGGACATGCGCGCAAAGGCCAGTGACCTGTCCTCACGCACTCAAAGTAGCATTCGGCGCATTGTGTCATCACTGTGCCAATTGGCCCCTCCAACCAACCTATTCCACCGCTATCCCGATAGCGCGGTCCAGCGATACACCACTGGTAATACCAGTTGCACTCACCCGCTTCGCGGCTGCGCTTTTCTGGTAAGGCACGCTTACTAGTACCCGCGGCAATGACCGTTGCGAGTATTCCCATCCCCAAAGCAGGAACTTTCTTGATGAGCCTCAATCCTTGTCGTACGGCCGTCGCCGGAATCACCGTGGTCGCTGCGATTGCCTGCGGCACACGATTAACTACAACAGCCCGGGCACGTTCCAGGAGAATCGCCTGAATCGCCGTGATAACCGCCTGGGCTTGTGCTTCCACATTCAATGCTTTCGCGAGCGCGGCGATTTGTGTTGCATTCATCGTGGCTTGCAGTTTCATTGCCAGCTGCAATGCCGATGACAAATTGGCAATACTGTTACCAGCCAGAAGAATCGCCAGAGCTTCTCCACCTGTAATGATGTCATTAACAAACTGAGTGAAGCTCGCACCCGGTTTAATGTAGGTTCGGTAGTACAGTGCACTTTCTGAAATAAACTTAGCGTTCGCCGAGTTTTGAACCAAGAGGGGTAGGGAAAAAATGGCTCTCCTGGCACGATTGCGGTGCTTACAAAACGCCTCGTGCAGGAGAACCAAGGATGGCCCTGTGGGGATTACCGCCCGACGTGGAAGTTTGGATCACGCACTTCTCCAAGCTGCTGCATCGCAGCCTGGCTTGGCGACTGTTGCCCTTGCTGGCCGGAGCCCTGTTTGCTCAGGGACGCAGGACCGTGGCCAGTTGGCTGCGGGGCGGGCAGCTTGGGCGCGATTACCAAGACTATGATTACTTCCTCGGCAGCCTGGGACGCAATGTCAAAAGCGTGGCGGCGGCCTTGCTGCGGACCGCGGTGCGGGTGATCGTGCCCGGCGAGCGCTTGTTGTTGGCGCTGGATGACACATCGACCAAGCGCTACGGACCACAGGTTCAAGGGGCGGGCCTCCATCACAATCCCACGCCGGGACCGGCGGACCAGAAGTTCGTCTACGGCCACGTGTGGGTGACGTTGTCGTGGGTCGTGGGTCGTGCGTCATGGATTGTGGGGGACCATCGGTTTACCGCTGTTGGCGCTGTTGTATGTCCGCGAACAAGATGTCCGGATAATTCGGGTCGTGTTGGTGAAGGAACCAGATCGCTGGGTGGCCTACTTTTGCACCAAAACCGACGCCACGGTTACGGAAATCCTGGAAGCGGTGGCGGACCGGGCGGCCATCGAGCAGGATTTTCACGACCTCAAAGAGGTCCATGGCGCCGGCCAGCAACAAGTGCGCAATTACTGGTCGAACATCGCGGTCTACCATGTCGCGCTGTGGTGGCATACGCTGATCGACTTGTGGGCCTGGCACAAGCCGCACGAGAAATTGAGCGACCGCAAGGCCAGTCCCTGGGACGACCCGATGCGTCGCCCTTCGCATGCGGATCGCCGTAATGCCTTGCGCCGTCAGTGCCTGGAGAATGATTTTCGACACGAGGAGGTCGCCGGGGCCATCCCACCAAAAATCCGCCGCCTCTGGAATCGCGTAATAAAGCTCGTGACGTGAACTATGAATATCTGCAGAAAGTGCAGACTGTCTTTCCAAATACCGGTTAAGGTCGGAACTCCAACTCCGAAACCGCCTTTTGTCAGATGGTTCCTAAGTGTCCATTATAGTGTCCCAACCTCGGCAGCGCGGGCGGAACCGTGCTATGCTTGCGGTAAAGGGAGGGCTTGCCGATGAATGCCGGGTTGTTGGCCAAACTTTTCGGTACCGATGGCCGCTGGAGCGGGCCGTGTATCGTGATTCTGGATGCCGATGCTTCGGTCCAGTCGATTGGCAGCGACAGCATAGTGCAAGGCGGGCTGAAATCGTATTCCCCGCGGCTAATTACTGGCCGCTTGGCGGCAGATACCGTCCGACTGTTGCCCGAGCAGGCCGCCTTGGTGCTGGTGCAAAAACACGTCGTTCGCCAGAATTCCGGAACCGATCTGGTGCAGCACACGTTGACGATCGTGAATGCCGATCACGTAGCGGCCGTAGAGTTCAGTGACTTGGAAACCCTGGCCGCACTCGGCATCGAGGCCCCAAAGCTGGAGAAGTAACCGGAAAATATTACTTTCCGCCCGCGGCGCGGTGGTTTTTTCTCGGGAAATCGGAAGAAATTACAAATCCGGCGCTACCGTCGCACACCTCGTTTTTTCACACAGAATCGCAATTCGATGGTGGCCAATAGGTTACGTATCAAGTTCTGGTTTTTGTGCTGACTTTGGCACGTTCATTGCTTTAGGCATATCCTGTTCTGACGGCAGCCAACGATGAATAGGAGAAAGAGCCCGCCGCATGCGTTCCCCCACGTGTCCGGCAAAAAAGCCCTTGATCCTCTCGTGGTTCGATGGATTCCCCCAATTCACCGGCCCGACTCGTTGGTTTCTCGTGTTCCCCCATACGAGGCCGGCGGAAGTTCGACTCCTCTTCCCTTTCACACCTCCCTAACAAATCAAGATCCCCATCGCCGCCCGCTTCCCCCAAGCGGGCGGCTTCTTTTTTTTGGATCGATCTTGGTTAGCCACGACGCGCAGCGGAGCGCGGCGCCGTCGCGCGCTCCGCTGCGCGTCGCGGCTAACCATTTCCACACCCGTTTCCTTCCAACCTCGAAAGACGTATCGTATAATGACGGGCAAACGGGAAGCGGTTAATTCAGAATAAACCGTCGCGAGGCGATCATGCATTTTCAGTTTGAGGTGTCGGCCCTTGTCCCGCCGCCAGCGGACGCGGCGCGGGCCGAAGCACCGGCTGGCGATCTGGCTGATTTACTGCGCGAGATGCTGGAAGTTCAACGCGAACAATTGCAATGGTTGCGGCACAGCGCCAACGCGCACGACGCCGGCAACCGCTGGCGGGCGGTGTTGTCCCGCTGGCAAAACGATTTCTCGGATTTGCCGGCGGCCTGCAAAAGCGTGTTGCCGCAACTGGAGCGGGCCTACATCGCCCAGATCGCGGAACTGACGGAACATCTGCGGCAAGACGGCGACGACCCGATCGGCAACGAGTTCGCGCTGAGCGAGTTTCTGGACCGGTTCGGCATTCGCCTGAGCCAGTTGGGCGGCATCCTGAGCCTGGTCGGGCCGCTGGCCGACATCGCCGAGGCCAGCGGTGAAACGAAGACATGAGCCGCTTGCGATGTAGCAACCTGTCCTCTCATAGCGCCTGTGATTGACATACATGGAAATAGCCGCCGTTGATCTTGCCCGAATCCTGGATCTCTACAGCCAGGGTCTATACTTGCAGGCCTATCTCCAGGCCAGCGCCCTGGCGCCGCTGAAGGATTGGGAAGGCACGGCGGCACGGCTGCTGGCGGGCCGACTGTCGCGTCAGCTCGGCGCGCCCCGGCTATCGCGCTGGCTGATGCTGAAAGCCTACCGGGGCCAGCCCACCCATCCCGAGGCGATTTACTACCACGCCCGCTATTTCCTCGAAAAATACAGCTTGCTCGAGTCGTGGAATTTCCTGCGCCGCGAACGCGACGTGACCGTTGACGCTGCGCCGGAACTGCGGGCCGACTTGTTCAGCCTGCACGGCTTCATTGCCGCGCGGCTGCGCGACTTCGAGCAGGGCGAGCGCTGGGTGCAGCAAGCATTGGAGCTGGCCCCGAACCGGCCCTGGATTCGCGTCGAGCAGGCCGCTTGCCTGGAGTTCGAGGAACGGCTGGACGAGGCCCTGGCGGTTGCGCGCCAGGCCATGGAAATGCGCCCGTTTTTCCGTCCAGCGGTGCAAGCCGCCGGCCATTTGCTGCTGCTGATGGACCGCGACGCCGAAGCACTGGAGCTGCTTCAATCGGCTGCTGAGCGGATCGAATGCGCCGCGATCCTGTCGCAACTGGCGGCCCTGCAGGACGACCTGGGCATGCACGCCGATGCCCGCCGCAATTACGACCGCTTTGCCGAGCTGTCGCCCATCATGGAAACAGAAATACAGCAGTGGCTGGCCGCGCGCCGTTCCGACATCGCGTACGATCTAGGCGACCGGGAAGCGGCCCGAACCTATGCCTTGGCCGCTGGCGAAGGGTTTCACAAAACGGTGGCCGAAAAATTAGCCAGCGTGCCGGAGTCTGCCAAGCGCGTCATTCTGCCAAACGTGGAGCGCCTGGCACGGCCGCTGCCCCAATACATTCCGGCGGCCCTGGCGATCTTGCGCCGGGCCTGGAAACCTGACGAGCCATTGCCCCCCGACGAGGTCTTTCGCCAGGATTCCCCCGGTGAATTCCTGGAACGGCGCTGGTCGGAACAGGATGGTTGGACGGTGCGCGAATTCACGGCCACTTCCGCCAGCCTTGCGGCACTGCTTGATGCCGGCGTTCCCGTCGCGCTCAACATGGTGGAAGCGACGTATTCCCAATTGCAAGCCATCGCCGGCTACGATCAAATGAAGGGCATCCTGTTGTTCCGCGATCCATCCGAACGGCACCACGGGGAGATGATGCTCGAACCGCTGCTGGAGCGATTCCGCTCTCTAGGGCCGCGCGCCTTGATCATGCTGCCGCCCGATCAGGTTGGCCGGCTGGAGGGGATCGAATTGCCCGACGCAGAGTTATACGACCGGCTCTACCAGTTGCACCAGTCCATGGAGAAACAGGATCGCAATCGGGCCTTGCAAGCACTGGCAGAGCTGGAACAAACCGCCTCCGGCCACCGGCTGGCTTTTTACGCCCGTTACACCCTGGCGCGCTACGACGGCCACAATGCCGAGCAGCTTGCCGCCCTCGATCATTTGCTGGAGCGCTTTCCCGACGACGCGACCTTTCAGCTCTGGCGCGTCGGCTGTTTGCGCGAACTGGACCGCCGCGAGGAACGGCTGGCCCTGCTTCGCCGCATGAGCCAACAAGCCAACGCCGACCCGATCTTCGCCCAGCAGCTCGCCCAGGAACTGCTGCCCGATGCCCGCGAACATCGCACCGTGGAACGAATGCTGCACAAGGTCATGCAACAACGGCCCTTGACCGCGTATCCGTATTATTTTCTGGCCAATCTGCTCTGGGACCAGCAACGGCAAGAGGAGGCGCTGCCACTCTACCGGTTCGCGGCTTGCCTCGACGATCAGTCAGATCCCCTGGCCCGCACCTATTTCCGCTCGGCCCGAGCCATCAACCTCACCGAGGTGGCACTGGAGTTCTTCCACGACCGCGTGCGCCGCTTCGGCGATAAATCGAGCCAGCCGGCCCGCGTCCTGTTCAACGTGCTGAGCGACCTGGACCAGACCGACGAGGCCTTTGCGGTTCTCGACCGCGCCCTGGCCCGCCGCAAGACCGACGGCGATTTGCTTCTGTTCGCCGCCGAAATGCGGGCTTCCTTCGGTGAAACGAAGACGGCGGCCAGTCTGCTCAAGGCCGCCCGTGACAAGACCCGGCACACGGACTGGCTGCGGGCCGCCGCCAACCTGGCCGGCTTGCAAGGCAATTTGGCCGAGGCCTTGAGTTATTGGCGGGAAGTGGCCGAGGCCGAGCCGTTGGCCATGGACGCGCACCGCAACATAGCCATGCGCGTGGCCGAAGTCGAGAGCCGGGCTGTGGCCCTGGACTATCTTGAGAAACTGAACGAACGCAATCCACGGCATTACGGCATGCTCCAGTTGCGGATCGAATGGTTGCGCGGCGAAGGGCCCGCCGCCGTGGAGCCGGTCGTGCGGCACCTCATCGAAGCCCATCCGGCTGATGCCTGGGCCCACCGGGAACTGGCCCTGCACCTGGCCGACCAGAAGCGCTACAGCGAAGCCGAGGCTGAATTGGAGATTGCCGCGCGGCTGGAGCCGCCGTCTCCTTCTTTTCACTGTGTCCGGGGCCGGGTCGAGACCCTGGCCGGCAAGAACGAGCAGGCCCGCGAATCGTACCGGGCTGCGATTCGTCTGAATGTCGATAACGAACTGGCCATCTCCGAATTGTTGAACCTGTGCCCCGGCCGGCCCGAGCGTCAGGACGAACTGCACTTCGTGGAGGAAGAATTGGCCAAGCAGCCGCATTACGGCGACGGCGTGCTGGCCTTCTTCAACCACGCCATGCACACCCTGGAACCGGAGCAGACGCACGCGGCGCTGCAGGAAATGCTCGATCATCGCCCCGACCTGTGGCAAACCTGGTCGGCCATGGTTCAGCAGTTGCTCATGATGGAGCGTTTTGACGAAGCCCGGACCCTGGCCGAGCAAGGCACGGAGCGCTTCCCCATGTTGCCGCGCTTGTGGCTGGACCGGGCTGATTCCTGCGCGGCTCGTGGCGATAACGACGGTCAAATTGAAATGCTCCGGCAGGCCTTGAAGATCAGCCCAGGCTGGGGGCCCGCTACCCGCGAACTGGCCGAGGCATTGGAGCGCGGCAACCAACTCGAAGAGGCGAGCACGCTGTTGCAGCAAGGCGTGGCCCGCGCCCCGCTGGACCCCGCCAACCGCGGCCAGTACGCCGACAAGCTCTGGAAGCTGGGGCAAAGCCAGGCCGCGCTCGAACAATTGCAGGAAGCCCTCCGGCTCGATCCCGGCTACGACTGGGCCTGGCGCACTCTCAACGACTGGTGCGAGCGCATGGAGCAGCCCGAGAAGGTCCTAGAGTTCTCGCGCGACCTAACGGTGCGGCGGCCCGGCGACACCCGCACGTGGCTGGCCCTGGTGCGCAACCTGAGCAACCCCGTTCACGTGGAGGAAGTGTTGGCGGCCCTCGACAAGGTGCTGGCCCTGAATCCGCGCAACAGCGAGGCCCGTGACCTGAAATCGGAGCGTCTCTCGGAACAAGGCCGCTATGACGAAGCCCTGGAAGCCTGCAGGCTGGTCGCGGGCGAGGACGCTGTGCCGCTGATCCTGCAAGGCCGGGCGGCCTGGGTGGAAGCGCGCCGCGGCAGGCTCGACGCCGCCATCGATGCCATGGAAAAAATCACCACCGACGAGCCGGACTATTACTGGGGCTGGCAGCAACTTGCCGACTGGTACAACGAAACCGGCAATACCGAGAAGTACCTGGAAGCCGCCAATCACCTGGTCCGGCTGCGGCCCGACAGCCCCGTGGCCCTGGCCCGCCGCGGTGAGGCGCTTTTGCTTACCGGCGAGCGCGAGTCCGGCAAGTCGGACTTGCGCGCCGCCCAGCAGATCGCTCCCGATTATCCCTTTGCCGGCAT
>Ga0207110_10049_pt1 | contig 14614 bp, 10 predicted proteins | sample Alteio_BWMinHeat_74_FD_153582 | JGI IMG/M metagenome (GOLD analysis project Ga0207110, IMG submission 153582) | Enriched cells from forest soil in Barre Woods Harvard Forest LTER site, Petersham, Massachusetts, United States -... | ecosystem: Environmental > Terrestrial > Soil > Temperate forest >...
GTAAGTTGCCGCCCACCGCATTCTTATATACCTGAGCCGGCTTCGTGTTGTTTTGGTAGTGCAGGTTGCCACCGACAGTGTTGCCATATGCGATCGTCGGCTCCGAATTGTTCTGCATCATGAGATTGCCGCCGACGGTATTGCCCGCGCATAACGCTGGGGACGCCGATCCGATCGCAACCGCAGCTGCATTGTTCTGGAATTGCAAATCTCCGTGTACAATCGTGCCACAAACCTGGTTTTGGATCGAGCCGAGGGACAGGTTCTGGATTTGAAGAATGCCGTCAATGGCCGAGCCGGAACCTATATTGAACGCGCCGCTTCCTTGAATTTGTACGTCGCCGCCAACCTTGGCGTTGCTCAGGACGAAATCGCCGCCTTTCACGCTCACGTTTCCGGTGATACTCCCCGCTACGGATTGACAGATTTGGCCGGTGGAGACGGTGATATTTCCATTGAAGACGCCGTTGAAGACGCCATTGCAGGCGGCTCCCGATTTTGGCGCCACCGTGGTCTTCGCCAGCACGAACGGACTGAACGAAGTCACGCTGGCGCAGATGGTCTGGCTGGCCGGATCGGGAGCGTTTGACCCGCTGCGGACGGTCTGGTCCGTCGCCACTCCGCCAATGTAGTGCAGAACGCTCAGGGTCGCGAATGTGGCCGCATCGAGGGACGGCACGCGGAAGCAAACCGTGACGGCTGGGGTGAATGGCGTTGGCGTGATGGTAGAGGCAATATCAAAGGCGAGGTTCGTCAACTGGAAGCCGGTGGGTGTGGGCGTCGGGGTCGCGGGATTCAGGGGCGTGACCGTAAGGGTAGCATTTGGATTTGAGTTGTTTGGAATAGTGATGGAGACGCCCGTGGCGCCGATGCTTACGCCAACTACCGACGCGCCGGCCGAAATGTAATTGACGGTGCCCTGCGTGGGGAAAATCGGATTCGCGAACGGCCAATTGGGAGAGCCGCTGAGATAAGCTTGGTTGTAGTTGTCGATGGCAAAACCGGCGAAGCTAATCCCGTTCGTCTCAAGTTGGTTGTAGACGGATTGCGCCTGGTAATCGAGCGCGGCCTGACCCGAGGCATAGAAGCTTTGCGTATTTTGGGTATCGCTCGCGCCGAGGTTTTGCGTCTCCATTCCGATTAGCACTGTATACGGGTTGTTCACGTACCTCAACGCGGGCGTATCGAGCGCGAGGATGCCGTTGTCACTCGCGCCGAACGTGCCGGCGGAGCTCCGATATCCCATAATGACGACGCTGCCAAATCCGTTGAAACCCATATTCAGGATCTGCTGATACGCAGGGCCTCCCGAGCCGATCGTATTATTCCAGAACGCATTGATCGCGACGGAGAGGGGCAGATAGTTCAATTGCTGCGTCGTCCGCAGGGAGCACGCGTATAAGTCCAAAAGGTTCTGATCCGCGACCGGCGGCTCGACGTCAAGAATGACGCCGCTGAACGCGCCAGAGACAACGGAGGAGTTGTTGGTGACCGGATCGTACACCAGCGCGGACGGGTTGGTGGCGTTATAGGCACCGATCTCTTGCAGACGCTGGATGGGGAAACTGGGGCTGCCAGGCACCCCGCATCCGAGCGCAGGCCAGTCCGGCCCGCCATAGGCGGCGTAGACCTGCATGCCGGCCGCCGACGCGGCGGCAACGAAGTTCGCCATCAGAGTCTCGTCGTCCATGTACCGGCCCTTGCTGTTGGGCGTCGAGCTGTATACGCTCAAGTAAAGCAGGTTCACATGACTGGCCCGCGCATTCGCAAGGAGTTGGTGTCCAGCGGCCGGGTTCAGAACCGGGTTGGTGGCGGGATCCGTGGGGTACACCCACATGGCATGGAACATGGGAAGCGGTATCGCCGCGTGAGCCGAGGAAGCGAGTCCAAATATGCACAGACCGATCACGAGGGCCTGGGCCGGACCGGACAGGAGGAAGAGGCGGTAGGTCACGGCCAACCATAGCAGAATTCCGTTTAAATAGCGACGCCGGTTGCCCAGGTCCTCGAACGCCTAGCCACTTTGCGCGCCTGATATGCCGAATAGGCGGAATTCTCACTGAACCTGCGCGGCGACCACGGGCCTGATGCTCGCCAGTTTTGCACGCCATGCCGCCGCCTCGTGGTCGTGGCCTTCCCAGCGCTCATACAAACTCACGATCTGCCTCGCTAGCCGCTTCTTGGGCTCAGGGGAAACTTCGTTCAGGCGTTCCGCCGCGCTCCATGCTTGAAGCAGGAGAGGTTCTGCTTCGGAAAACTTCCCTTCGGCTGCCGCAACACAACCCAGGATTCGGCGGTGAAAAGGAAATTGAGAATCGTCGTGGCTCGCGGTGCTGAGGACACTCTGGGCGAGTGTCCCTGCCTCAGCCACCCTTCCTTGTTCGACGAGGATTTCGGCCCAGTCAATCTTTAGCATCTGCACCCCGTAGTTACGCTGCCAACTTGCGTCCTTGGGTAGCGTTTGGCCGAGAACCGTGTCGACTTCCTCATATTTGTGCTGCGCCGCCAAACTCCACAACAGGTCCCGCAGCACGTTTGGGAACATATGCCCCTGCTTTATCGACTGCGCGAGACGTTCTCGGGCCAGTTGTTCGGCGGCAGTGAAGTTACCGCGCAGGCGTTGGATTTCGCCGAGAAATGGCACGATTTGGCGGTATCGGTCCGATCCATTCTTGTCATCGATGGCCAGCGCTTCCCGCCATAACCTTTCCGCCTCCTCCAGCCGGCCCTGTTCGTAAACGGCGCGGGCCAGGGCGAACAGCGCTTCGAAGGTCCGGATGGTATCGCCGAAGAGCCTACGGCTGCCGGCCAGTGCTCTCTTGGCATAAACTTCGGCTTCGGACGGGCGCCCAAGTTCGCGTGTTGTCCCCGCCAGCCAGATCAGGGCAGAGATGGTTCTCGGATGGTCTTCCCCGACCTGCTTGACTAGATTCTCCAGCAATTGTCGATAGATCCCAGCGGCTGCCTCGGGTTTTCCTTCCGCGAAAAGAGAGCCTGCGAGTTGTTCCAGCAGCAAGGAACGCCGTGCCGGATCCCGCGCCCCCAGGCGCTGCAAAGCTTCCCGTTCCACTCTCTCGGCGTCTCGAAAATAGCCTGCATTAGCGTAGATTGCCGCCGATTGTGAGAGCGCCTCGATGTACACCTCATCCGGCCCGGCCTGCCGTGAGCTATCCAGCACGGAATGAGTCAGAGATTCAGCCTCCGCCCACTTCCTGAGAATGGTCAGACAACTGGCCAAGGCAAGACGGCTTTCGAGCACATCCACGTGAGTGACGGAGAGCTGAGTCTCACGCAACCGGAGGGCAGCCCGTAACACGGGTTCAGCGCCTGTGGCATCCCCGAGATTTGCCATCGTCTCCCCGATGCTCATCCGAATTGCCGCCTCCGTGAGCGGCGCGTCCGCAAAGTAGCCCCCGTCCAGTTTCTGGAGCGCCAAATCGAGCGCTTGGACCAGAGTGACGCCCCGCCCATTCGCGTCACCTTTCTTGGTCCGATTTTCCGGATCCGCCAGGCCAAACGTATCAATGAGAAACTTCAACTCCTGCTGTGCTTCACGCGTTCGGGAATCCGCTATCTGGCGAGCCTGCTGTGCCACTGTGGTCTGCTGTTCGGCAGCCGCGCGGGCCTGCTCGGTTTGTGCCAGCCGGTTCGAGGCGAGTTTCTCAGCGCGGATCGCGCGACGGCCTCCATCGTGCTTATCGTCGCGCCGATTGCCAACACCAGGAATACCGCAGCGAGGCCCGCTACCAGCGCCTTGTGACGCCGGACGAACTTCTCGAACTGATACACCGTGCTCGCCGGCCGGGCCACGATCGGCTCGTCCTTGAGATGGCGTCGAATGTCTGCCGCCAGGTCGGCAGCTGAGGCGTACCGGCGCGTCTTGTCCTTTTCCAGAGCCTTGGCCGCGATGGTTTCGATATCACCGCGATACACGCGGCTCACCATGCTGAGGGCTGAGGGGTCTTGTTCCCGAATCGTCACCACCGCTTCATGTAGCTTGTGACTCAGTTGGTACGGAAGCTTTCCCGCCAGCAGCTCGTATAGAATCACGCCCAGCGCGTAGACGTCGCTGCGAATGTCCAGTTCCAGAGGATCGGCCAGCGCTTGCTCCGGACTCATGTAAGCCAGCGTGCCCACCAGTTGCCCGATGTCGGTCTGGCGCGTCGCCTGAGTGTCGCTATCGGTAACATGCGCCACTCCGAAATCCAGAATCTTGGCGTGGCCGTGTTCGTCCACCAGAATGTTGCCCGGCTTGAGATCGCGATGGATGATACCGCGTTGATGGGCGTGGTGCACGGCATCGCAGACCTCGGCCAGAAGTTCCAACCGCTGGCGAGTATTCAGATGCCGTGTCTCGGAATATTGGGTAAGCGGCTGACCCTGCGCGATAAACTCCATCGCGAAGAAGGGTTGCGGACCAGAAGCGCTATCGGCAGTTCCCGCTTCGTAAACTTGGGCGATGCCAGGGTGCTGCAACCGTGCCAGCGCCCGGGACTCTTGCTCAAATCGGCGCAGCATTCCGGGACTGGCCCAGCTAGATTTGATCACCTTCAGGGCCACGATGCGGCGAGGCTGTTCCTGCTCAGCCTCGTAGACTGCACCCATGCCGCCTTCGCCGATCAAGCGGAGGATGCGATAGCGGCCAATGCGCTCCGGTATGGCCCCGCGCTTCACCTCGTAGCGCGAGGCGTCCGCCATGTTGACGGTGCGCGTCGCGTCTTCAGAGTTTCCTGGTGTTGTTGTAGTTGAATCGCTATCCACGGTTCATCTTCCGAGGGCCGAGACAAGTCTAGCGGAAAACCTCTAGTGTAGGCGCGGCGCCAATTCCTAAAAGCCTCTGTTTGGGAGTGCGGAACGGATCGAAGCGGCCAGAAGTTCGGGTTGTGGGAACTTACGCAGGTTCCGGGTGGATGGTCGGCGATCCGGAGGATGGCCAGTGGGCAGCGCGAGCCGCGATTCAGTCTCCGAGTGGCGCGTCACTCGGCCGGCGTGCGCTCGGATTTGCCGAACGCCGTCTATGGTTCGCGGTTTGGTGGTCCGCTTAAGTTGGTCGCAATGTGCGTTTAAGACCTGGGGCATTCCCCATCCTGACGGATGGGGCTGATGGGGACTGCCCAGGGGTTCAGCCCCGCCAGTTAGGCCTCCGGCCTGCGCCGGGAGCTCTTCCTTTATGCGGCAGGGGTCAGCTTACCTGCTGACTTGGATACTGCTTGGGGCTACGCCGCCACGACCGGCAGCGCCGGGACGAGCGCCGCCACCATTAGAGACAAGCTTTACCCAAAGTGTGCCTTCTCCGCGATAAAACGAGGTGCTGCTGGCGCTGCGCAGTGCATCCATACTGGTTTGTGCCGTGCCCGCGGCTGCGGTGATGTATCCCGGTAATTCGAAGATAACCCACGAGCCGTTGTCCAGCTCCCTCAGGCTAATGTTCAGGGTCGGCGCTTCGCTTTCCGCCCGGATCTCGGTACCGGCGAGTACCGTGGTGTCCCCGTTGACGGTAAATTTCCTACCATTGCGGCTGAGAACGACCGGTGTAGCGGCACCACCACCGGCGCCTCCTCTACCACCAGCTCCACGACCTCCGGCTGCGCCAGGACCTCCAGCTGCGCCAGGGCCTCCAGCTGCGCCAGGACCGCCCGCTGCGACAGGAGCGCCAGGACCGGCAGCTCCGCCTCTAGCGCCACCCGCGCCACCGCCGGCGGTAATCCCCATGCGGCCCATATCACCCTTACACACGGCAGCGTTCCAGTCCGGCTTGATTTGACAGTGTTCAGGATCGTCCGCGATCCCGTTGTCGATCACAATGTAGGAATCGCGGACGCCGCCGACCGACCCGTCGATATCGTGGAACACCGCGCCATTCCAACCTGAAAATCTTCCGAATTCACCCGAGAAGGACCAGCGGCGATCCTGCTCCGGCGGGAAATACACCGGCTTGGCATTTTCGAATTTCAGGCCTTCGACATCGTTGTTGGTGCTGATCGGAAAGCTGGTGTACAGCAGGTAAGAGATGGCTCCGGTTTTGCGAGTGGCATTGTCCACAAAATTGACGAACTTGGTATTGATCACATGGTGCGTGAAGTCGTAGTATTCGAAGCCACGGATCGGGTAATCCGCGTCCTTGCGAGGCATGGTTCGACCATACGCGATTTCCGCTTCGGTTTTGGGGGTGCCTTTATTGTCGGTTTCGCCCACGAACAGGGAGTCCACCACTTTCGAGGTAAAGTCGCCGTGGTACGGGGCCACGCCAGGATATGCATGTGTGTAGCCGATACCGCTGTCGGCCAGTTTCAGGCCGGTGAACACATGATTCTCGCCACGAGCCCAGATGGCAGCGCCACTGTTCTTGTAGCTGGAAAAGTCTTGGATCACCGTTTCCAGCCTCGCGCTGTTGGTGTCGCTGGGATCCGTATAGGGCAGATGCGTGTTCCCGCCAAGGTTGAATTTACCCTGTGCATTGGGGCCGCGATCGAACATCAGCCCGTCGACGTCGGAATGGGAGACGTTGCCGGAAAACTCCTTCAATTGCATCCGGCGGGGCCAGGTAGCCTTACTGACCTCCGTGCCTTCAAACTTACCCGTTGGATGTTCGGGGAAAGCCATCCAGAAGCCGGTTGCCTCAGAACCCGCGGACACATTCCCGCGGTAAGTATTGTCGGGGTTCGTGATCCAGAATGTGGACGCCGTGTTATCGGAAGGAATCAACTGGTCGGTGGCATTTTGACCGGCCGCTCCGCCGTTCAATGCATTTGTCGGATTACAGGGGCGGGTAGGATTGCACCGGGTCAGCATCCCCAGGTTGTGAAGATACTGGTTCCCGTGTTCCACGCCATCTTCGAGGAAGTAGCAGTGACCGATGTTGTTGTACGCCACATTGTTCTCAACCCGCACATTGTTCGTCCCATGCACCGTCACGCAGCGGCTGTAAGTGTTGTGAATCGCGGAGTTCTCGATATATTGCCCCTGCGTATCGCCAACCAGATGCCAATGAATCGGATACCTCGCCAGGTTCTCGTGCTGACCCATTCGAAAGAACTCGACACCGGAGACTTGCATTTTTGAGCCGGCCATTGCCATCACATGCCCGCCACTGAATGAGCTTTCCGCGTCGGCCGAAGCCTGGATACGGATATTGCGTGACAACATACCGACTTCGCCACGCTCATCCACACCGAAGGTGACTTGGCCGTAGTGCATATATTCCAGTTTCTGATCCAGCGTAATCACTTTTCCAGAGACGCTGGAGATGGTTCGTTGCTCTGCCTGGTGGGGGTCGAAATCCGTCGACGCGACAACAATCACGTCGCCTTTTTTCCAGTCACCGGCATTCAAGACTTCGATTGTGTTGCTACCCGCGGCGGCTGTTTTTGCCAGGTTGGTCCAGGAGTTTTTCCGATTCCCGTGCAGGCTCAGGGTTCCGCCCATGAGCATGATCCCGCGGTCGCCCATTGCTTCAATGTCTTCACCCGGGACGTTATTGGTCAGGGTAATGGCCGCATTGCGCGTATGGGGCTTGGCTTCCGTACCAATCTCCAACTCCCCGTGCAACATGATCCACTCGGTGGTCAGTTCAAGATCTTTATTATCCGCGAAGCTCAGTTTGCCGTTGATCCTTAAACCATGCAGCGGCGGCGGACTGACATCGAGGACCACGTCCATGTCCTTCTCGATGGTGACAACGGCGTCTTTGCCTGGCACCCTCTTGTCAGGCCAGGTGGCTGCATCAGACCAGCGTTTCCCGCCGGCCGTCGAAGAAGTTTTTTGCTGAGCCTGCACGACGGCATATCCGCCGAGGACTAAAAAGGCTGGGACCAGCAACGAAAGGAACAAGAGATAATGTCTTCGCATCGTTAAACCTCTGATCGAGAAATCGATTCTGTTTGGGATTGACCCCGTCCACGATAACAAGTTCGAGAGAGGGTGGCAAGGGACGGGTGCGCCAAAATCTCGATGGTGTCCCAGTGTTTCTCGCGCAGCGATTTCAACTGTTCGGCGCTGGCTTGGACCGCTTCCCGGCTCGTCGAACTGCGCCACACACCCACCGTCTGCGCCATCTCCGGAAGAACTTCCTCGTACTCGCGCGTGGAAACGCCCCGCTGTATCGCTCCCCAGCGTGTGCCCCAAGTCCTAAGAGATTGATGGTATTGGTCGGGGCGGGGCGACTTGAACTCACGACCCCCTGCGCCCAAGGCGTCGGGTGCGCCGACACATCCTGAGCAGCAGGGGCCTTGTGATTCTTGGCGTTAAGGCTAGATCGCCTACACCTCGAAAACACTGATGTAGTCAATTCTGTAGCTGCTGAATCCCTCAGAGTCCGATAGTCTGCAAAACCTTCAAGACCTAGCTGGACGCGCTTGGCCGATGCGGATGTATTCGCTTGGCCGCTTTTCCTCCGCCGCAGGTTTACGATCGGAGATGCGAATGATCAGCCTCTTGCCGAGCACTCGCGCCGCTCGCGCCATTGTGTCGAGTGAAATCGATGCATTTTGCGGATCGAGCAAGCGGTCCAATTGCGAGCGGCTGGTTCTGAGCTCGCGCGCCATTGCCTGTTTGGTCTTGTTCTGGTGTTGCATCTCCTGAGATAGTTGCCAGGCCAGCACTCGTTTAATGGCGACTGCTTCTACTTCCTCACGAATGCCTTCCTCTTCCAGAAACTCGTCGAAGCTCGATCCGCTATGGTCGAATGTAGTCTCCTTCCCAGTTTTTTTCATGCCAAGCCCCTTTCATGTTTCTTCTTATTGCCGCGCGCCAAGGTCAAATCGGCGGCGGGCGTCCGTTGCGTCTTCTTGATAAATCCGTGCAGCAGCACCATCCGCTCAAGCTTGTCGAGGTAGAACAGGACCCGCGCGATCCGATTTCGTGATAGATTCGTACGGACCTCCCATACTCCGTCTTCCAAGTGTCGGCACGTTGGCATCCCGAGCGGCCAACCAAACTCGACCGTCATGATGTCGTGCCCAATGTGCTTGCGATCCTCCGCCGAAAGAGTTGCCTTAAGCCAATCTCGCACCGGCTCGCCTCCAGCTTCCGTTCGATAGAAGATCGCCGGGACTCGCTTGCCCGGTTTTTTAGGCACGATCAGATAGTACCATACGTGGTACAGTGGCCTGAGAGTCCTTGCAAATAAATGAGTTGTTTAGGTTGGTCGGCGGCGAGATTCGAACTCACGACCCCTGCGCCCAAGCTGTCGGAATCGCATCCGAGGAGGGACATGCAAAGTGGTAGTGTTCACAATCAGTTTCAGGCCAATCCTCTTGCATCGATAAATCCGCAATGTAGTCGTTTTCGTAGCCGACGAATTCCATAAGGCACAACGTGCGCCACTGTGACTCGGGCTTCCCACGCGGAGTGTGAGGCGGGCCTGCCAAGAATCGAACCAACCGATTACGCAGCATTGCGGTACGAAACAAAAGGCCCCCGACCTGCGCCGGGGGCTCTTCCTTACACAGCTGTGGCAACTTGCCTATCGAGCGGCAACAGTAGCAGCGGCAGCATCCCTGCTGACACTGATGCTGGTTCCACCACCAGGGGCGCCGTTGCCGGGGTCACCGGGGGAGACAACCTTGACCCAGAGTTCACCCTTGTCCTTGAAGTACGAGGTTTCACTGGCCTTGCGCAGAGCATCCAGGCTGTCCTGCTGCGTACCCGAGGCTGCGGTGGTGAATCCCGGCTCGGTAGTCAACAGGAATGTTGGCGTCGCGGTTAACCTCTGGCCGCCGTGAGACCAGAAAGTGGCTCACTTTCCACCAGTGGTAGGGGGCGTTAGCATTCGGGTGACTAATGATGTGTCGAATGCCAGATCGTTCATCCGCTTGAAAGAGAATATGATTCCCCGACAATCAGCGTCCAAGTTCCTATCCACTCCGCCTAGAAAGATTCTGTAACCGTCTTAACCGCGCAACCTTAGAGGCCAAACCTTCAAGACGAAAACATTCCTGTTGACTACCTACCTATGTGCCGCTATAATCCTGTAGGCTACCAACATGGAGAGATGAGACAACGATGGGCGAAAAAATAGACATCTTGCATGGAACGCTCGCATTGATGGTTCTCCGGACAGTCGAAACGCTGGGACCGCTTCATGGTTATGGCATAGCCAGGCGGATCGAACAAGTCAGCAAGGGTGTTATCGAACTGAATCAGGGAACGATTTATCCGGCGCTACTGCAACTGGAACAGGCGGGTTGGATCGCTGCAAAATGGGGGACGTCCGAAAGCAACCGCAAAGCGAAGTTTTATTCGATCACCCGTACGGGGAAAAAGCAGCTAACCGTCGAGGCGGAGAGCTGGCGGCGAATTGCAGATGTGATCGAGCGCTTCGCGGAACCGTCCGAGGACCTGCAATGACACGTCTCCGCATCTTGGCCTGGCGGATTCTTGCCATCTTCAAGAAGAAGAAGATCGAAAACGAATTCGACGAAGAGGTCCTTTCGCATCTCGACATGTTGGTTGAAGACAACATTCGCTCCGGCATGACTGAGGAAGAGGCGCGGTTGGCAGCACGGCGTGCCTTTGGTGGAGTCGAGCGAGTCAAGGATCTTCATCGGGACAAAAGAGCGTTTGTTGCGCTTGAGTGTGCATGGAAAGACGTTGTTTACGGGATGGCGGGTCTTCGCAAGAACCCGGGATTTACGGTATTCGGCGTCCTGGCTTTGGCGCTGGGTGTCGGTGCCAACACAACGATATTCAATGCATACAACGCGAGCGCATTGAAACCCATTCCTGTTTTCGATCCGGGGAACGTGGTCCGATTCACACGAAACTTTGAACGCCACACGCTCGGTAACCGCCGACTTCTCTTCTCCTATGATGAATATCTCCATGTGCGTGATCACACCGATGGGGTGTTCACGGATCTTGTCGCTTTGAGCACAGCCTATGAGCATGTGATACTTCCTTCACAAGCGGCGAATACCGTTCAAGCTAAACGAATACCAGTGCAGTTGGTTTCCGCCAATTTTTTCGACGGGTTGGGAATTATTCCGGAGATGGGTCGTCGTTTCCTCCCTGAAGAGGACCGGGTCCCAGGCGCGAATCCAATCGTGATTTTGAGCCATGAATTTTGGAAACATGCCTTCGGCGGTGACCCTCAAATCCTGGGTCAAACGGTCAAGATCAACAAAACTTCTTTCAAAATTGTCGGAGTGACGCCACCCGAATTCACAGGTACGGGCGCCACCGAGCAAATACCGAACTTGTGGGTGCCACTCTCAATGTACTCACAGGTTTCACCGGACGAGAAGTGGGGTCCAAACAGGCAGGAATTTGAGGTCCTAGCCCGGTTAAGTCGCAATGTGACCCTCCCTCGCGCCCAAGCTCAAACAGACGTGCTGATCCGCCAATACGATTCCGGCTTGATCACGACCGATGAAACGGACAAAACGACGGGTGTCTTTCTGCAACATGCGGTCTGGTACAGCGCTACGGACGACAACAAATTCCAGGCCTTCGCAGTTGGATTAATGCTGATAGTCGGCCTGATCCTCCTTACGGCATGCGCCAATCTTGCCAACATGATTCTCGCTCGAAGCGCGGCCCGGCAGCGGGAGATCGCCGTTCGCATGGCGTTGGGTGCGAGTCGAGGCCGCGTCGTTAGGCAGTTGTTGACCGAATCTTTTCTGCTCTCAACCCTGGGCGGTGTTGCAGGATTGCTTCTGGCGATATGGAGCAGTCATCCGCTGCAGGTGAAGCTTCAGGAATCGCTGATTGCTTCGGGTGTGACGGGCCTTCAAATAAACCTGGAGCCCGATATGAGGGTATTTGTATATGCCCTCGCGACGACGGTCGTCGTTGCGTTTCTTTGTGGGCTCTCCCCGGCTCTGCAATTCAGCAAGCCGGATCTCAGTGCCGCTTTCAAAGAAGAAGGAACATCTTTGAGCCATCGGTTGAAGCGGTCGCGCCTCAGCAGCGGTCTCGTGGCAATACAGGTTGCCGTTTCGATGTTTTTGCTCATCAGTGCGGGATTGCTGGTCCGTGGGTTGCTAAAGTCACAGGTGGCCGATCCGGGATTCGAGACGCGACATGTTTTCGTCCTGGGGGCAGACTACGGTGACAGACGACTGGCTGACGCGGTCTCCGCTCGCCAACGGCGCTTGGCCGAAGGCATCCGCTCATTACCGGAAATTCGTGGTGTAGCGATCGGCAGTGTCCCGTCCGGCGCCAGTCCTCTTGCTATTCGCATTAGTGGACCATCCACAACGGTGTCTCCCCGCCGATCATCTCCGTCTCCTCGAACACTTGTGAGCTATGCCTCGGACTCCTATCTGGATCTCCTTGGCATTTCGCTGCTGCGAGGCCGCAATTTCATAGGGCAAGAAGTTGCCGCCGGCGCCCATGTCGCCGTGGTTAGTGAGGCAGGGGCACGCCTGTTCTGGCCAGATATGGACGCGCTCGGACGGCACTTTCAGATCGATATGGATAGGCGTGGGAATTGGGCCGATTTTGAGGTTGTCGGTATAACTAAAGACGTTCGGTTTGAGAACCCCTCGCGCTTGGACCCTTCGCATTTCTATCTGCCCGTTTCTCTCGCCTCCGCAACAAGAGGTGATTTATTCGCAAAGACCGATATCATCCTTGCCGCTCCTGGAGATTTAAGGGCCCTCCCGGCCATTCAGCACGCTGTGGCCGCAATCGACAGAGAGATTGGACCAAGCATCGAACTGATCAGCCTCGAAAAGTTCAGCTCGGAGTTCGGATTGCAAGAGGAGCTATTGTCGTTGTTTTCGGGAATACTGTCATTCCTTGCCGTGACGCTGGCGGGGATCGGCATCTACGGTGTCATGACGTATCTAGTGACACGGCGGACAAGAGAAATAGGCGTCCGGGTGGCGCTGGGTGCGAGTCCACGGAATGTGCTCGCGTTCGTGATTCTCGACGGCCTTTTGCCGGTCTTTGCAGGGATGCTCGTGGGTCTGGCTGCAGCCGCTGCACTTTCAGCGATACTTCACGAAACCCTCGTGTTTCCCGGTTCGGTGGATCTGTTGTACGGCGTGCCTTTTTACGATCCGGCCACTTTTCTCGGTGTTTCTTGCTTTGTACTTGGGCTGGCCCTTCTCGCCAGCCTTGTCCCTCTTCTCGGTGCGCTCAGGGTCGATCCAATGATCGCTCTGCGTTGCCAATAACAACGTCTCTAAAGGAGTTCTTCCATGCGTATGCGTAGTCGCCTTGTCGTAGTGAGTCTCTTTTTTGTGATCTGTGTGTCCATACTGTTGGGCCAAACGAAATTTGAATTCGAAGTGGCTTCGATCAAGCCAGCAAAGGAATTCACGCCGAACACTGAATTGGGCCTGCACGTTGACGGCGCACAGATCAGTGCAACATACATTTCGCTGAAGGAACTTATTGTTCGCGCCTATCGCCTGAAGGACTATCAAATCTCGGGTCCAGACTGGTTGGCATCGGAGCGATTCGATATCGCTGCAAAGATACCTGCAGGCGCGCGGCCCGCAAACGTGCCAGAGATGCTGCAGACGTTACTTCAAGAACGGTTCCGTTTACAGACGCATCTTGTCAAAAAGGAAATTCCGGTCTACAGCCTCGAAATTGCGAAAACCGGACTCAAAGTTAAGGAGTCGGACAGCGAGCCACAAAGCGAGCCAGGCGAGCCCGTCGGCCGGATCTCAGACGCAGGCATGTTCTTCACCTTTAGTGAAGGTTCGACCTTCCTATTCGGTACGGACAGGATCGAGATCAAGAAACTGAGCATGGAGACCTTTACCAGAAGCCTCTCCAGCCTACTGGATCGACCGGTTGTCGACGCGACTCGCTTAAAGGGTCGCTACGAGTTCGCTCTGAACCTGTCTAAAGACGATGTTCAAGCCATGAGAGTCTGGGTCTCGGTCGCCGGCGGTAGGGAGGTTCCGCCGAAGCTGTTGACCGCTATCCAAGGCTATTTCCCGGATTCGCTCTCCAGGTCGCTGGAAAAGCTGGGACTGAAACTGCAGCCGGGCAAAGCTCCTATCGATGTTCTGGTCATCGATAGCGCTCAAAAGAAACCGACAGAAAACTAACCGAGGAATCCAAGCACAGTGGGCTCGACTCTCACCATCCAGTTGCTTATCGCCGTGCAATTGTCGGTAATACCAAGCGAGCGCGCTGCTCCGGACGGAGTTCTTCGGTCAATAATCATTCAAGGTGAGGCGGTCACGATGGCCGGAAATTTTTTGGAAACGGTTTTCGGTGAGTAACCAGGCCGAGGCAACCCAACGCTCGACCATTCCCTGATCACGACAATACTTCACATTGGCGGTCCGGCGCGCCACACCGCTCTGCGGGCTCCCGATCAGGTTGGTCGTCGCCAGGCATTTGTGCAGCGAGGGCGGCAGCTTGAGCCGCTGCAGGGTGAACATTTCCGCCATTCCCTCCCGCGACGCCGGAGGCGATTCCGCGAACCGATTGCGCAGCATTGCGGTACGAAACAAAAGGCCCCCGACCTGCGCCGGGGGCTCTTCCTTACACAGCTGTGGCAACTTGCCTATCGAGCGGCAACAGTAGCAGCGGCAGCATCCCTGCTGACACTGATGCTGGTTCCACCACCAGGGGCGCCGTTGCCGGGGTCACCGGGGGAGACAACCTTGACCCAGAGTTCACCCTTGTCCTTGAAGTACGAGGTTTC
>Ga0207110_10199_pt1 | contig 14565 bp, 14 predicted proteins | sample Alteio_BWMinHeat_74_FD_153582 | JGI IMG/M metagenome (GOLD analysis project Ga0207110, IMG submission 153582) | Enriched cells from forest soil in Barre Woods Harvard Forest LTER site, Petersham, Massachusetts, United States -... | ecosystem: Environmental > Terrestrial > Soil > Temperate forest >...
GACGAAGGAAATTTACTCGGACCTCGGAATTATTTTGATGGCGGAGATCATCGAGCGATTGACGGGAAGGACGCTGGACGATCTTGCGCGCACTTTTATTTTTTCGCCGCTGGGAATGAAGGACACGATGTACCGTCCTCCCAAGAAACTTTGGCCGGCGATTGCGCCGACGGAGATGGATAACAATTTGAGGCACCGGCTGGTGCAGGGCGAAGTGCACGACGAAAACGCGTTTGCGATTGGCGGCGTTTCGGGGCATGCGGGAGTATTCAGCACGGCGCCGGATCTGGCGGCGTTCTGCCAGATGCTGCTGAATGGCGGCGTTTACGCGCATCAACGGATTCTGCGGCGCGCAACGATTGCGCTGTTCACAGCGCCGCAGCAGCTTTCGGGCGGGACGCGCACACTGGGCTGGGCGGTGCCAACCGAGGGCGGATCGAGCGGACATTATTTTTCGGCGCACAGTTTCGGGCACACGGGATTTACCGGAACATCGATTTGGATCGATCCCGACCGACAACTTTTTGTGGTGTTGCTGACGAATCGCGTGCATCCGACGCGGGAGAATACCAAGATTCAGCAAGTGCGTCCTGCGCTACATGATGCGGTGATGCAGGCGCTGGGATTTGCGACAGCGGCAGCGCGTTGAACCCAGTTGTTAGTTGTAAGTTTTTAGTTCTTAGTCAGAGAAGACAATTTCTATACAAAACAAGGTGTATCGCTGACGCTGCTCTCGCGATGAAACAGTTTTCAGTTGTCAGTGTTCCGTTTTCAGTCAGAGAGGAGTGCTACCTCGGGCCGCCTCCCCTTCGTAAGAAAGAGCCAAATTTAGCGAGCCTTCGCCCGCGACACGACCTCAGTGTGGCGTTTCTGCCGTGGGAGCGGGCGTCGTTGCGGCGGCCTTGGGTTGGATGGAGAGGAGTTCGACTTCAAAGATGAGCGTGGAGTTGGGGCCGATCTGCTGGCCTGCGCCTCGCTCGCCGTAGGCGAGGTCCGAGGGGATCACCAGCTGCCACTTCGATCCTACGGGCATGAGTTGGAGCGCTTCGGTCCATCCCTTGATCACGCCGTTCACTTGAAAGGTCGCTGGCTGGCCGCGTTTGTAGGAGCTGTCAAATTCGGTGCCGTCGAGAAGCGTGCCGCGGTAGTTGCAGACGACGGAATCGGTAGCGGCGGGTTTCGGGCCTGCGCCCTCTTTCAAGATTTTGTATTGCAGGCCGCTGGGAAGAGTGATCACGCCTTCCTGGGCCTTGTTCGAGGCCAGAAAGGCATCACCGGTTTGCTTGTTGGAAACGGCGGCCTGCTGCATTTTTTCCTGCGCTTTTTTGCGCAGGTCATTCTGCATTTGTACGAGGGTGGCTTGCGCTTCCTGCTCGGTCAAGAGAGTCTTGCCGGCGGCGAGCCCGTCCTTCAAACCGCGCAAGAAGATCGCGGGGTCCACGTCCACGGATTGCTTGTGGAGGCCGGACCCGAGATTCATGCCGAGGGCGTAGCTGAATTTGTCTTTCTCCGTTTTGAGAGCGAGAGGGACGGCGGTTCTTGGCCTGGCGGCTTGTCCCGTTTTTGCGGCGGGGGCTTTCGGGGCTTGCGCCGCGGGAGTAGTTGGAGTGGTGGCGGCCGGAGTTTGCTGTGCGTGGGCGTTGCCCAGGAGCAGGAGGCCGGCGGCCAAAGTTTTGATTGAGGTGATGAGTAGTTTTCGCATGGAAGCATTGTCCCATTGGTTGCGCGGTATCGCAATTGCTGCTGAGCAAAGAGTGAGAACGTTCGCAATTAGAACTTCCATGACTTCGCGGCAGGCTAATCCGAGATCGAGAGAGCATTGTGAGGCGTCCGCACTGAGCAGCGCGGAGTGCGCGCTGGAAGTCGAGTCCCTACCCCCTAGTTTTTGTAAGTGTTGCTGATAAAGGAGTTAGTGTTTTTGTAAGTGGTTTAGAATCAACAGTTGCGGGATGGTTTGTAGGTGTTGATTCTAAAGGAGTTTGCTGTCTGGGCCAGGGCGGGTGAGGCGCGCGAGGGCGGTGCTGAGGTCGCAGGCGGAGAGGTAGTCGCCGGAGAAGAGGTAGTCCAGGTCTTTGCCGAGTGTTTCCGCGGCGGCGGCTTGGGATTCTTGTTGGGCGTGGTAGAAGCAGAAGTGGGGATGGGTGGCGATGCGCGGGGTGCGGCTCCGGCGGCCGTCGGAGAAGGTGAATAGACAGAGGGATACGCGATCCTTTTTACTGAGAGAGGACATAGAAGTCTCCTTTAGAGTTTGAGTTTTGGGATTTGCTTGCGAAAAAAAGAGCGCAGGCAGGAATGCCTGCGCTACTCAAAACAAAACGCCCCGGCTCGGCCGGGGCGCAGTGGTCAACAGAGATATTGTACCATGAGGGTTATGCGGGTCAAATTAACAATTAGGGCCAAAAAAAGGAAAGGTCAAAACCTGCAGCCTTGAGACCGAAGTCTGCGGCATCCAATTCGTCGTAGCGGTTTAAGCCTGCGCCACGCGCCCGAAGCCTCGCCGAGGGCTGCTGTGGTCTAGAATTATTGAGTCTAGGGACGAAGGAGAGTTAGGATACACGAGCTTCGAGTCCAGATCGGAAATTCCGGGGAAAATATGATAGACCACGTTATTCTCACAGTCAGTGACTTCAAGCGTTCCGTCGCTTTCTATGCCCAGGCTCTGAAGCCGCTTGGGATCACAACCCTTCCAGACTACGAAGGCAAAGACGGACACCCAGACTTGAAAGGTTTTGGTATTGGCAAAAGCCATTTTTTCTGGCTCAAAGAAGGGAAGCCCGATCCTCAGGCCGTTCACGTCGGATTTGTAGCGAAAAACCATGCCGAAGTAGATGCATTCTACAAGGCCGCTTTAGCAGCTGGAGGAAAGAGTAAGAAACCACCTCAAGCTCGTCCCGAATACTATCCTGGCTATTATGCGACCTGGGTGCTGGATCCTGACGGCCACGATATTGAGGTCGTCCATAAAAGCTAGCCGCCGACAGAATATTCTTCTTTCACGCCCTATACAGAACATTTGAATTCACTGCTTTGTGCTCGAAGATATCTAATTCGACTGGGATCGAGTCGTCTATCGTGTCCATCCCCTGAGATTTGGCAGGGGACTTACCGAATCCGGAGGCTGTCAGGTCAAAGAGCATGTCCCTTAGCGGCCTGGCCCTCAAGCAAGAACGTCTTGGGATACGAGCCCTGGCCGCAGATTTTGAATGAGCCGAAGTCCTTGTACCAATCCCCCTCCGGCACTTCCGGCTGGGAGTCAATCCAAAGACGAAGTTGATTGAGGTGGGCGATACTGATGGAGCGGTCGCGCATGCGGTCGAGCAGGTGCTGGCGTACGTTTGGCGGGAGATCGTTCCAGCGCGATTCTGGGCATCAGCTGCCGAAAACCATGCGTCCCAGCTCATCGCCAAGGCGCTGGGCTTCCTTCGGGTCGGTGGCGCTGCGAAAACGTTCGGCTAATTCGAAGAATTCCTGCTGTTTGCGCTTTTCGGCCTCGATGCCGTTCTCGATGAGTTCGACCAATATGCGGTTGGAGCTGACCCTGCGGGTCTTCGCAAGAGTGCGAACCTGGGCGGCAATCTTTGCGGGCAGGCTGACGCTTTGACGGACTGTTTTGTTTGAGGAGTTCATAACACCAGTATGCACCAGTATGGTGCAACTGTACAAGCCGCCGGTTTACTTGTCACGGCAGAAGTTTTTCAAATATGTCGAGGGCGGCTTGGGTGAGGTCGGCGGGGCGGCCGAGGTCGCGCCAGTAGTAGTGGTCGGCGTGGAAGGCGAGGATTTTTTGGCCTTGGGAGGCGAGGCGGAGGTAAGAATCGATGATGGAGAAGATGCCGGTTTCGGTGAGGAGGGGGAGGAGACGGGGGGAAATTAGGTGGATGCCGGAGAAGGCGAAGGGGTGTAACGGAGCCTCAGGGGCTGAAGCCCTTGCGTTGTCCGCGCTTTGCGGTGCGGCTGAAATCGTGGCTGATGGATTCTGGGTTGCGGTCAGTTGAGGCGCACAGTCAGGAGTGACTGTGCTACTGGCGCGGGCGCGGAGTTGGTTGTGGTTGTCGAAGAGGAGTTGGCGGGAGGAGGGGCGGGATTGGACGGCTAGGGTGGCCAGGGCGCGATGGTCGTTGTGGAATTGGAGCATTTGGGTGAAGTCGATGGTGCTTAGGACGTCGACGTTGTGGAGGAGGAAGGGTTCGTCGAGATTTTTTGGATCTTCGAGGAAGAACCAGGAGGCTTTTTTCAGGCCGCCGCCGGTGTCGAGGAGGATTTCTTCGCGGGAGATTTCGATGCGCAGGCCGAAGTTATTTCTGGATTTCAGGTAGTTGACGACCATGTCGGCGTGGTGGTGGACGTTGATGATGACTTCGGTGACGCCGAAGGTGCGGAGGCGGGTTAGGGTGATTTCGAGGAGGGTGCGGCCGTTGAGTTCGACCAGGGCTTTAGGGCGCGTGTCGGTTAGGGGCTTGAGGCGGGTGCCTAGGCCGGCGGCTAGGATCATGGCTTTCATTGAGGAGATTTTCCGGGAGTGAAAGAAGTGACGAGTGGCGAGTGCCGAGTGGCGAGAAGAGGAAAAAGATAACGCGGAGACCCGGAGGAAACGCGGAGAGGAGGGGTGCGGCGAGGGATTGCGCAAGCAGTCCGCCTCGGAAGGCGGACCCTACAACGGCAAAGAGCGGCGGGCGGGAACGTCATTTGGACATTTTCTCGAGTTCGAGGTGGCGCAGCACCACTTCTAGGCCGTTGCGGGGACGGAGTCGTTTGGCTAGTTGTTCGGCTAGGTAGACGGAGCGGTGCTGGCCGCCGGTGCAGCCGAAGGAGACCATGAGATTTTTGAAGCCCCGTTGCTGGTAGGTGCTCACGGCGGAATCGACGAGGGAGAGGGCGCTGGCAAAAAAATTGGTGGACGCTTTCCTGTTGCTGGAGATATTCGATGACGGGGGCGTCTTTGCCGGTGAGGGATTTGAAGCGGTCTTCGCGGCCGGGGTTGGGGAGGCTGCGGCCGTCGAAGACGAAGCCGCCGCCGTTGCCGGTTTCGTCTTTGGGCAAACCTTGATGAAAAGAAAAGCTGAAGATGCGGACGACGAGATTGTCGGCTTCGGAGGCGATGGCCTGGAGTTTTTCGGAGGCCAGCATGCTTTGGAAGGCGGCGGTGAGCGTGGGGAGAGCGATGGGGAGTTCGACGTTATGGAGGAGCCAGCGGAGATTTTTGAGGGCGTAGGGAACGCTTTGGAGGAAATGGGGCTTGCGTTCGTAGAAGCCGCGGAAGCCGTAGGCACCGAGGGCTTGCATGATGCGGATGTAGACGTAGGGATAGAAGTGCTGGAGAAAGGCGGCGCGGTCGAGCGGAATGAAATTGGCGAGCGTGTCGAGATAGTGATCGAGGAGTTGCTGGCGGAGTTCGGGGGGAAGATCGGCTTTGGCGTCGTAGAGGAGTGAGGCGATGTCGTATTGGAGGGCACCTTTGCGGCCTCCCTGGTAGTCCACGAAGAAAGGATCGCCGTTACGAAGAAGGATATTGCGGGATTGGAAATCGCGATAGAGGAAGTAGTCGCGCGGGGCGGTGAGAAGAAAATCGGTGAGGCGGCTGAAATCGTCTTCGAGGGCGCGTTCGTTGAAGGGAATGCCGGCGAGGCGGAGGAAATAGTATTTGAAATAGTTGAGGTCCCAGGCGATGGATTGGCGGTCGAAGCTGGGGTTGGGGTAGCAGACGGAGTAGTTCAGATCGCGGCCGGCTTTGACTTGAAAGCGCGGGAGGATGGCGACGACTTTGCGGTAGGCTTCGACGGCTTGGGGAGCGATGGTCGCGGCGGTGCGATTCTTTGTAAGGAATTCGAAGAGGGTGGTGTCGCCGAGGTCTTCTTCGAGGTAGGCGCCGTGGTCGAGATCTTCGGCGTAGATTTCAGGAACGGGGAGGCCGTGGCGGCGAAAGTGTTTGGAGAATTCCACGAAGGCGATGTTTTCTTCGCGGACGCCGTAAAGGACGCCGATGGCGCGGTGTTTTTCGGTGGAGAGACGAATGATTTTGCGGCCGGAGGCACCGAGGTCGCCCTGGAGAGGCTGGACACGCGCGGGCGAGGCGTGGAAATGGCGCTCGAAGAGAGCTTTTAGAACGTCGATCGACATAGGTTTCGGGTATTCCGTTTCGCAGCTTCTCTAACATAACTGATTTTTGGCAAGGAGACTCGCTCGGTTGAGAGGGAGTTGCTTTGTTGGTTGCGCGTACTGGAAGCGCACAGGCCTTTCGAGGCTCGGGGTCAACAGGAGTGGTCCGCGGCGGTGGATCGTCTTGTGCTTGTTGGAAGCGCACAGGCAGGAGTGCCCGTGCTACTGGGGATTTTGGTGGTCTGTATAATGCCTTGATGACCTCGCGAACCAAGGAACGCAGGAATACGGAACAGAGAAATGCGGCGTCGAGGAAGCTCGATCGGATGACGGCGGGGGAGATTGTGCGTTTGATGAATCAGGAGGATCGCTTGGTGGCGGCGGCTGTGGGGCGGGAGTTGGGGGCGATTGCGCGGGCGGTGGATGCAATTGTTGGGGGGATTCGAAAGGGCGGGCGGCTGATTTATGTGGGGGCGGGATCGAGCGGGCGGATGGGAGTGATGGATGCGGCGGAGTGTCCGCCGACGTTTGGCGTTTCGGCGAAGGTGGTGCGGGCGTTGATTGCGGGAGGACGGCGGGCGATTACGCGGGCGGTGGAAGGTGCGGAGGATTCGAAGCGGAATGGAGAGCGGGATTTGCGGGGGATTCGAATGACGCCGAAGGACGTGGTGGTGGGAATTGCGGCGAGCGGGACGACGCCGTACGTGCTGGGGGCGCTGAAGTATGCGCGCACTCGCGGGGCGACGACGGTGGCGGTGACGTCGAATTTGCGGATGCCAGTGGGGCGGGTGGCGAAGATTGTGATTGCGCCAGAGGTGGGGCCGGAAGTGTTGACGGGGTCGACGCGGCTGAAGGCGGGGACATCGCAGAAGATGGTGCTGAACATGCTTAGTACGGCGGCGATGGCGCGGCTGGGACATGTGTATGAGAACTTGATGGTTGACATGTTGTTGACGAATGAGAAGTTAGCGGAGCGGGCTTTGCGGATATTGGCGGAGGCGAGCGGGAAGAGTGTGTCTGCGGCAGAGGGCGCTTTGCGGGCGGGGGGACACGATATGAGGGTGGCGTTGGTGATGTTGAAGATGGGGGTCGGGGCGGCGGAGTCGAGGAGGAGATTGAAAGGAGCGCGGGGGGATTTGCGAGTAGTGCTGGGGAATAACAGAATGAATTAACACAGAGAACGCAGAGAGCACTGAGGGCACGGAGAAGAGTAAGACGGGCCGGGCTAAAGCCCGGCATCTACACGAGCTCGGACGCGGGCTCGGCAGAGAGAGCGAATGGATAAATTTTTGATCAAGGGCGGGAAGGCGCTGCGGGGGAGGGTGGCGGTCAGCGGGGCGAAGAATTCGGCGCTGCCGGTGATGGCGGCGGCGTTGCTGACGGCGGAGAAGGTGACGCTGCACAACATTCCGAAAGTGCGCGACTTGATCACCATGAGCAAACTGTTGGCGTTCATGGACGCGCGGGTTTCGGTGATGGAGGTGCCGGCGAGTGATTACGAGATCGAGGCGCCCAGGCTGAATCATGCAGAGGCGCCGTATGAATTGGTGAAGACAATGCGTGCGTCCATCTTGACGCTGGGGCCGCTGATGGCGCGGGTGGGAGTGGCGCGGGTTTCGCTGCCGGGCGGGTGCGCGATTGGGGCCCGGCCGGTGGATTTGCATTTGAAGGCGCTGGAGCAGATGGGGGCGGAAATTGTCACGTCGCACGGGTACATTGAGGCGCGGGCGCCGAAGGGCGGGCGGTTGAAGGGCGCGCACATCGTGTTTGAGAAAATTACGGTGACGGGGACGGAAAACATTTTGATGGCGGCGGCGCTGGCAGACGGGCAGACGGTGCTGGAGAATGCGGCGCGGGAGCCGGAAGTGACGGATTTGGTGGTGCTGCTGCGGAAAATGGGGGCACAGATTTGCGGGGATGGGACGGCAACGCTGCGGATTCGCGGGGTGAAGGAATTGCACGGGACGGAGCATACGGTGATTCCGGACCGGATTGAGGCGGGGACGTTTTTGGTGGCGGGGGCGATTACGGGCGGGGACTTGACGATTGCGAATTGCGCGCCGGAGCATCTGGGGGCGGTCATTGCGAAATTGGAGCAGGCGGGAGCGGCGATTGAGATTGTGGACAAGAGCACGGTGCGGGTGCGGGGTGCGAAGAAACTGGTGGGGTCGGATGTGACGACGGAGGAGTATCCCGGGTTTGCGACGGACATGCAGGCGCAGTACATGGCGCTGGCGACGCAGGCGGAGGGGACGTCGGTGATTTCGGAGAAGATATTTGAGAACCGGTTTTTGCACGCGAGCGAGATGATTCGAATGGGGGCAAATATTTCGATTGATGGGCACACGGCGGTGGTGCATGGGCCAGCGCAATTGTCGGGGACCACGGTGCAGGCGTCGGATTTGAGGGCGAGCGCGGGGCTGGTGTTGGCGGGGCTAGTGGCGAGCGGGGAGACGTTGATTGAGCGGGTTTATCACATTGATCGCGGGTACGAGGGGATTGTCGAGAAATTGCGTGAAGTGGGGGCAGAAATTGAGCGAATCCACGAGACGAGCTAGCGCGTGGATCGAGAGCCTCGGCGAGCTTTCTGATGAATCTAAAGTACTTACCCGCTAGTACGAGATTCCCATTTGCGCCTCGAGCGCCGGGATGATACGTTTCCTGCCTCATGAAATTGGAATCGCTGTGGGGCATTGCTGCTGCCTTAGGCGGGCTCTCTTCGCCGTCCCTTCCTGCGAATATTGCAAATCTGCGTTTGCGCACCAAACTGCTGCTGTCGTTTGTGGTGCTGTGCGCAGGACTTACGTGCGCGACGCTGCTGGTGGTGCGGCAAAACGCGCAGGCGCAGATGCAACACCAAGTCGAGCAGGATGTGCGCACGGCCACGCTGATGTTCCAGGTCATGGAGCACCAGCGGCAGGCGGCACTGAGCCACAAAGCGGACTTGCTGGCGTCGCTGGCATATATGAGGAATGGGGACAGCACGGCGATCCAAGAGGCCAGCGAAGACCCGTGGAAATCGGATGAATGCGACATGTTTGCCCTGGCCGACAAGAAGGGCAAAATTGTGGCGCTGCACTCGGCGACCACGACATTTCCGATGGCAACCGCGCAGCAAATGCTGAATCGCTCGCTCGGCAGCGGCAGCACGGCGGCGTGGTGGATAAATGACAAGAATGTGTACCAGGTGGTCTTGCAGCGCTACTACGATGGCCCTCCGGTAAAAAGCAATTTGCTGGGGACGGTGGTGGTAGGCCGCTCCATGGATGCGCGGGAAGCCAGCGAATTGGGCCGCCTTTCCTCAAGCCAGATCCTCTTCCGTTACGGCAAAGACGTGGTGGTGAGTTCGCTGTCGAGCCTGCAGGAACAAGAGGTGGCCAGGCAGATTCAGGACCAGCGGGCAGAAGAACAGATTTACATCGGGAACGAGCGGTTTTTGACGAATTCCGTGGACCTCGCGCCGGGCTCACCCATCCGGGCAAATATTATCCTGCTGAAATCATACAAGGAGGGGGCGGCCAACCTGGAAAGGCTCAACAGCCTGCTCCTGGGATTGGGGCTGGTGGCGGTGCTGGCGGGAGGTACGCTGGTGTACCTGATTTCGGATACCTTCACGCGGCCACTGGCAGGGCTTTTGAAGGGCGTGCATGCACTGGAGGCAGGGAATTTTGCATACCCGATCGAAGCGCGCGGAGGCGATGAACTAGCGGAAGTGACGCGAGCGTTTGACGGGATGCGCGGCACGCTCCAGCGGAACGAGGCGCAGAGGGGGCAACTCGAAGAACAACTGCGGCAAGCGCAGAAGATGGAAGCGCTGGGCCGCCTGGCGGGCGGAGTAGCGCATGACTTCAACAATCTCCTGACGGTGATCAAGGGCCATGGCGAATTGCTGATTGACCGGATGAAGCCGGCGGACGCCACGTATGGCAGCACGCAACAGATTGTGAAAACCGCGGACCGGGCGGCTTCGTTGACGCGGCAACTGCTGGCGTTCAGCCGAATGCAGGTGCTGCAACCAAGAATCCTGGACTTGAACGCGCTAGTGGCGGACATGAGCAAATTGTTGCGGCGGCTGGTCCGCGAAGATATCGAATTTGGCTTCCGGCTGGGCGACTCACTGGGGCGGGTAATGGCGGACCCGGGACAGATCGAGCAAGTGCTGTTGAACCTGAGCGTAAACGCCAGCGACGCCATGCCAAACGGGGGAAAATTAACGATTCAGACACAAAGATTGAAGGTAGATGAGGCCTACGCCGGTGCACGGCCGCCACTTAAACCGGGCGAGTATGTGCAGCTGGCGGTGACGGACACGGGCCATGGAATGGATGCGGCCACGAAGTCACGGATCTTCGAGCCTTTTTTTACGACCAAGGAGTCCGGCAAAGGAACGGGGCTGGGCCTGGCAACGGTATATGGTGTGGTCCGACAGAGCGGCGGCTTTATCTGGGTAGAATCCTCGCCGGGGGAGGGTTCACGGTTTGAAGTATATTTGCCACGAGCGGTCGAGAAACAAAAGGCTGTTTCCTGGGAGCGGATTCCTGCAAGAGCCAGGCAGGGAACCGAAACCATACTGGTGGTGGAGGATGAAGACGAGGTGCGATCCCTGGCGTCCGAATTCCTGCGGTCCGCCGGTTATAACGTGCTGACAGCGAAGGACGGGCTGGAAGCACTTGAAATTTCCAAGCGCCGCGGGAGCACGATTCAGCTGCTCCTGACCGACATAGTGATGCCCAAAATGCGAGGAACGGAGCTTGCACATGAGCTGAGGGCGCGCTTCCCGAACTTGAAAATCGTTTATATGTCCGGCTACCTGGAGCAAGACACGTTCGGCGGGGAAGCGCTGGAAAGAGCGATGCTGCTGCAGAAACCCTTCTCGCGCGACACGCTTGTCGCACAAATCGGCGAGGCGTTTAAAGACAAGGGTCGCCGAGAGGCGATGCTGGGCGAGGTTTCTCACTAGCCGCCGGCCCGCGGGGCAGGCGAGTAATCGAACCGGCGGAGCCTCCCTTCATTTGGGTGAGGGCTCTACAGTGAATGTCGTCGGCAGCTCTTGATCCAAGAACGCAAGATAGGCGGCAATCAGCCGGTAAGACTGATAGTAATCATCGAAGTGAATCGCGTCGTATTTATCCCGTGGGCTGTGAAGAATTGAAAGGGTTTCCTGCGTAAGCGAGTGAAGTGTTACTGTTCGGATGTGGCGCTGAATGAATGGCTCCTCGTCGGACTGTCCAACCCTTTCAACGTTTACGCCTTTGAGTGGAATCTTCAACGAGTAGGCCGTTGTATTCAGGGCTTGAACCAAATCCTTGTCGGAACGACTCACCCAAACGGCAGTCGGGCCTAGTCCCAAAGTATCCATATTGACCATAGCTTTAACCCTTGAAAGTTTTCCCTTCGGAAGAGCGCTGACGTAGAAGCGGGAGCCGACAAGGCCCTTTTCCTCGCCGCTGAAGGAAACGAAGACGAACGTGTGGTGCCTAGCATCACTTTTTAGCGACTGGTAGAGACTCGGGAGCAACGATGCGCCGCTCCAATTGTCGACCACCCCTTCTCCGAAATCGACGTGATCAAAATGCGCACCAACAACGATCTGGGATTCCGCTTCCCCTGGGAGCGTGCAGATTACGTTGGGTTGTTTGAGTCCTTTGACAAGCTGTTCAGTAAGCAGTTCTCCTGAACAGCCGACCGTTTCGAAAAGCGCTTTGAGAATCGCTTCTCGCTGAGTGTCGTTGCCTTTGTGGTCCCGCAGCCGTTGCTCGATTTCAGGGGGCGTGGCGAGGAAGTAGTGAAGTTGGCCGCCCGCGGCAAGCAAAGGAAGTACACCACCCAGGCACAACAATAATGCTGCGAGCCGGTCATTCTTGCGGCGCATTTGATCGTATGTTCCCCGAGGGATATTACAATGGAAAGTTGTTTGCCAAGTCCAACTTCACAAGGAAAACTGAACAACAATTTCGACTGAAGTTTGGTACAATGCGCGGCACGATTTAGGCGCAGGTGCGCGCGGAGTTGTTGGGCGGCGCGGCCTGCGCGGGAGGCGAGCCATGGCGAGCGCGGGGTTGGGTGCGAGCGTGAAGAATGCGGGTTTGCTGGCGCGGCTGGATGCGGCGATTGCGGAGAAGAGTTTGCTGAAGCATCCGTTTTATCAGGATTGGCAGGCGGGGAAGCTGAGCCGGGAGGCGCTGCAGCTGTATGCGGCGCAGTATTACCGGCATGTGGAGGCGTTTCCGGGGCACTTGCGGGTGCTGGCGGCGCGGACGGAAGGTGCGCTGCAGGGATTGATCCGGGAGAACCTGGCGGAAGAAGAGAGTCCCGAGGGATCACATCCGAAGCTGTGGCGGGATTTTGCGTCAGCGGTGGGCGTGGGAGAGGACGACATCACGTGCTGCCCTTCTCTGCCGGGGACGCAGGCGGTGGTGCAGAAATACCGGGAGATCTGCGGGGACCGGCCGGTAGCGGAGGCGGTGGCGGCGCTCTATGCATATGAATCGCAGGTGCCGGAAATTGCGACGACGAAGATTGATGGGCTGAAGAAGTTCTATGGAGTGACGCGGGCGGAGGGGCTGGCGTACTTCGAGGTGCATGAGGAGGCGGACAAGGCGCACCGGGCGGCTTGGCGCGGGTGGCTGGAGGAGCACGCGAGCGGAGACGAGGAAGAGATTCTAAAGACCACGAATGAGGCGCTGGATGCGCTTTGGGGGGCGTTGGATGCGGTGCATTGTGAGAGGCAGGAAGTAAGGGTGTAAAGAAGTAAGGACGAAGAAAAAGAATTAACACAGAGGGCACGGAGAACACAGAGAAGAGTTAAGAAAAAGGCCCCCGAACGAGTCGGGGGCCTTTTTCTTTTAGCCAGATTGATGCTGGTTATTCGTTGGAGCCGGAGTCGCCGCCGTTGCCTTCGCCGCCGGAGGGGCTGGTGGTGCCGCCGCTCCCAGCAGCGGCTTTTTGCTGCTTTTCGCGGGCTTCGCGGATCAGGGCTTTGCGGGAGAGGCGGACCTTGTTGCCCTCGATGGAGAGGACTTTGACGAGGACCTGGTCGCCGAGTTTGAGTTCGTCGCGGACGTCGCGGATGCGATGCTCGGAGATTTCGCTGATGTGCAGGAGTCCGTCGGTGCCGGGGAAAAGTTCGACGAAGGCGCCGAATTCCGCGAGGCGAACGACTTTGCCGAGATAGGTTTTGCCGATTTCGGCGCTGGCGGTGACGTCGCGGACCATTTGCAAGGCCGCGTCGCCGCCGGCTCCGCTGGTGGAGAAGATGTGCACGGTGCCGTCTTCGAGGACGTCTATTTTAACGCCGGTGGCCTCGATGATGGACCTGATCTTCTTGCCGCCCGGACCGATGAGGTCGCGGATTTTGTCCTGCGGGATTTTCAGCTTGAAGAGGCGCGGGGCGTAGGCGGAAATCTGCGCGCGCGCTTCGCTGAGAGCCTTTTCCATGGTGTCCAGAATCTGGAGACGGGCTTTCTTGGCTTGGGCGAGGGCTTCGCGCATCATGGCGATGCTGATGCCCAGAACCTTGATGTCCATCTGGAGGGCGGTGATACCGGCGCGAGTGCCGGCGACTTTGAAGTCCATGTCGCCGTAGTGGTCTTCGGCACCAGCGATGTCCGTGAGGATGGAGTATTTCTTATCGTCACCGACGACGAGGCCCATGGCGATGCCGGCGCAAGCGGCCTTGATCGGGACGCCAGCGTCCATCAGGGCGAGAGAGCCGCCGCAGACGGTGGCCATGGAAGAGGAACCGTTAGATTCCAGGATGTCGGAAACGAGACGCATGGCGTAGGGAAAGTCCGCTTCGGGAGGAAGCAGGTTCACGAGGGCGCGCTGCGCAAGAGCGCCGTGGCCGATTTCGCGGCGACCGGGGCCACGAAGGAATTTCACTTCACCGACGCTGAAGGGCGGGAAGTTGTAGTGCAGCATGAAGCGGTTGAACTGATCCTGCTCGAAGAGCAGGTCGAGGCGCTGCATGTCTTCCTTGGTGCCGAGGGTGAGAGTGGCGAGCGCCTGCGTTTCGCCGCGAGTGAAGAGCGCTGAGCCGTGGACGCGGGGGAGCAAGCCGACTTCGCAGGTGATCAGGCGAATCTGGTCGAAGGCGCGGCCGTCGGGACGGCGGCGAGCATTGAGAACGTCATCGCGGAAGATGTTCTCGCGAAGGCGTTCGAAGGCGCGCTTGGTGAGCGTGCGCTTCTCGTCCATTTCCTTCTTGGGCTCTTCGGGAATGGCCTTGATGATGTCTTCCTTGAGAGCGTCGATGAGGTGGTAGCTTTCCTTCTTGGGATGCTTTTCGGTGTTGACGGCGTCGTGAAGCTTGTCGCCGTACTTTTTTTGAAGGTCCTTGTAAATGGCTTCGTCAAACGAGAGCGGTGGAACGACGACTTTCTTGGGTTTGAGCTGAGCGTGGAGTTCCTTAATGGCGGAGACGATTTTCTTGATTTGCGCGTGGCCGAACTCGAGGGCGTCGGCGACGGA
>Ga0207110_10202_pt1 | contig 14394 bp, 14 predicted proteins | sample Alteio_BWMinHeat_74_FD_153582 | JGI IMG/M metagenome (GOLD analysis project Ga0207110, IMG submission 153582) | Enriched cells from forest soil in Barre Woods Harvard Forest LTER site, Petersham, Massachusetts, United States -... | ecosystem: Environmental > Terrestrial > Soil > Temperate forest >...
TAAGACCGCGGATCGTGGCTCTTAGTTTTTCAACGTACGTGTTGCAAGCGGCATGTCCTTGCTCGAGGGGAGTCCGCCGAAACTGAGTCCAGAGCGTCGAGCCGAGAGAGGCAGGGAATATCATTTCGCCTTTGGGTCAAGGACCACGTCGCCCACCTTGTCGTTGTACTTGTCCATCTCCGATGGCGCGCAGCGCAGCTCCTGGATATCGAAATCGGCTGGTTGCAAATGCAGCGGAAACTTGTCCAGGGCCAGCCACGGTTCGGTATACATCTTGGGGTCGATAATCTTCACCGTGAGCTGCATATTGTCACGGTCCACCCGGTGCCAGGTTTCCTCGACGCGCAGGGCATCGCTATGCGGACGGCCCGCGTGATCGATCCAGCTCGCTGGCATGATCCCGGTGGTCTCGGTGAAAAAGTCGTAATCGTTCAGCCATCTGCCCACGGAGTAGCCGTTCCAACGCGGCTCTTCATTCTTGGGAAGTTCCCGCCCGTCGGTCCAGATGATGCGGTAATTGCCGTAAAACGGACTGATGAGAACCACTTGGTTTTTCGTCTGAACGAGGTCCAAGGTCCGCAGTTCGAAAAGATCCATGTAAGGGAATCCGAGCGGATCACACCTGTTAATTGGATCATTTGATGCTGCAGAGGGGACTTGCCTGACACCGTTCGAAGGCCGATTGGCCTTGAGTGCCGCCAGCCCCGCAGGCGTATAAGGCAAGGGATGAACGATACCGGTCTCGTCGGGGTGCCCCCCTCCTTCGGCAAAATTTCTTCCTGGGTAGACCGAGGGGTGCTCTTTGGCGCCAGTCGTTTGGCGCCCCCCCATCTTCATAAGCCGCGTCCCAGATCCCCGAAATATCACGGACGGGAGCAGGGCCCGACTTTTTCCCTGCATAACTTGATCGCAGAGGCGGGACGTTGTTCCATTTATCTTGTTTTGCCGCGTTCGCCGCGGCGATTTGAGCTCGCACAGCAGGCGAGAACGTCAGAGAGATCAGAGCAACGACCGAAACCACGAGGCACTTGAACATTTTCGAAATCCCTCGACGGGCGCAAAAGGTACCGACGATCCGCTCAGCCTTCCTCATTGAAACTGTTTGCCATTGATGATGATACGGCGCTTTGCCGAGGTGGGGCTGGAGCCGCCGGTTGACCCGACTGGGTGACCATTCTTGGCCTGGTTGACGTCGATGGTGACGACATCACCGGGCTTGAATGTATCCGGCCTCCAGCCTATATCTCTCATAGACACCGTATTCTGAGCTTCGACGGTCCAATGCGCCGTATTGCCGCTGGCGTCCTTGGCGTCGATTCTTACAAGAACGTGAGGATTGGCCCAAAAATACTCAGTCACTGTCCCCGTAACTGTGGTTAGTTTGGATTCGAACGCGGCGTTTCCGTGGTGCGCAAACAGCGGCACGGAAACGGCCAATAAGCCAAACACCGCAAGCGAAACAATTCCGGCCCTTTTTCTCATCGTGCTCTCCGCATCGCTGATCTCAGATCCTTGCAGGCAACGGCTCGGTTCCGCACTGGCCTCCATGTCAGCGTCCCCGGCGCGACCATACCACCGCACATTTATCACTGTCAACGCGCAAACGCTGCCGACGCGACTGCCGCGTTCGCACCGTTAGCACTGGCGTTTTGCAGCGCGGACGCGGGGCTCTATTCTCCACACGAGTGCCCTAGGTTCCCCTTTCTTGGGGGGGGAACCTACGTGTCGGATCGGCTAGAAGGTCAACTTCAAGCCGAACTGTACGTGACGCGGACCGCCCGACCCGAGCACCGGGTTGGATGAGTCCGGCGTGCTGGTGGCGTAGCCGAACCCTCCGTTTAGACCCTTCGAGGGATCGGTGCCAGGACCTGCGAAATCAGCCCGGTTGAAGAGGTTGAAGAAATCCACGCGGAACTGGGCGCTATACCGTTCCTTCACCTTCCAGAGTTTCGCGACCGAGAAATCGACGTTTCTGTAAACTGGTCCGGTGAAGAGGCCCGCGGTTGCATCACCGAGGGTGCCGTAAGCGGGAGGAGTGAGATAGCCTCCACCTTGTGTATAGCAAGTGCCGTTTGCGAGCGCCGCGACGGCCAGCGCTTGTAGTTGGGGGCTACTACCATATGGAGCCACTGCGGCGTTCATGCAACCTGACTGTATCGCAGCTGGTGCTGCGGCAAGGGTAGAGCAGCCCTTCTCCTTGCCGCTGACTCCGTTGAAACAGGGAATGGGATTTGGACCCGTGTTGTCGAAGGCGGAGCGTGGCCCGCTGTAATTCCAGTATTGGTTGATGCCGGAGATATTCCCGTTGGAAACGTTCTCGCCTTCGCCGAGCCAGTCGGTTGATTTGCTGTCGCTCGGGTTCCAGGCCAACCCACCCTGCACGACCAAGATAGCACTGATCGACCACCCTTCGAGCATCTGCGCGGGGGACTTCATACCGGGGATGTCATAGGTCGGCGAAAATGTAAAGCGATGCCGGAGGTCGATATTGAGATTTCCATAGTTTAGACGCAGGTTCGTCTTGTCGCTGGGGATCGTCGCACCGCCCTGTCCGGAGCTTGCGCTGGCCTCGCCGAGCGCATGGCTGTAGGTGTAGCCCGAAAGGAAGGATAGCCCGTGGTAGGCCCGCCCTTGCGCCGTTACCTGCAGGGCGTCGTAGTTGGAAAACTGCCCGTTCGACACCGCATCTATACCGCTAATATACGGGAACGTGGCGGCGTACTGTCCAACTTCAGGTCCGGCGGGTTTGCATTTGTTGTACACCGGTTGGCTCTTGAGGCAAGCGTTGATCGTAGCCTGGTCGTACCCGGCGCCGAGCGCCGGTTGGTTAAGGTCGGTGTTGAATTCTTCGCGATAGCCATGGTTGCCGACGTAGGCCACGTCCACCGTCAATTTACTGGTGATGGCCCGCTGGACGTCCAAATTCCACTGGGCGGAAAAAGGCTGCTTGAAGTTGGGGTCTACCCCAATGACAGGGCAAGGTCCGGGGAGATTGGCGCCGGTTGGAGTGCACGAGAAGCCGGTATAGGTGCCGGCGGTCTCACCGGGAGTACCTGGAAAAATAACCAGGGGGGTTTGATTGCCGGGGAACATCGGGTTCCCGCTCCAATCAAAAGTACCGCACTTGGTCGCATTTGAACAACCACCTGGGGGTGGGCCAGGGCTCACTGCGTTTAGTGCGCTTATGGCCGTGCCGCTGGTATTGACGCCGATGCTGGGGAAATTAGCCCCGAAAGGATTCGCGGTAACGTACGGCGCCATAGGAGGGGGACTCATCAGGATACCGGCTGCGGCGCGAACCACGGTCTTTCCATTGCCTCTGACGTCCCAAGCCACGCCCAGGCGCGGAGCAAAATCCCTTTAATCGCCATTGTACATTTTAGAAAGCGGCAGGCCCGGGCCAACTTGCTCTATTGCTGGCGTGTTGCCCGTGGCGTTGAGGTTGAAGGTGGAAAGATTGTTGTTTTGTTCGTGCGGAGGCCCTGCGTACTCGTAGCGCAGTCCCAGGTTCAACATGACCCTGGGTCTTATGCGCCAATCATCCTGAACGAAGGCCGCGTACCAGTTGGAATGTGCATTCTGTGTATTCGCTTCAACGGAACCCAGCAGAATCGTCCAATTCTGCGGAAAGCCTTGGAGATAACTCTGCAGGTCCGTGAAGTTGACATTGCCTTGGGTCAGGCTGAATGTGATCCCGTCGGCAATATTCTCGATATACTCAAAGCCAAACTTAAATGCGTGCTTGCCGCGCAAATACGAGACACTTTCCACGAGATCCAGGTTGCCTTCCGGCCCGCGGGTACTGGTCCGATTGCCAGCTCCTAAGAAACCCGAGAAGCTGGTAAACGTGATAAACGGGAACCCACCATAAAGCGGCACTGTCACGCCCGTAGGCATGCCGTAGCCGCCCGGCCAGGGACTGCCCGCAGGCGTGTTGAGGTCGCCGGGGTAAGTTGCAAGGTTGACGTAGACATAGCCCATCCTGAAGTCGTTTGCCAGGGTCGAATTGGGAGTCCAGGTCCAGTCTCCAGAGTACTGATAAGTATTTTGAGGAACCGAAACCAGCCACTGAGGCAGCGTTTGCCCTGGAAGGCTATTAACGGTTTGGGTTGAACTGGATCTGTAATACAAGCCGTTCAAATGGTGGTGGGGGCCGATATTGTAATCGATCTTAAGCAGCCCATTGTTGAGTGGCCCATTACTGGTCAAACTTGGGGAAAAATTGATCGACGTGTTGCTGGGGTTGTTCGGGAAGACGTTCTCGACCGTGGATGATGCGGGCGAGACCACGCAGGTCTGGGCGTTCAGCCCCGCCAATTGCGCGCTTAGCGCATTGATGGGATTGGCAGCATTTCCGAGCGGCGCGTGCGTGGGATTCAAGAAATTGCAGGTGTCCACAAAACTGTTTCCGACCCCGGCGCCCGCGACCGACGTCGGCATCGTGAGCAAGTTTACGTCACCGGTTAAGACGCGCAGGCCCTCGAAGCTCGCGAACCAAAAGAGTTTGTCCTTGATAATGCGTCCGCCCGCCGTCGCTCCAAATTGCTCCATGGTTGCGGGCGTGATCCCCCCAGGACTGGTCCCAGGGAAATAGTTGGGCGCATCCGTGGCCGCGGCATCGCGTCCAAACGCGTAAGCCGTGCCATGAATACTGTTAGTGCCCGATTTCACGCCAACGTTGACAATCGAGCCGTCTCTAAACCCATATTCGGCCTTGGGATTTTGCTGGGCGCTGAATTCCTGGATGGCATCAATCGGCACTAGGCTCGCTGAGTCTCCCGCGCGGTACGACGTATTCAAAAGATTTGCGCCGGTGCTTTGCGCTATTCCGGCGATCCCTTCCACCCGCAACACATCATATGCCGTGCGCCGTCCATTGGTGCTCTGGCCAGTGCCGGTACCGCTTCCCACCGGAGTGACTACTCCTGGACGCAGTTGGACCAGGCGCTGGAAGTTGCGGCCATTCAAGGGCAGCGCATTAATTGACTCATTGCTGACGGTCCCGCCCAGGGTGGCATCGGTGGTATTCACCGCAGGAACTTCTCCGGTCACGGTGATCGTCTGAGTTTGCTCGCCGGGCTGCGCCACCATGTCCACACGAATATTTTGACCCACCTCCACCAGCACCCCGGTGTGCTCCACCGTCCGGAAACCTTTGGCCTCGGCTCGCACCGTATAGGTGCCCGGAGTCAGGTTGGCAGCTACGTACACTCCAGCGCTATCCGTGATCAAGACTCGCGTGACGCCTCTAGCCACGTCGGTAACGCTTACGGTGGCGCCGACAAGTACGCCGCTGGTCTGGTCCGTAACCGCTCCTTGGATGGTGCCTTGAGTCGATTGAGAGAACAGCGGGAGGCAAACGAGCAAAAACGCCACCGTAGCTCCAAGCAGTTGTCGTAACACTTGCTTGAAATTGGTCCGTATTGATACTCTGGATTTACCTATTGGGAAATTCATAGAAACCTCCCATGTTATCTTGGACGGATTACGGAGATGAAGGCAGCCCACAAAAACTGAGTGACCAATAGATTTACCGGCGACTTCCGTTTTGACCGTCCAGACTGGCACCCTTGTACACGAGGCGCGCTTCCGAGTACAGAAAATTGTTTTCGTCGCACCCAGGGAGACCGTCAGGCCGGTTCGCGCTGTGACGAAAATGATCGAAGAGTAGCAAGGTTGCAGGGCCTCGGCTGGGAAGATTTTATTACGATACGGCCCAAGCGTTTCATCCAGTGCCCATGACGGCCCTGCGGCAGGTTGTGCCAATGTCGCAAATCGTGTTCGGGACGGATTATCCATATCGTTCTTTCCTCGAAAATACGCACGGTTTAGTGGCATCGGGGTGTGTGATCCGATCGGCTTTCCACGCATAGAACTCTTTGGCTTTAGGGCGATGCAGATCCTGCAAACTGAAAAGCAAGTGCTGGTCTTCTATCAGAATGATCGGACATTTCGCAGCATCTGGACGGACGGGCGAAATTTTCCCGACAAGAATATTTTAGAGCCACGATGGTACGGCTATTCGACCGGCAAGTGGATGGACGATACCACGCTCGTCGTCGAGACCATCGGGATCGATGAAAGAAACTGGATTGATAATGCCGGACGGCCGCTTGGCGACGAGTTGAAAGTGACTGAAACGTGGCATCGCGTAAATCACGACATCATGGAGCTCACGCTGACGATCACCGACCCGAAGATGTATACGAAACCCTGGAATGCCCTCAATAAGTTCCGCATGCGATTGCAACCAGCCGACTTTGATATCCGGGAAATGCTCTGCTCACCGTCAGAACAGGAGGAATATGACAAGATAGTGAGCAGGCCTGCCATAGCTGACTCGAAAAAGAAGTAGCTTGGCTGCTGGTGTCATGTGCGGGCGAAACCCCGGTACGATCGCGCAGATCTAAAGTCCGGGATAGGCTCTAGGCCGGTATCCGTGGCGCTTACTGGCCCCCAGAGCAGCACTCGCGCTCATTCTAAGGCCAGTATCTATATTTATCGCGGATTTAACGATTCGCCGAGTCGGATTTCTAACGCTCAGCCACGTGCCCGGTATGGATGCGTAAGGACTGTCCCGTCACTTTGCAACCGTGCCGTCAAGGTTGTGGTGTGAGGCAAACGATTTACTTACTGGTGCCTGCTTCTTTTTTGCTGATGGATTCGTATTGCAGCACTTCCTGGTTGTTCGTGCAGTAGTACTCCTCCAGATCTTCGTGGCCGAGCGACCATTGCCGGGGAGCGGAGGTCCACGGCTTGGTCAGCACCTTAGGGTCCTCGATGGTCACCTGATAGATCAGATAGTTTTCGCTCGGACGCGTCAGGCGCTCGATAACGTGTTCCTGATCGCTATGGAACCAGCCGATGAAGTTGTTCCATGTCCGTTCGTCGATGGCAATCACGTCGATGACTAAAGTATCTCCTTCCCAATGGGCGGTTGCGTCTCCAACGAAGGTAGGATCCGGATTTTTGGTGTGCGGGCGGCCATCGGTGTGGATCACGCGAAAATTGGTGTTCAGCTCGTTCAGCTGGATCAGTTCGTCACGCGTTTGCACAAACTGTGTGGGATACGGGTTCAGCAGGAGCATACCCGGCGTGCCACGTGGCAGACAATTCACCGAGGGGCGTCCGAGTTCAAGATCCACTGCGGTCATGGATTTGATCTTGGCTGCCGCCCACGGTTGGAACGCCGGCTTTTCGTCCGGCGTCACCTTAGGATCGAATGGGCGTTGCGCTTCGGGATGGTCCGTAGAGTAGCCTCCCGTAGTACCTGGAAACCACACTCCCGAAAGGTCCGGATGGCCGTTGGCACCACGCGGAGTCGGTCCGCCCTTCGGTAACGCGTGCAATTTGGGTTGAAAAGAATCATCTCCGGAATTCTTTTTCTCTTGGGCAGCAGCAGCGATCGAAGCACACCCTGCCGCCAAAGTTGCCAGCACCAAAATACAACTGGTCCGCCGAAGCTTTACTCGAACCCTTTCAGTTCTGGCCATGTTCGTAGTCGCTTCCGACCTTCACTGTTCGGCCATCAGCAAACTTGACGGTCTCAGCAGAGCCCCTCTTTACAGCGGCGTTTCTTATGAGGCAGGCCCTCACAGTAACAACCTTCCCATAATTATCGACAAAATCCTGCCGCTGAACCCCGCTCCTCTTTAGATAAGCTATGGATACTGCCTCAAAGGTCCAGGAGGTGACCTGGTTATCGGCATCTTTGAGATCCAGAGAGAAATAAACGTGCGGATTCTCCCAATCCACTTTCGTGAGGATACCTGTCATGTCGCTGCACTTCGTAGCATCGTATTCAACAGAAAAGGTGTGATGCGCAAACGCGGGTACGGCCATAAACAAGCCCAAAATGAGCGGCAAGCCCAGAAGAACTCTGTGTTTCACGTTTGTATACCTCCTAATGTGGATGGAATCCTAGGGATGATACGTGAACGTCACACAAATTACACCTCATTGTCAAGCAAAACGGAATGCACGTCGTGAGGCTAGTTGCTTGGGCGGATAGAGGTAGAGGAACGTCTCGGCGCCATGCCATTCGCGCCCGTGAGAATGCGCGACGTCACTTACAACCTTTGCGGTCGGCCTTGTCTTTGGCCTTGGCCGCAGCGGTTGTAAGCCACTGCAGATTGCTCGGATCGTCGGTCCCACCGCAGACGAGCGGTTTCCTATAAACGACTACATATCCCGGTCTGCCATTTCTATAGCCCGTCTCGCGCATGAATTGCGCTTTAGCCGCCGCGCTTGCGGAATAGGTTTCGCCGCCTTTCTTTGCGGCTTTGGAATTGTCCGCCTTGGGAGTGCCCGTGTCCTGACCAGCGAGAGTGCCGGACAATAGAAGGACACAGACGAAGAACGCGATTAGAACATTCGACATGGCACTCCCACAAGAATTTCGCTGGCGGAAACTTTACGCTTTTGGTTTCGACTTTACTTTTTTCTTGGGCGGTTTCTTAGACATCTGCGCTACCTCCGTGCGACGGATTCTACCACCAAAACAAAGGCCCGGAGCCTCTTTGGCCAGAACCGGAATCGGCACACTTTGGTCGACGAGCTCCTGATTACCGAGGAGCACGGCGAAGCAGTAAAGAACCACATCCATCGACTGCTGCGGAGGGTTGGAGCAAACGACCGCCTAGACGTTGCCGAAATCGCGGGCGTTCAAGAGCTGGCGAATTGACTCCAGTGGATGGATAATCCGCAGAGAATCAGTGCGTAGGCGTCACCTCTTGTGATTACTTCAAAACGTCGCCGCAGCCAACGCCTTATCCTGAGCGTCCCGATTATTGTCTCTGGTGAATCCGTCACAGGTCATTTCAACGAACAGACCCGCACGTTGGTGGTCAATGCGCACGGCGCTCTGGTTACATTGGCCACGATAGTCTCTGCGGGACAGCGTATAACCATCCAGCATCGTGCGAGCGGCGAGGAACAGGCTTGCCGCGTGGTTTACGTCGAGCCGTCTCCAAAGGATGAAGGAAAAGTCGCAGTTGAGTTCCTCAAATCTTCACCGCATTTTTGGCACATAGCCTTTCCGCCCGCAGATTGGTCGCCAGAATCAGCAGATTCCCAGGGCGATGAATCTTCAGCGCCCTTGTCTGCCGAAACGAACGCTATCCAAGAGAACGACCGCAGGCACGCGACCCGATACAACTTCGGAGCAATTGCGGAAATTGTGGATATACGATTGAGAAGGGAGTTAGTTGCCGTTACACGTGACCTGAGCTTGTCCGGCTGTTTCCTCAGCACAACAACGCCACTTGCGAAAGGTACCGAAGTCCGCGTGAGGATTACTTCCTCAGGAGCAGAGTTTAGGGCGGCAGGAAAAGTAACCGGAAACGTGACTTCCGCAGGCATGGGAGTAGAGTTTGTCGAGATCGCGCCGAGCGACAAAGCGGTCATCGAAAAATGGCTAGGCCTCGCGACGATGTCGGAAGGTGAGCCACCGCCTTCGTCTTCGGAAACACGCCGCGCTCAGCGCTTGATCCCGGGCATTCCGATCACAGTATCCGGCGATTTGCCTGCGGGTGTCTTTAGCGAAGAAACGGAAACACAAACTATAAAGCACGACGGGGCGCTCTTTCGTTTGTCGACACCTGTAGCACCTGGGCAAATCGTCCGGCTAAAGAACCGGCTCACGCGCATGGAACAAACCTGCTGCGTGCTTTTCGTAGACCAGAAAATCGAACAAGGCAAGCCGAGGTTACTGGCTGTTCAATTCCTTGAACCCGTGCCAAATTTCTGGGGCACTGAACCTCAAACATGAGTGGCGAGGCTTTACCACGGAAGAGGCGAAGCTGCTGAATCACAATGCGATTATCAATTGATTTACTCAAGACTTCAGTCTCCACTGACTTGACTGGTCGCTCTTGAACCATGTGAAGTGACAGAGATTTCACGATCGTGAATCGGCTGCAGCTCTCTTAGAACGTCACTCCATTACAAAACTGACAGCTGCGCGTGAAGTAGCTTGACAAAGAAATACTTATGTGTAAAGAAACGGTAACAGGCTTTCCGCGAAAGGACTCCGACGCGGGAAACATTCGTTATGGTCTCCCAGAGAGGGTTCGTCCTTCACGTAATCGGTAACCGAGAGGCTGGACCAGGTACGATAAATCAAATGTGAGGTGTCGACGATGACACGTCGGTCTCGTGCTGTTTTGGTGGCGCTAGTAGGCCTGTTGATGGCCGGTCCCCTGATGGCGCATCATTCACTCGGGGCGGAGTTCCAGATGGGTAATCCATCGGCTATAACCGGGCTCCTCACAAAGGTCGAGTGGGATAACCCACACATATATTGGTCAGTGGATGTGAAGGATGACAGTGGCAAGGTAACTCGTTGGTCTGTGGAGGGCTTGCCTCCGAGCTACCTTCATAGGAGCGGTGTGACGAGACAGTCGATGGAGCCGTTGGTCGGTACGACCATCACGGTTCATGGCCGCTTCGCGAAGGATGGTTCGAAACTGATGTGGGCGATGGATTTCACGTTGCCGGATGGCCGAGTCATACCAGTTGGGCCAAGGCGGGGAGATCCCGACGCTCGCTAGAGGAGCTTGTTATGAAGCGATATTTCCTGAGTACGTGCGTGACCGCAGGAGCTTCCATGATGCTTATCTGGAATCTAGCTTCTTTGCCCGGGGCTGCGCAAACGAAGAAGGATTCCGCACCACAGAGTGCAAAGAGCCCGACGCAATACGCCCCTCCTCCGCTTCCTTCTGGCCCTTCTAAACCGACGCCGCGCACAGCGGGCGGGCATCCAGACCTCTCTGGTATGTGGATTGAGAGATATGGGGAGCTGGGGGTGGATACGGCCTTTGGAAAGCCGCCTTCCAGACAGGCCGCGGAGGCTACGAAGTACCCATCGGACGCCTTGCCTTACCAGCCCTGGGCAATGAAAAAAGCGAGGGATTTGTTCGATGCCGCAACTACTGATCCCTTACTGCATTGTCTGCCCTATGGTGAGCCACGCATTTGGGGTGGCCCTCATCCGGCGAAGTTGGTTCAGCTCCCCGGAGAGTTGGTAATCCTGTATGAGAGGGATACTGCTTATCGCATCATCCCCACAGACGGAAGTTCGCATCCCAAAGACCTCGATCCATCGTGGATGGGCGATTCGGTGGGACACTGGGAGGGCGATACACTTGTGGTGGATGTGATCAGTTTCAATGACAAATCCTGGCTTGGTACAGGTAGGGACGCCGGCGAGGGATCCGGGACATTTCATAGCGGCGCCTTGCATGTGACCGAACACATCACGCGCCCCGATTTCGATCATCTCAACGTTCAAATCACCGACGACGATCCGAAGGTTTTCACTCACCCCTGGACCTACGCATTCAAAATGAAGCTCGTTCCGAACGAACGAATGTACGAAGACGTGACGTGTTCGAACGAGAAGGATTTTGCTCATGAAGTGCCGACGAAGTCGGCCGAGAACTAACCGGGACGGGAAGCGACAAGGAACCTCCCTTTCGACCGTAGATTCCTCGCGGACACGCGCCATCCGTAGCCAGGGAGACACGCTTGGCAGTTCCTGAGTTTTTCAACACTCTCGAACAAAGTGGCCTCAGTACATAGGATCCGCGAATCGGATTCGCCGTTCTCATTTTACACATTCTCGTGTGGCACGCCTTTGGCTTGGCCTCGGTGCTTGGTGAGAGCACGGTAGACTTACGCATCCTTGATTCACGCGCGTAGACTACTGCCAGCGCTCCATCAACAGCCTTGGCCGCAAAGTACTGTGCCGGATGGGGCGGACTTCCCCCGCTGCGCTGCTCACTTGCTCAAGGTCATCAACGAAACTGCTAATAAGCCTGCTAAATAGCTTCGCAACGCGGGAAATACTCTGACAGCGTGGTGGTTCGAGGACTTCTTCTCTCTTTGCGCGCCAAGCTGTCGTTCGAGCCGCGCGGAAAGCAAGGCCAGCACCAATTCGCAATAAGAAATGTATTGACCTCGGAGGCAACCAAAGCATATATATTCGCGCAAGCTAGAAGAAAAGTCGTGTGTTCAGGCAGGCAGTTAGAGGGAGGCTATGAAAGATAATCTTCGCGTGATCTTCCTCGTGATGATTGGCCTCTTGACGGTTTCCGTTCCGCTCTCCGCGCACCACGGAAACGCGTCGTACGGCCATGCGAAACAACTCACCGTGAAGGGAACCGTGACGGAATGGGTTTGGCTCAATCCCCATACCTTTCTGAAGGTCGACGTGAAAGATGACAAGGGTAACGTAGCGCATTGGCTGGTCGAGTGGAGCGCCCCGTCCAGCCTCGTCAACTTCGGCATAAACAGGCAGACCTTTAAGCCCGGGGATGAGGTCACCGTCGTCATCATAACGCCCGACAATGGCGCTGCGGTCGGGCGGCTCCAGCGGGTCCAGCTCGCCGACGGCTCCTGGTTACGCGGGTAGGCTGAGGCGCTTTTCGCCCGAACGGTGGTGCCCGGCGACGCCCCGCATCAATCCAGAGCTGAGATCTACTGACGAAAAGGATTTCCAACATGCTAAGCCGTTTCGTGGTTCCAACGATGGTACTTGTAGCATCGATGTTTTCGTTTCCCGCGCGCGCTCAAAATACCTCGCGGACGCCGTTTCCGGCGCCCGATCCGGGTGCTCCGCCGGTAGATAGAAGCCTCGAGAAGCACATCGACGGTTGGTACAAAGAGGTCCCCGCACCGCCAAAAGATCAGAAGGCAGCCCCTGCTCCTCGCCACGACCTGTCTGGAATTTGGGAGCCAGCCGCGGGGTGGCGGGACGGAGTCCAATTTCTTGGTGCGAAGGAATACCCATCAGATGGAAAGCCCGAGCATCAATTGCCATTCACTCCTCTGGGCGAAAAAACGTGGAAGTCGCATAAGCCGGGATTTGGAACCACAGAAGTTCCCATTGCCCTGAATAACGATCCATTTGATATGTGTGATCCGATCGGGCTTCCGCGCATAGAACTCTTCAATCTGCGGGCGATGCAAATTCTCCAGACTGAAAAGCAGGTGATGGTCTTCTATCAGAATGATCGGACATTTCGAAGCATTTGGGCGGACGGGCGAGATTTTCCCAACAAGAATATTTTAGAGCCACGATGGTACGGCTATTCGATCGGCAAGTGGCAGGACGATACCACGTTCGTCGTCGAGACCATTGGACTCGATGAACGAACCTGGATCGATAATGTTGGCCGGCCGCATAGCGACGAGTTGAAAGTGACGGAAACGTGGCACCGCGTGGACCATGACATCATGGAGCTAACGCTGACGATCACCGATCCGAAGATGTATACCAAACCCTGGAATGCCCTGAATAAGTTCCGGATGCGGTTGCAACCAGCCGACTTCGATCTCCGGGAAATGCTCTGCTCACCCTCAGAGCAGGCGGAATATGACAAGCTCGTCAGCAAGCCCACGATCGCTACCCACAAAAAGTAGCCTAGTACTGATAGAGAGATCGCATCTCGTCTGAACCTCTCTGAACAAACAATAAAGAACCACATTCATCGACTGCTGCGGCGGATTGGAGCAACCAGCCGCTTAGACGTCGCCGAAATCGCGGGCACTCAGGAGTTCGCAAATTAACGGCTCTTTTTGCTTATCGTCAGGGGAAAATTCGGTCCATCACTCAGGTCAGTCCGGATGCGAAATTCAGCGTCACGGTAATAGCGTCGCGAGGCTTCTCGGTGACCGAAGTCGAACTCCCACCCGAATTCCATCAGGAACCTCTGCATACTTTCCACGCTACCCAGCGTGTGGACATCCACGAGAAAAGCATGTTCCGGATACCGCAAGGAAAAGTGGCAAGTCGGGGAAGCGCGCTGGCAAAGCCGGAAGAACTTAATCCCACCTCCAGAGCAGTCGGTGCATGTCGCTTGACGCCCGAGCCCTTGCTGCGAGCTGGCGTAGAGCCCTTTGATACACCCGCTTGCTTGCTACAGCATTGGCCGTGGGCGTGCGGCTTTTGGGAGCTCAGTTTCGATGAACGAATTGTGACAGAGGGTAGGACGTGTCCACGCATGTCAGGCTGCCGCATTTTAGCTATCCAGGCCAGCTCCCGTCTGTCGAGAGCCCTATGACCTATGGTTTCACAATTGCTTGTCGAATAGCGTAATGCACCAGTTCTACGAGCGATTTGAGGCCTAGTTTGCGCTTCACTCTCGATCTGTAAGTCGCTACCGTTTTTTGGCTTATTTCTAAGGCCGAGGCCACTTCTTTGCTGGACTTACCCTGTGCTAGAAGACTGAGAACCTCAAGTTCACGGGCTGACAAGACGTCCGCGGGGAACTCTATTCTGGACGGCGAGTCGAGATTGGCTTCTGGAGGCAGTTCGCGCCAGACAGGCTTGCCCTGCAGCTGGGCTGCATGGATAAGCGCCAGCAGTTCTTCTCTGCCGTCAATCTTGTCGCC
>Ga0207110_10204_pt1 | contig 14334 bp, 10 predicted proteins | sample Alteio_BWMinHeat_74_FD_153582 | JGI IMG/M metagenome (GOLD analysis project Ga0207110, IMG submission 153582) | Enriched cells from forest soil in Barre Woods Harvard Forest LTER site, Petersham, Massachusetts, United States -... | ecosystem: Environmental > Terrestrial > Soil > Temperate forest >...
CTCATGCCGCGGAGCTTGCCGGCCGTTTCTTCCGTAAACTCGCCGACCAAAATTACTTCGCACAGTCTGCCGAGAAAACGGCGCCGGGCGGCGCACTTCCTGCCTCCATTCAAATGTTTAGTACTCCTTAGCAGCCTCGAATCGCTGCCGTTTTCTCCTGCATCCATCCTTCCTGTTGTCGCACTCGAAATGGTTCTGTTTGATTCCGAGTTTGATTCAAAGAATAACAACCTCCCCGAAAATTGAGGCGCCCGCTTTCCTGGGACATTCGAGGCTTGTATAATCATCCATCGTCCATCCGGTAAGAGCGGAGCCCCGATGGGGTGCTAAGGACTTTCTGGAAGGAGTGTTCAATGTTTTGGAATGAACTGGCGGAGCGCGCTTTGCAGGGCGGGGAAATTACGCGCGCGGAAGCTCTCGGCGTCCTCGCTGTGCCGGAAGAGGAATTGCTGGATTTGGTCGCTGCCTGTTACCGGGTGCGCCGCCACTACCATGGGAAACGGGTCAAGTTGAATATGCTCATCAACGCCAAGAGCGGCTTATGCCCGGAGGACTGCGGCTACTGCTCTCAATCCGTTATCTCCCAGGCGGGAGTGGACCGGTATTCTCTCCAATCCGCGGAAGTCCTCCTGGAAGGGGCCCGCCAGGCTCTGGAGGTAAAGGCTCACACCTACTGTATCGTGATCAGCGGCCGCAGGCCGGCAGCTACGGAACTGAATCACCTCGCCCGAGCGGTTCGCGAGATCAAGCAAAAGTACCCCCTGCGCATCTGCTGCTGTCTGGGCCTGCTGGACGACGCGGATGTAAAGCAATTGCAGGACGCCGGTGTGGACCGCATCAACCACAACCTGAACACCTCGGAGGACTACTACGGGGAAATCTGCACCACACACACTTATCAGGACCGTGTTGACACGCTTCAGGCCGTAAAGCGGGGCGGTATCTCTCCTTGTTCCGGGGCCATTGTCGGGATGGGCGAAAGCGACGCGCAGATTGTGGACCTGGCATTTGCAATTCGGGCGCTGGATGTTGACTCCATTCCCATCAATTTTTTAATTCCCATTGCCGGGACCCCGCTGGCCGGCGTGGAGTACCTGACGCCCCAGAAGTGCCTGGCCATTGTCTGCCTTTTCCGTCTGGTGAATCCAAGCAAAGAGATTCGCATTGCCGGAGGACGCGAATATCACCTGCGCTCCTTGCAACCCCTGGGATTGTACGTTGCTGATTCGCTCTTTATCGGGGACTACCTCACCACTCGGGGCGAATTGCCGGAGCGCGACCTGCAAATGATCGAAGACGCCGGATTCGTTCCCGCGCTCCCGCCGGGCCTTGCGGCAGCGCCGGACTATGCGCCGGGAATAAAAGCAGTGATGAGTGACAAGTGACGAGTGACAAGCAATGGTAGACATCGGAAGTCAAGGAATTCAGAATAGAAACGAAGTCCGGATTTTTCTTCTGAATTCCGCCTCCTGCCTTCTCACTCATCACTCGTCACTCTTCACTGGGCACTGTTCTTAAGATGTCTTCAGATCGCCAGACTGATTCGATCTCTAGCGCCCGCGCCTTTTTGCGCGAAACTCTGGATTCCCTGAAAGCAGAGGGGTTGTCGCGAAGACTTCCCGAACTAGGAGGCGCGCCCGGACCGAAGGTTTCGCTTCATGGCCGTGAGGTGCTGCTGCTCTGCTCCAACAATTATCTTGGAATTGCGGGCGAGGAGAAAGTGAAGCAAGCGGCGCGACAGGCGCTCGAAACCTTCGGCTGCGGCGCGACCGGGTCTCGGCTGATCAGCGGTAATATCGAGCCTTATGAGCAACTGGAGCGGGAACTGGCGGCCTTTAAGCAAACCGAAGCGGCGCTCGTATTCACCTCCGGTTACCAGGCGAACTTGGGCACGGTCTCGGCGCTCGCAGGTCCGGGCGACGCCATTTTCAGCGATGCCCGGAACCATGCCAGCCTGATCGATGGGTCCCGCCTCTCCCGTGCTGAGATCCTCATCTACAATCACTGCGACGCAGCCGATCTGGAGCGGAGGCTGGCATCGAAGGCAGCGGCCCGGCGAAAGCTGATCCTCACGGAGTCGGTCTTTTCCATGGACGGCGACCTTGCGCCGCTCCAGGACATCGTGTTTTTGGCAAATAAGTATGGGGCCTTGCTCATGGTGGATGAGGCTCATGCAACCGGCGTTTTTGGTCCCACGGGTGCAGGATGCGTGGAGGCGCTTGGTTTAGGGCAAAAGGTAGACGTGCAAATGGGCACGTTCAGCAAGGCGTTGGGCAGTCTGGGCGGTTACGTGGCAGGGAGCAAGGATTTGGTCAGCTACCTGATCCATCATGCCCGCAGCTTTATTTTCACGACCGGGTTGCCCCCGGCAGTCCTGGCTGCTTCGACAGCGGCCCTGCGCATGGTTCAGCAGGAACCGGAACGCCGCCAGGCGCTGTGGCGAAACGTTCGACAACTGCGACATGGACTGGGAGAATTAGGCTTTGAGCTGGGGCCGGAACAGAGCCAGATATTACCGCTGCGGCTGGGTGATGCACGCCTCACGATGACGGCTTGTCGCTTCCTGCTGAAGAATGGCGTTTTTGCCCAGGGGATTCGTCCCCCGAGTGTGCCGCCCGGCACGGCCCGCCTGCGCCTTGCTCCGATGGCGCTCCACACGGCACGGGACATGGATGACGCCTTGAGAGGGTTTGCAAAATTACAATTTGCGCTAAGAGCAAAGGAAGATCGAAAACTTATTCCCGTCGAAGAATCGAGGAGGTAAGGAAAGTGGCTAGTGCACTACATCACGGCACTTTTGAAATGACGACCACCGATAGCGACCGGACCTGCTGGAAACAATGGGATCACTCCTACGTGTGGCATCCATTCACGCAGATGCGGGAGTGGATGGCCGAAGACCCGCTGGTGATCGAGCGGGCCGAAGGCAACTACCTGACTGACTCGCAGGGCAACCGATATTTTGACGGCGTCTCTTCGCTCTGGTGCAACGTCCACGGACACGGGCACCGCGAGATTGTGGAGGCCATCCGCAACCAGTTGGACGCCGTCGCCCATACCACCATGCTGGGCCTTACCAATGTTCCCGCAACCGTGCTGGCGAAAAAATTGGTGGACGCGGCGCCTCGCGGCCTCCAGCGAGTCTTTTACTCCGACTCGGGAGCAACGGCGGTCGAGATTGCGCTGAAAATGGCCTTTGAATATTGGCAATTGCGCGGCGATCCGAACCGCACGCTCTTTGTCAGCCTCTCCGAGTCCTATCATGGCGACACGCTGGGGGCGATGAGTGTGGGTTATTCGGAGGCTTTTCATTCTCGTTACCGCTCCCTTTTGTTTCCTTGCCTGCGAATTTCTCCGCCTCACATCTATCGGTACTACCGTCACGAGACGGCTGAGGATGCGCTTGCCCATTCGCTCGAAGAAGCAGCGCGCACATTGAGCGACAATCGGGACCGAATCGCCGCGCTGATTGTGGAGCCTCTTATGCAAGGTGCTGCCGGAATGTTGGACCATCCGGCGGAGTACTTGGCCGGTCTTCACCGGCTCTGCCGCAAAAACAACATCCTGTTTATTGCCGATGAGGTCGCCGTGGGCTTCGGCCGGACGGGACGGCTCTTTGCCTGCGAGCACGCCGGAATCACGCCGGATTTGATGTGCATGGGAAAGGGAATTTCCGGCGGCACGCTCCCGCTGGCGGCGACGCTAACCACGGAGGAAATCTTCAACGCGTTCTTGGGCGACTACGAAGAGCGCAAGACCTTCTTTCACGGGCACACCTACACGGGCAATGCGCTGGCCTGTGCTGCTGGAATCGCGTCTCTGGATCTGTTCGTCAAGGACGGTACCATTGCCCGGCTACAGCCTCTGATCGCTCTTCTGACCGATCTCTTACATCCGTTACGGGAACAGGCCCATGTCTCTGACGTGCGGCAGTGGGGACTGATGGCAGGCATCGAGCTGGCTGAGGATGCCCCTGCTCGCCAGCCTTATCCTCCGGCCAGGCGAATCGGAAAGCAGGTGGTCCTGGAAGCCCGAAAGCGCGGCATTATCATCCGGCCGCTCGGAGATGTCATTGTTCTCATGCCGCCCTTGTCCACAAGCGCGCAGGAATTGGAATGGCTGGTGAGTGTGGCCGCCGAATCGATTCGAGCGGTGACGGAATCAGAGCCGCGACCGTAAGGGAGCGTCCACCATCGCTGAATTTCCAGTCAAAGCTCCTGCTCGCTCCCTTACGGTCGCGGTTCTGATTTTTCACCATGCAATCTCTCGGCATTTTGATTACTGGAACAGATACGGGGGCAGGGAAGACCTTTGTAGCCTGCGGTATTGCCACGGCGCTGCGCCGCCGGGGCCTGAGCGTGGGTCCCTTCAAACCAGCCGAAACAGGATGCGATTGGGACCCGCTATCGCGCACATTGATCCCCGCAGACGCGCAGCTCCTCCGCGAAGCATCGCAAACGGAAGCCTCGCTCGATACGATTTGCCCGTATCGGTTTCGGACGCCAGTCGCCCCGGCGGTCGCGGCGGACCTGGAGGGCTCCGTCATTGATTCCGAAAGAGTCAAAGAACGGCTTCGTGACTGCTATTCTACTCTTGCTTCTTCACACGACGTGATACTGGTGGAAACCGCCGGGGGCATCCTGGCGCCACTGGCGGAAAGGTTTAACTATGCTGACCTGGCGCGACTGCTCAGCCTTCCCGTGTTGATAGTGGCCGGATCGAAACTGGGGGCGATCAATCACACTTTGCTGACACTGGCGTTTTTGGAAGCCGCGGGCCTGAAAATCCTGGGATGCGTCGTGAACCATTGCACTCCGGAAAGAACACCGGCCATTGAGACTAATGTAAAGACGCTGCGCAAGTTGATTTCCGTACCCCTCTATGTCATGCCCAATTCCCCCAATGGTCAAATATCTTGGAACCATAACGAGTTCGACGAACTGGCTGCGGAGATACAAAGATAGCCACAGAGGCACAGAACACAGAGATGAATTATTAAAAACCTCTGTGCCTCCGTGGCAAAAACTCTGCGCCATCTGCGAAATCTGTGGATGAGGATTCGGGGAGATTAATTGCGCAAGGAGCGGGGATGTTGTAGCATTTTCATGCAGAGAGATTTAACGGGAAGCGCCAAACAATGCCGGATCATCGAATTAATCGCGAAGAAGCGCGTGACCTTTACCGGGAAACTCTCCCGGCGCTGGCCGCCGCCTCCGTCGGAGTCCGCTACCGAAAGCACCCGGATAAGATTGTCACCTTTGCCATCCAGCGCACCGTCAATTACACGAATATCTGCAACGCCTATTGCTCCTTCTGCTCTTTCTACCGCGCTCCAGGCCATCCGGAGGGCTATCTGCTCTCCGAGGAAGAAATCCTGGGGAAGATTCAGGACGCCATCGCCCGCGGGGCGACTGGCATTTTCATCCAGGGCGGCGATCATCCGGAGTTGAAGATCGAGTATTACGAAGCGTTGCTGCGGAAGGTCAAGCAGCGGTTCCGCGTCCAGTGCCATAGTTTTTCTGCACCCGAGATTTGGAATCTCACCCAGGTTTCCGGCCTGACGCTGGAGGAATCCATCGGGCGTTTGAAGGATGCGGGGCTCGATTCCATTCCCGGAGCCGGAGCCGAAATATTGGACGATGACGTAAGGAACCGCATCAGCCCGATGAAGATAAAAACGGCCGAGTGGCTTCAGGTGCATCGCGTAGCCCATCGCTTGGGACTGCGCACAACGGCCACCATGGTTTTCGGGTTTGGCGAGAGTTTCGAACAGCGCCTCAACCACCTGGACCGATTGCGGGAACTACAGGATGAGACGGGCGGGTTTGCGGCAGTGATTGTCTGGCCCTATCAGACGGGCCGGCAGCAGCCCTCCATCCTGCCGCACCAGAAGCCTTCGAACGAAGAATATTTGCGGATGCAGGCCCTCGCTCGCGTCTACCTCGATAATTTCGAAAACTTGCAGGCCTCATGGCTCACGGTGGGACTCGACACGGGACGCGAGGCCCTCCATTTTGGCGCCAACGATGCCGGAAGCGTTATTCTGGAGGAGAACGTGGTGGCCGGTGCGCCCGATAGCCTGTCGGCAAGCGAAGAAGTGTTGCGGAGTCACATCGAGATGGCTGGATTTACCGCCATGGAACGCGATTCCATCTATTCCCGCCGCGCCCCCTCTCTTCGGGGCACTGCCGCGGTTTTAGTATGAAACGGCTCTATCGCTCACAAACGGACAAAAAGATCGCCGGCATTTTTGGCGGCATCTCGGAAATGTACGATCTCGATCCCAGCTTGTTGCGGCTGGTTATGGTCTTCCTGGGTTTTGCCACTGGGATAGCACCTTTGTTGCTTACCTATCTCGTCGGCTGGATCATCATTCCGAAAGGGCCGATTGCGTTTAAGGAACCGGGTTCGACAGCCAGCATGCAGTAGCAAAATAGGAAACGCTATTGTTGGCTGGCTCTTCAATCGGGCCCGCGGCTCAATCGTTTCCCGCGACATTTCCCGCAACGGCGACCTCCTGGTCTTTATACTGCAATTGATAGAGCTTCCAGTAAATACCGCGCAGCGCCAGCAGTTGTTGATGAGGACCTACCTCGCGGATGGTCCCCTTGTGCATGACCACGATGCGGTCGGCGCGCTGAATCGTGGAAAGCCGGTGAGCAATGATGACGGAGGTTCGTCCGCTCACCATGCGGCCTAAAGCTTCCCGCACACGAAGCTCCGTCTCCGTATCGACGCTCGATGTGGCCTCATCCAGGATGAGAATTTGGGGATTGTGAGCCAGGGCGCGGGCAAAGCTGATGAGCTGCTTCTGTCCTACAGAAAGCGAGTTCCCTCTCTCTCGCACCTCCTCGCGATAGCCCTCGGGCAACGACCGGATGAAATCGCCCAGGTTTACTTCTTCGATGGCGTCCTCCATGTCCTCCCGCGTTACCGTGCTGGTGCCCAGCCGGATATTGCTTTCAATCGTTCCCGAAAATAGAAACGGGTCTTGAAGCACTACGCCGAAGCGCCGCCGCAGCGCGCCCACGTCTTGCTGCCGGACGTCCACGCCATCCACCAGGATCTGTCCTCGCTGTACGTCGTAGAAGCGCAGCAGCAAGCTGATGAGCGTGGTCTTTCCCGCGCCGGTATGGCCCACCACCGCGATCGTTTCCCCCGGCTCGACGGTCAACTGGATATCTTTTAGCACCCAATCCTCACCCTGATAGGCAAACCAGACGTTCCTGAATTCGATGCGGCCACCCAGAGAACCGGCGAGCACAGGCGCAACAGGTGCTTCGGGAGATGCAATCTCCACCGGCGTATCCATCAACTTAAAAATTCGCTCCGAGCTGGCCATCGCTCCCTGGAGGATATTGTATTTGTCGCTCAAGTCCTGGATGGGCTGAAAGAATCGCCGGGCGTACTGAATAAACGCCACTACAATGCCGAGAGTCACGCTTCCGCCCAGCACGCGGCGGCCTCCGTACCAGATGATTAAGGCGATGGCAGACGAGCTGAGCACCTCGATCGTGGGGTAATAAAGCGAGTGGGCGCGGACGGAATCCAGAAAAGCCTCCTGATGAGCGCGATTGATCTTTTCGAACTCGGCGAAACTTTTCTCCTCGCGATTGAACAATTGGACGACGCTCATGCCGGTCAGGTGCTCCTGGAGGTGGGCGTTGATCCTCGCGATGGCGACACGAATGCGGCGGTAGTATTCCCGGACTTTTCTACGAAATACATCGGTGGCCCAAAAAATTAGCGGCAGGACGGAAAACGTGACCAGCGCCAGCCCCGCGTTCATCTTCAGCACGACGGCCAGGATGAACAACAGCGAGAAGAAATCGCCGAAGATGGCTACCACTCCGGAAGTAAACATCTCGTTCAGAACGTCCACGTCGCTGGTCACACGTGTAACCAGGCGGCCGACGGGGTTCCGATCAAAGAACTGGATTTGAAGCCGGTGCAGGTGTTCAAACATCTGCATGCGCAGGTCGTACATGGCACGCTGGCCAACCATCTGCATGGTATAGGTCTGTGCGTAATCGAGCGCAAACACCAACGCCAGCGTGACCAGATAGAGCGCGGCAATCTGCGATAGTCCGACCATGCGGTCGCCGGAAAGGAAGGAATCCAGAAACGTAGGCTGACTCGCCGTGGCCACCAGATATTTGTCAACGACGACTTTGGTCAAAAATGGACCCACCACCTGGAGCAGGGAATGAAGAATCATGGACACGGCCGCCAAAGAGACGGTGAGCCGATACGGGGCGAGGTACCGGATCAGCCGCCTCATCAGCCGGCTGTCGTAGGCTTTGCCCAAAACTTCTTCTTCGTGGTGGTCCATAAAATCAGTGACAAGTGGCAAGTGATGAGTGACAAGTAAGGCTGGCGATTGGCAGGCCGCTTCCTTCCCGCTCGTCACTTGTCACTCGTCACTTGTCACTGCCTTTCACTCTCGTTCTAATTCCTCTTCCAGCAACTGTTTCCGGTAAAGTTCCGGGTAGTAGGAACCATGATCGAGAAGCTCCTCGTGAGTGCCGCGCTCGGCAATCGCGCCTTCCTCCAGGACGATGATCTGGTCGGCGCCTCGAATGGTGGAGATGCGGTGAGAAATCAATATAGTCGTCCGTCCTCGCATCACGGCCTTTAAGCGATTCAGAATAATCTCTTCGGTATAGGTATCAACGCTAGAAAGGGCATCATCGAGCACCATGATCCGCGGATTGCGCATCACCGCCCTGGCGATGGCGGTCCGCTGCTTCTGGCCGCCGGAGAGCGTGATGCCGCGCTCGCCGACGAGTGTGTCAAACCGCGTGGGGAAACCTTCGATATCCGTCAGCAGGCCGGCGATGTCGGCGGCCTGGCGCACTTGCTCATCCGTAGCCCCATCCACTCCAAAGGCGATGTTCTCCCGCACCGTCTCGCTGAACAAGAATGTTTCCTGCGGCACGAAACCAATCATCCTCCGCAACTGCTCCAGCCGGTAATCGCGGATCTCCGCGCCGTTCAGATAGAGGGCGCCGGGCGGGGCTTCATAGAGACGCGGGATCAGATTCACCAGAGTGGACTTGCCGCTCCCGGTCGGTCCGACAATAGCCAGCGTGCTGCCGGCGGGTATGATCAAATTGACATTCCGCAACACCGGCCGGCCATTGTAAGCAAAGGAAAGATTGCGGAACTCGATCTCGACGCCGTGAGGTCCTTTTCCTTTTCCGTCCAACGCTGCGGCGGCAGCGGATGGAAGGCGCTCCGGCGTGGCCATCAAAGGCGCGGCGGCGACACCAATGCCCAGCTCCGGCCGGTCGGCAATTTCCGGCTTCGCGGTGAAAATCTCGTTCAAGCGGCCTAGGGAAGCGGTGCCGCGCTGAAAAAGATTTACGACCCAACCCAGCGCGATCATGGGCCAGCTTAGCTGCCCCATGTAGACATTGAAAGCGACGAAGGAACCGATCGTGATCTTTCCATTCACTACTTCTCGCCCGCCCACCCATAGAACCACCGCATAGCTGAGCCCCAGCAGCACTTCGAGCGATGGATAAAAAAGGCCCCAAAGCTGGATGAGATTTTTGTTGCGGGCCACGAACTCCTCGTTCAACTCCCGGAACCGCAATAGGTCCGCCTCCTCCTGCGCGTAAGCGCGGAGGACTCGAATCCCGGCAAGACTCTCCTGCACTTTGGCGCTCAGGTTGGACAGCATGGCCTGAATGGTCTCAAAGCGCACGTGGATGCGGCTCCCGAAAAACGAGACCACTCCCACGATTACCGGCACCAGTGCGAAGGAATACAAAGTTAATTTGAGACTGATGGTCAGCATGATCCCCGCGGCCCCCGCCAGGATGACCAGCGTCCGGAGCAGGTACATGATGCCGGGACCGAGGAGCATTCGGACGGCGTTCAAATCATTTGTTGCCCGCGACATGATGTCGCCGGTGCGAATCCGCTGGAAATAGCTGAGCGAAAGCTTACTCAGGTGGCGGTAGAGATCGTTGCGAAGATCGTATTCCACATCGCGCGAGATGCCGATCAGGATCATCCGGTACCAAAAAAGAAAAAAGGCTTTGCATAGAGCCGCGCCCATCAAAAGGCCGCTGTAAAAGATAAGTGTTCGCGCTCCGAAGGACTGCTGTAGCGCATCAATGGCGTATTTGATGATCTCAGGAACGGCGATCCAGAAGGCGACTTCCGCGAGCAATGCAAAAAACCCCCACACGTATCGCCGGCGATAGGGCCACAGATAAGGAAAAAGCGGCTGGAGGTCTTTCACTGGCTTAATCATGATCGAGCTTCACCAACTCCGTGGTGGAAGGACCCATAGAGCGAGATAGCCACGGCGCGTTTTTTGTGCCGTGGGTTTTTCTCCGCAACAGACCAGGAACGCGCCCACGGCACAAAAAACATGTCGTGGCTGCCAAAAACGATTATAAGAGATGCCGGAAGGCTGTTGTTAACGAAATTGTCCCATCACCGTCAGAAAACAGTGTGCATTACTATGGCTCGGCTATAATCAAGCGGGACTCATGTTGACTCTACCGGAACAAGTGGGCCAGCTTTTGATCGTCGGATTAGACGGCAGCGGCTGGGACCGGGAACTCGAAACTTTTCTCCGTGGGATTCGCCCCGGCGGCGTGATTTTTTTCCAGCGCAATATCCAGTCTGCTCCCGATTTCCGGCGGCTTGTGGAAAGTGTCCGGCAGACCCTCGAAAGCCCTCTCCTGGCGCTCGATCTCGAAGGAGGACTCGTGGACCGCTTACGTGACGTGCTGGCTCCTCTTCCAGCCGTTCGCGACGTGGCAAGAGCCGGGCTGGGGAAAACGATGGGCAGGATTGCGGGCAGGGAACTGGCCGCTTTCTCGCTCAACGTGGATTTTGCGCCCGTGCTGGACCTTGGGGTTCTGGAGTCCCGAAAAATATTGGGCAGCCGCACGGCAGGGGATTCACCGGATGAGGTGATACGCTTCGCCCGGAGCTTCCTCGAAGGACTTGCCGAGTCCGGAGTCATCGGTTGCGGCAAACATTTTCCCGGCTTGGGCAGCGGGCAAAAGGACTCCCACAAGGAGTTGCCCTCGGTTGAGAAAGATGAGCGGGAAATGTGGCAGGTGGACCTGCAACCGTTTCGTGCGCTGGCATCCACGCTTCCGATAATCATGGTGGCCCACGTTTACTGTCCCGGCTTGGAGAGGGCGTTCGCACCGGAGCGCGATCAGGCTTCCCGGCCGATTCCGGCCACCCTGTCTTCTGCAATCGTTTCCGGTCTGCTGAAGGGACGGATGGGGTTTCATGGGTTAGTGCTCTCGGACGATTTGGAGATGGGAGGGGTGCTCGAAGGGCGCAGCATGGAGGAGGCTGCCACCGCCGCTCTCAAGGCCGGTTGTGACATGCTGCTCCTTTGCGGCCCCGCCGCCAACACTCGAAAGATATTTGAAGCTTTGCTGCGGAAAGCAAATGCCGACCCCGGCTTCCGCAGCGTCGTGGAACAAGCCGCGCAAAAAGTTACGGTCGTCAAAAATAAGTTTGGCATCATGAGACGGCAGGGAATAGGGAACAGGGAACAGGGAACAGTACAGTTGCCGGATTTCGATGCCCTCCGGCGGGAGATTAACGATTTCAGCGCTGCTGTCCAGCAGCGTCTTGAGTCAAATACACTGAGGGAGGAGAGCTAAGCCATCCATGCTTGTTGCTGGCCTCATGAGCGGAACCTCGGCCGACGGCATTGACGTGGCTTTGGCCGAGATCACGGGTATCGGATGGAAGACGCGCATCCGCCTTCGGACCTTTCAATCGTTACCATACCCGCCGGCGGTGCGTCAGCGGGTCCTTGAAATTTCCGGCGGCGCCTCCGTGCCGGCGTCGGAAATCTCGCAGATGAACTTCCTGCTCGGCGAGCTTTTTGCGCGGGCGTGCCAGACGGTGTGCCGCCGCTCACGGATTTCCATGAAGCGCCTGGCGCTGATTGGCTCTCACGGGCAGACGATCTATCACCAGAACCGCGAGTCCTCGTTCTGCGGGATGGCCGTTCGATCCACTATGCAAATCGGCGAGCCGGCTATCATCGCCGAGCGGACCGGCGTCACCACGATCGGCGATTTTCGGCCAGCGGATGTAGCCGCAGGCGGTGAGGGCGCTCCACTCGTCCCCTTCTTCGATTACCTGCTTTACCGTCATCCACGGCGCGGGAGAGTCGTGCTGAATATCGGCGGCATTGCGAATCTGACTGCCATTCCAGCGGGGGGATCGCCCCAGGACGTGATCGCTTTTGATACCGGTCCCGGAAACATGTTGCTCGATGCCCTCGCATCGCTTGCCACAAAGGGAAGATTGTCGCATGACCCGGAAGGGAAGCTCGCTTCACGGGGAAATGTTTCGGAGCCATTGCTGCGCCGGCTGCTACGCCTCGCGTACTTCCGCCAACCGCCGCCTAAGACAACCGGTCGTGAACAGTTTGGCAGGGATTTTCTGGAGCGATATTTCCTGAATGACCGGGGTCTTTCGCAGAGGAGATTGAACGGACTAAAAGACGCCCTGGCCACGGCCACGGCCTTCACTGCGGAGTCCATTGCCTGCGGCATCGCTGATTTTGTGCTGCCAAAGTTTCCCATCGCGGAATGCCTTGCTTCCGGGGGAGGGGTAAAAAATCTTTTTCTGATGGAACAGCTTCGGCGGCGATTGACGAGTCACGCTCGGCAAGCGGGAATACGTGTCGTTTCCTCCGACGAAACTGGTGTTCCCTCCGATGGCAAGGAGGCGCTCGCGTTTGCAGTACTCGCCTACCACACGCTTCACCGCCAGTCTTCCAACCTCTGTTCCGCCACAGGGGCCCGCCATCCGGCAATCTTGGGAAAGGTTGCCTATGGGAAGGCGTGAAGAAAGCAGTCAAAAGTCAGAAGCCAATCAGAGCCGCGACCGTAAGGGAGCGACCACCATGCTTCACCTACTGCCGGCGCTAGAACCGCCTGCTTACACGCGCGGCTCGGATCGCCTTTTTCGGCAGATGAGTCGGAAGTCTTTCCTCTACCTCTTCCTCATTATGGCCGTCGCTTCGCTCGCTACCCTGGGTTGTTCGTCACAGCGCGACCCGCAGACGGTCGTGATGCTAATCGAGTCCGGCCCGTTGAACCTCGACCCGCGCATTGGGACAGACGCCGAATCGGAACGGATTGATGGGTTGATCTTTGACAGCCTCCTGCGACGGGACCGCCACTCCAACATGCAGCCCGGGCTGGCCGAGCGGTGGGAAGTCCCCGATCCCGTGACCTACATCTTCCATCTGCGCCCGAATGTCCACTTTCACGACGGCAAGCCTCTCACCTCCCGCGACGTGCGCTACACATTTCAGAGTCTTTTTTCCGGTGAGGTCCATAGCGTCAAGAGTTCAACCTTTACTTTAATTAACTCGATTGAAACACCGGACGATCTGACGGTGCTCTTTCGCCTGAAGGAGCCTTATGCCTCCTTTCTGTGGAACCTGACCCAAGGCGGCCTCGGAATTGTTCCCGACGGGGCTCCCCGCGATTTGGCGCGGCATCCGATCGGTTCAGGGCCGTTCCGCTTCATCAGTTCCAGGCAGGATGAGGAAGTGGTTCTCGTGCGCAATCCGGACTATTGGGGCAAAGCCCCGCACATCGAGCGCGTGCGATTCAGGATCGTCCCCGATGCCACCACACGCGCGCTGGAGCTGCGCAAAGGGACTGCAGACGTGCTTTTCAATTCCTTGACGGCGGACATGGTCGAGAGCTTGCACCGGGAAAAGGACTTGAGGGTGGAGCGGGAGCCCGGGAACAGTTATCAATACCTGGCGTTGAATTTGGAAGACAGGCGACTGACGATACCGGTTCGTCAAGCCATCGCTTATGGGATTGATCGGCAGTCCTTGATCGCATATCTTTGGAGGGGCATGGCGCGTCCTGCCGACAGCATCTTGCCGCCGGAGAATTGGGCACACGCTCCGGACTTGCCGTCTTATCCCCACGACCCAGAAAAAGCGAAGGATTTGCTGGAGCAGGCGGGCCTGCATCCCGGCGCGGACGGAGTGAGATTGCGCCTGGCAATGAAAACCTCTACCGACCAGACCGCCCGCGAGCTTGCCGCCGTCCTGCAGGAACAGCTACGCCACATCGGAATAGCCCTGGACATCCGCTCATTCGAGTTCGCGACGTTTTACGCCGATGTCACGAAGGGAAACTTCGATCTGTTCTCGCTGCGATGGGTCAGCGGTAACGACGACCCTGACATCCTTGACTACTGTTTTGATTCCAGAAAATTCCCGCCGCAAGGCGCCAACCGCGGACATTATTCCAACCCGCAAGCAGACCGCCTCATCGAGCAGGCGCGTGTCAGTTCCAATCTCGA
>Ga0207110_10205_pt1 | contig 14308 bp, 13 predicted proteins | sample Alteio_BWMinHeat_74_FD_153582 | JGI IMG/M metagenome (GOLD analysis project Ga0207110, IMG submission 153582) | Enriched cells from forest soil in Barre Woods Harvard Forest LTER site, Petersham, Massachusetts, United States -... | ecosystem: Environmental > Terrestrial > Soil > Temperate forest >...
GCTCGCCGGCAACTGTGGGATTAGCTTTGATGCGTTTAGGCGGCGGATTTTTGTTAGACCTGGAATTATCTGCCTTAGAAAGCGAAGGTGGTGGACAAGTGATTTCCAGCCCGCGTTTGCTCACCGCGAATCAACAATCCGCGATGATTCAATCCGGCCAAGATATTCCCTATCAAGAAAAAACGTCCAGCGGCGCAACCAGTGTATCGTTTAAAAAAGCGGTGCTTAGCCTCAAAGTCACCCCGCAAATTACCCCGGATAAACGCATTATTTTAAAACTCAGCGTCAATCAGGATAAACGCGGCCTAAAGAGCCAGGAGGTGCAAGGCGTCCCGGTCATTGATACCCGCCAAATCGAGACCCAAGTCCTGGTCAACAACGGCCAAACTATAGTTCTGGGCGGTATTTATGAACAATCCGAAAACAATGCCGTTATACGGGTCCCCTTTTTCTCCGATCTGCCTTTGGTAGGCAAACTGTTCCAAAACACCCAAGCCGTCAACCAAAAGACCGAATTATTGATTTTCGTCACCCCGAGTATTGTTGAGCAAACTTCAGAAAATTAAGCCATAATAGGCAGTTATGAATAAAGGCTCGCAAATTTTTTTAATTGGCCCCATGGGGGCCGGCAAAAGCACCATCGGGCGCCATTTAGCGCAGGCCTTGCGTTGGGATTTTTATGACAGCGACCGGGAAATCGAACAGCGTACGGGCGTCAGCGTTCCGTGGATATTTGATGTCGAAGGCGAAGCAGGTTTTCGAAACCGCGAAGAAGTGGTTATTGATGAACTCAGCCAATTCCCTCGTTCTGTATTAGCCACCGGCGGCGGCGCCATGCTCTCCCCTCTCACACAACAACGATTGGTCAACCGCGGAACCGTGATTTATCTGACCGTATCGCTCCCCGAACAACAAGAACGCGTGTTACGCACCTCAAACCGTCCAATCATAAACACACCAAATGTGCATGAAACACTGGCAAAGTTACAGGCAGAACGCGAAGCGATTTATCAATCACTGGCGGATTATACATTCAGCACAGATCATGATTCGGCAGTCACCATCACCCAAAAAATCTTGGCAAAAATCCGTACAACAGCGGAAGCGTAATCATTCCCCAGGTTATCGCCCAGATAACTAAAGCCATCAAAACCGCCGCACTGCCCAGATCTTTCGCGCGCCCAGCAAGTTCATGTTTCTGTTGCGTCACCAGATCAACCGCAGCTTCAATCGCTGAATTCAGCAACTCCACTAATAAAATAAATATATTAGCCCCAAGTAATAATGCCCGCTCGCCCCACGTTAATTGGGGTAGCCACAATAATGGTGCAGTGATCAATATGAGCAATAATTCTTGCCGAAAAGCACTTTCGTGACAAAACGCTGCGCGTAACCCCTGCAGTGAACAGAGCAACGCACGAAAAATGCGAGAAATACCGCCGGTGTGTTTAAAAGGGTGCTTACGCAATGTGTGTTGCGACCTCGGGGGGCGCAAAAAATATATTAGCTATCATAGTATCCGTTGTAATAACAAACATGCCTTATGGGATATAATAGAATCTATTATTATCCCATAATAAAGCAATATCAAGGTTTTTTAGCCCTTTTAAGGTTGCTTTAAACTAGTCCAGCTATAATGAAATATCTATACAATTAGCATTCAGTAATACCAGAACATGAGACCTGTTTCTAATGAAAGCAAACGATAGCAATAATAAAAATCCCATATCCCAGGCGGTAGAAGAATGGTTTGCTAATGAGGGTAAGAAAGAAAATTCTCAAAATGCATTTTTTCATTACCTCAAACGCACTAAAAATTTATTAGAGGAAAAAGGGGGCAAGCTCAATTTTGGCAGAGCTACTGTCTCTTTTATCGAAAATACTTTTGCAAAAGATTTTGTTTTCCCAGGGTGCTCTATCGGACAAGATCCAGAGCAAAAATCACCCTGGGTCATTCGTTCAAAGGAGGTAATGTTTTATCCCTCCAATCTGAATATGAGTCGCTTGCAATGTAGAAAGGAAGGGATTGCCCTTGAGAACATCACTTCTGCCAAAGCAATCTTTCTGTTCTCCGAATGCATTTTTGATTTTCAACCTGACTATCTGGCTCTGCTCAATAGTTCATTAAAAAACGTATTCGGTGAAGAAACTGCCCTAATCTTCACGCCCGAAACATATCATGAACTCTGTCCCAATCTGGATTTCACAAGAGAAAAAACAACTTTCAATATGCTTTTTGAACATCGCTACGAGTTCGATGCGGCAAATATAAGACGCAAGATAACACAATTAAAAGCACAAGACCCTTTAGATCAAAAACACATTGACCTCCTACAAGCACAAGCCGATAGCTACGATAGAATCGCAATGGCAATCACATCCCACATATCAACAGCGATAGAAAAACTCTCAAGCAAAGAGCTCAAAAAATTTCTCGACGAACTGCCCTTAGAAAAATTTAATGCGTTAAACAATTTTGCAACCATCAGTGAATGTTTACGATTATTCATCACTTTCAATATCTCAGAAGATATTCAAGCGAAGAAAAAAATCATCCTCAGTAAATTTACAGACCCCTTAAAAGATTATAAAAATTTCTCTGAATTTGAAAAATTATTTGTGCCGATATCAGACCTTGGCCCTTCAGATATCCCAGATGAGCTACTTGATAACTGGCTAAAAAATATCCCTCCCAAATTTATAAATTTGATAGAGAGGCATTGTCCAAATGACGCGATAAAAAGTGCTTGGCTTTCCTGTTGCATCGAAAAAACAAAAGAGATCAGCACATTCTTCTATCTCGTTCATTCTGCACATATTCCAGAAGATATCAAAAAAAATTTCCCATTCAAACTAGAAATTATTTTTAACAATTTGGGCGAGCTAATACACAGTTTTAACTTGTGTGAAAATGCTGAAACACAAGAATTTTTTTTGCGCTATGTCCTGCAGAATTCAAGCTGGGACAAGAATTTATATGCCGTTTTGCAAAAAACCGCCTCGCAAACTGAATTAATCGACATTTTCAAAGCGTGCAAATCTCCAGTTATACAGCTTCGGATACTTCGTGCATTAAGTGAACGTACAATTACACGGTTTGTACTAAACGCTGACTTCTCCAGCCACATCTTCTCACCCGAAAAACCAATAGCACAAATTATTCAAAAAACAAATGGGTTTCCAGAAATCATTGAGCTATTGAACGTGCTTATGCCGGATGCACAACACTATCTGGTGGATTCTTTTTCTATCTCTATAAAAAGCAAAATTGCTACTTCCGTCACAACATTTGAAGATTTCTGTCAATGTGTGGCTGCCTGCAAAAACTCAGATGTCATGCAAAAGATTGTTAGTTTTCTTCCTAAAAAAGTGATAACCCTAGTAAAAGAAAAAATCAGTCACGATATAGATTGTTTAATAAAATTCTTGTCTGCTTGCCATTTGAAACAGATGCAATGGGGGCTTTTAGCGGACCTTTTCGATCAAGATAATGGGCGTTCTACTGTGAGAAACGCTCTCTTGGATAATCAAGGCACTTTAAATCAAATCACGCTTCTTTTGCAAACAGCAAGTCAAGAAGTAAACACCCTGCTTTTTAGTGCGGACAAAATTCAGTATGTTCCGTTTCTCCATTTTATTCCTCTTTTTGTGCCCAATACGGAATTTCATGCCATATGGGACCGTATTATTTCGCTCATACTCACTCGGAATGAATTCGTTAAAATATTGCGCTTATTATCCACGGCGGTTCAAACAGATTTTGTCTTCCTCTCTACTCCAGACAGAAATGCAAAACTCGCAAAAACTTTGCAAAAAGATACACCTACTTTTGATGAGCTCGATAAAATTCTTACCCTCCTTCCATGGTTTGCATATTACGCATATATACTTAATCTCTACCCCGATGAAAAAATGCAGGCACTCATCACTGAACCGCGACATCTGAAAAGAATATTTACCCTACATCAGTTGGGACGATGGACCTATGGGATATATTTCATCCATAATCTGGATAAAGAAGAAAATAAAAAATGGTTGAAGAATTTTATGATCACCAAGGTACGAGATATAGATACCTTAAGTGACACCGTTTCAGCCTCAGGCGATCCAAAAATATGGCAACTTCTCAGAGAATGCTATTCGGATGACGAACTGTTGTCTTTGATTAAAACACCCGATGACTTGATCGTAAGATTGCAACTCCCTGAAAAATTAGGCTACTACGCATCCTGGTATAAACCGCCAGAACTATATTTGTATACTTATACGGTATGGGCATTAGAGGACTTTAAAACTGAACCCTATAAAAGTTGGCTGAAGCGTTTCATGAAAGCCCAAGTACAAGGTATGGATACCCTATGTCAGGTTGTTTTAGCTTGTAAAGATCCAGAAATGCAGCAAACAATGATAAGCTACTATTCCGACGAAAATTTCTTATTCTTCATTAAAACTCCCGATGATTGGATTCGACTATCGCAGCTTCGTAAAATACTAAATTCCCCTATGCCTTTTATCGCAAATCTTGCAAGAGACACTCATAAAATATGGCTACAAGATTTTATACAGGAACACAGTAATTCTTTCGATAAAATGTTTATTGAATGTGATAACAATGACATGCGGAAAATACTGATTGACCATTATGATCTTGGGACACATATTAAAACAAATACACAATATCTTTCTTTGCGTAAGTACTTCAAAACAGACGTCGAGAAACGCTATTTTGATGCCCGTGTAGGAGAAAAGACATTACAGAAACTCGCGACTCAACCAAATCTCTTGGTACTGCAGAAAGATTCGCCTCTCATGAGGAGCAGTTCAAAAACATCCTTGCAACAACCCCCGGAAGACCCACCTACGCGACTGTTAAAACCCAACTCATCTGGCCAACACTAGCCTTTTGACTGGATGCCAGCCGTCGCTGGCATGACAGGACGAAAAAATATGACATCTGGGATTCTCAGCGGTGACTAAGTATGTTACATTCCATCTCAGGACGCCATGTGGACCGCCACGAGCGCAGTACCTATAAATCAAATAAAAAAAATCTTAACCGTTTTTTGTAATTTCGATTAATAGAAGAGGATAAACAATATGTCTGCACAAGTAGACGCGCTGCACGATAGCCGCATGTTGAATTTCGAAACAACCCCTTATTGGCAAGCGTATGGCCTGCACGAAGATCCCTTCGCCATGGAACTCGATTCCCGCATGTATTATGCCTCCCCGCACTGGGAAGAATATATCGATTTACTGCAATATCTGTGCCATTACAATAATGATTTATTGGTTATAGCCGGCGTTAGCGGCAGTGGCAAAAGCACGCTCATTAATGAATTCATCGCGCAAGTCGACGACACCATGCGCACTTGCTACACATCGGGACACGCTAAACTCACCCCTACGGTACTGTTAGATATCTTGTCCGACGGGTTCGAGCTGTCTAAACCCTGTGCAGACCCGCTGGAAGAACAGCTTGATACCTATTTAGAAGACTTGCAAGAATGCGACAGAACCTGTGTATTGGCCATTGATAATGCCCATACATTGCCTGCAGATACCTTACGTACACTGCTGTATTTGGTCCAACAACAATCCGAAAACCACATGCGGCTACATATTTTGCTGCTTGGCGAACCGCAAGTTCAAATGGCATTGCTGCGTATTGCGGATGCTCAAGGCTATGAACGCGATCAGATCCATAATTTGACGTTAGAACCTTTTTCGTTGGATGAAACGAAACAATATTTAAAACATCGTCTGACTGTCGCTGGATTAACCGGTGAATTACCGTTATCCGAAGAAACCATCAAACGTATTTACAAATTATCCGAAGGCATTCCAGGACGCATCAACCGCATCGTCAGACGTACCCTAGTGAACGAAATGCCACAACCAGAACTCGAAGAAAGCCCTTCTTGGTTCTATATTCACCGTTATAAATTATGCGGGGGCGCGATTCTTGCAGGATTAGTGATTACCTTGGGCAGTTTACTCAATTCCGCCAATCAAGAAGATGGCCTGGTTGCAAAGAAACAGGAATTACCGACGATTGCTTTCCAAAATGAATCGACAGCCATACCTGCTGTTGCAACGACGCCGGCAACTGAACCTACACCTGCTGTTACAACTACACCTGTTTCTCAAGACAGCACGCAGCAAGCAGCGCCCCTACAGACCGCACCGATGCAAACACAAGCCATACCACCCGTACAAAATACATCGGTAGAACCACAAACAATGGCACCTGCACCAACCGCCATAGCGCCAGCTGAGCCTACACCCACTGTAACACCCACACCTGAAGCTGCCGTCATACCCGAGGCAACGCCAAAAAACTGGCAGCAAAACGAACTGCAGGCTATTACAAGCAGTACGCAAGCAGCTCAGCCTGCAACACCCAAGAAACCCAAACCTGTTCAACAAACTCAATCTGCTACCGCGCCAACAGAATCCATTGCGGCTTCAGCTGAGAAATTGGAACAACCAAATTCAGCCTCTTCTTCTGCTGAAATAATAGCGACACCCGCTGTCCAAAAAACAGTGGCGAAAAAAGCGCCTGTATCTAAATCTTCTGTACAACCGCTGACAAACGATGAAAAACGTTTATTGGATATTCCCGCTGAACGTTATACTTTGCAATTGATTGGCTTGAGCAGTGCGAAAACAGCGAGACAATTTATTTCACAACATAACCTGACCAACAAAGTATCTTACTTCCGCAGTGCGCTGAAAGGAAAACCGTTATACGTGCTTGTATACGGAGAGTATGAGACACCTCAGCAAGCAAAAGAAGCTATTCCAAACTTGCCAACAGTGGTACAGAAATTGCGTCCTTGGCCTCGTAGTATGAAAGTGATTCATGAGACGATAAAGGGAAAAACACCTTCCCCCTCTCCCGCAAAAGAAATTTGAGTAGTACTTCGATAACATTTGCGGGAGAGGGTCGGGGTGAGGGCAGTATTCGTACTGTCTCCCTCACCCCATCCCTCTCCCGCGAACTAGTTTTTTAAACTATTTAAGTTTCGTGCGCGGGAGAGGGGGATTTTCATCCTGCTCTACCCTTCCAACTGCCGCAACACCGCAACCATTTCCATCGCAGCATCCACCGAATCACGACCCTTGTGACCATGCGCTCCGCCCACGCGGGCCATCGCTTGTTCTTCGGTATCCGTTGTTAATACCCCGAAAATAACGGGCAGATCTTGTTCTAATGCTACACGCTGACATCCCATGCTGACTTGCTCACAAACATAATCATAATGACTGGTTTCGCCACGGATCACTGCACCTAAACAAATAATGGCTTCGTATACTCCCGTATGTGCAAGTCGTTGAGCGATTAAGGGTATTTCAACTGCGCCTGGCACCCAAATGACGGTGACAAATTCATCTTGAATACTGACTTCTTTGAGACGTTTTAGCGCGCCATCCAATAATAAACTTGTCACATCTTCGTTAAAGCGACTCACAACAATGGCGACACGTAGCGCAGTTGTTACATTTTTTGCATTGATTATTTGCATAGTAAATGTCCTAATTTATCGCGTTTTACAGAAAGATAGCCTTGAGTTTCAGCAGTAAGCGGCATTTGGATCGATTCGCGCACCACGGGGTCCATGCCATATTTTTCCATCGCAGCAATTTTTGCCGGATTATTCGTGAGTAAACGAATTTGATTAACTCCCAAATACCGTAGAATCTGCCCCGCTATACCATAGTCCCGCCGGTCGGCTTCGAAACCCAATTCATGATTTGCCTCGACAGTATCTAAACCTTTTTCATCCTGTAATTGATAGGCTTTGATTTTATTAATGATGCCGATACCTCGACCTTCTTGACGTAAATATAATAATATTCCGCCTTCTTCTGCAATGCGGGTTAACGATGTTTCTAACTGCCAACCGCAATCACAGCGCGCAGATCCAAACATATCGCCCGTTAAACATTCCGAATGAATGCGCACGAGTGTTGGATTATTTGTTTTATTTGGTCGGTGCAGCACTACAGCGTGTTGATCATTAATTGTCGTTTCAAATATTTTAACCGTAAAATCGCCATGTGGCGCAAGCGGCAACCGTGCTGTTGCCGATTCTCGGACTAAGACTTCATGCCGCATGCGATAGGCAATTAAGTCATCAATCGCAATAATTTTAATTTTATATTGCTCAGCAATTTTTTTTAATTCGGGAAGACGCGCTAACGTGCCGTCATCTTGCAAAATTTCGCAGAGTACAGCCGCGGGTCGTAATCCCGCTAATTTCATGAGATCTACACTGCCTTCAGTATGACCCGGTCGACCAAACACACCCGAGGGATGTGCGCGTAAAGGAAAAATATGGCCTGGAATCACAATATCATCCGGCGTGCTATTTGGATCAACTGCAACTTGTACCGTGTGTGATCTATCTTGCGCAGAAATGCCCGTCGTCACACCCGTTGCAGCACCAATGGAAACCGTAAACGGTGTGTGATGTTTGGATTGATTTTCATCAGAGGGAACCATCAGCGGCAACTGTAATCGATCTATTTCCGAGGGAGCCAAAGGCATGCAGATTAATCCACGCCCGATTTTGGTCATGAAATTAATGGCTTCAGGTGTGATTTTTTCAGCAGCGATAATTAAATCACCTTCGTTTTCGCGTTTTTCATCGTCGACGAGAACCACAAAACGACCGTGTCGCAAATCATCCAATGCTTCTTGTATTGTATTCATTAGGTAGGTATATATTGTTGTAGTTGTTGAGAGATAATCTTAGCAAGCCAATCGTATTCTATGTTCACCTGCTCACCCATTTTTAATTCGTTTAAATTTGTACGTCCCAAGGTATGGGGAATCAACATCACATCAAAACCCTGTGGGGTAATATTATTAATCGTCAAACTCACACCATTAATCGCAATACTGCCTTTTTTAATTATCAACCCCGTACGGGCGCAATTTATTGCGCCCGTTTCTGCAATGCCTGTAAATCCTAATTTAATATATTCGCCATCGGCACTGCGCTCACACACCTGCGCCACGTGATCGACATGACCTTGCACAATATGTCCGCCTAAACGATCTGATAACCGCAAAGCTCGCTCTAAATTCACGCGTTTTCCTGTTTTAAATTGCGACGCTGTTGTGACCTGACAGGTTTCCGGCGAAATTTCACATTCAAAATAACCCGGACCGTATTTAGTCACGGTCAAACAAATGCCATCAATGGCAATACTTTCCCCCAATTGTAAATCTTCAAATTGGCAGGCTATTTTGAGCACTTTTGCTTCTGTTGACGTTATCGTCCCGCAATGATCGACTATACCTGTAAACATAATCTCACCATTTTATCTCACAAACCGCATCTTCGCCTAATATATGCCATGTACGGCTGCTTGCCTCTGCAAATACGTCATCTTCGCGCTCAAAAGCCCGCTGGGCTTGATGCCCCAACCATAGGGGAGCTACATAGAGAAACGCGCGTTGCACCAATTTAGCATCAATTAAGGCACTAAAACACATCCCACCCGCTTCGACCCACAGGTCATGAACCCCATCTTCTTTGCCGATATGCTCTAATATTTCCGATAAATTCAGCTTTCCGTCGGTTTGTGATACCGCAACACACCGAATGCCATTAGACTGATAATTCTCTATTTTTTCAGTTGTAACCAATTTTTCCGCATAAAACAACGTAATAGCCGCATCCGTTTTACAGACATGTGAAGATAACGGCATCGACAGCGTACTATCTAAAATATAAAGTGGTTTTGTAACAGGGCGCTCACTTAAACGAATATTTAAATACGGGTTATCGCGAATAATGGTCCGCGCCGTCGTTAAGATAGCATCTGCTCCTAACCGTTGTTGATGTGTAAATTGCTGCGCGGCAGGCCCCGTCAACGTAATGGGTTCACCTCCCTCTTCTGCAATGCCCCCATCTAAACTTATCGCCAGCTTTGCAGTAACATAAGGCCGACCGGTTTTAACCCAATGCGAATAACTCGCATAAAACGCGTCTATTTCAGGTAGGGGAGAATGTGTGCATGTAATCCCTGCATCGATTAATTTCTGCTGACCTTTACTGCTGACCACAGGATTCGGATCCGTAAATCCGTAAATCACTTCAGCAATTTTATGTTCGATAATCAAATCCGTACACGGCGGTGTTTTACCCCAATGACAGCAGGGTTCCAAGGTAACATATAACGTTGCTCCGGCCGTTTCTTCAGGTGTTAAAGTATCCAGGGCCATTACTTCTGCATGAGGATTTCCCGCGGCCACATGATGACCCATCCCCAACACGCGGCCGTCTTTGACGACCACTGCTCCTACAGAAGGATTCGGCGCGCAAAAACCGCGTCGTTGTTGTGCTAGATCTAATGCTTGATAAAGGTAATTATGCATTCAAAAATCGCGATTGTTGTAACCAACGTTGATCAGGATAATACGTAAACACGAGATTTCCCCCTTTCAGCTGGTCGATCACCTGACGGTGTACATTCACCCCTAAGGCAGGGCATCCCCAACTTAATCCCAACCGCCCATTTTGCTGGGCAAATGTTTTACTAACGTACGGAGCACCATGAATCACAATCGCTCGCTGCATCGCATTGCCATTAAAACCGGGCTCTAAGCCCGTTAGACGCAAGGAATACCCATGCTTACCCATATAGTGTCCCGATGCCGTCCGAAATAACCCGATGCTGGACTGTAAGCTATTAGGTCGATCTGAAAATTTTGAAGCATAGTTCTGTCCGCTATTTTTGCCATGCGAGACTAATTCGCTGTGTAATAATCGGTGACTTTGCATATCGAATACCCAAAAACGTTGTTCCGTGGACGGCTTAGAATAATCAATAATCGTCAAGGTCCGTGACTGCGCTATCCCACGCGACAAGGCGCGATGATAGGCTGTAAGAGCCAAGCGCGCGACCTCTGTGGGAAGGCCCTTGGCCTGTTGGGAAAAATCCTGTGCCTGCTTTTTCACTTCTTCCTGCGGGGGCATAGGCACCTTCTGAAATGAAGTCGTTGCACAAGCCATGCATAAAAATAGGGGTATTAAACAGACAACCAATAGACGTAATCGTGTATACATTTTAGCCTCATCGTTAATTTTATTATTAGGTGGGCAGTGTATCATTCCTATAGCGGAATATCACGCGGCTAGGGTCAAATACGCCAGTAAAATAGGACATATAATCTTTAAATATATAAAAAATTAGCCTATTTAAGGTGGCCTTTTATTAGTCTTGCTCTATGCTAAGATATGCCGTCAAAATACGAGTCCCTATTATGAAACCTGACGAACAAACAGCATTAATAATAAATAACACTGAGCAACCTCCTCCCCCCCCTAACGCTACGATAACAAACGAAATCAGCGATAGCGACGATGACGATCATGCAAACGATCCGTACCTAGCTACTAAGGCACTCGTACTATTCTTTCTGGTCGTTACAATAGTAGGAATTATTGGCCTAATAATCAAAAAGAAAATTCCAAGCTCCGGTCCGCAAACCTCAGAATTTGATGTTTCCGCATTAACCTCCTGCGCAAACCAACTTGTCGTTTCCGCATGGAGTTTGCTCACAGCAATTGGCGTACTACTCTATAATGAAAATGAACCTGCAAACGAACCTGAAATCCCAAAAAATTTTTCTACCTCACCCCTCATTTTACTCAGCCAAAAAGCTCAGAACACACAGATAGAACAAAAGAATCCATCTAAACCTGCATCTCCAAAATCATTTCTCTAATCTTCAATCCAAAATAATATGTGGTACAAACCGCGAACTGTTTTTGGTAATTAAACTGTCATCTTCGCGGATACAGATGCCAGCTGCTTCGTCTCTCACCACCCAACTCCCAATCAGTGTATAGCTCTCACCAAAACGGGGCAGCGGTTGTAATACTTGGCGAATATATTTTGCGTCATCGTAAGGGCCGGGAACATGCAGACGTTCTCCAGCATCTGTAATCAGCTCAATATTCGCGCCTTCGCGTGAAAATAAAGGTTTGCGCACCCAACCAGCCGTTAAGGGTTCGGAAGAGGATGTTTCAAAAAAGCTGGGCAGTAAATTGGGATGGTTGGGATATTTTTCCCATAACAACGGCAAAATACCTTTGTTGGATAACAAGAGTTTCCAACTGGGCTCTAACCATACTGTGTTTGACGTTTTTATAACCGCCGAAAAATCTTCGTGAATTAAAAACTCCCACGGATACAATTTAAATAATCCCTGAATGGGATAACCTCCAAGATCTACAAACTGCCCGTCCGCCTCGCCGATATCTTCTATGGCAATATATCTCACATCCATGCCTGTTTGATGCGCGATGTCCATCAAATAAGAAACGGTACCTTTATCTTCGCTATGTTTTGCGACACTGGAAAAATAAAACGGTTGGGGGAAATTTATTTCGCGAAAAGCATGTTCAAGTTTGTCTTGCAAAGAATTAAATTGATCGGCACCGTGGGGCAATTTCCCCTGCTGCCGTTGTTCTTCTAACCAAATCCATTGAAAGAATCCGGTTTCAAATAAAGCGGTAGGCGTATCGTAATTCAGTTCCAATAATTTTGCAGGGCCGTTGCCATCGTAAACAAAATCCATACGGCCATATAAATACGGATCACCTTTTGTCCATGTGCTCGCAAGATAATTCCAAAAATTTTCGGGAATGCCCAGCTGCTGTAGTTTTTGTTCGTCTTTGATAATGTCTGCAACCAGATCGATTGCCATAGCATGCAGTTCTTCGGTAGGAGTTTCTAGATCGTGTTCAATTTGTTGCAAACTAAATTGGTAGTACGCCGTTTCATCCCAATAAGGTTTATGATCAATCGTATGAAAATTAAACCCGACGCTTTCAGCATAGTCACGCCAATGTGCACGCGGTTCGATAGCTATTCGTTGCATGAAAGATTAACCACCCGTCATGCTGCTACGTGCAGCAGCTTGTGCACCAAAACCACCACGCCGCGTAACGGAAGAAGTTGCTTGGGTTCGAGTCATCGATGGTTTCACTGATACTAACCCGGTGTTGCGTGACACGGGCGCATTATTAGCCGTGCGAAACGTGCTGCTATCATCGCGTGATTTGTATAACGGTTCGGGTGCAAAATTACCACGCATATTACCGCCGCCAACACCGCCTGAATTAAACATTTTCCCCATCATATAACCCATCATCATCGGCATAAAAAAACCTGATCCGCTGGATTGTTGTTGCGTCGCGGGCGCCGTTTCACATTTACCTACACCAAAATCTGCTTCACAGGCACTTTTATCTGCATATTTTGGAGCGACAGTCGCGCTGACTTTTTTGGCTTGCTCGTAATCTGCTTTGCATTGTTCTGGGGAAAGCGATGACGCAGAAGCACATTCATCGGGATTATTGAAGACAAGTGCATCGACCGGTTGTTCAGCACAACCCGTTAATATCAAACTTGCTAGCGGCGCCATTAATAGTAGCGTAACTTTTTTACTGCGTTTCATCTGTTTTTTCTCGATATAGTTTAATAGGTCATACACGCGGCATTAATAATCCCCACCGCAATAGCACAGGCTGCAGTAAATATACCTGCAGCAATTTCGCCTTTAATAATACGCTCTGACAACGATTTCAGCACAAGACGCACAACCAGGAAAGTAAGCAACTGGATGACAAGCGCCACCGCACCCCAAATCACACAATCCAACAAAAACATAGACTGTGTAATCGCGCTGGACAAAGGCAGCGAAAATCCTATTAAGGCACCGCCAAACGCAATCGCCGCAGCAGGATTTTTATCCCGAATCAAATCCCACTCATGATGAGGCGTGATCCAGGTGTAAATACGCATAAACAACAGCATTAAAACAATGGCAACTGAAAAATACATTAAAAATGGCTCTAATCCAGCCAAAGAAGCACTAGCAGCATCTAACATAGGGTCAAGTCTCGTGAGGTTGTCGGAGTAAGAAGAAAGTCGGTCAGCCTAATTCTACACTAAAGATGCGATTCGATCAGGGTTTTCACAAATTCTGCCGCACTTTGTTGTGCAAACAATATACGTGCTTCGTCTAAATCGGCTACGACTTCTTTGTCAAAAAATTCCACACCATTACTCAAACTACGAATCACTAAACTCGGTTTCTGAAAACGGTTACATATTTGGGAAAATGCTGAAGATTCCATATCAATACACAATGCGTTTCGTTGCGCTAATTGTTGATCTAATCCCAAAGGCGCAGGAAAATAATCGCTGGAAACAATCGTCCCAGGAATAGCTTTTTTGGAAAAGGTTTTGGCACAACTTATCGCAGCGTCCAATAATCCGG
>Ga0207110_10201_pt1 | contig 14023 bp, 10 predicted proteins | sample Alteio_BWMinHeat_74_FD_153582 | JGI IMG/M metagenome (GOLD analysis project Ga0207110, IMG submission 153582) | Enriched cells from forest soil in Barre Woods Harvard Forest LTER site, Petersham, Massachusetts, United States -... | ecosystem: Environmental > Terrestrial > Soil > Temperate forest >...
ACCCAGAGGTTGCCGTAAAAGTCGTAGGTCGAGCCGCCGATGCCATCGCGGTTCACGTTATAGGCGAAAACGTCTCCCGCACTGCCGGCCTGTGTGTAGGTGATCGGGCCTCCCTGCCAGATGTTATTCAGGATCAGGGCGTCGGTGTCCTCCTCGAGCACGATCATTTCCTGCGCGCCTTCGGTGAGGTAGACGCGCTGATAGAAATAATCGTTCGCGAAGAGGTAGTTCGCCGACTGCGCCGTCTGGATGAAGCCTGTTCCCCCGGAGCCGCCCAGGATTCGGCAATCGTAAATCCAAGCTGCGTAACCGAACTCAAGCAGCAGCCCTGTGCCGGCGGCCTGCGTAATGTCAATCGTTCCGCCTTCGATGCCGTCACCCCAGGCTGGATTCAGTCCGGCGGCTATGGGGCTGCGCGCGGGGCTCCAATTCGGCATCAGCAGTCCCGGCGAAATCGTTACAGGCTGGGAAGCATTCGTGCAGGAGTGGCCTACGGTAGCCACGCCATCGCATCCGGTCACAAGCGAAATCTGCACCTGGTCGCATTTCCCACCAGACCCGTTACACGAATAGGTTATGCCTTGGCCGCTGCACGGCGCCGTCGTGCCGCAAACCCACAATCCGCCGGGGTCGGTCTCCGTGCCCACGTTGCAGTTTCCATTTCCACCGCTCACGCCATCGTTGCACTGGTGCATGTCGAGCTCGGAGAACCCAATGGTTAACCCGCTCACTGAAGGCAACGTAAGCTGGTTCGTGCCAGCCGTATAGCTGGATGCCGTCCAGTTGGCATTCTGGAATATGGCTCCGGCCCCATTGTACCAAGTCACCGCAGGAGCCGCGCTGAAGATCAGCTTCGCGCCATCATTCATGCGCAGCGTCACGCCATTCTGATTCCCAAGCGTGATGGATCCGCTGAAATAATATGTTCCTGCATTCACATAGACGACGTGCCCTTGTCCGCATGCCGCCAGGGCATTGTTAATCGCCGTCGGAGCCACATAGTTGCCCGAACTCATCCCTGGAAAGGACGCGGTGCTTATCGTTGTGCAGATCGTCGTACGGGTTGGCGGCGTCCATCGGTTAGGGGTCGTTTCGCCATCAGGAAGCGTGGCGGGCAGCCCGGCCTTTGTCCAGTCCGTGGCCCGGCTCACGGCAAGAGTGCCGGACCAATTCTGCGCATGCGCTGTTGCCCCCCAGGCGATGCAAAGAAGTAGAACGTAAATGGTTTTTCTCAGCAATTTTATCGTTCTGGTCATCCCCGTTGCCCCTTGAGGCGTGCCCACGCGCCCGTATCCCCGCGAGGATGATGTTAGTCAGAGGCTCCAGCGAACGCTACTGCACCCTCGGCCAGTCTTAGTACAGGGTAAACTTCGGCCGCTTGCCGATCGAACATTTCGCCGAACATCATGATATTGAAGGCATTTCCCGTTATGCGATGGCGCCCACGCGAGGCTGTTGATCACCACTGCCGACCCCCGCTGGGGACGACTGGGCACTCCTATCGACGAAGAGGCGATGCAGGAGCTCCAAGGTCAACAGCTTATGAATCTCGCCGGTGTAATTGCGATTCCCCTTAACGTGACCCCGTACAACTGCCTCGAGCTGTTTTCGTTCAATGTACGGTCTGGAAAGGCTGCGCGGGTCGAGCAAGACTTCCTTAACGTATTCAGCCAATTGGTCGCGATACCAAACTCGAAATTGGAAGGGCTTGTGTCTTCCGAGGAACAAGCGTTCCAGGCGTAGAGGGGAAAGGAAATAGTCGGTCTGTGCGACCCATTGCGGCATTCCCGAGTCATATGCATATTCGGCTTTGAACAGGAACTCGAGAAAGCCGTGGGACAAGGCCTGTGAGAAAGGGCGTCGCTCTCCCACCAAGCCACGGTCTGTCGGGACTCTCAGAAGGGCCTTATCACCGTCGGCGATCAACCGCATACAAACCTCGTTGCCCACGAGCGCTGACTCCGGCGCGCGAAAGACAGTTTGTACAAAATCATTGTCCAGAAAAGGCGACCGGAGAGAAAGCTGCGTCTGCTCGAGCGAGAGGATGGCCCGTTGATGCCAGGGAGCCTGCTTGAACGCCGCAAGGGAAACTGGATTCCCTTGAAGCGCAACGGAATAGGTTTCCTTGGCCTGGCGGATATGGCCGAGGAACTCCTCGCTGAACAGCCCGGCCATAGGCTCCTCCGGCTTGAATGTCCGGACTCCGCGCAGAATTTCTCCGCCATAGTTTCCCGTCATCCGTACGGGTGCAATTTCGCGGGCAATCACATTTAAATAAAGGTCCGGAGCACGGCCCACATCCAGGCACCCGTCGGTGAGGTACACGACGCGTTCGGCGTAACGCCGGAATTCCGAGAGAAATTCTTGGCCTGCGGTTATGACTTGATGGGGCTGGTTGCAAATACTTGCCACGCGCCGCGACACGCGAACGTCCTGATTCTCGCGGAACATGCTGCCGAAGGTGTAACAAGGCAAGGAGCCGGCCTGAAGCCTCTGCCACGCCATGATCATCCGGGTGTCTAGACCGCCTGTCAGAGACATCCCGACGCGTTCGCGGCTATTGAAGTATCGGGGAAGGTTTCGTGTGAAGACCTCCCGAAGCTCCCGATAATATGCCTCCGGATCCAGACTTTCTTGGTTTTCCCACTCCCGTGGATGGAAATAGCTGCGTTTCCTGTCGACCGAGCCATTCCGAAACGACCATGCGGAAGCTGGAGGCAGAACGTGGATGCCCTCGAATAGGGTGCGATCCTCCAGAACAGAGCCGCAAGAAACGAACTCACCTAGAGAACGAGGCGCCAAAGTGCGAAGTTCAGGCCGCACGGCGAGGATTGCTTTAGCTTCCGCAGCGAAATAAAACGCGTCCTTCGATTCGTGATAGTAGACACGATGCATTCCATACCGGTCGTTGAAAAGCGTCGCGGTCCCGCGGCCACGATCTATCAATAGTCCATGAAATCTACCGTTCAATATTGCTGGAAAAGATTCGCCTTCCTCTTCGTAGAGATGCACAAGATACGAGGCCTGGCTTTCATTCAGATGGTGTCCTCGCTCCTTGAGACGTTGCGGCGTCCCGGGCTCCGGAAACTCTTCCCCCCCGAGAAGACAAGCACTACGTCTTGGCGCTCGTTTTCAATGGGCATCTCCTCGCAGAACGAGCCTTTTCGCTCAACCCAGCCGACGTAGACGCCGAGGGATTCGTCCACCCGGATACCGGTCACATAGAAGTTCTCGTGGCCCATAGCCTTTCCCATCTGGAGAAGCTCTCGCACCGCCGCTTCCCGTGGGATCCGGGTTATCAAACCTAAGATTCCTGGCATGGACGCTCCAAACCTATATCACCGTATATCCGGTTGCCCAGCTTCACGTGATCTGTCTCGGGAGTCATCAGAAGGAAAAGAGGTGTTTCGGCACTGATGGTTGCAATGCCGCCCATCTTGAACGGTACAGCCAATGCGAAGTTGACAAGAATAAGGAACAAGAGCGCGGGACTTCCGTATGTAAGAAACTCTTCTAAGCGCTCTCCAGGCCGGAAAAACGTTTCGCGTACAAGAAGCTGCGGATTTTGCGAAACGTGGCGGCGACAGGTTCAGGAACCTGCTCAACGATTTCGTGGTGGAGGCCTAAGCGCAAGGCGATCCGGCCTTTCAGTGTAAGTGGCACATAATATCTGGGCAGTTCCACCTTCTGAAACCCATTCTGCAGCTTGAACTCTGCCAGGCTGTCCCGCTGCTTCTTCCCGTAGGAGAGATTCGCGTACCACAGATGCGGAATCCCCCGATCAGCACACGACCGGACTGCCTGCGCAATCAGCGCATTCGTCGGCGCCTTATCGCGGTGCTGAATCATGGAGAGAATGTGCATCAGACCCGCTTGACTCCAATCCTCATTGGCTACGAGTTTGATGAAGCCAATCAGGTTGTCGTTGAGGAAGGCGCCGATGAATATGCTCCGCTCGAGAAAAGTCGCCTTCATCTTGCGGAGACTTTCGAACTCCTTGCCATAGTGAGGGAAGGTTCTTCCTTGCCGGACCGGCGACTCGTTGTAGATTGCGGATATGCCTTGAATGAGAGCATCGTCGAATGGAATTTCCCGGACGACAACCCAGTTTTTTGTGGCCTTGCGAACCTTGTTCCTGACCTTGAAATTGATCTGTTGCGCCATCCAGTTATCAAACGTCGACACCGGAAGAACGGCCACGTTGTCCCACTCCATCGGATGGCTGTACTTCGGCGACGTTTCGGAAAGCCTTTGAATGAACGTGAAGATGTCAATCGAAGCGCCGGAGTTTCGCAGGTGATCTAAAGCTGCCTCCGGGTCCTCCAGGAATTGGTACCCTTCTCCGTCGATGAAACCGATTCGGACTAGTTTTCCCCTGATGCGAACTTCCCTGCCTTTGATTTCCAAAGATGGCCTGCCTTTCTTCACGAATATCGAGGATAGCGGCAAAATGGCCTCGTCATCTGCCGGAAACGAGTGAGGGGAGCGGAGTAATTGCCTGAGAATCTCGGATCCATACGACGGCATCTCCGGCGTACCTCGATTTAACCGCGAATACTGGTTGAAAATTGGCCAGCGCCGGCTCGTCAAATGTCACAACGGCGCTGTCCGCGTTATTGTTGGAACTCGCTGCCTTTTGGCACTGCAAAGCCGTTTTCCAAAATAGTTGGACGTCTTCAAGCGCGGCCGGTGGTCGATTTCGCCTTGTTATCGCGCTTTCAACATCCTCTATTGGACTGCCTGCGTTTTCGTCGAAGGCGATCTGGTAGCCACAATAGTCGGAATTATGCAGCCACGCCAGAATACTCTCCAGTTGATAGGTTCTTTCGCGCTCCGCAAGAAGCGGCCTCGCGGCCTTGGTCACTATCGTCACGTTGATTCCCGCGCGAACCATCACGAGGACTATCGCCGATGCAATGATCGCCGCCAGGACGTATTGAGGTCTGACAAAAGAAAGCGCCTTCTCAGCCTGCGACCAGCCTAAGGCTGTCACATAGACAGCTACAATGATTGCAAAGAGCACATAGATGGGAGTACCGATCCCTCCCCCGAACGGAAGCACTGCCGCCGTAAGAGCTAAAAAGAAGAGGCTCCAGCAGCGCAAACGAAATAGCTTGATTAACACTGCAAAGAGCCAAAGAAACAATAGCGGCAGGCTCTTCATGAGAAACACCGCGCTGAGTGCGGACGCAAATAGAATGGCTGCCAATCTCAGCCTGGGCGATAGCTCCATGCTGAAGATCACCAACAGCGTCAATAAGAACGCCACAAAGGATGCAACCCGATTGACCTCGTTGGTTTGGTAGCTGACGAGGAATCCGAATAGCTTGGTGTCGAGAGGCATGTGGGTACGCGGAAAAATGACAACCATTGCGGCAATGGCCGCCATGCCGACAAGTAAGATTACAAGGGACTGAACGTGTTGCAGTCTGCTCCGTCGCCGGAAGGTATCGAGGCAAAATCCAAAGTAGAAGCCCACGAAGAGAGCGGTTGCAAAAGGATGCCAAAACACAAGCACTGTGGCGACGAATGCAAACCACACCTCTCGTTTGTCGAATGTACCTGAAGCGTGGAAGGCCAGCAAAGCTCCGAGAGTCAGGATAACGGGAACGTAGAACAAGCCGTAGATGTGAAACAGCTGAACGTAGCCGGAAAAGAATACACCGCCGGCGACGCACGCGACCATTGCAAACAGACGCCGCTGAGGCGCCTCAGAATAAATAAACCACCAAGCGAGAGCAAACATTGCGTAGACAAACCCCTGCAACAGGGCCTGGCGCAGAACACTCGTCGGAAAAACGTGTGTATCCAGAAATCGAAAACCCAACCAAGTCGCGATTTGGGCCAGTGGACGATAGGTGGAAGTCCCACCAAACGAGAATTGCTGGGCAAACGTTTGGGTGTCAACCCCGGCAAGCCACGAATAGGTTTCCCTATGACTGGCGAACGGCACAACCATAAAAAACCAAAATGAGAACCCGAGCACCGTCAGAATGAAATAGCTGAGGGTCTGTGCCCGTCCGTTTGGATCGGAAGGGCAGCGACCGCTTAATTCCGAAATCTTATCGGCAGTGTTTATTGTCGTCACATCATCTCCAAGAAGGCCTTCGGGGCTTGGATCCAAACAGCGCCGCCGGCAAAAACGTCCGAAGGGGGAAATCAGTTTGTGCGGTGGATGACGCCTGCTCGAATCCGCTATCCTGCAATCTCGTACTTTCTGGAGGCGGACCCTTTGAATGAAGGCTCCCTTGCAATAACGTCGCCCACTGTCGCACGTCGAGCGACTACCATCGTTCCCCACAAGAATGTAATGCACATGAAAGACGCTTTAAAGGCAGCTTCCGTCATATTGTAGAAGAGCACTATGGAGGAGAGCCCCCACGCGAGTGAAGCCACGCTTGTATAGTTCGTTAAGCTGGCACAAAGCCTTCTGTAAGTGCTGATCAATAGCCCCGCGAGAAAGCAGAGTCCCACGATGCCCAGGTTGAGATAGACCTCAATATAGCCGTTGTGCGCCTCTGTCGTCTGGCCTGCGAGTCGCCCTACTATGTCGCGCCGGGAACCTAACCAGAAGGTCTCGTATCCGGTGCCAACAACCGGGTTCGTGTGCATGCTGAGAACGGCGTTCCAGATGGTGGTTCTGCCGGTGAGATCCGCGTTCCTGCCGAGCTGACTGGTCATTTGACCTTGGAGACCGAGGCCATACGCCGCAATCAGATAAACAGCAAAACATACCGGAACCATAAGCTTGAGGGACAGTGGATGGCGTCTTCCCCATTGGCTGTTGAAAACCAAGACCACGAAGCAGCCAATTGCCAGGCACACGTGGGCGGTTTCGCTCGCGGACATATCCAGCAGCCAAAGTATCATCGCGATGAATGCAGCATCGACGAGCAAAATCCGTTTTGTCCGCTTCTCTTTGCGTTGGGAGAAGCGCGTTACGAAATCCCAGAAGAAGAAGATTCCGCTCAGCATGCATAGGGAGCCGAGCATATTCTTGCTCGTTCCCACTCCTGAGTTCTCGGCAATGCCCGACCAAGGATCGAAGAATCGGCTCTTCTCGGGATAGTACTTAAGAAGCAAAATAGAGAGCGGAATTAAAAGATAATATAATCGCCGCAACACAGTGCGGATAGCCTCTGAAGAACGAGGGTCCGAGAGAATCACTAGAATGATCGTGTAGTTCCCGAGATCCCGGATCCACCTCTTGAGCGTCACGAAAGGGAAATCGGACCATATGACGCTCAGCAAGGCGAACCCAAGAAACGCTGTAAGCGCAAAGTTGCGCGCTAAAAAATCGCCCCATCGGAACGACCGGAACATCAGAATGAGAACCGAAACCAGAATTAACCCAAAAAAAATGGTGCGGTCGAATGGATTGCCATCCTCCACAGCCTGCGTGCCCACAGCTCCTACCTGGCCGGCCAGCCATTGTGAAGGCAGGCGCGATCCAATGAAGAAAAACCAAGCCACAGGCACCCACAAAGCCAGAGATGTCTTCTCTTCCTTGGCGGGATCAAAATACAACAGCGCCAAGAGAAAAAAGAACCAAAGAGCCAGCGCTATGGTAGGAGGCATCGTATGAATCCGCTAACAGCGAGCCATCTGGTTCCCGCCAGGGTTAGTTCTTGCAGATGGCTATTCGGATGAATGGCTCGCAATCGAAAATGGTTATTGCTTTTGAGAGTCATCGAGATTCGACGCCGGGAACGCCCGCCCTGAAAGGAGCATTCTGGACCTGAACTTGATTCTGTGATCGGTCGGCATTGAGCTGATCGAAGATCGCATCCATAATTCGAGCAGTGAGAAGAATTTCGCGATAAGGAATCGGCACAGGAGCATCCTCGCGAATCGACCGGTAGAACGATTCAATGAGATATTTTATTCCGGAATCCATGTGAAAATCCCTGCCCAGGAATAACCGGCCATTCGTGATTAGATTCCCGATATGCTGCTTCGCAAACTGCAGAGGCGGAATGACCATGTCAACGTAGCTCTTGTATTTCTGGCCGCGAAGCTTGATTAAAATTTCGTGGTCCTGGTCAAGAACGAGGCCGTTCTTCGGACCATAGACGCGAAGCTGGGAGATGGCGGGCTTCATTTGGGACGAAAAAGTAAAGTAGGCTGTTGTCCCCTCTTCCGCGCTGATGATGACTCGGAGCTCATCCACAATCTCGCTTTCGTTCATTCGCTTCAAGAGCGGGCTGACGGAGCCGTGCGCGATCACGCGGTGCGTATCGCCAGGCAGAAATTCTGCAATCCTGGCGATCCCGTGACTGATCACGTTTTGCAGCAATTTGCCCGGCAATCGCCGGACCCAATGGCGTTTGTCGCTGAGCAGCGCGCGGGCGTAACTCGGATCGCCAAGATCATAGGGGTAGTAACTCTCCATGTGTACAGCAGCCCCCCCCAAGTAGCCGCTTTGGACCAGCTCTCTCATACGCCGAGATACATGGGTGAATTGATAGTTGTGTCCGACCGTTAGTTTGACCCGCTTTTCTTCAGCGAGGTCCACGAGTTCTTGCGCCTGCTTGGCATACAGGGTAAACGGTTTCTCAACATACACGTGACAACCCTGCTCAAGGCAGAATCTGGCAACATCGAAGTGACTTTCCGCCGGTGTCGTGATGTGAACAACATCCGGCCGGGCCTTGTCCACAAGTTCCGCCAGATCGGTGAAGTACTGCTTAACTGGAAATCGCTCGCAGATCTGCATGGCCATCAGCGGCTCACGGTCACACACGCCGACGATCTCACACCCTTCGATCCTCTGGATCTGCGACGCATGAGCATCGGCAATTTTGCCGCATCCCACGATGGCGACCTTAAGCATGGCGTCCACCCCGCGCGCAGGCCTCGACGTACCGCCGCATTCCCTCCGCGGTGGGCACTTTTTGCTTCCAACCTAGCCTGGTTTTCAATTTCTCGTTGCTATAACGCGTCTTTTTCCATTCGGCGTGCCAGCGCCTTCGATTGAAAACCGGCGGCAATTGCCCCTCCGACCATTGCGAGTACTTTTCCCACAAATAAGAGAACGCATAACTGACAGCATGGGGGACATAGATTGAGTTGAAGTGTTCTGCATTCTTCTTGTAGAGGCGTAAAAACTCGCGGCTCGAGGGCAAGTCGTCGTCGACAACGTTGAAGGTCTCGCCATCAGCTCCTTTCACTAGGCCAGCCAGCACAATCGCCTCTGCGCAGTTTTCAACGTAGGTGAAGGGTATCGAGTTAGAACCTCCCATATGCAGGAAAGGCCCGAAGGTGGCGATGCCCACCCGTCCGGTGATTTCGCCAGCCGCGCCATAAACACTCCCGGGCCTGACCACGACGTACGGGATTCCACGATTCTTGCCATACTCAGTGACGATCTGCTCCTGCTTAACCTTCGCGAAGCAATAGGCTTCCCCGCGGAGCTCTGGATGCTCTTCGACCGGGCACGATTCATCCAGGAGATTCCCCTGGGGCTTGTGACAGTTAGAGTACACAGCGAACGAACTGACAAGCACAAATCGTCGCAGGCGCGCGCACTCGAGGCTGGCGTCGAGAAGGTTACGAGTTGCCACGACGGAATTCAAAAACGCATCGGGGAATGACTTCTCCCCGATTCCGGCGGCCAGGTGAAAGATGATCGCCACATCCTTGACGACCGCCTTGCAATCTTCGCGGGATAGAAGATTACCTTTCAACACCTCGATTCGCGCTCCGGGCGGTCGGCGCTCAATGATGGCTTCGATGCCGCCGAGATCGCTTGACTGCCGTACAAAACAGACCAGGTTGCGAAACCCACGATCCAGCAGGGACTCTACCACTCGAGGTCCTATGAAACCGGCAGCTCCTGTTACCAGAATCCGGTCATCCGGGCCGGCTATGAAACTGTCTTGTGGCGACGATCCGTTTGCCCGGCTCGCGATCTCGGTCGTGAAGGTATTCATCTCCTGACCTCGGAGGCAGCGATGGTTTCAATGCTTTCGGCAACGGCCATGTCGACGTAATCTCTTGAACTGTGATCTCCGCTCAAGCCTAACTCCCTCCCCTTATGGATTCGCAATCGCAAGCCGGGAGGATTGTCGCGCTGATCAACCGCGACCTTGGCGCGCACCGCGCCCGGCTCTGTAGAATCCGTTTCAAACCATGCCGACCGACGCTTTCGAAACCACGAGACCGCTTGGCCGGCCGTTGCGAACCACGCGCCTCGACTCTTCAAATCCTGGATCAAGTCACTGTAGCATCCGCCCCACAGCCTTTCCGGCGCGAGGCTGCGATCATGCCAGTTAATCGTCAGGGTGCCTCCAAAGTGGCCTGTATTTTCCACCATTGAATCGAGAAGAGCTTTAGCCTGCTTTGGGGAAAGCGCGAGATGGGTGGGATAGAACAGGGCCGTGTCCATCACATGTAGCGGCAATTCGAGCAGCCGCTTCGTTTCAAGCGGCTTGAACACCTGCGTTGTTCCCGCGCGATATCCCACTGTTTCGTTATAGCCGCCTGTTGAGTCGTAGGCCGCTCCAGCCTTCTCCAACACCACAGGCGATTGCTGGCCATAGTAGAGCCAATGCATCCTTACACCTGTCTCGCAGACTCCCGTTAGCATCCGAATCTCTTCCAATTCTTCACGCCCCCTGGAGCTGTCAATCCATGCATCAATTCCGTGTAGCCCTACTTCACGGCCCGCACTGACCAACTTCTGAATTGCGCCTGCAATATCCTTGGCCCGATATTGAGCGGCACGAAACACGGGCGCCCGGCCATGAACACCCATTCCCGGGCAGTCTTTGAAAGGGATAACGAAAAAGGTGGAAGGGAGGTCCCCCTCCATTCCTAAATAACGATCATCAAAATCGCGCCAGAAATCTTTCGCAAGGCCCATGTGAACAAAGGGCAGCTTCATCGCTGCCGCCCAATTCTTGATCAGATTTTGACCGGACATCTCGCCGCGAATCATTTTGCGCAACGAACCGAAAACCGCGCGATACAAAAACCCGAAGAGTGTGTGATCCCATTTGTGCCGACGGATCGAAGGATGATCCACATCGTGGGTCAGGCAGGCAACGAATTGAAAACCCTCTGGTACCGGGGGGATCTCAACTAAGGAAATCCCAGAGCCTGTGATTAAATCCCTTAGGAACGCGATATGTAGCTCTAAGGTTGGTATATGGGCGTTAGCGGGCGGCTGACCTGAGGTCAGCAGGCTACGAACCTCGCCGAACAAGTCATAGCCAATCCACGCTCGCGACGTTCCGCCGATCTGCTCCACGTATGCTGCGCACTCTTGAGAATCCTCATCCTTCAAGAGGCTACCTGCTTTGCCGGCAAAGGTGACCGCGCCACCGTAGATTGGAATTCGATGGCCACGGTACGTGAGAACACATGAGCGCCTACCCTTGCTCCCGGCAGGCTCCTTCAGCTCATCCTCAAGCCCTGTATTTCCCAGAGCGTAGGAGACGACCAGCTTCGCTCCAGCGCGAGGTTGCTCCTCGCCGTCACAGATCAGGACGTCGTACTGCCGATTTCCAACGTAGAACTCCCACGGCGTCTTGAACAATTCGAAAAATTCGCGGACAACATCGTGTACCGCGGGATCCGCGATGACGCCTATCATGGGAGAGCGCTCTCAGTTCAACGCGGCAACGGGTTCTTCGTGTACCCGAAGCCACTCTTCGAAAAGCACGAGGCTGAACAAAATCTTGTGGTTGTCCTGTCGGCCGGATGCATGCTGCTCGCACAGTTCGCGCACGGCAGCGGGACGAATATATTGATATATCTTCGAGCTGCTGTCGCGCAGCGTTTCCATCATCTTGCCGTTGGTGGAGCTTCGAAACCAATCATCCACGACATTCACGGCGAAACCGCGCTTCGGGCGCTTCAGGATTGAGTCCGGAAGAAACGTCCGGCAGACTTGGCGGTGCAGCCATTTCCGCGAGCCGTTTCTAACCTTCAGATTTGCCGGCAACCTTTCGACGTACTCAACAATCTCTTTGTCGATAAATGGCACGCGAAGCTCGAGACTGTGCGCCATCGACAATTTATCCGCATACATCAGAAGCTCGTCAGGAAGAGTCGATCGCACTTCAAGGAATTGCAGTCCTCCAAGCTCGTCGGTTTCGCTCATGAGTGGGACAAGATCTTCCCAGCACTTCAATATGCTATCTCCCGAGTCAGGTTCCAGCAAACCGCCCTGGAAGAGATCGTCCACTTGCGGGCCCGGGAGAAGCGATAGAACATTCTGGTACCTCTGCATCCTGTCTGTCAGCCCGAGGGACTGCACACCCCTCTTGAGCATCTCGTTTCTCGGCAACGCCGCGATGGTCGAGGAAATCGTCGACCGCATCCACGCTGGCAATCCAGCCCACAACGAACCGTAACGAACGCCGAGGTGACGCTTATAACCGCCAAACAGCTCGTCCGGTCCCTGTCCCACGAGAGCGACTTTCACATCCTGACGTGCCCGCTCGCATACAAAATACATCGGTACGATCGACGATGCAGCGATCGGCTCTTCCAAAGAAGAGACGATTTTCGGCAGAGCCTCCTCGAACATCGATCTCGTTATTGTGATGCTGCTATGCCTGGCTCCAAGTATGCGAGCGGTTTCCGCGGCATCTGCCAGCTCATCATCGGCGAAGCTCGAGCCATATCCCACGGTATAGGTCGGCCAGGAATTACCGTTGAGATTCATCAACGCAAGCAACAATCCAGAATCGAGGCCACCGCTCAAGAGCAAGCCGACCGGCACATCGCTGATGAGCTGACGCCGGATGGCGCCCTTGTAAAGCTCAAGCAGTTCTTCCCTTGCCTCGTCAGGAGACTTCGCCGGCGCAAATGGGGTCGGCTTGAACTGGTACCACCGGCTCACCTCGGGACTCCCGTCTTGAACGACAAGCTTGGTTCCTGGCGCGAGTTTGCGAACTCCCTTGAGAATCGTATAGGGCGACGGGGTAAAACGATTGCGGAGGAAAAGATTCAGCGACGTCGGATCGATCTCCACTTTGTCGGGCATTGTCGCCCGAACCGCGCGCATCTCCGAACCGAAATACAGACGACCTCCATCGATCCGGTAATAGATCAGCTTTATTCCGAATGCATCCCGTGCAAGAACCAGCCGTTTCTTCCTCACGTCCCAGATGGCGAGGCCAAACATGCCATTCAGACGATTGAGCACATCGTCGCCCCATTGCTTATAGCCGTGGATGATGACTTCTGTGTCCGAGTTCGTTTGAAAAACGTGCCCGAAGCCCTCCAGTTCGCGCCTGAGCTCCGGAAAGTTATAAATTTCGCCGTTGAAAATCACCCATACGGATTCTTCCCGATCCGACATGGGCTGGTGCCCGCCCGATAAGTCAATGATTGAAAGCCTGCGGAATCCGAATCCCAGGGATCCCGATATGTAATAACCGTCGTCGTCAGGCCCGCGATGAACGATCGACTTCGTCATCGCCTCGAGGTCCCGTCGCTGGACCGGCGCTTGGCTTCCGAAATTATATTGTCCGCAAATTCCGCACATAGCAGTCCCTTAGTTTATGGCCTTTGAGGCCACCACCGCGGTAGAGCCGTGATCTACGCTGTCTTGAGGTTTGTTGAGACGAGAGAGCAAGAAGGAAAGACTCCGAAACACCTGTGACTGAGCCCAGCGATGCATCGGGACATTGTCCCAGCCGATCAGCAGCTCACGCGCTCGGAATGAACCGTTGCTTCTCTGCCATCGAGCAAAGAGGTCCTTAACGACGCTCGACAAAATCTTGTCCATCTGTTCGAAGCGGCCGAACAGGAGCGTGCCTAGGTTGACGCACTCCGCGTAATCGTACAGTTCTTTCCGATATACAGTGAGTCGCGGCCGCTTGGAGAATGGCACTGGAAGCCTATTCTTATCGACCAAGTTCTCCACGTAGTATTTGACGCCCCGCTCGATGGCGCTCCACACTTGAGGCAATCCAGTCAGCTGTTGGATCTTGGTGAGATTCTTCAGCACGAAACAGGTGTGAAAATGGTCTACGAAATCCCTCGCGCCCTCTGTTGAGTAGTACCAGGA
>Ga0207110_10207_pt1 | contig 14004 bp, 6 predicted proteins | sample Alteio_BWMinHeat_74_FD_153582 | JGI IMG/M metagenome (GOLD analysis project Ga0207110, IMG submission 153582) | Enriched cells from forest soil in Barre Woods Harvard Forest LTER site, Petersham, Massachusetts, United States -... | ecosystem: Environmental > Terrestrial > Soil > Temperate forest >...
GGTCACAGTGTCCATCGCGCTCGATACAAGCGGTATGGAGATACGAATGTGCTTTGTCAGCCAGGTCGAAGTATCTACATCGCGTGGCAAAACAAGGCTATGGGCGGGAACGAGGAGGACATCGTCGTAAGTGATTCCCTCAGCCAGGAGAAGTTTCTGGCGTTTATTGGGTTTAGAGCTTGAGCCATTCATTGTAGTGGAAACATTTGGGAGTTCCACCGTGGATGATCGGTCATCCACTAAGGTCTTAGAGAGGGTGCGGTTTGCCATTGAAAAACTCCTTTTGGTAAGGTTAAAGTGGATGATCGCTCATCCGTGGGTAGTTTTTCATACAAATATACTACTTTGTACGTGCCTATGCCTCGAAAAGCGTAATCTTTGCTTAAAACCAGCCGATAATCGCCAATATATTCTTTCTTTTTGAACCATCGCAGTAATAAGCGGCGTTCTTGTTCCAAATAAAGTTGTTATGCCTAAGGGTTAATTTATGGCTGCGGATACACTTCAGACATTTGGTGAGGCATTAAAGGCTGCGCGCCTCGAGCGAGGGCGCAGCTTAGATGATCTCGCGTCTTCACTAAAGATTCATCGCCGCCATTTGGAGGCTATCGAATCTGGCAATTTATCGGTGCTGCCGCAGGGGCCTTATGTTACGGCTTTCGTTCGAGAGTATGCCCGTGCTGTTGGTCTGGAAGTGCCGGCGGAATATGCTCCCTCAAGCGCAGCCCCGAGGGCGGGCACTCGAGATCCAAAGGTAGTTAGTCATCCTGCCCGTTCATCTGCGCGTTTGGGTGAGCGTCACTTGGCCCACGATGCTGGCGCGCAGATTTCCCATGTTGCCCGAGATACGGCACGGTTTGCTAACACTGCTGTAAAGACGGCGGTAAAGACTGTGACAAAGACAACTGAGAATGTCGTGAATATGGTTGAGACCGGCGGTAAAGAGGCGCTCGAAGTATTGACCTCGAAAGATTTGTGGGAAGAAGCCGAGAATACCCGCCGTGAAAGGCATGGCCTGCCTCCACTCGAGCGCAAGGTAGTAGAAGAAGAACCAAAAGAAGTTGTAGCCGAGCAGCCAAGCGACACCTCGGATAAGAAACAGAAATATCCTTATGCGCCGTCCAGCGAGACCTATCGCATTCGGACTACAAAGCGGACCACTAATCTTGTCATAGTGTTGCTTGCGCTTCTTTTTGCCGGAGCCGTTTATTTTGCGATAAGAATGTCTGGCGGAGGTGCCTCGAATACTGCCGCAAACAAAGATTACATTCCTGCGCCTGTAGATAAGCCGCAGCCAATTCCAGATAATAAACCTGCTAATGTGAAACCTCCTCTGGCCGCTCCGAACAACACTACGGTTACTAATGACTCTCTCCGGTTCGTGCTTCGAGCAACGCAGTCAGTCTGGGTGTCTATTTTGCCGGATGGTATTCCGGCATACAGGGGTGAGATGAAGGCGGGTGATGTCAGGTCATTTCGTGCAACCTCGAAGATTATAGTCAATTTAGGAAATCAGAAAGCTGTTGTGATGGAGTTTAACGGAGCGAAGCTATCCGGTTTGCCGACTATTCCAAACTCCAGCGTAGTAGTCCGTGATCTTGTTCTCATGCGCGACCGCGCTACTTTGGACGGCAATCCTGTGGATATTCATAAGCTCGTGCCGACGGCTTCATCGCCAAAGGCGGTTGCTCCTGCTCCTCCTACCCAAGCTGTTTCTCATACTCCGATTCCGGTTCGACCTAAGACGCCTGTTGTTTCTTCAAAACTAAATGCAAAGTCAAAATCATCTATATCGAAAGCCAAGATCACGAAAAACCTGAAACCCCCAGTGAAAAAGCCGGTGAAGAAGAACACTACCATACCAATTCTGCATCAGGTTGAACCTGTACCCCCAAGACCATAACCCGATATTATACTTAATTGGCAATGAATACAATACCGGCTGATGATAATGGCGGTCAAGCCTCGTTAAATGGTGCGAACCGGTTATTCGTGGATCGAGCGAAGGTCATAGGCAGGGTGGCCGCTTATCTTGCGTTTGCATTTGCGCTTACTATTCCCGCATGTTGGATCTTTCACTACCCAATTTTGCGCCCGGATATCCCAACTCTTACACCGGCACATTTGATAGGTGCATTCTTCTCATCTCTGCTTGCATTGTCAATGTTCTTTCTTTTTAGAAATCAGGCAAATTGGCCGGTGAAAATTATCTGGTCAATTATTCTAATCTGTTCAGGGATATTGATCGTCGAGTATGCTACTCCGGGAGAACTCCCATTCGCGGAGCAAATTCGGGCTCTCGATCCGGTAGATAACTCCGATAAGATCGCTCCCAATGGCGCTCTCTGTCTCTTTTTTGCAAGTTTGGCTGCTCTATTTATTTCCTCAAAACGAATTAGGTCGTGGCATATCGGGCAGGTCATGGCAGTCACCCCCGCTATTGTTGCCTCCCTTGCTATTATTGGTCATGCCTATTCTATAGAATCGCTTTATGACATAAGCGATTACAGCCAAATGTCTGTGCCCGGCGCGCTCAACAATTTCTTTCTTGCGGCGGCACTTCTTTGCGTTAGGCCTGCCGAAGGGATAATGCGAATCCTTGTTATGGATAGCCCCGCCGGTGTGATGAGCAGACGGCTGTATGCTGCCGCTATCATCGTCCCGCCGGCACTCGGCTTTCTTGCTTTAGTCAGCTCGGCCACATGGAAATGGTATGATATATCGTTTGGGATCGTTCTTTTTGTAGTAGCGAGTATTCTGCTTTTTGCTATCGTCGTCGCTGTTACCTCGTTGCGTATTGAACGCGCAGATCATTCTCGTATTCGTGCCGAAGACGACCTGCGCGCAACCGGTGAACAGCTCCGCGAGCTTTCCGCGCATATCCAGGACGTGCAGGAGGAGGAACGTGTCAGGATTGCGCGTGAAGTTCACGATGAGTTAGGCCAATCTCTTACCGCACTTAAAATGGACGTGGCATTGCTCCGAAAACAATTACCAGAGAGCGATGAGACCGATAGAAGACTTGGCGGAATGCTCGATTTAGTCAACGGTACAATTCGAAGCGTTCAACGGATCTCCTCAGAGCTTCGCCCAAGCGTGCTCGACGATCTTGGGCTTTCGGCTGCGATAGAGTGGCAGGCGCGCGAATTCGAAAAGCGCAGCTCCATTCGATGTTCGCTCGATCTTCCCAAAATAGATATGGAAACAAACCCCGCGCAAGCAACAGCCATCTTCAGAATTTTTCAGGAAACGCTGACGAACGTCGCGCGACATGCAAGCGCTAGAGAGGTCGACGTGCAATTACGAGAATCCTGGAATACAAAATTTGAGAAGTCTATTCAACTCCGCGTACATGACGATGGCGTCGGCATTGAGCAGGCAAATACTAATGGTCATTCGAATGCGCACACTGCCGGCTTGGGGCTGATGGGTATGCGCGAACGCGCTGCGCTTGCAGGAGGCGTTCTCGAAATTGAAAGCGCTCCCGGCGAAGGAATGACTGTAATTGTAACTATGCCTCCTGGATGAAATGACATCTTCCGAAGCACAAAACGAAGCACAAAAAAAAATCGAATCGCTTCGCTCTGAAATCATCGAGCACGACAGACGCTACCATGTACTTGCCGTGCCAACGATAAGCGACCGCGATTACGACCGGTTGGTTGAATCGCTCCGCGATCTCGAATCGAAATTTCCAGAGCTTATTACTCCTGAATCACCCACGCAGCGCGTCGGCGGCGAGCCGACGAAATTATTTCCACAGGCGGTGCATCATGTGCCGATGCTTTCGCTTGCGAATACATACAATACTGGTGAAGTGGAAGATTTTGCTAAACGAATTCGCGATATGCTCGACCGTGATCCACTTGAGGGTTACACATGTGAATTGAAATTCGATGGCGTTGCCATGAGCTTGCTATACAACAAAGGTAAACTTGTTCGAGGAGCGACACGGGGAGATGGAACAATGGGCGACGATGTGACGCCAAATGTTAGAACGATCCGATCTATTCCACTTGCGCTTTCTGCAGTCGGAAAAGATGCGAAGAAATATGTTGGACTAAGTTTTGAGGTACGAGGGGAAGTATTCATGGCGTTGGAAGCTTTTCGAAAATTAAATGCCCAGCGAGAAGGAGATGGCGAACCTCCTTTTGCAAATCCTCGCAACTCGACTGCGGGGACTCTCAAAACTCTCGATCCGAAAGAAGTCGCAAAACGACCGCTTCAATTCAGCGCGTATCAATTGCGATTCGACGATGAGAAAATCGAACATGTGACTGAACTTGACACGCATTCTAAGCGGCTTGCATTGCTGAAGGACTTCGGATTTCCTGTTTCGAAAGAAACTCGCGTGGTCAATGACACTGTCGGCATAATGGATTTCGCAATGCACTGGCAGGAGCACCGCGAAGAACTTCCGTTCGATATTGACGGCGCGGTTATCAAAGTGAACTCGCTTCGAGAGCAGGAGCAAATTGGATTTGTAGCGAAATCGCCGAGATGGGCTATCGCTTATAAATTCGAAGCACGACAGGCACGAACGCGGCTCAACGGCATTACGCTGCAAGTTGGCCGCATGGGCACCATCACGCCTGTTGCTGAACTTGAACCTGTTGCACTTACAGGAATTACTATTCGCCGCGCAACGCTCCACAATGCTGATGAGATAGAGCGGAAGGATATTCGCATCGGCGATATGGTTATCGTCGAGCGCGGCGGCGAGGTGATCCCGAAGGTAGCAGGTGTGGATATTTCAGAGCGTCCGAAATCATCAGTAAAATTTGTTTTTCCGGTAAATTGCCCCGAATGTCATTCGCCGCTCGTTCGTCCCCCGGAAGAGGTGAATTGGTACTGCGAAAATCATGAATGCCCCGCGCAAGTTACAGGACGTATTTCACACTTCGCATCTCGTGGCGCAATGGACATTGCCGGACTTGGCAGCCAATCGGTTGAGCAATTCGTTCAGGCCGGATTCCTTCGGAACATCGCCGATATTTACGACTTAAAAGATCGCCGCGACGAACTCATTGCGCTTGACCGCATGGGCGAAAAGAAAGTCGAGAACTTGCTTGCAGGAATCGAAGCAAGTAAGAATCAGCCGGTCGCCCGGTTTCTTTTTGGACTCGGAATTCGACATGCCGGAACGAGCATAGCAAAACTGCTTGTCGAAGATTTTGGCTCGATCGATGCTATTGCTGAAGCTTCCGAAGAGGCGATTGACGCAGTTGCCGGAATAGGGCCAGAGATTGCTGCAAGTGTATTTGCATTTTTTCGAGACAAGCGAAATCTGGAACTACTCGAACGTTTGCGCAAATCAGGACTTCCATTTAAATCATTAACCCCTCCTCGTGCAAAGGCAAATGCCACGGGTCATGCTTTTCAGGGAAAGACTTTTGTGCTCACCGGAACGTTGGAAGCAATGACCCGGGACGAAGCGAAGGAAAAGATCGAAATGCTTGGCGGAAAGGTAACTGGCTCTGTCAGCAAAAAAACCGATTTCGTCGTTGCCGGAGCCGAAGCCGGATCGAAATTACAAAAGGCAGAAGAGCTTGAAATAAAAGTCCTCAACGAAAATGAATTTTTGAAAGAATTAAGTAAATGATCCCATCTCGTTCGTTAAGTATCATCGAAATTATTACCGAAACGATTCGGACGACGGGCCGCGTATTTGCGCGCTACGGGATTTTATTTTTGATGCTCTCCATTCCAGGTGTGTGTCTTATGACAATCGGCATTTCAAATTTTACGCAAGCGGCAATATCCGGCGCGCGGCATGACATAAATTTCAGCGATAGCAACCTCACTGAATTCCGTGACGACACAAAATCGTATCTTGCTGCCCAAAACCCTTTGCTTTTTCCTGATGCGGTAAAAGATACATCTCGCATGAAAACGAGCGGAGATGAGATCCTCAGCGCAAGCTCGCGGCAGTTTGTAAATTATATAAAGGCGAATATCTCGCGATTTGCCTCGCCTCTTTCACTTGCGATTTTTGGATTTGTACTTTATTTTGTCGGGATGTTTGTGCTGTCTGCTGCTACGGTCGATATGGCATGTTCCGATTTTGAGGAAAGGCCGCTGGAATTGTGGCGCTCCCTTCTGGCGAGTTTAAAACGCGACGCGTGGAAAATTATTCTGCTCTACATAATATATATGACAGCAAACACATTGGCAGAAGCCATTCTGAGCGTGCTGCCAGCCGCAGCGGGAAATATGCTGAGCGGATTCATTACGATTGCGGAGTTATGTCTCGCCGCACGGCTTATCGCGACAGTTCCAGTCATTGTCAGCGAAGGGCTTGGGCCGTTCAAAGCTCTCGCCAGAAGCTGGCAGCTTACGCGCCGAAAAGGCTGGAGAATTTTCGGCGTCTCGTTTGTATTTGGGATATTACTTTTTTCGATCAGCACTATCGTCAGCATTATCGCGGGTTTTGCATTTCCGAATGTGACAACTTGGCTGACGGCATTTTTTGCGAGCGGGCCCATCACGGTAAAATGGATGATCGAGAGCCTTCCTGATTTTCTTGCATCATCTGCAGCTTATGCGAGTGTTATAATGCTCGTTGTCTTCGCGCTTCTGCCGGCATTCGGTACGATCTTGTATTATGATCTCCGTACCCGTCTTGATGGGCCACTTGTTTATTTGGATGAGCGCGTGTAGAGCGGTATTTCCGTGAATCGCACCAAGCAACAACAAGATTTGTTGCACGGATTCGAACAATATAAAAGCGATCTTGGCTGTGGGGACTTTGTCTCGCAGCCCAAGACCGCATAGACTATTTTAAACAAATTCATAAAAAGTGAGTGCGCTCTTTCGTTTGCTGAGTCCGGTCGTGGGGAATTTGCAGGCGTATGCTCGTTTTGCCGAAGCAATGCGCGGAGGAAGAGCGGACGAGACTATTATCACAAATCTCGTTCCGTCACTCGACGCGATGCTTGTGGCGCGCGCGTTTTCTTCTGAATCGAGGCCGATCCTTTTGCTTGTAGAGGAAGCGTCGCAGGCCGAGCGGCTTTATGACGATCTTGCTCGATTATTGGATGAAGAACATCTCGCTCTCTTTTCTGAAGGCGCTCATGCTTCTCTTATCAAACGAGAGCGGCATTTGCGCGCGCAGACAGCGGAGGCGACGGCACAGCTGCTTGAAGCGATAGACCGTCTCTCTCGCGCAACGGGACCGATCGTAACTATTGCTGACGCCGAATCACTTGCCACAAGGCTGCCGCTTAAGCAAAAGTTTTCCGGAGAATCGCTGCCGGTGAAATCCGGCGACGAGGTAGGATTCGAGCGCGTGATAAAATGGCTTGAATCGCATCACTTTGAGCGCAAACAGTTTGTCGAAACGGCGGGGGATTTTGCTGTGCGCGGTGGGATAGTCGATGTGTTTCCGTTTACCGAGACTTTGCCGGTACGCATCGAGTTCTTTGGTGATACAATCGAAAGTATGCGCTCTTTCGATGCAGTCAGCCAGCGTTCGACCGGAACGAAAAATGATCTTGTGCTTGTCCCGAATGTGCTGACAGAATCATCCGAGGGTGAGGGCGAAGCGACACTTTTCGATTATCTTGCCCCATCAACGGTTGCGGTTACTTTTGAGCCGGAAAGAGTACGAGCAATGCTCGAAACTGAATCTATTCCTGTCGAAATACTGGATGGCCTGAATGCCTTCATGAGATTTGCAGTCTCTGCATTCCCATCTTCGACTGCAAACGCGATAGATTTCGGAAGCCGCTCACAGCCAAGCTTCAACGCAAATCTGAAACTCATCCGCGAGCATTTTGCCCGACTCGTTCATCAGGGCACACGCGCTATCGTCATGTCAGAATCAAAAGACCTGACGAAAAGGCTAAAGGACCTAATCGACGTTGAAGGGACAGAAACAGGAATAGAAACAGATACTATACCCTATACCCTAAATCCTATACCCTCCTTCGTAGAGCCATCGCTTGCAAGCGGTTTTCAGCTTTCGGGCATTGCAATTTACACCGAACACGAACTTTTCGGTCGTAAGCGAGAGCGGGGCGCATCAGCTCGGAAAAAGGCTGCGCGCACAAAGGGAATTTCGTTACGCGAATTGCGCGCGCTCAAGCGTGGCGATCTTCTGGTGCATGAAGACAAGGGCATCGGAAAATTCATGGGCCTTGAAACGATCCAGGTTGGCGGGAAGAAGGCGGAGGTTGTCCGGCTTGTCTATCGCGATAACGATGTGCTCTTTGTTAATCTCGATTACATTGGCAGGCTTTCGAAATACTCTGCTGGCGAGTCGAACCCGGATGCGAAGCTTTCGAAACTCGGCTCCGCAGAGTGGCAGCGCACGAAAGATAAAACGAAGCGGCGGTTAAAAGACATCGCAAGAAATCTGATCCAGCTTTATGCAAAGCGGAGGAAGGCTGAGGGTTTTGCATTCAGTTCCGACGACATCGTTCAGCGTGAAATGGAGGCCGCGTTCATGTATGAGGATACTCCAGATCAGGCGAAAGCCACCGAAGATACGAAGCGCGATATGCAGTCCATTCACCCGATGGATCGGCTGATTTGTGGCGATGTCGGATTTGGAAAAACCGAAGTTGCGATGCGCGCAGCGATGAAAGCTGTGCTCGATGGCAAGCAAGTTTCTGTGCTTGTGCCTACAACTATTCTCGCCGAGCAGCATTTCCGCAGTTTTACGGACAGGCTCGACAGGTTTGGCGTGAAGTGCGCTGCGCTTTCGCGGTTCCGTTCGCAGAAGGAGCAGACTGCGATCCTGAAAGATTTGGTTGATGGCAAGATCGACGTGCTTATCGGTACGCACCGCATTCTTTCGCAAGATGTGATATTCAAAGATATGGGATTGCTTGTGATAGATGAAGAGCACCGGTTTGGAGTTGCCGCGAAAGAAAAGTTACGAGAGCTGCGCGCAAATGTGGATACTCTCACGCTGACAGCCACGCCGATCCCGCGAACGCTGAATTTTTCATTGCTTGGCGCGCGCGATCTTTCGATAATGGAAACTCCGCCTCGTAACCGATTGCCCATAGTGACGGAAGTTATGCCCGGCTACAGCGATGCCGTAATAGGTGAAGCATTGAAACGCGAACTTGCGAGGGATGGACAAGTATATGCGATCAACGATAAGGTTAATGACATCGAAATATTTGCGAATAAACTACGCGAGGCTGCCCCGCGATCGCGTGTTGGGATAGTGCATGGGCAAATGCCGCCGTCATCCATAGAAAAAGTGATGCGAATGTTTATCGAGCGCAAAATAGATATTCTTGTGGCGACAAAAATTGTAGAATCTGGACTCGATGTGCCGAACGCGAATACCATCATTATCAACCGTGCGCAGAATTTTGGATTGGCGGAACTTTATCAATTACGTGGGCGCGTGGGCCGCTCGAACGAGCAGGCGTATTGCTATCTTATCGCGCCGCCGGTGAGCCAGCTTTCGCAGGATGCACTTAAGCGGTTGGAAGCGATGGAAGAATTCTCCGATCTCGGCGCAGGGTTCCAGCTTGCGATGCGCGATCTCGAAATCAGAGGCGCGGGGAATTTGCTCGGCGCGGAGCAATCTGGCTTTATTGCGGAGATAGGATTCGATCTTTATCAGAAGACGGTCGAGGAAGCAGTTGAAGAATTGAAGCGTGAGGAATTCCAGGAGTTGTTCAAGGACGACATCGCTCGCGAAAGAAAGACCGCCTTCGGACGCAAGCGCATGACAGGCGAAGCGGATGTTACGGTTTCGCTCGGAGAAGACGCGCTAATTCCAGAAAGATATATAGAGGATGACGCAGAGCGATTTAGCTTCTATCAGCGCCTTGCAAGCGCTGCAACCGACGCGGCACTCGAAGAAATTGCTACAGAAATGCGCGACCGCTTCGGCCCAATGCCGGAAGAAGCAACTATGCTTGTGCATGTCGCGCGTGTACGCGAGCGAGCAAAGATATTCGGCGCGAGAAACGTTACATTCGAAGAACCGACGCGGACTCTCCGTATCCTTATGCCGCAGGCAGATGAGAAATTCTACTATGAAAATACATTTCCGAAAATCTTGGACAGATTCCCACAGATAGGCGAGCAAAATATACGCATTGCAAGCGAAGGGAAGGCTCTGCGCCTCATAGTTCGGATAAAAGCAAAAGATGCAGGTGAGGAGAGGATGCGGGAGATAGAGGATGTGCTGGCGAAATTGACACCGGAAGGATGAGGATGAACGATAGTTGCCATATCTCTCTTGTGACAAGCCGAGACCCCTGTCCTCATGTGATTTTACTGATGACAGAATCTCAATTAAACACCAATATGATATTTAATTCTGAATCAACTAAGATTTTCCTTGGGTCAATTGCCGTAATTGTAGGATCAATGATGAGTATAATGGCGGTTGGTACAGCATTTATTGGCCTTTCTCCAACAACTGCGAATGAGGCTCTTATTGTCGATCTTTCAGTATCCATTGGCCTATACGCACTTTTTGCACTTGCCGCCACAGCCCGCAAACCGATGTGGTTTGTTACGATGGCATTCTTAATATCTTTCGTCTCAGGTTTAGGGTGTGCATTGGCAGCGAGGTTTGTCAATCCAGCGCATTTATGATGCGAACTGAAATATTTGATCCTGAATGGCTTTAGCATAATAACCCCGATTTATCGGGGTTATTATTTTTGGTAAAGTCATGGATTCACCTATCCCCGATCACCACGAACCGCTTGATCACATGCGTTCTTTCTTCCTCAAGATCGACATAATAAACGCCTTCATCGAGCGTTTTAGCTGGAATGGCGATACTGTTGCTGCCAATCGTTGCATTTGATGATGCAGTTGCTCGTGTGCGGCCAAGGACATCGGAAATAGTTACGGTGGCTAACGCTTGCTCGGAGGAGATGAAGGAGATGGTCATTTCGCTTGCGCCGTTTTTGCTTAGGGGATTTGGTTTTATTTGCACTGATGAGATTATTATTCTATCTCCGCGCAGGATGGCGCTTAGATCGCTGTCGCCGCATTGGGTGTTGATGGTTACGTTAAGCATTGGTGGCGCGATTTTGGCGGCGAGAGTGCAGCGTTCATAATTCGGGTCACTTGGGGTGAAGTTGAGTGCCGTGAGAGCGATCGGAGTAGATAATGTATCGGATATATATGCTTGTAGCGGGAGCGTGGCGATCTGGTCTCCGGCAGCGATTGCATTTGCGGATGTTCGGGTGATTGAAAGAGAGATGCCGGTTTGGGTGGAGGACAATTCGTTTACACTCCATCCATTTTGGCCAAGAGGCCCTAAGTCCGAAAGTACGTTTGCATTGAATGCGACATTGCAATTGATCGATTGCAACGCGCTTGATGAAGGGACTGCATCTACAAAATAAAGATATGGAGTTGCTGTTTTTCCGACAACAGGATTGAGAGTGGACGATGGCAGAAGTGCAATTCCCACGCGAGCTGATGCGGTTGGTATAGTCGATCCGGAAATTGGCTGAGTCAGGGTTTTTCCGCTGCTTTCTCGCGCAAAAAGATTTGCAGAACCATCGCCTGCGCCATCGCCGGCATAATATACTTTTATTTGCGAACTGCCGGATGGTGGAATTGTAAATGGAAATTGGGTAGGTGCAAAAGTGAACTGCGTTTGATCTTTAACCAACGATTGGAGTGCGAGGCTGTCTATGATCGCAGGGCCGCAGCCGGTGTTTTTGAGTTGAATATAAACAGAATCTTTATCGCAAAATTTTGCAGATAAAGTTGTACGCGCCGCGCTGATCGAAAGCTGCGCCTCGCCGCCGGAGCCGACAGAAAAATGCAGAGGAAGTAGCGTATCGAAGTTCGTACCCTGAATTTCGATATTTCCATTCACAACTTCCGAAGCTTTTGGAGAGTAGGTTACAAGATATTTCAGTGTGTCGCCGTTGTGCAATTCATAAGGAAGGGGTGGAGCGCTTGTAACTATTACGCTCCCATTACCCGAATACTTAAGTGAAGAAATTCGCAGGCTATCAGGGCAATCAGAGGTGAAAGACATGGCGAAAGCCGTATCTAATGTTGCGCATGGAGGGACGCTATCGCGGACGATCGCGCTCGCGTTGAGAGAGGGCACTGCTGACGAATGCGTGACAGCACCCGAAATCGGGACAGGAAACTCCTCGCGGTATGTGCCGTTATCCAGGAGGATGTCGAGTTCGCCGGTGAAGTTTCCCGATGCACCGCTGCCAAGCTGGACAACGATCGCAACGCTATCCTGCGGGCCGAACCATGTGTGAAGGACATTGCTTAATAGCTTGAACGCGCTGCCCACCCCTATCTGCGTCGAAGTGATCTGCTCGGAATCGCACGCGATATTTTTCAAATAAATCGTGTCGAGTTTGGGCTGGCAACCGGAGACAGTACCGAAAGCCATCAGCGAATCGCTGAACGAGGCGGCTACGATCGATGCTGGAACCGCGCCGGTGAGAGCAACGGATGTGTCCATTTGGAAATCTCCGAATGTTATTTTCACTCCAACATTATCTTTGAATAAACCTTTTGCCTTTGGCTTTGCAGTAACCGGAACTATACAGACCGAATCAGGCGGAAGCACAATGGGCAGTGCGATCGTGCCAATTAAGAAAAGTGTGCTGTCTATCATCGAGAGCGATGTGATGCGGACAGTATCGCAATGATTATTTTGAATGCGGAATACTGTGTCGAGCGGAGTGCATTTGTCTCGAAGGGCGACAGCGACTGGCTTAATAGTAGGCGGGACAATTCCCTGAACGGTGATCGTGAGAGGCAGCGCCGTGTCCGACGTGCCGGCAGTAGTTTTAATGAGCAATTCCAGAGTTGACTTGAATGTCCCAGCCGTTTTCCCCAAACCGGTAAGATGAAACTGGATCGTATCGTCAGTATTGAGCGTGACCGGAAGACTGTCCGGAGCAAGAGACCACTGTACTGAATCCGGTATCCACGCTTTCAATACATTAAGCGGGAGGCAGGATATATTCTTAAATGTGGCAAGAGCCGTTTTTTTCGGACAGCCGAGGGCTTCTGTCAAATTTATGGAAATTGGATTTAATTGCACGGAGGGCCAGTCCGCCCCGCTTTGAAGCAATTTTTGAACATTGCCAGCCCCATCGCCTGCATAAACAAATTTCGTTCCGGCGAAGAACCGTGTGTCATACGTATTCCCAGGCCCGCTGATAAATATCCATCCATTGAGAGTTGGAGACTCATAAATGCCCGTGTTGGTCTGAGCATAGACACCGCATCTTCCGGGCTGTACACAACCTGTAAGAGCGTCTTTTCCCGGTATTCCAGGAATTGAGATCCAAGTCAAGCCTGCGTCCGTTGATTTATACATTATTTGTCCCATGTCGTTTGCCGCGACAAAAGTGGACGTGCCCGGAATTGCGCAGGGTGACCAGGAGTGCAGGGCAAGCGGTACGCCTGACCACGTTATTCCGCCATCCAATGTTCCATAAGTATTGCCAAGCGAAGTTAATACACCGTGCATTGGGTCGCAAAAAGCAAAGCCATTTTCTTCTATCTCGCTGTTGAGAGTTCTCCAGGTAGCTCCGTCATCGGCGGAGATCAGCGAGTTTTTATTCGACTGACGAAGCGAAAGAAATAGCAGCCCGGTCGTTCCATCGTAAGATACATCGCTGCCAATGCCAGTGACGATCAGGGGAGACCAGGAAGAGCCGCCATCGGTAGTTTTGTAAATTGCCGTCGAGGTCGCGATACCCCCGATGCTGCACCATCCGGTGGAACCATCCTTGAATGCGAATCCGGTGGGAGCGCCGCGTAGATTTCTCATCACCAGAGTCCATGTTGTGCCACCATCGAGTGTGCGGAAAATATCATTGCCGACGCCGACGAAACCTATATTCGGCCGATTAACGCTTTCGAGAAAATATATGCTTTCGATGGTTGCGTCGAAGTTGGCAAGTTGAACCCATTGGCAATTTGCCGCACGGACAGAAAGCATCATTACGATGCTAACGAAGAAGAACGAGAGATATTTTGACCGGACAACTCCCATTTGGGGAAGTATGAAGTTTGAAGTAT
>Ga0207110_10211_pt1 | contig 13955 bp, 13 predicted proteins | sample Alteio_BWMinHeat_74_FD_153582 | JGI IMG/M metagenome (GOLD analysis project Ga0207110, IMG submission 153582) | Enriched cells from forest soil in Barre Woods Harvard Forest LTER site, Petersham, Massachusetts, United States -... | ecosystem: Environmental > Terrestrial > Soil > Temperate forest >...
GGCGAAAGCCTTCTTGACGAAGGCGACGACTTCGCCCTTGGTCTTGTAGCGATCCGCTTTCATGTCGTCGTCGGAGGGGGCAGCCTTGCCCAGCACAGGATTGGTGAAATAGTAGTTGGCTCCGGCGCCGTGGACCAACTGTTCCTTAAAGCTGCGCTGGGCAGTGGTGGGTTTGAAATCGTATTTATCTTCGGGAAAGTCTTCGGCCATCGCGATGAGTTTGCGGCCGATATCATTCCAGGTGTCGAGGACGACTTTGGATGGACTATCGGCCGGTTTCACAGGAGTGTCTTTCTTGGCGTCTTGTGCACCTGCAGGTAGAGCGAGAATGGCGGCGAACAGGGCGGCGGCGAGAAACGGGGACTTCATCATTTTCATTGAGAGTTCCTCCACGGATGGATTTAGCGGTCGCAATTGTAATTGGACTTGCCGCGGGAGGAAAGGCGAGCAGAGGCATCAACCACGAAGGGCACTAAGATTCACGAAGGAAGGCACTACGTGCCATTACAGGGTTCCGGCGGTGGGGAGGATCTCGAGGGATTCTACCGTGGCGTTGGGCGGCAGGAGGATCGCTTGCACCACCGCTTCGGCTACGGTTTTTGGGGACATCATTGTTTTGCGCGGGGCTTGGGGCCAGAGGGTGGTCCAGATGTCGGTGTCGGTGGCGCCGGGGAGAAGGGCGATGACGCGGATGCCGCGGGGGCGGAGTTCCTCGCGGAGAGTGTTGGTCAGGCCGAGGGCTCCGTGCTTGGAGGCGTTGTAGGCGGCGGATCCGGCGAAGACGCGGTTGGCAGCGATGGAGAGATTGTTCACGATAGTGCTGCCGCGCTTCATGATGGCGAGCGCGGCTTGCGTCACGAGAAATGTGCCGGTGAGGTTGGTTTCGAGGACATCTTTCCAGACAGGGAGTGGAAGCTTTTCGATGGGCAGATTTGGGTGCGCGATGCCCGCGTTATTGATGAGGATATCGAGGCGCTTGAATTGGCGGCGCGTCGCGCGGAAGAGGGCGTCGACGGAGTGCGGGTCGCGGACGTCGCAAGGATGGGCGAGGATTTTGATCCCTGGGGAAGCCAGTTCCCTGCCGATTTTCGCGAGCGATTTCTCGTCGCGTGCGGAGAGGATCAGGTGGCAGGATTCGGCGGCTAAGGCGCGAGCGATGGCCAGGCCGATGCCGCGCGTGGCGCCGGTGATGAGGGCGACTTGGCCGCGGAGGCGGGGTCTTGGAATTCTGGTTGAGTTGAGCACGGTCACGGTAATCAGGTTTGCTGAATCGTCGAGCCTGGATCGTCGAGCCATGATACCGCACGGTTGGTTTGCCGCAGTGCGACTCGATTGAACCCGCTTTGGGCCACTGATCCCAATGTCCCGGCTCCCGCCTGGTCCATGGCCGAAAGGCACTGCCGAATTCATCGGCGGTTCATGAAATAGGGCGTATGATCGAAGAGATGCCATACATCTCGGAACATCTCTCCAGCCTTCGCCAGGAAATTGCTGATCTGCGGAACTTGAACGCCCGGCTCTCGGAAAAGGGTGGACACAATGCGGTCGACCAGACCGCTCTCGAGCTCCGCACCGCCCGCCTGCGCGAGATCAAGCAGGAATTGTCGAAGATCCTCAACCGGCCCGATGATCCCAAGGTGTGGTGGGAGCAATCCCGCAGGTCACAACAGACCTAACTAGCAGGCCAATCCCGGTGTCTCTTTTTCTTCGGCGGTCCCTGACGCGCGCATAGGGACGGACGCATTCGTGCGTCCGGCGGACTTACGCGGCCAGCGTCGCGGCGATCGCGCTGAGGTTGGCATCGATTCCGTCGGCGCTCGGGATGCCGCCTTGGGCGAGGTCCTTGCTGCCGCCGCCGCGGCCGCCCAGTTTCGCCATCGTCTCCTTCATCAAAGCGCCCATGTCGAAGGGCTGGCCCGCGGACTGCGCGAAGACCACCGACGGCTGCGGCGAAGTGGTGGCTAGAATCGCGACGGCGTGGGTCGAAAGCCGCGTTACTTTCTGCGCCAGCAGCTTGATGAAGTTCAGGTCGCGGTCTGAAAGCGTACGGACTACCAGCTTGCGTCCGTTGGTCTCGGGAGTCTCGGCAAGCAGCGCGGCGGCCTGCGCGGCGGCGAGTTCTTCCTGCGACTGCTCGCGTTGTTTGCGCAGCGACCGGATTTCGTCGAGCGACTTGCGCGCCTGTTGCGGTACGTCATAGATGTGCGCCGAGAACAGCGCGGCGGCTTCGGTGAGCGTGGTGAAGTCGCGGCGCGCGGTCGCGACGGCGCGTTGTCCGGCGACGAACTCGATGCGCCATCCCTGGCGGACTTTTTCTACCTTTCTGAGTAAGACGCTGGCGATCTGTCCGGTGTGCGAGACGTGTGTGCCGCCACAGGCGGTGAGGTCAAAGTCGTGGATGTCGATGAGGCGGAGCTCGTCGCGCTCGGTGGGCGGCAGTTTGCGCAGACCAAGCTTCCCTGCCTGGTCGCGGGTCACGAAGCGGATATCGACGGCGCGGTTCTCGAGAATGATCTCGTTGGCGAGGCGCTCGGCGGATTCGATTTGTGTTTTGCTAAGGGCGGGCGTGTCTAAGTCGATCGAGCAGTAATCGTCGGCCATGTGGAACGAGACGGTGGGCATGTCGTAGAGACGGATGAAGGCGGCGGAGAGGACATGTTGTCCGGAGTGCTGCTGCATGTGGTCGCGGCGGCGGGTGGCGTCGATCTGGCCGTGGACGCGGGTTCCGGGCTGCAGTGCAGCTTTGTCGAAATCGCGTTCGGCTTCGAAGTAGTGGACGATCCGGCCGTCTTCGCCGTCGGCGACTTCTGTGACTTTGAGCTTCGTTTCGCCGATGGTGATTGTGCCGGTGTCGAAGACCTGTCCGCCGCTGGTGGGGTAGAAGGCCGTGCGATCGAGAACCAGTGCGGGGCGCGGGTTGTCGAGGACCTCGCGAACTTCGGCGTCGAAGTCGTAGAGGAGAGAATCGCGGTAGTAGAGGCGCGTGGTCATGGACGAAACCATTTTAACCACAGACGGCGCGGAGGAACACGGAGGAGTGCGGAGTCTTGTCGCGTGGGGGAGGTACAGCAGGTTCCTCACCGAGCTTTCAGCTCGGTTCGGAATGACAACGTATTCCCCCGGCGGCTTTCGGCTTGATTCGGAATGACAACCTATCTTGCTTGCGGCTTTCAGTATGGGCCTATGATTCCGCCGATTTGGCGCGTGGCTGGCTTCTTGGATTGTGCGGGCTGCGCGGGCGAGGGCGCCCGCGCCACATTGTTTGCATCCAGCACATCTAGATACTTCAACCCGCTCCCCGTGTTGAACAACACTACCGTATCCTTTGGCCTAAAGAATTCGCTGGCGCGGAGTCTTCGGTAGGCGACCAGCGAGGCGGCTCCTTCCGGCGCGGCGAAGATGCCTTCGACTTTTGCCCAGTGGCGCGTGGCCTCGAGGATCTCTTCGTCGGTAGCACTGATGGCGGTGCCTTTGCTTTTCTTCAGGATGTCGAGAATCAGGTAATCTCCGTAGGGTTTGGGGACGCGGAGACCTGCGGCTATCGTTGCTGCATTCGGCCACATTTCTGCAACCTGCTTCCCTTCGTCCCAGGCTTTCACGATGGGCGCGCACCCAGAAGCTTGCACCGTGATCATTTTCGGGCGCTCGGAGCCGATCCAGCCCAGCGCTTCCATCTCTTCGAACGCCTTCCACATGCCGAGCAAACCTACGCCGCCGCCAGTGGGATAGATGATGCCCTGCGGCATTCTCCAGCCGAGTTGCTCGGCGACTTCGTAGCCCATGGTTTTCTTGCCTTCGACGCGGTAGGGCTCTTTGGTGGTACTCACGTCGAACCACCCGTCTTTTTCCCAGGAATCGGAGGCCTTCAGGTCGGCGACTTTGCGGGCGCAATCGCTGATGAGGCCGTCGATCAGCGTGACGTGCGCACCGTAGTAGTCGCACTCGATGCGGTTCGCCATGGGAACATCTTTGGGCATGAAGATGTGGGCTTCGAGGCCGGCGGCGGCGGCATAGGCCGCCAGTGCTCCCGCGGCGTTGCCCGCGGAGGGAATGGCAAGCTTCTTCAAACCGAAGTGGCGCGCCATGGTCACACAAGCGGAGAGGCCACGCGCCTTGAACGATCCGGTGGGGTTCAGGCCTTCGTCCTTTATGTAGACGGTGGGATATTCGCGGCTGAGCAGCATGGGCGTGAAGCCTTCGCCGAGCGAGACAGGATTGGCGTCGGGAAGGACAGCGTCATAGCGCCACATGGTGGGAGCGCGTCCGGTGAGGTGCGCGGACGAGAAAGTGCGCTTGATCTTTTTCAGATCGTAGCGGGCATAGAGGATGCCGGCGTCCTTGGGGCAAACCGATTGCGGGCGGTCCGCGGGATAGTGTTCGCCGCAGCGAGTGCATTCGAGATGGGTCAACATGCCGAATGCGAGTTTAGCAGAGGTGCACTTGCCAGCTGCCAGTAGCCGGTTGTCAGCCTCGTCGCCGGCTTTCGATACGACAGCCGGCTTGGAATCCGTTTTCGAGGCAACGGGTTCTCCCTCGGCTCTTACCGCCATCGCGGCCTTGAAGCCACGGACGCTCTCACCGAGCTCGCTGCTGGGTCCGCGCATTGAGTGGTTATAACGGATACAACATTCCTGGGCGTTTCGGTTAGTATCGATGTCCGAGTAAATTTCACAGGAGAAAAGCGCATGCGCAAACTTCTTATTGGACTGATTCTGGGATTGATCGCGGTTCCAGCCGGTGTTTATTTTTATTTCTCTACCGGGATCGCTCCGGTGGCCACGTCGGCCCCGCCAATGCCGTTTGAGAAGACGCTGGCGAAAATGACGCAGCACGCGCGGATGGATAAAGAGATGCCGAAGTCCGTCCCCGTCACCGCCGATGAGGCGGCGTTTGTGGCGGGGGCGCAAATTTACAAAGACCACTGCGCCGTGTGTCACGGTCTGCCGGGACAGGCGCAGACGGCCATCGCTCAGGGGATGTTTCCCAAGCCGCCGAAGCTGATGGAAGGGACCGGGGTGACGGACGATCCTCCCGCAGAATCGTATTGGAAAGTTGCGGGAGGAATTCGGATGACGGGGATGCCGGGGTTCGAGAAGACGCTTTCGACCACGCAGATGTGGCAGGTCAGTCTGTTGGTGGGGAATGCGGACAAACTGCCGAAGTCGGCGAAAGATATCTTGTTGCCGGTGGCGGTTGCGTCGTCTCCGGCGCCAGCGGGCCAGAACGTGAAGAAGTAGCGGTTGAGATATTTTCTAGGCCGGCGTGCTTGGCCGCCTGAAGATCAAAATCCCCGCCCTGTCCCTCCAAAAAACCGGAGGGACAAGGACGGGGCACCCTGGGTTTGAAAGCGCTTTACGGGTCGACGCACGATGCTGGCGGCTGGCTGTCGCGGCGCAGCGGGGTCTTCATCGGGACCAGGCCGAGGTCGGTGTAGAGATACAGGGTGATCGCGGTCGAGGCGCCTTCGTCAGAATGGATTAACAACTCGGCCCAGCCGTCGTGATCGGCATCGAACTCGTTGAGGATCGATTGGAAGTCGAGGCGATCGCCGAGAGCGCCCGTGGGCTCGCTCTCGCGCAGTGCGGTGGACCAGCTGGAGTCCGCTGAAAGAAGCACGGCGGCTGCTTCTGGGTCCGCCGCTGCGGGCTGAAACGATGCCTTCTTCAGATCTTCTGTTCCCGCCGATTCTGTGTTTGCGGATTCTGTCTTGAAGCGTTCTGCTTTAAACCAGGCCGTCATCAGGAATACCGGGGAGTCCACCAGTTTCCAGCGGGCGCGGACGTACAGTCGCGGATCGCCGTCGGGCGTGAGGCGGAGGGCGCGGATGTCGTAGTCGAGCGTGCCTTCACCGCGAATCAGGGCATGGTCGGCGTAAATCCATTCCTTGAGGCGCGGGCGCGCGGGTCCGATCGACGATTCACCGGCTGATGCGCCTGGGCTGGCTGCGTTGGCCACCAGACGCGCGTCAATCTTCGCGACTTCCTCGTGCATGCGTTGGGTCAGTTGTTGCTCAATTTGCTTTCGGAGGACGGGTGAGGCCTTCCACTCCGAAATGTCGGCTTTGCGCGATGGGGCGGGCGGGTCGGCGGATTCTACCGGCATTCGCCGGACAACAAAATATTCCTGCGACGACGCGGCGAAGCTGGCTTGCTGATCGGGAGGCAACGACGCTAGGAATCCCAGGGCCAGCGAACATCCCGTGGGCGCGATGACGGCGCGGTCGATGGTCACGGGGATGGTCGCGTCGGAGGAAACGCTGAGCATCCACTGTTCACCGGGTTGCGTCTTTTGAACAATCTCCGGAAAGAAATGAAGCGCGTGCGAATCGGGCTCCCACAATTCCTGGAGACCGGCCAGCGGCGCGGAAAGCTTTGCCGGAGCGGGGACTTTGATGGGAGTTCCGCCGAATTGCGGAGAAGACGCGAATCTGGATTCGGTTTCGGCGGAGACCATGAAGACAACATGCGTCGCGTCGTAGCGCGCGGCGACGAAGGCGGGTCCGGCGGCGGTGAGGCGCGACTCCCCAGCGAGCTTAGGTTGGGCGGCAGCCTCTTTCGCGAGCGCTTTTGCGCGATCCTCGGCGTTCTTGCGCTTCGCTTCGCGTTCGATATGCTCGAAGATGTTGCCGTCGGTGGGGCGCTGAGCGACGCCCCAGCGGTAGGCGGACCACATCACGAATAAATAGAGCGCCACACCGGTCGCCACCCATTTACGGTTCTTGCGGCGCATCATTTCTCCTAGGAGAAATGTAAATCGTCTGGCGCGGGGAGAGGAGTGACTTTGGTGTGAAGGCGTAGCGCCGGCCTCTTGCCGGCTGTCCCGAGGGCGTCTCGCCCTCGGCACGGCGGGCGAGGACGCCCGCCGGACAGCCGCCGGGACGGCGGCGCTACACTAGTTCATGAGCGTGAAGTTTACCTGGACCTGGGTGTCGACCTCGACCGGAGTTCCGTTCAGCAAGTAAGGCCTGTACTTCCATTGCTTGACGGCCTCGAGGGCGGCAGGCGCCAGTTGCGGATGTCCGCTGATCAGCTGGATGTTGCTTACGTTGCCTTCCTTGTCGACGATGACCTTCAGCACGACCACGCCCTGAATGTGCTGATCTTTGGCATCCTGCGGATATTGCGGCTGCACCTTGGTGAGCACCAGGCCTTGCGACACACCAGCAGAAACGCGGACGCGCGTTGCATTCCCCGGAGTGCTGGAGACGACGCCGACCACGCCCGAGGCATGGTCGCCCGGAATTCCACCCGGGATCTCGCCCGCGGTGCCGTTGCTTTCGGCCGTGGGTTTATCCGCGAGCGTGAAGTTCACGGTCACGCTGGTTTCTACCCCGGTTGGCTCACCGTTCAGCAGAAAGGGTTTGTACTTCCACTGCCTGACGGCTTCAATTGCGGCGGGGGCTAGCATGGGATGTCCGCTGATCAACTGCAAGTTCTCGACATCTCCCGACTTACTGATCTGCACTCTCAAGACGACCGAACCTTGGATCTTCGCCTGCTTAGCCAGCGGAGGATAGATGGGAGCGACTTTCGTGACGATTTGCTGGCTGATGATCGTATCGGCGACACGGACGCGCTGCGGAACGATCTGGGCCGCGGCTAAAGAAGCGAGGGTGAAGAGAAGAAAAAACGCTGCGATTTGATGCCGTGTCATTGTGACCTCCACGCCGCCTGAGAAACTTTTGGCGATTCTACACCCTGGGATATGGCGCAGACACCGCTGCGATAGGAACTGATAAACCCTTAGACGCCATCGCCGCCTGATTTGTTCCCGACGATTCCTCTAACGAACTTTGCGATCGCCGCCAGCGTCGCCTCGGGCTGATCCCGTTGCGGCGAGTGCCGGCAGTCGGCAAGCTCAAGAATTTCGACGAGACCGCCCGCCTGCCGCGCGATCGCCTGCACCTGCGCCATGGTTCCGTACTGATCGTCGAGTCCCTGAATGGCGAGAACGGGGCATGTGATGCGCGGAAGATATTCCTCGATATTCCAGCTGCAGAAGTCGGGATGGAGCCAGACGTTGTTCCATCCCCAGAACGTGCGGGCGGGGTCGCGATGATGGCGGCCGAGTTTCGCGCAGAGATCGCTGGTCTCGAAAGTTGTTTTAGCGGCGGCGATGCTCGCGACACTGAGCTCTTCGACAAAGACATGCGGGGCGAGCAACACCAGGCCGCGCACGTTGTCGTGATCTCCGACTCTGGCGCCGGCGTGAATCAATGCGATAGAGGCGCCATCGCTGTGGCCGACGAGAATGGGATTCTCGATGTGCAGTTGCGCGAAAAGATCGGGCAGCGCGCGCAGGCCTTCGTCATGCATGTAGGTGACGGGGCGTGGTTCGGTCAGCAGATCGGAGTTGCCGTTGCCGTAGCGCGAGTAGACCGTCACGGGGCACGCGGTGGTGGCGGCGACGCGCGCCGGGAAATCTTTCCAGTGCGATATCGAACCCAGGCCTTCGTGAAGGAAGACGAGTTCCGGAGCGTGCGGGCTGAGCCCGGCGATGCGTTCGACTTCGAGACTGCGACCTTGCACGGTGACGTGGAAAATATTCTTCTCGTTACGCGCGGCGTGGTCCGTGCGGGCGTCGGATGGCTTCATCGCTCTTCGTTTGCGAGTCTGGTACTCGTCATTTTTTCGATACTCCCCTTGCGGTTCGTCCTGCATCGAAGCTGCAAGATATCGTAAGCTATATAGAGGGAGACGAGGAGGATCGGTGCGCTGCGCTCGCTGCGGCAATGAAAATCCGGAGGGAAACCGCTTTTGCGGTATGTGCGGCGCTACGCTGTTGAGCGCGCCTCCCGCGGCCGTGTCCGTGGCGACTCAGGCTGCGGCCACGCAGACGACAGCGCTGCCCTCGCCTGCGGCTGCCGCTCCCGCACCGACGCGGAATCCACCTGCGCCTCGTCCTTCCGCGCCGAACGATGCGCCTGTCGTCAGCGGGCCGTCGTTTCTGGGATTGAACGATCCGCCTCCCCGGAAGCGCGCGAGTTTGAGCATTGATCCACATTCCGCACCGAGTTCGCGCAATCTCGATTACTTATTGGAAGACGACGAAGAACCCAGGCACGGCGGCGGGGGAAAAATCATTCTGATTTTGCTGGCGCTGGCGTTGGCCGTGGGATTCGGATATCTTCGCTGGAAAAATCAGGGATTGGGATGGCTGGGCTCGACCAAAAGCAAGCCGACGGCGGCGGCGCAAGATTCCGACGGAACCGACACGAGTATGACTGGGCCACCGGCTGCGACTAGTACGAGCGCGCCCGCAACGCCAGCAGTGACGCAGCCTGCGAAGGATTCGGCGCCTCCTGTTGTCAGCCCCGCTGCGGGCGTTGCGACAACGAATTCTGCGCCCACAACCACGCCGGCTACCACGCCAGCGAGTACTGCGCCGGCAACCGCGCCCGGTGCAGATTCCGCGGCTGCAAGCGGCGCAACCACTCCACCTGCCGACTCCTCAGTTGCTCCCACTCCGACCACCACTGAAGCACCACCCGCCGCGCCAATCACAACGCCGGTGCCTACTCCAAAGCCCAAGGCCGCGGCTGAGCCGCCACCCAAGCCGCCTGCGGCGATCAAGCCGGTGAAAGCCTCCGATCCCGTGAGCGAGGCGCAGAAATATATTTACGGACGGGGTGTGACGCAGGATTGCGACCGCGGAATGCGGCTCCTGCGACCCGCGGCCGCCCAGGCGAATCCCAAGGCGATGATTGAGATGGGAGCGCTGTATTCGGCGGGCTTATGCACACCGCACGACCTGCCGACGGCCTATCGCTGGTTCGCGCTGGCGCTGCGAAAGGATCCCGACAATGAGTCCGTGCAGACCGACTTGCAAAAGCTGTGGGGCGAAATGACGCAACCGGAGCGGCAACTGGCTATCAAGCTGAGCCAGTGAGAAATTGCCCGGGTGCCCCATCCTTCTCGCGTTTTTTGCGAGAGGGTGGGGCCTTTGACGTTGGGAGGATTCGAGAGGTTTTCAGCGGCTGGCAAGAGCGCGCCTTAACCAATCCAGCGGGGCCTGTGCGCACGTATTTCTAAAGAGGAAGAGATCTCAATCGATTGCCGAGTTCTGAACGACAAGGCGTAGCGCCGGACCTGGCCACGGTGACGGCCATGCGCTCGGGCGATCAGAGCGCGCTGGCGGAGCTCTACGACCGCTATTCGTCCGTGGTCTATGCGGTCGCCTTGCGTGTGCTGGGCGATAGTGGAGCGGCGGAAGACGTGCTTCAAGAGGTATTCCTGCAGCTGTGGCGCAATCCGGGAGCCTTTGATGCGGCGCGGGGAAGCTTGGGCGCGTGGCTGGCGGTGATCACGCGAAATCGTTCCATTGATGCCCTGCGACGACGCCGGCCCGAGACTGACATTGAAGATGTGATCGTCTCTGTTGCCCCCGATCTTGCGGCGGCGGCCGACCGGTCGCGGGTGGCCGAGAAAGTACGCGGTGTGCTGGGATCGATGCCGGTCCCGCAGCGTACGGCGCTGGAGATGGCCTATTTCGAGGGCATGAGCCATTCTGAAATTGCGAGCAAAACCGGCGAGCCGCTGGGGACGATCAAGACCAGGATCCGCAGCGGCTTGCTGGCATTGCGGAAGGCGTTCCAAGGCGGGTAAGAACTGGGTGCCCCATTTCTCGCGCGCCTTTTGGGCGAGAAATGGGGGATTTTGTGAGAAGCCGTAGCGTCTAGAACATGACCGAACACGAACAATTCGCCGAGGATCTCGCACTCTATGCGCTGAACGTGCTTGAGGGTGAGGATCGCGTGCAGATCGAAAAGCATCTGGCGACCTGCAGCACTTGCCGGGTGGAACTCGAGCACTTGCGCGGAGACGGCGCACTGCTGGCGCTGTCCACGGTCGGTCCGCGGCCTCCGCAGCGGGCGCGCCAGCGGTTGCTGGATGCGGTGGCGAAGGAAGCCGCTCCCGCTCTTGCCCAACAAACACGGCAAGCTGGTGCACCCATTGCGGTGGGAGCGCGGCGCTCCTGGTGGGGTGTGCTGGGATGGGCAGCAACGGCGGCGATCCTGGTGTTCGCAGCGTCGTTATGGAAGGAGAACGCCGCCCTGAGGCAAGATGTGTCGACCCTGCGCTCGCTGTTCGGCCAGCAAACCGTGGAGCTCGAACAGGCACGAAATGTCGCGAGCGCAATCACAAATCCTGGGGGAGAACGCTTCACGCTGGTCGCCGTCAAGGCTCCGCCGCAGCCGCAAGGCAAGGCATTCTATCTGCGCAATCGCAGCAACCTGGTGTTTGTGGCGAACAATATGCCGGCGCTGCCGCCACAGAAAGCGTACGAGTTGTGGCTGATTCCCGCGCAAGGCGCTCCCATTCCGGCCGGGGTTTTCAAACCCGACGCACATGGCAGCGCGACTGTGGTGAATCCTCCTCTGCCCGCGGGAGCGGAAGCCAAGGCCTTTGCCATCACCGTGGAGAATGAGGCCGGCGCAACCGCACCGACCATGCCGATCATTATGATGGGGACGGGAGAATGATGAGGACGGGAGAGTAAGGCTTGCATCTAAGCTTCGAATGACATTCAGGATCTATATCGCTCAGAGTGCCGCGTTTGCGCTGCTCGTTTCATTCGCGCCTAGTGTCGGCGCTGCTCCCTTTCAGGCAGAGCAGGCCAAGCCCCCGACTCCAGAACATGCGATGGGAATCAGAATGAAGGCGAAGGGAGTCCCGAATTTTGGCCAGGTCACCCCGAACCTTTATCGTGGAGGGCAACCGGGCTCCGAGGGGCTGCAAGCGCTAAAAGATGTCGGTGTCAACCTGGTGGTGGATCTGCGGGGGAGCGCGAGTAAAGACGAAGAGGCGACGGCCACGAAACTAGGGATGCAATACGTTTCAATTCCCTCGCACTGTCCGTTTCCCAAGGACGAGGCGTTTGCGAAATTTCTGCGTGTACTGCGCGAGAATTCGGGAAAGAAGGCTTTCGTGCATTGCCGCCTGGGCGACGACCGCACCGGGATGGCGGTAGCGGCTTATCGCATGGCCGAGGAAGGTTGGTCCGCCGACGAAGCCATGAAAGAGATGAAGGCGTTCGGCTTCAGCACCATGCATCACGCGATGTGTCCCGGGCTGGCAGACTACGAAGAGAGTTTCCCGCAGCGTCTGAAGACAAGTCGCGCGTTCAAGGAACTGCAGCCCTACGGCTCAAACACGACGACGAAATAACGTCGTGCGTCAGCATTCGAGATTCCCCACCCTTTCGCAAAGGGCGCGAAAGGATGGGCCACCCACCGCCCATTCTGCGACCTTAGACTTCGTCCTGCTCTTGCAGTTTCGCGATCACGCCGAAATCTTCCAGGGTGGTGGTGTCGCCTTTCACGCTGCCGTTAGTGGCCAACTCGCGCAGCAGACGACGCATGATCTTGCCACTGCGCGTTTTCGGAAGCGTGTCGGTGAAGCGGATGTCGTCGGGCTTGGCCAGCGCTCCGATTTCTTTCGCGACCCAGCGGCGCAGTTCTTCCTTCAACTCGGGGGTGGGCTGCCTTCCCTGCTCGAGCGTGACAAAGGCTGAGATCGCCTGCCCCTTCAGGTCGTCGGGACGCCCCACCACCGCGGCTTCCGCCACCGCCTCGTGGGCGACCAGCGCGCTTTCCACTTCCATGGTGCTGAGCCGGTGGCCGCTGACATTGAGCACGTCGTCAACGCGGCCCATGATCCAGAAATATCCGTCTTTGTCTTTGCGGGCGCCGTCTCCGGTGAAGTACATGCCGGGAATTTGCGACCAGTAGTTCTTCACATATCTGTCAGGGTCGCCATAAACCGTGCGCAGCATTCCGGGCCACGGCCGCTTGATGACAAGGAATCCGCCGGAACCGTCGGGCACGGGCTTGCCCTCCATAGTGACGATCTCAGCCACGACGCCGGGAAACGGCCGCGTCGCCGATCCGGGCTTGGTCGCGATCGCGCCCGGAAGCGGCGTGAGCATGATGTGACCGGTCTCGGTTTGCCACCAGGTGTCGACGATGGGGCAGCGGTTGCCGCCGATGGTTTCGCGATACCACATCCACGCCTCAGGATTGATAGGCTCGCCCACCGTGCCGAGAAGCCGCAGGCTACTCATGTCATGCTTTTTCGGCCACTCGTCGCCCCACTTGAGAAAAGTGCGGATCGCCGTGGGCGCGGTGTAGAAGACGTTCACCTTGTGCCGCGCAATGATCGACCAGAAACGGTCGGGCTCGGGACAATTGGGCGCGCCTTCGTACATCAGGCTGGTGGCGCCGTTCTGCAGCGGCCCGTAGACGATGTAGCTGTGGCCGGTGACCCATCCGATGTCGGCCGTACACCAGTACGTGTCTTCGTCTTTCAGGTCGAAAACCCATTTTGTCGTAAGGTAAGTGCCGACAGAATAACCCCCGGTGGTGTGCACCACGCCTTTCGGTTTGCCCGTGGTTCCCGAGGTGTAGAGGATGTATAGCGGGTGCTCGGCGTCGAGCGGCTCGGCGGGGAAAACGTCGGAGGCATTGGCCATCAGCTCGTGCCACCAGTAGTCGCGGCCGGCTTGCATGTTGATGGGAGTGCCGGTCCGCTTGTAGATCACCACATTCTTTACGCTCGGGCAGGACTTCAGAGCTTCTTCGACTGCGGGAAATAGTTTGACTTCCGCGCCGCGGCGGTACGATCCGTCTTGCGTGATCACGCACGTCGCCTGCGAGTCATGAATGCGGTCGACCAGCGCGTTGGAAGAGAATCCGCCGAAGACGACCGTGTGCGGCGCGCCGATGCGCGCGCAGGCCAGCATCGCGACCGGCAGCTCGGGAGTCATGCCCATATAAATGGCGATGCGGCGCGACGAGTTGCACAAGTGCTAGGTCGCCGCGTCTGGATCTTTCCCGCCCCGCTTTGGTTTCATTACGCTCTGGCCGCGGTCTGCGAGCTCACCATGAAAGTTCCGCTGGTGGCGAGGGCGCAGGTGCGCATCCTGTCGGAAGGAGTGGTGGAGCCCGCGACCGAGTG
>Ga0207110_10216_pt1 | contig 13795 bp, 13 predicted proteins | sample Alteio_BWMinHeat_74_FD_153582 | JGI IMG/M metagenome (GOLD analysis project Ga0207110, IMG submission 153582) | Enriched cells from forest soil in Barre Woods Harvard Forest LTER site, Petersham, Massachusetts, United States -... | ecosystem: Environmental > Terrestrial > Soil > Temperate forest >...
CTCGATAGGATCCTCGATGGTGATGATGTGGTAATACTTCTCGCGGTTAATTGCGTCAAGCAGCACCGCCAGGGTCGACGACTTGCCCGAGCCCGGTGCGCCCGTAACCAGGACAATTCCGTCCCTGAGCTTGGTGACTTCGGATAACTGCTGGGGCAGGCGCAAGGCCGCAAAGTCAGGAATGGAAGTCGGAATGACGCGCATCACAACGGCACAACTGCCGCGCTGAATAAAAATGTTGACACGGAAACGAGCCAGACCAGGCAGCCCGAAGGAAATGTCGCAAGCTCCATGTTCGCGGAGAGTGGTAATGGCCTGCTTGTTATCGCCAATCAGATCGGCGGCGATGTGGCGCGTGTCGTCGGCGGTGAGGAAGGTGAGCCCAGGAACCTGCACGGGGATCATCTGCCCGTAGACCTGAACTTGGGGTGGACGGCCAGGGGAAAAGATCAGGTCGCTGATCTTTTCCGCGGCGCGCAGCATGGCCCCCAGCAAAGCCGGAGTCGCTACTCGGCCGCCTCCAGAGAAACCTTCTAAAGCAACCGAAATCGGAGCAATGGTTGGTGCTGCCATTCGTCCTCACACCTCGGGAATCGCACGCACCACAGAAACGGGATGAACACTCAGTCAGATAGTTAACTGTACCGCGCCATGCGCCATAACACGAAGGCCAGTAAGTACATAGACCTTGGTAACCGCGGAATCCTGCCCGACCAGCACAAAGGGCGGCTCACTGGAGCCGCCCCTTGAATCGCGAAATCCGAAAGTAACTATTTTGTCTTCTTCTTCGTGCCGTAGCTGGTTTCCACCTTGGCGCCGAGGCTGGCGAGCAAGTCCTTGGCGCTCTGGGCGTTCGGTCCCGTGGGCGAGAGTTCCAGGTACTTCTGGAACGATTCCGTGGTTCCCGGAGGCGCGATCGTCTTATCCCCCTGAAGGGTGGCTTTGCCCAGCAAGTTCAATCCCTTCTGGTAATAGGCTTCGGCTCGGTTCGGATCGGCGGCCAGGCACTTATCGAATGCGGCGTTGGCCTCATCCGGCCGGCCGGAGTTGGTGAGGACGGCTCCGATATTGAAATATGCCTGCGCCACCGAGGATGGGTCGGTTTGCGCCGCCAATTCGTACGTCTTTACGGCTTCGTCAACTTTCTTTGCCTTGTAATAAGCGTCTGCCAGGTTGTTGTAATAAGCGGCCAGCGCTTTAGCCGATGCAGCTGGATCCTTGTCGGGGGGCGCAGCCTTCTTGATCTCCACCGCCTTTTGATAGGACTCCACGGCTGAATCCAGACGCTTCTGTTTTTCTGCCGGATCCGTCTGCTTGGGCGCCGACATGCGGTAGTAATCGCCCAGCTTGAACCAGATCAAGTCGCGGCTAGCATCCATCTGGGTCGCTTCCGTCAGGGCGGCGATGGCCGTATCGTAGTCGCCGGTGTCGGCGGCGGCCTTGGCGGCATTCAGCTTGTCGTTGAGCTTGCCGACCGTGGATTTTTCCTTCTCCGCCTTGGCAGTCTGCTCCTGCATCTTCTTTAACTCCTCAGGAGAAATGCCCTTACCCTTGGCGGCGTCCTCTTGTTCCTTCTTCACATCAAAGTCGTAAATGTTCTCGTCGATTTTGATCTGCGCGCCGTTGATGTGGTCCATTTCCTTAGCGGCTTTCTGATCGTCAGCACTCTTGTAAAGCGTTATGTTGTACTTTCCGGGGGTCAGTCCGAGAGAGAAGTATTCCCCTTTCTTGTTGGTCTTGAGCGTGTACTTCTGGCCGTTATCCTGATTGGCGAGGACCACGATACCGTCGACGATCGGATTCCCCTGCGCATCTTTGCAGACGCCTTTGACCGTTCCTGATGCCTGGGCGAAGACCGGAGGAACACACAGTCCGAGCGCCAGTATGGCGAATAGAAGAATTACGAATTGCTTTTTCATTTTGCCTCCCGGCAAACTCGATTTTTGCTGTTCTACTTCTCAAACGCTTAAGGCGAAGCCGCTTTTCATCCGCCAGCTATCCCGCCACGTACGGAATTGGATCCTGCACGCCGGCTGCCGCGAAGGCGCGCAGGCGCAATACGCAGCTGTCGCAGATCCCGCAGGCTCGATCCTCGCGGCTGTAACATGACCAAGTTAAATCGAAGGGCGCACCCAGTTCAAGGCCAAGACGCACGATCTCGGCTTTGCGCATGGCAATGAGCGGGGTCACAATCTCAATCTGCCCTTCCTTCGTGCCTGCTTTTACCACTTCATTGAACGCCTTGTAATACGCTGGGCGGCAATCGGGATAGCCCGAGCTGTCCGGCTCAACAGCGCCAATGTACACCTTTTCCGCGCCCAGCACCTCGGCCCAGCTCACAGCGACAGAGAGGAAATGAGCGTTGCGAAAAGGAACATAGGTGACAGGAACGCCGTGGCCGACCTCCTCCGCTTCGGGCACGGCGATGGAGCCGTCAGTGAGCGCCGACCCGCCAATGGCGCGCAACGCTTCGTTGCGAACCATGAGCTTGTCATGAATTTTCAAGCGCTGGCAGACGGCGAGAAACGACTGCCGCTCGCGCTCCTCGGTGCGCTGGCCGTAGCTGATGTGCACCGCGGCTGCCTCGTGGTCGCGGACCGCCAAAGCGGCGCAAACGGAAGAATCCATGCCTCCACTCAGGAGAACAACGGCGCGCGGTTTCTTCAAGGCCGGCATTCAAAAAGATCGTTGATTGATGATTTTCGATTGTTGATTGCAAACCGCATCCCATCGATTCTGGTTTTCAATCAACAATCTGCAATCAACAATCATCAATCGCTCCCTAAACTCCCTTCACCGCCGGATCCCAGATGAACTTGTGCAACTGCAGGCCGAGCCTCGCGGGAACGCAGTCGGCGAGCATCCATTCCGCCAGCTCCTGCGGATCGAGCAGGCAATGCGAGCTGTCCCGCGCTCCAGTCGCATCTTTGCGGAACGCGGGCGAGAACAGGACGGCGTTCACCCGCTCCGCGAGATTATGCCGGCGTGTAAATTCCCGGGCAAACTCGTAGTCGGCGCGGCTGCTTAGAACGAACTTGATTTCGTCGTGCGGGGACAGGGTCTCCAGATTCTCCATGCAAAAAGTATCGCCCTCCCCTGAATCCGGACATTTCACGTCGACGATCTTGATGACCTCGGCCGGAACCCGCTCCAGTGGCCGTTCACCGCTGGTCTCGAGCAGAACCCGGTAACCATCGTCCACGAGATGCCGCATCAGAAGCACAACCTCCCGCTCCTGCAGCATGGGCTCGCCGCCGGTAATCTCAACCAGCCCGCCACCAGGACTCAGGCGCGAGACTTCGCCCAACACCTCTTCGACCGCCATTTTTCGGCCTCCCTGGAAGGTGTACTCGCTGTCGCACCACGAGCACCGCAGGTTGCATCCCGTGAGCCGCACAAAAACACAAGCTAGGCCAGCGAAAGTCGACTCGCCCTGCAGCGATTTGTAGATTTCCGTAATCTGCATTGGAAAACAGCTGCCAGCCGCCGGTTGCCAGCTACCAGTTTCAAGCCTCTGCTTGTTTTGAGACCGCTGCTAACAGTCCGTTGAGGATCCGACCAACCTCGGCGCACGACTCCAACAACTTATTTGCGTGTTCCTTTTGCATATAGCCGAGATTCTCGGCAATCTGAAGCTGAGTTTCGACTTCCATTAACGAACCGCGTGCCTGCCCGAGAAAATGTCGGAACTCCTTTTCAGAAAGTCTGCCTTGCCCTTCAGCGACGTTGCTCGGAATGGAAACGGCAGCCCGGCGCAGCTGGGAAGTCAGTCCGAATAACTCGTCCTTCGGAAAACCAGCAGTGGCTTTGTAGATCCCTGTGACCAGTTCCATCGACTTCTGCCACGCCACGAGATCTTTGTACGATCGTCCCAAGCGTTGATCCCTCTTGGATCTACACTGGCAGCTGGCAACTAGCGGCTGGCAGCTGCTCTATTCACTGTATTTCGCCGTGGTCGTGTCGGTCTCGAATACGGTTACATCCTTCACCCGCACCCTGCCGTTGGTCACGCTTTTCAGCTTCCCGTTCGACTCGTCGTAGAAATACTTCGCCAGATTCTCGGCCGACGGATTAATCACGGTGAACGGCTCGATTTCGTTGATCATCTGGTGATCGAGGCGCTCGATGACGTGCTTCATCACCTCGCGCAGGTCTTTGAAGTCGAGCAGCAGGCCGGCTTTGTCCAACTCGGCTCCGGCCAGCGTGACCCGGATCTTGTAATTGTGGCCGTGCGGCTTCTCGCACTTGCCCTTATAGTTGCGCAGGTAGTGGCCCGCGGCGAAAGTGTCTTCAACCGTGACTTCGAACATGATCCCCCAGCAGCCGGGCCTGTAACAGGGCAGGCTGCGCCCTTTGGCGAAAGATCCATTGTACCGCTGGAATGTATCGCTAGAATGTACTGCTAGAATGTCCCGCTGGAATGGCGTTCCCGGAGCCCCACCGCTTGACTCCATTCCCCTGCGGAATGTAGTTTGCCTATTCGTCATTCCATCCCAAGGAGCACGCATGCTGCGCCGAAGACCGTCGATTCTGTTTCTATTCATTCTTACCGTGTCGGCGAGCCTTTGGGCTCAGCCCCATCCCGATTCGCCGGACTATGATGTCCGCGAGCACTACACGAAGTATGAATACAGGATCGCGATGCGTGACGGCGTTCGCCTGTTCACCTCGGTTTACGTGCCCAAGGATAGCTCGCGCCCTTACCCGTTCCTGATCAATCGCACGCCTTACAGTGTGGGCCCATACGGAGTCGATTTGTACCGCCCGCAACTCGGTCCCTCGCCGGAGTTCGATAACGCGGGATACATTTTTGTGTTTCAGGACGTGCGCGGACGCTACATGTCCGAGGGCCAATTCATCGAGATGCGTCCCCACCTCGACAGCAAGAAATCGAACCAGGACGTGGACGACAGCACCGATCTTTACGACACCATCGACTGGCTGCTCAAGAATGTGCCCAATAACAACGGGAACGCCGGCATCTGGGGAATCTCGTATCCCGGGTTTTTCACCTCAGCCAGCATCATCGACTCGCACCCGGCGCTGAAAGCCGCGTCGCCGCAGGCTCCCATGACCGATTTGTTCATGGGCGACGACGCCTATCACGGTGGCGCGTTCATGCTGGCGGCGAACTTCGGCTTCTATAGCCAGTTCAAGCCGCAGGAAAATCCTCAACTCCCACCGAAGACTTCCGTGCCCTTCGACTGGGGCACTAAAGACGCCTACGAGTTTTATCTGCAGGCCGGACCGCTGTCGAACTTGCGGAAGTATCTGGAGGGCAAGAGCGCGCTGTGGGATGACCAGGTGAGGCACGATACTTATGACGATTACTGGAAAGCCCGCAATCTGGCGCCGCACATGAAGAACATCCGTTGCGCCGTGCTGACCGTGGGCGGATGGTTCGACGCCGAGGATCTGCAGGGACCATTCTCGACATTTCACTCCATCGACAAGAACAATCCGGGAATCTTCAATGCACTCGTGATCGGCCCTTGGGTTCACGGCGGTTGGGGTCGCTATGACGGCAACCACCTGGGCCGAGTCGATTTTGCTTCGAACACGGGCGAGTACTACCGCAAGAACATTCTCTTCCCGTTCTTTGAGCAGTACCTCAAAGGCAGTGGCGACGCCAAACTTCCGAAGGCCTACGTCTTCGAGACCGGCACCAATGTGTGGCGGCAATATTCGGCATGGCCGCCGAAGAGTGTCGAGCCGAAAACTCTTTACTTCCACGCGAACGGAGGACTGTCGTTCGACGCCCCTGCAGCGGATTCTCCGTCATTCGATGAGTATGTGAGCGACCCGGCCAAGCCCGTGCCCTTTGTCAATTACGCGGCGCTGAATGTGCCTCAAGAATACATGCTCTCGGACCAGCGCTTCGCCGACAGCCGCACCGACGTATTGGTCTACCAAACGCCAGTGCTGCAGGAAGACGTGACGATTGCTGGGCCGATCTCACCGCGGCTCTTCGTTTCGACCACTGGCACGGATTCCGATTGGGACGTGAAACTGATTGACGTGTATCCACCAGATTTTCCGGACAGCAAGCAGGATGCGCCCCGTCCCGAAGACCGCGACAAGCCCAGAAAAGATGTGCCAGCGCCGGCGTTCACCATGGGTGGATATCAGCAACTGGTGCGCGGCGAACCCTTCCGCGGAAAATTCCGCCATAGCTTTGAAAAGCCGGACGCCTTCACGCCGGGCAAAGTGGAAGAGATCAACTTCACCATGCAGGACGTCAACCATACTTTCCGCCGCGGCCACCGCATCATGGTGCAGATTCAAAGTTCCTGGTTTCCGCTCACCGATCGCAACCCGCAAACCTTCGTCAACATCCCCGACGCCAAGCCCGCGGACTTCGTGAAAGCCACCGAGCGCGTGTATCACACGAAAGCGGAGCCGTCAGGAGTTGCGGTGCAGCATCTGCCTACGGGAGGCGCAGGCGGAAGCAATTAGCGGCACAGGCCGTCATTGGGTCGGTTTGAAATTCGTTTTGAAAGGGCTCTGCTTCCTCCGCGCCGTAAGTACAACAAAATCAATCGCAACTTTAGCCGCTGAGGGATGCCCTTGGTTGAAAACGACCCAGGGCGAGTGAATTGACTCTCTTGGTATTCCTTACTATAATGTAAGGAACGTGCAAAGGAGTAAGGATTAATGGCGTCTGCAACCGTTACCTCGAAAGGTCAAATTACGATTCCAGTCAAAATCCGGAACAGTCTGGGTCTGAACCCGGGCGATCGAGTGCAGTTCGTCGAGGTGGACAAGGGCAAGTTCGTGATGACCGCTGTGAACCGATCGATACGGGAATTGGAAGGCATTCTTTGGCGGAAAGGGAGGAAGCCCGTCACGATTGAGGAGATGGACGAAGCGATCGCCAGAGGCGCGGCGGGCCTCGAATGATTGGTCTCGATACGAATGTCCTAGTTCGATATCTCGCAAAAGACGATCCGATTCAGACGCCCGTTGCCGTAAAACTGGTTCGTTCACTTTCCGAGGACGAGCCTGGCTTCCTTTCGCTCGTTGTCATTACCGAGCTCATCTGGGTGCTACGTATGAGTTATCGTTACAGGAATAACGAGATCGCAAATGTGGTCGAAAAGTTATTGCAGAGCAGGGAATTAATAGTCGAACAGGAAGAACTTTTCGCGGATGCCTTACGAGGTTTTGCCACTGGAAGCGCCGATTTTGCCGACTACCTGATCGAACGCACTGGACAATTGGCCGGATGCATCCACACTTTTACCTTCGACAAACGCGCTGCAACCTTCGCGGGAATGCGACTGCTGAAGTAAGAATTCTTCCCGACTACGTTCCCACCCCGAAAAACTCCTCCACCACCTTCATATCCGTGGTCCGCTTGTAGTTCGGCAGACTCTCGACGAAAACGCGGCCGTACTGCTTCTTCAGAATGCGGTTATCGAGCAGCACCAGCAGCCCGCGGTCGTGCAGCGATCGAATGAGCCGCCCAAAGCCCTGTTTTAGTGTGATCACCGCGGCCGGCACTTGATACTGAAAAAATGCGTTTCCGCCATCGGCGTCGATCGCCTTCACCCGCGCCGCCACGACTGGGTCGCTGGGCACGGCGAACGGCAGGCGGTCAATGATCACGCAACTCAGTTGCTCGCCCTGTACGTCCACGCCCTGCCAGAACGACGACGTAGCGAAAAGCACCGCATTCGGGGTTAGACGGAACTCCTCAAGCAGCGCGCTCTTCGGAGCGTCGCCTTGCCGCAGAATGGGGAACTCCACTTCCCCTAGCAGTCGCTGGTAAATGTCGTTCATTTGTGCGTAACTGGTGAAGAGAACAAAAGCCCGGCCGCGCGTGATTTCGAGCAACCGGCGAATGCGCGCCGCGGTCTGCACCGCGAACTGCGGCGTCCGCGGATCGGGCAAGTCCGGCGGCACGTACAGCAGAGCCTGACTTTGATAGTCGAAGTGCGAAGGCAGGACCGACTCGCGCGCATGCTCCAGGCCCAGCCGCTGCCGGATGTACTCAAACCCGCCGCCCACGGCCAGAGTCGCCGAAGTCAGCACCGCGCACTCCAGCTTCGACCACAAACACTCGCGCAGGATTGGACCGACATGGATCGGCGTCGCCTGAAGAAACACATTCTGCCGCCCGCGAGGACTCGTCTCCGAGGATTTATTCGCAGCGACGCGCGAACCAAAGCGTCCGCCCCGGCGCTCAATCCAAAAAACGGTATTGCGATCTTCGGCTTCCATCGCAAACCCGAGCTGTGCCTGAATTTCCTGGGCGCGGCGGACGAAGTTGAAGACTTCCTCGGGTTTCTGCGGCAAGCCTTCGAGTTCGCCCGCCAGCCGGGTCAGCGCCTGGTTCAGCGCCCCAAACTCGTCTCCGTTTTCCTCCAGAAATTCGCGGCGGGTTTCGAACGCAAACCGTCCGTCGCCCGCGGGCAACAGCGAGAAGAAAAATTGTGAGCGCTCCCGCACACTGCCCAGCGCTCCTGAAAGCGAAGCCGAAAGCATGCGGTGGCGTTGCATCGAATTCTCGACGTCGCGCGCCAGATCTTCCAGCCGCAGATTGCTCACCGAGATGCCGAAATAATTCCCGGCCACATCTTCCACCTCGTGAGCTTCATCGAAAATCACAGCCGCCGCCTCGGGCAAAATGCCCGCGTCCGGGGCGCCATCCGCCTGCAGCTTGATGGCGAGATCGGCAAAAAACAGGTGATGGTTGACGATGATAATGTCGCTCTCCATCGCCTTGCGGCGCATTTCAGTGATGAAGCAGCGCTCAAACTCGCTGCACTTCTGGCCGATGCAGGCGTCCGCGCGCGCGTCGAGCTTGTGCCAAAGCACGCTGGCCTCGGGCAGTTCCGCCAGCTCGGCGCGGTCCCCGGTTCCAGTCGTCTTTTCCCACGCGGCAATAGCACGATACTGTTCGATTTCTTCCAGGCCGCTCAGTACGGGCTGATCGGTCAGGTCATACAGCTTCTTGCGACACAAATAATTATTGCGGCCCTTCATATAGCAGACCGAGAGCCGGGAGCCAGAAGCCGGTTCACCGTATAACGCCTGCTCCAGGAAAGGCACGTCTTTATAGAAAAGTTGTTCCTGCAGATTCTTCGTGCCGGTCGAGATGATGACACGCTTGCCCGACCGGATCACCGGCATCAGATAAGCCAGCGTCTTTCCGGTGCCAGTGCCCGCTTCTACGATCAGATGGCGCTTTTCCTCCAGCGCCTGTTCGACGGCTTGCGCCATCTGCAGCTGGCCGCGGCGAAATTCATAAGCCGGATGAGTGCGCGAGAGCACGCCGCCAGGCCCGAAGAATTGATGGAGGGTAGCCTCCTTGTGGCCGGGAGTGGATCGATTTGAAGTCGTGGACGCCACGGAGACTCTATAATACGAGTTCCACCCGCAAGCAGGAGATGTGCTCATGTGGGGACAGCCGAGGGCGGCTGTCCCTACATAAAGACTCAACTTTGACTCAACCCACGTATAACTCGACCAGCACTCTCGCCACGACCGCCGCCGGCATTCCCACAATCGCTATCGTAGGCCGCCCCAATGTGGGCAAGTCCACGCTCTTCAATCGAATCGTGGGCTCACGACGCGCCATCGTCGGGGACGAGCCCGGAATCACCCGCGACCGTCTTTACGGCGACGCCGAATGGGGCGGGCGACGGCTGCGGATCGTTGACACTGGCGGCATTCTGCCGGAAGAAAAGGATTTGATCCCATCTGAGATCTACCGCCAAGCGCGCGTAGCGCTCGACGAGGCCGCCGCCATCATCATGGTCATCGACGGACGCACCGAGCTCGCCGGTCCTGACCTTGAACTCGCCCGACTGTTGCGCAAAGCGAACCGTCCGCTGTTCCTGGCCGTGAACAAAGTTGACACCGAAAAACAGTCGTCCCTGATCGACGACTTCCATCGCCTCGGTCTCCCGAAGATGTTCCCCATCTCCGCCGAGCACGGCCGCGGCATCGACGATCTGTTAGACGCGGTGGTTGCAGTACTTCCAGAGGAATTATTAACCACAGAGGACACGGAAGGCACAGAGGAAGCCAACGACCAACGACCAGGGACCAACGACGACTCATCCCACGAAACTAAAGTCGCCATCATCGGTCACCCCAACGTCGGCAAGTCGACGCTGCTGAACTGCCTCACTTCGTCCGACCGCGCCATTGTCTCGCCCATCCCCGGCACCACGCGCGATGCGGTCGACGAAATCATCGAGCACAATGGACGCCGTTTCCGCTTCATCGACACCGCCGGAATCCGCCGCAAAGGCAAGACTCATCTGATGGCCGAAAAGCTTTCAGTCGTGATGGCGCGCAAGCACCTGGAAGGCGCCGACATCGCCCTGCTGGTCATCGACGCCACCGAAGGCGTGAGCCAGCTCGATGCGTCGATCGCCGGATACGCCCACGAGAGCGGACGCTCCATCATCATCGTGGTCAACAAGTGGGATCTGGTGATCCATCCTGAGAAGATCAACGGGAAAGAAAAAGCTGCCCGGTCCACAAAGTCCGAGCGCATGCGCGAGAGCAAGCGCCCCGGAGACCGCGACGCCTATGAAGAACGCCTGCGCTACGAACTCAAATTCCTGAACTACGCGCCCATCGTTTTCATCTCCGCCCAAAGCGGCAAGGGCACCGAGAAAATATTCCCTCTGCTTGAAGAAGTTGCCACCGAGCGCCGCAAGCGCGTGACCACCTCGCAAATGAACCGTTTCCTCGAGCGCGTGGACTTCGAACGCGCCTCCGTCCCGGTGCGCTCGCGCGTTAAAATTCTCTACATGACGCAGGCTTCGGTCGCGCCACCAACGTTCGTGCTATTCACCAACCGCGCCGTCAAGCTGCACTTTTCCTACCAGCGGTTTCTCGAGAACCAGATCCGCGAGGCCTTCGGCTTCGTCGGCACGCCGATCTGGATTAAGAATCGCGCCAGAAACTCGTAGAGAACAGACTCATGGGGGACGGCCGCCTTCGGCTGTCCGATTTGGACAAAGCCCTCGCTGACTATTGTGGGAGGATCGGAACCGGGCGCTGATCGACCAGGAATGCAACTCTGATAATCCCAGCGGAGCGCACTCCGTCCAGCACCATCTTGACCGTACCCCATCGCGCGCGCATGTCGGCGACGACGTAAACCTTTCGTTCCACGCCGCGATCCTTCAGCCGGTCCAGTACCTTCGCTGGCAAATCGATGACATTGATCTGATCGCTGCCAAAATAAACTTTGCCGTCGCGCCGGATCGTAACCTTCATCGCGTCTTCCCGGAGCGCGCCCGGCATTGGGACGGGGTGCGAAACGTGAGCAAGGTCAACACTGACTCCGTTGTGGTGAGTTGGCACCGTCATGAATATAAGCAGCACGACGAATACGACCATCGCCATGACGCTAGCGAACTGTAGCGTGTTGAAGTCGCTAAAAAGTCTCGGCGATGTTCGAGATTTCCGCACGGGTTCCATTCTCTTAAGTCGAAGGGTTCGTTGGAAGGTCACCGCCGTAACCAGCGTTTCGAACGCACGGAAAGGAATTATTCTCCGCTCAACTGCTGGCGCTGCGTCAGCAACCCGATCCGCTGTACGCCCGCATGATGCGCCCTGTCGATGACGTCTGCCACGTACTGGAAATCCACATCCGCGTCGCCGCGCACGAACGCAACTTTCTCCGCTCGCTTCAGATAGATCTGCGCCAGTTGGGTCTCCAGGTCTTCCCAACGCACGTCTTGCTGATTGATCTTCACCGCCGGCGGCGCATCCTTCGTCTTCCAAATGACCTGGATCACCACCGTGCCCTCCGGTGTGGGTTTGGAAGTCGGATCCTTCGGGGGCTCAGGAATAAGCACCTTCTCCTGGTACTGCTTGTCCATCGACACCACCAGCATGAACAAGACGATCAGGGTCAGCAGCACGTCGATCAGCGGTGTGACGTTAATCTGCGGACCAGGCGGACCACCGCCTGCCCCATTTCCTGCACTGGAGAAAGCCATCGAAGTTGCTCCTCTCGGGCACGCGCGTGTCTGCAACATCAGACACCTCGCCCGCTACCTGTGTTCCATCAAGCTGTTGTCATTCCGAGGAGCGCAGCGACAAGGAACCTGCTGTCCCGTGCGCGACTACAAAGGCAGATTTTTCGCTTCGCTCGAAACGACAACGAGTGTTCCGTCTTCCAACGCTAAGTTGCGTCTTCGGGCCGCGCCCGTGCATCATTGACGAAATGGCTTCGATTACCAATCTCCGGCCCGCGCGCACCGAAACCCATGGCTTCTAAGACCCGACTCATCCTCCTTGCCCTCTTTGCCGCCGTTTTGGTTGCTCCATGCGCACGCGCTCAGGACAACTACGAAATTCAGGTTTACGGTTCCGACACCGTTCCGCCGCGCGCGACCATGGTCGAGATCCACTCCAACTTCACCGTGGATGGCAGCAAGACCGTGCAAGACGGCATGGTTCCTACCAACCACGCCGAGCACGAAACTCTCGAAATCACCCAGGGGATCAACGACTGGTCGGAGGTTGGCTTTTATGTTTTCACCAGCATTCAGCCGGACGAAGGATGGCAGTGGGTGGGAGATCACATCCGCCCGCGCGTGCGCGCTCCGGAGAAGTGGCACTGGCCGGTGGGCGTGAGCCTGTCGACCGAGATCGGCTACCAGCGCGCTGCATTCTCCCCCGACACCTGGACGTGGGAGATTCGTCCCATCATCGACAAAAAGATTGGACCGTGGTACCTAAGCTTCAATCCCGCGCTGGACCGCTCGTTCCACGGACCCAGCGTGAACCAGGGTGTGACATTCTCCCCCAACGCGAAAGTCAGTTACGATTTCACCAAGAAAATTGCGGGCGGACTCGAGTACTACGCGGCCTACGGCTCACTCTCCGGCTTTGACGCGCTGCGGGATCAGCAGCAGCAGTTCTTCCCCACCATCGATGTGGATTTCGGTCCGCAGTGGGAGTTCAACTTCGGAGTCGGCGTCGGCACCACGCGTTCCACCGACCATCTCATCGTGAAATGCATCATAGGCCGCCGCTTCTCGTGGCCCCACAGCAAGAAATAAAATTGACTCATGTGGGGACAGCCGCCCTCGGCTGTCCGCCTCGCAAAGCGAGGCGCATCGGCCGAATCGCAAGCGTCGTAGAGTCCTGACTTGACGAGCCAGCCGCGCACCTACTCGTAACGCAAGGCTTCCACCGGATCAAGCTTCGAGGCCCGCATCGCCGGAACCAGCCCGCTGATCACGCCCACCACCAGCAAGACCGCGGTAGAAAGAATCACGGTCATCATCGAGATGCGCAGGTGAATGTCGCCCTGCCCGGAATCGTCCTCAAACAGCGGACCCATCATGGGCAGGGTGCCGACCGACCACGCGATCAAATACGATAGCAACACACCGATCCCGCCGCCGATTAGCATGATCAGCAGCGTCTCCGCCAGGAATTGCAGCTTGATATGGCGCTTGCGCGCTCCCAGGGCGCGCCGCAGGCCGATCTCGCGAATACGCTCGTCCACCGAGACGAGCATGATATTCATCACGCCCACCCCGCCGATCCCGAGCGTCAGCGTCCCGATGAAAGTCAGCAGCACTTGCAGCCCAATCGTCAGCGCATCAATCACCGGCCGGAATTCGTCCCGCCCAAACATCTGGATCGCTTTGGGATCGGTCGGCGAAAAATTCTGCCGGGTTGCCACCGCTGCCAGAACCTGCGCCATCGCCTTCTTTTCAAATTGTGGCGCGATCGGCTCGAACACCATCACAGCGGCATAGCGCGTGTTCCACAAATCGCCAGCCGTCGAATACGGAATCCACGACGACTC
>Ga0207110_10217_pt1 | contig 13773 bp, 9 predicted proteins | sample Alteio_BWMinHeat_74_FD_153582 | JGI IMG/M metagenome (GOLD analysis project Ga0207110, IMG submission 153582) | Enriched cells from forest soil in Barre Woods Harvard Forest LTER site, Petersham, Massachusetts, United States -... | ecosystem: Environmental > Terrestrial > Soil > Temperate forest >...
CTACTCAATCCTATGGCAGAGAGTAAAAAGATGGCTAAAATTAATTGTTTTCGGTCGGTCATAAGGGGGGAATTATAGCTTGTTTTAGGCGACCCCGGCCATCAATAAATCATGCATATGCAATACCCCAAGGGCTTGTTTTGCATCATTTGTGACCAATAAAGCTGTAATTTTATACCGTTCCATCAGTTGTAGGGCTTCTGCGGCCAGCATGCCGGAGGAAATGGTTTTGCCATTGACGGTCATGACATCCTGTATTTTGGCCTGATGGATGTCCATTTTACGGTCTATTACGCGTCGTAAATCCCCATCGGTAAAGACGCCCAGTACCTCTCCTTTGAGGCCAATCACTGTGGTCATCCCTAAGCCTTTTTTGGACATTTCCAATAGAGCCTCTACCAGAGGGATATGGGCAGGAACCTTGGGAATCGCATCGCCGGTACGCATAACATCATCCACGCGTAATAACAGCCGTTTGCCGATAGACCCACCGGGGTGAGAGCGGGCAAAATCTTGGGCTGTAAAGCCCTTAGCTTCCAGTAGGGCAATCGCCAGGGCATCTCCCATGGCAAGGGTAGCAGTAGTACTCGCCGTAGGCGCCAGGCCCAAAGGACACGCTTCTTCGGAGACACTCACATCAAGATTGACATCAGCTATTTTGGCGATCGTAGATCCTGGTTTGCCCGTCAGACTAATCAAGGGAATACCTAACCGCTTTAAATCGGGCAATATGCTCAGAAACTCAGCTGTTTCGCCGGAATTAGATAAAATTAACACGGCATCTTGCCGGGTAATCATACCTAAATCCCCATGGCTGGCTTCGGCAGGGTGAATAAAAAATGCAGGGCTGCCAGTACTTGCTAAGGTAGAGGCGATTTTATTGCCAATATGGCCAGATTTTCCCATGCCCATGACGATAATACGGCCCTGACAGGCTAAGAGAAATTGGCATGCTTGAGCGAATTTTATATCGATACGGCTTGCTAACGCCGCCACGGCACGCGCTTCGGTGTCTAAGACCACGCGCCCGAGTTGTTGTAACTTTTCAGAATTTTGCATAAGAGTGTGATGGTAGCAAATTTCTCCTCTAAAGTCTGCCCGGGCGCGCGGGCGGCCCGCCCGCTCTGTAGGGGCGAACCTTATTTTTTATTCTTTTTGAGCAATAGAGGAGTTTCTTCATTGTCCTCAATTACATTTTCCTTATTTTCCGTCCATATGATATTACGAGACTGACCCACTTTTTGCGCATCAGGCGCAGGATGTTGATAACCCTTCTTTAGATTTTTAGCAATTTCAGCCTTACATTCTTCTATCGCTTTTACAAAGGCTTCTAATGTCTTATCGCGGACACCTCCAGAAATCCAGTCGGCATTACTCGTCATTTTTGAAGTGAATGATGTATAAATTTTCTCCTTCGATGTCAGCAATGTATTTTTGAAATCATCTTCCAGAACCTCGTCAAGAGCTTTGATAAGTTTCTCAGAGGATTGATACTCTATTGTCAATACTTCCATTAATTTTGTGAATTTAGGATGTTTTATCCATTTCTGATTAACTTTAGGATTGTTAGGATACATAAGCTGCAAGATTTCCTGCGTCATCTCGCTAATAGTTTCACCATTCTCCAGCATAACTGGATCGATCAGATCTATCCAAGGTTTAGGATCAATACAGAGCATTTGAAAGTTTTGCCGAATTTTTTCTTTTAGGTGAAGATGTTTCTCTCTTAAGCTTTGTGTTTTGTCTATAGTTTCGAGGATTTTAGAAACTTTCTTTATCTCCTGTTCGAATAGCGATTTGTTTCCTTTTTTAAGATAGACATCAACCATTTGTTGATCCAGTTTCTTCGCTAGTTGTGTATATTGCTCCCGATAAAGACGGTTTATAAGAACAACAGTATTACACATTTTTTTAGGATCATCCCTATCAATTATATAGGCTTCTACTTTCGTAAAATGGTGCATCATTGCATTTTCTAGTTGGTTTTTAATCTCTGGATTACTTATTTTGGAAACAGCATCTATTATGAATTTCATGTCCTGCGCCTTCTTTATAATTTTCACAATATCTTCATCTCCTTTTCGCAAGCAATCCATTATTTCTCGTTCAAACAGTTTTTTTCCATTTTCATTCGTTGTTTGCAAGCTGCGAAGCACACCAAAAAGCTCTTCATATGCACTTATCCCCCTATTAAAATCTTCATCACTCTGCAAACGGTTGATGATGATTCGCTCTATTTTCCCAGAAATATCTGCGGGGATAGCAAGGTTTTTAATTCGCTGCAATGCTTGCGTCATTTTCTCTATTGCCTGTGTTGCTTCCTTCCAGACATCCTCCTCCTTCCCTTTCAGTCGTTTTGCAAGAAATTGCCCAACGTCTACAGCTGCATCTGGTATAACACACAGTGCTTGCACAGTTTTGACTATATTTATTACCTCTTCCACTTTATTAATCGCATAAATTTCTTCGCCATGTAAATAACGCATGGTAGCTAACCCTAACTGTTTTTTTGTATTGTCCGTGAAAGGCAACGACAGTACAGATTGGAGTGTTTCTGCAACTTTTTTTGCTTTATGTATGCGTACAAATTGAGAGATATTTAAGTCTTCCCTTTTCAGACAATCTATTACTTCATTCTCTATATGTTGTCTTACCTTAGGTGGTATTATTTTGCTGTTCCGAACAAATTGAATTACCTTCACTGCTTCATCCAATTTAGATATCATCCCTGTCCAAACTTCCTCTCCCCCTATAGCTATCTGATTCGCGAAAGATCTTTCTATTTTGAGGGTTATCTCCCGAGCAATCGCCAGATCTTTCATGAGCTGCAATCTTTGTGCCATTCCAGTGACGCGTTCCATACTCTGTTTCCAATCTTTCGCATTCGCTTCTAGTTTATTTGTCATAAACGACGCAAGCGTTGTCGCTGTAATCCTGTCCACTTCTTGGAGAGCCTGGATTGCTTTTGAAACATCTTCTGCTTTTTGTACGACCTCACATAATTCGTCCACGCTGTTGTCTCTCAGATGACGCACAATTTTTTTCCATAACGGATCCACTACCTCACTGAAAGATGTTTTTTGTATTGCTCGCAGACTCGATGAAACATTGATTATCTTTTCTACGGAATCGATAAACTCTTTTAAAATTATGGGGTCGCTTTCCTGCAGATGGATTGCCATTTTTTCTTGTAATAGCTGAGCAAATTCTCGGTTTGCATCGAGTTCTTGGAGAACTTTTGTGATTTCTTGAACTCTTTCTGCAATACCCTCTGTTTCTGCCACCTCTAAGATAGACTGTATGCCCATGCCAGCGAACCACATCATCAAAGCAGAACCACTCATCCCAATCCCAACCACAGACAGCACAATGCCATACCAATATACGGCTGCTGGAATTGTCGCTATATTTAGAACGGGTAAGAAGATGGTAAATATTAGGGGCGTAGCAATAAGGAATATGCCAATACCAGCCACAATAAATAGCCCCCCACTTACAAGTAAAACCCACTTGAATGAATCGACTACGTTCCAAAACCACGGCTTAGTACGTAAGTAAAACCGTGTCTTATTCAAAATTTTATCTATGGCTTTAAGCATAATTGTCCTCTTTTTATTGTGATCCCATTTTTAAAGTATAGTAGCCTTTTAAGAAATTGCTGGATTTCACAGCTGTTTGAATTCGGTGTTTTTATCAGGTTTTTTTACAATAGTCGTTTCCCCACCAGGTTTTTTGGGGTTTTCATATACGCTCGAAAGATCTACAAGGTCAGAGACGTTAAAATTTTTGCCTGGAGGTGTTTTCTTAACTTCCTTCTGCTCTTTTATTTCTTTTGTTGTTTTGAGTTCTGGATTCAGTGGGTCCTTGATTTTATTCATCAAATACACTGTTATGATCGAGGGCCCCACTTTCAAATCTAATCCCCGTTTCACAAGTTTGGCAAGCTCATCTGTATCTGGATGTGTTATCCATGTCTGTGGATGTAAATAGCCACTTACTTGGGTTGAGATGAAGTCTGTATCGCCGGTGTCAAAAAGTATCGTTAACCATTCACTTCTAAGGATTATTTCTTCATCTTTTATTTTTAATAATTCATTCTGCAGTTCATAATCTTCTGTGGTTGTTAGCAATTTTTTTATTTCAGCAGTACGTAACTCAGCGTGTGATAGAAAAGCGCCTATATCGGAAGCATATGGCATAGCTGCTTTTTTGGTGTCAGCGGATGTTTCCCCAAAAAGGTATTTGATCAGGTTATATACGCGTTTAGAGATTTTTTGTAGTTTTTGAAGATCTTCGCTCCGAGGAATGTAATTTGTTTTTGATGTAATTTCATTGAATATTGCAGTTGGAATTTCAGATGATGTTACTTTGCGAATATCCTTGAAAATTAGTCCTTGCGTGTTTTCTTTGTTTAGGGACAGTTGTGCTAATTGAGATTGCCCGTGGGCAGTGATTTTAAAAATCCAGTAGAGAGGCTGTTTTTCATTATCGTTTGGATTATAGCCTTGTATGAGCAAAGGAGTATGTGTTTTCAGTGTTGCCTCCTCCAGTGCTTTAAGATTAGGGATCCCATTCCAGGATGTTAAAAAGAGATCATATTTTTCTGGGGATGAAAAATCTGGTTGTGGGTTTAAAAACTGACGGTTCAGTTTTAAGAGATATTCTTGTAGTTCTAGTAAAACGTCACTATAGCGTTTGGAGACGTTTTTGTGTTCAAATTTTTCTAATCGGGGAATTAGTATGTCATATACTTCCAAGACAGTTTTAGGATCATCTTGTTGCATAAAACAATGCTGCAATTCCAAGAAGACTTCGTGATAATTCCATTCATAGCTGTAGCTATAATATTCTACCGTCTTTTTTGTTATCAAAACTTCATACAGGAACTCTCTGGAAAGCTTATTTAAAAATAGAGTTAATTCTTCTTTTTTATTTTCTAATGAGCCGCTGCAAAGTTCCTTAATGAGATATTGTTTTAAATCCTCAAGACTATTCTTAATAACTTCTTGCGTGTTTTTACTCGGGTTTTCCCAGAATGCTTCAACAAAATACAGCATGCTTTTTAGCCCCGAAAATTTCGTATATTGGCGATTGATGGTGAGATAAGTGCCATGCTTTTTGAGCGCTATTTTAGCAACTCCGTATGCAGAATCGATATCGTGTTGATTCAATATAGCTTTTACAATTTCCAGGGCGTCACGTTCATGAAACCATCCCTGTTGATAGAGTTGATAGATTATGTTGGTTTTTTTTTCATTTTCCAATATCTTAACGTACAATCGGTAAGAATCAAATTCGAGGTTCTTCTCCTGGCAATATAGAAGGTGAGCAAAAATATCAGCGGGGTCTATTGATAAATATTTTTCTAGTCTCTGGGTGAGTCTTTTTGTGCAGAATTGAGCATAATAAGATTTACATATGTCATATAAAATCTCAGCGTACCTATAAAACTGAGGATTTTCTTGCATTATCCTATCTATTGGATCGCGAAATTTCTGGTCAAGATGTGAGAGTTCTATGACATCTTTATTTTCTTTATACCTCTTCTCAGCTGTATCCACGAGGTTGATGCATGCACGCAACCCTTTGAGTATTGTCATGCTATTTTCTTTCGAAAAATCTTCTTCAGGAATAACCAATAAATGTTTTGGCGTGATGCCCAGCGTTTTCGCAAGTTTTTCCACTAAATTTTTAGTTTTTGGATTTTTTGGATACAGCGCTGGATTAATGTTTTTGAGGACTAGCAGTAAATCTAAAATTTCTTGCTGAGGGTCCTTCGATAGTCCGTTTAAACACGAGAGAAGCAAAATTTTTGTGTTCGGATCCCACTGTGTTAACTCGAGCGCAATCTGCTTGGCTGTATCTTTTTCCTTTGGGAACAAGAAATCGTCAATAATTTTTTGCAATGCTTTTCTTTCTTCTGGTGTCATGTTTTTAAGTATATCAGCTCCCAGCTTAAGGCAATATTAAGAGATAGAGCCTGTATACATATGTTATATTCGAGGATCTAGATAAAAAAAGAGCAAATTTCTCCCCTAAAGTCTGCCTGGGAGAGAGCTGTCATCCCGGAATTTAGTCTCCCTTACCGAGCTTGCGAGGTTAGGGAGACTTATATAGCCGGGATCCAGTTTTTGTGTTATTGAGGTGGCTTAATTTTTGAATTGGGGTTTTTATCAGCGTTTTTTAGATCAGTCGTTGTTCCAGCAGATTTGTTGGGGTTTTCATAAACACTTGAAAAATCTACAAGATCAGAGACGTTAAAATTTTTGCCTGGAGGTGTTTTTTTGACTTCCTTCTGCTCTTTTATTTCTTTTGTTGTTTTGAGTTCTGGATTCAGCGGGTCCTTGATTTTCTTCATCAAATACACCGTTATGATCAAGGGTCCCGCTTCCGACTCTAACCCTTGTTGCGCAAGTTTGTGAAGCTCATTTGTATCTGGATGTATTCTCCATGTTTGTGGATGTAAATAGCCACTTACTTGGGTTGAGATGAAGTTTGCATCGCCGGTGTCAAAAAGTATTGTTAACCATTCACTTCTCAGGATAACTTCCTCAGTGTTTGCTAGAGAGGCGCTTAGCTCGGAAGCATACGATATAGCTGCTTTTTGGGTGTATGGTGACATTTTTCCGAAAAGGGATTTAATCAAGATATATATGCGTTTAGAGAGGTTTTGTATTTTCTGCGGGTTTTCGTTTGGGCGATTTGCATTTTGAGTAACGTCATTTGTTTTTGATGCAATCTCATCGAATATCACATCTGGAATGTCAGATGATTTTATCTTGCGCAGTTCCCTAAAAATTAGTCCCTTTGTTTGTGTTTTGTTTAGGTTTAATTGTGCTAATTGAGGTTGTGCTTGGTCGGGTAATTTAAAAATCCAATAGAGAGGTTTTTTTTCCTTATCTTGTGGATCATAGCCTTGTATGAGCAAAGGAGTATTAGTTGTTAATGTTGTTTCCTCCAATATTTTAAGATTAGGCATTCCATTCCAGGATATCAAAAAGAGGTCATATTTTTTTTGCGAAGTTTTTCCCTTGTTTGGTAATGTAAACTGATAGTAGCCTAGGGTCAAAAAATAGTCCTGTAATTTCAAGAAGCTCTCGCCGTAACGTTTGTGTGTTTCTACGTCAGAAATTTCCTTTTCCCCAATTTTTTCTAATTCTGTTACCAGTTTCTCACCTACTTTCTGAATACTGTCTGGGTCGTTTTGTTGTATCAAACAAGTTTGTAAATCTAGTAAAGCATCTACAAAAAAATCGAAGCGGTTCTTTGCTCTCGTTATCATTACATCGCCTATTTTTTTAGAATATACAGTCTCATTTTTTTCTAGAAAATAGCGGTGAAGTTCCAACAAAAGATCATCACATAGCGCAAGTAAAGTCTTGGAATTGTTGATAGGAGGCTGGATAAGCATTTCTTTTGCTATCAGTAAATTGTACAGAAAATCGCTAGAAACGTAAGTAAAAAATCCGGTTAAGCACTGTACAAATTCGGTTAAGAACTGTACAAATTCGCTGTTTTCATAATACCTTATTCTATGTTGAAGTCTGGCAATGAAATATTGACTGAGGTCCAGCATGCATGCTTCAAGATATGTTTCAGCTAGGCGAGGATGGTTCTGACAATACTTAATAAAATACCGCATAGCCCATGTATCCTGTTCCATGGGAAAATCGCCCGAGGAGGAGTGCTTCGTTGTTGTATCGAGGGCGAGTTTTGCAAGTTCATATGCAGACACAAGGTCGTCTTCTTCCAAAAGTTTTTTAAGAAACCGCTGAGTGAAACCATCTCGGAACCATCCATTTTTATAGAGTTTGCTTGCTATCTTGAAATGTTCAAAACCTTGCATGATGTTTGTTGAGAAGTTCGCAACTCTCTTTCTTCTGCCCACTCCCGAAGGATCGTCTTCTGGGTATCCAAAATAATTGGTGTTTGGATAAAAATGGAAAATTTTGGAGAACATATCGGGCGAGTTGTTGTTCGGATCGAGGGCGTCAGATAATCGTTTACTTAGCTCGCGATAAAAATAGAAACTATCCGGATTTTGGGAGCTATTGTCACAGACAACATACAAGAGTTCTGCATATTGATAAAACTGGGGAAATTTTTGCATGACCTCATATAGTTTGTTAGGGATTGCTCTGTCATAGAACAGAATATCCAATCCTATGAGAGGAGCTTTATCAAAGGGTCGATTGACAAGTTTTTCGCATGCACGTAACCCTTTAAGCATGATTAAACTATTTTCTTTCGAAAATTCTTCCTTAGGAATAGTCAATAAATTTTTTTGCGTTATGCCTAATGTCTTCTCAAGCTGTTTGACTAAATTTGCAGTTTTCGGATTTTTCGAAGACAACGCTAGATCGATGTTTTTGAGTACCAGCAGTAAATCCAACATTTCTTGTTGAGGGTCTGTAACATTCCCCGATAAGTTGTCTAAACACGAGACAAGCAAATTTTTCGTATCTATATCCCACTTGATTAATTCATACGCTAAGTCATCTCGCTTATTTTTCTCTTTTGGGAACAGGAACCCCTCAATAATTTTGTGTAACGCTGTTCTTTCATCTGTGGTTAGCATTGTCTACCTCGTTTATATGGTCCCATTTTTTAAGTATAGCAATCCCAGCTTAAGGCAATCTTAAGAGATATACTATTTACTTAATCTTTCCTTAAGGTTCACTTGATAAAATGGCTTTATTTATAGATAGATATAGAGGTCTTGTATGAAAGTCACGATACAAAGTTTGTATGATAATGTGCAGTCTTGTCTGAAGCCTTGACAAGACTCCCAAACATTGTTGGATAAGTCTAGTACGGTTCGGGCTCAAGAACATCCTACGCTGGAAAGAAAACTATTAGATAATTTAAAAGTTGAATTAGAGGATATTATCCACAAAGTGCCGAAAGGTACTTATATAACTTATGCTGATATTTGTCATTTAATAAAAAGCCTGAAAATACAGCGGATGTCTGTGGAGGGCTCTCTAGAAGCGGGGATTTTGAATTACATATCTTCTCGTTTTGATTTGATAAAATCTTCTTTCTTAAAAAAATCACTTACGAAACCGGGAGGACGAAAGCTGCATGATAATGAGAATCAAAAAACTTCTCCCTTTTACTTTCTTGAATTGCAAGCTAATCTTATAAAGAAAAATGATCCTGCTTATAATAAAGTGCATTCTAAAATTCAGGATACACCCACTATCCCAGAGCAAGATAACGACGCAAGAACAAAACGAGATTACACACTATTTGAAAATAAAAAAGAAAATGCAGAAAAAACTATAGTGCATTTACCACCTGTTAAACCATCTTTTTGGAAGTCAAAAACTAAAGGGAGACGTCTTCAAGAAGATGCGAAACCTACACTGACGACACCACAACAAGATAGAGCAAAAATAGCAGAAATTTACGAGAATAGAATGCGGAAAAATCCCGGTTCATAATATCTCGCGTCTCACAGGCTGTGCTTCGCGCGCGCGCGGGGCTAAAACCAGGTACAATTGGTTGGGGGGTACTAAAAATGCGATTAATTATTTTTATATTAGCCATGCTGCAAACGTGTGTTGCCTATGGCGCAAGTTTTGATTGTGCGAAAGCAAAATCTAAGCTTGAGAAAATGATTTGTTCAGATCCAGCGTTGGATAAGGCTGATACCCAAATGGGGGAGAGCTATAAAAATGCGATCAAAAAATTTCCTATTCCTGGTTTTATTCAAGCGACACAGAAAATATTTTTGAATGGTTTTAATGATTGTGAAGATGTGACTTCTTGTAAAGACATGTTGAACAGTAGAATTACTGTTCTTGATGATTATGCCAATGCAAAAATTTATGCGCGCTCCAAAAATAAATATACGCCGGAAGATGTTGTGATTACAATTTCTGGAAGCGGCAATAATATAATTTTACGGTATTTCGGATCGTGGATGCCGGATGCTTATAAACCCAAACCGTTTCCAGATGGTTTTATTTGTAATGATGAAGCAAAGTTAGTATCTAAGAATGGTCAGTTGGTTGCAGACAATTCCGATTTTACAACGCTCAAAATTACGGAAGACAAAATTATTATGGACGTTATGTGTAATCCAAGAACCAGTATTAATGGAGAATTTGTACGGATTAAATTGTAATGTTAAATAATAAAGGGGGTAGTGTATGGCTAAGTCTGATGAAGATGTTACAAAACAAAACGAAAAGGAATCTGAAAAGCTTGATGGAGGGAGTTTGGATACTTCCCCGGAGCTTTCTCGTTCTCCGAGCCCTGACATTGGAACTATTAAGCTGCAGAAAGGAGAAGATGATGAGATACAGAAACAGATAAAGCTGCTACGCGAAGAGAAATTAAAAGCAAAACAGATGGATGTAAAAGTGCATGTTCCGCCTACAATAGCTATTGAACAGATGGTTAAAAATGGCTGGGGTCCTAGTTTTGGTACGCAAGATAAATCTAAGCAAGATACCTCAACAACACAGCCTCTCGATAATCAAAATACAACAACGCAGCCTCCAGGGTATACAAAATAAAGATAACTAATAAAAATAAAGAGGTAGATTATGAAAGAAGAGCAAGAATCGTTGCATACGCTAGCATCTCAAGCAGGGGCTTTGAATAAAACAGGAATGAAATTGTGGACGTCTAAATCTAAACAGCCGATAACAGACAAAAAGCAAGCTGTTAACTGTTGGAGAGAAGCCGTAAAAATATTCTCAAATTATTCAAATGCGCGTATTAATTTGGCATTTGCTTATCTTCAGGAGGGCGAAGATATTCCCTGGGCAATATATTGTTTCGTCAAGGCATGTGTTATAGGAAACAATACAGATCGTAAGGGTAATTTTCAAAAGTTGTGTCTTATTAAAGGCGGGATAGATGCGAATAAAGAGAAGGTTGCAGAATTTATTGGGCAGTGCATTGACGGTACGACAGATTTTTACAAAAATATTATTGCATGCCAAAAAGAATTAAAAGACAGTGATAATGATGATAGACCAGAATATAAAGCGTTATTATTAAAAGTATATGATGAATTATGTAAGAAGTGGTTGGCACAGATAGATGCTCAACAGAATATTAAGAACCCTGATGAGGTTATTGGGCAGTTAGAAAATATTGTAAAGGACTATCCTGCCGCGAGAGAGTTACAACTTAAGTTGTCAGGTGAATTTTTGGACATGATACAGGCCGCTCTGGGTAACGATGATATTTTTTTTCCTCTTCCTACGAGACTAGAAAAATTTTATCTCCTCTTGGCTACATACCTAAGCCAAGACCAGGGTCAGCTTGCAAAAGAAGATATGGAAAAAAATGATAGAGGTGTTATGTAATTTTTTGATTCTGTATAAGTTCTCTGTTTTACATAAGAAAGCATATGATAGTGCACTTTCTGTTTTTAAGACCTGTGCTGTAAAGCAACCAGATTTGGTAAAAGACAGATTGGAAATAATCTATACAAAATATTGTAGCTTTATGGAAGAAATACAAAGTCAGCAGGATTTAGAACCTATTCGAGATGGATTCAAAAGGTTACAAAATTTTTTTCATTACATCGGCGATACGGAAATGGAAGGACTGTGTGTTATGCGTCTTGGTGAGTTGCAAGAGAAACAAAAAAAAATTAATTTTGCTATCGTAGAAAGTCTACAGAAAAATGGTATATTCAAAGTTGATGCTGCCATACAAGTGACTTTTATCGCAGGAAAGAATGACTATATAAACGTTAAACTTGAAGAACGTCAACAATACGTTACGCTTGTAAAAAAATAGAGGTTCAAATGGAAACACAGATGCTACAACCGCAGCCTATTTATCGAAAAGACTATAGACCGTCAGATTATCTCATCGATACAGTAGAGCTATGTTTTGATATTCAAAATACAGAAACCATAGTGTCTTCAAAACTCACTGTGCAGCAGGTGAAACAAGCTCCTTTGGTTTTAAATGGCCGAGAGATGGAGTTATTGTCAGTGAAAGTGGATGGTCGAGTATTAGGCGCATCAGAATATAGTGTGAATACAGAAAAACTGGAAATTTTTTCATTACCTAAAAAATGTGTATTAGAAATACAAACCAAAATTAAACCGCAAGAAAACACGGCACTTGAAGGATTATATCAATCCGATGAAATGCTGTGCACTCAGTGTGAGGCCCATGGATTTAGCCGGATAACTTATTTTCTGGATAGGCCGGATGTCATGGCAAAATATCGCACGAAAATTATAGCTGATAAGAAAAAATATCCCGTTTTATTATCCAATGGAAATTGTATTAAATCAGATGATTTGCCGAATGGTCGACATTCGGTAATGTGGGAAGATCCCTTTAAGAAACCCTGTTATTTATTTGCATTGGTTGCGGGGAATTTGGTTTCTGTAGATGATAAATTTGTTACGTGTTCCGGTCGTACGGTTGCGCTGAGAATTTTTGTTGAACCCGGTAATGAAAACAAATGTGATCATGCGATGGCGTCGCTGAAAAAAGCCATGCGGTGGGATGAAGATATTTTCGGCCGCGAATATGATCTGGATATTTTTATGATCGTTGCGGTGCGCAGCTTCAATATGGGCGCTATGGAAAATAAAGGGCTGAATATTTTTAATGCGAAATATATTTTAGCACAGCCTGAAACCGCGACAGATCAGGATTATTTAGGGATCGAATCGGTAGTTGCACACGAATATTTTCACAACTGGACGGGTAACAGGGTAACGTGTCGAGATTGGTTTCAGCTGAGTCTCAAAGAAGGTTTGACCGTATTTCGTGATCAGAGTTTTTCTTCAGATCAAGGTTCCGCAGCAGCGGAACGCATCGATCATGTGCGTCAATTGCGAGCGGTACAATTTCTCGAAGATGCTGGACCGTTATCCCATCCTGTACGTCCCGATGCTTATATCGAAATGAACAATTTTTATACGTCTACCGTATATGAAAAAGGCGCAGAAGTGATTCGCATGATGCATACATTGTTAACACCTGTTGGATTTCGTCGTGGGATGGATTTATATTTTAAGCGACACGATGGTCAGGCAGTGACATGCGGTGATTTTGTGCAAGCCATGCAAGATGCTAATAAATTTGATTTAACTGAATTTCGCCGTTGGTACAGCCAGGCAGGCACACCGCATCTGACTATCACTGCAGACTATGATGCCGAAAATAAACGTTTGATGTTAACCGTACAACAAAACACACCGCCATTACATATGCCGTTAGCCATAGGGTTATTAACTCACAAGGGATATGAATTGCCTGTGCAATTATTGGGAGAGCCCGAAGCAAAAATTGCCGGGACACGGATTTTAGAAATTAAAAAACCACTTGAAGTCTTTGAATTTGTGAATTTGCCTGAACGACCCATTCCGTCATATTTCCGCGGATTTTCTGCGCCTATTAAATTTGTATCGAATGAAACCGATCATAATCGTTTAATACGGCTTGCACATGATGCAGATCCCTTTAATCGTTGGGAGGCAGGACAAGAATTATTATTGGAACGTATGTTGAAAGGAGAAGATGCTGATTGGGATTCGTATATCAAAGCTCTGCGTCATATGTTGCAAAATATGTTATTAGACAATGCTCTTAAAGCAAGATTATTGGCGATTCCTCCCGAGAGTTATATCGGCGATTTTATGCCGGAAATCGATGTAGATAAAATTTGTGCTATTCGAAAATTTGTGCGTAAAAAAATTTCTAAAGATTTATATGTCGAATTACAAACGTGTAGGGGCGGACTCCACAGTGCTCATTATGAATTTACACCCGCGGCCGTTG
>Ga0207110_10218_pt1 | contig 13689 bp, 15 predicted proteins | sample Alteio_BWMinHeat_74_FD_153582 | JGI IMG/M metagenome (GOLD analysis project Ga0207110, IMG submission 153582) | Enriched cells from forest soil in Barre Woods Harvard Forest LTER site, Petersham, Massachusetts, United States -... | ecosystem: Environmental > Terrestrial > Soil > Temperate forest >...
AATTCGCGTGATCGCCCCGGACCTGCAGAATTCCATCCGGGAGCGGGGATGTAAACACCACCTGCGCACTCACGGATGTCGCGGCGGCGAGAAGGAGAGCGATGAATGTTAAGCGCGGTATCACGATGTAAAATTACGCAACTTAAAGAGATAGATTGTCATTCCCGCGAAAGCGGGAATCCAAACCCTGTCGTCCTACAAACCTGACCTGGATTCCCGCTTTCGCGGGAATGACATTGAGAGGCTCTGCAAAAAGACAACATTCTAACTTAATTCGGCAATGCTTGCACTAAGTTGTTCTATCTGCGAGGCATAGCTCTGCTGCTTATCTCGCTCTTTTTCGAGAACTTGTGCCGGAGCACGCTCGACAAAACTCTGGTTAGAAAGCTTTGCACTGGTTTGCTCAAATAGATTCTTCACTCTCTCTAATTCTTTCATGAGCCTCGCTCGCTCGGTAGCCCGTTCGGCTTCGGATTGCTGTTCGAGTTTGATATAGACACGGCATCTGCCGCCAACAAGCTCGCTGGCGTATTCTCGCGAGCCATATTCTTTGCCTTCGCCTTCGATGAGAAGCGAAGATGCTCGACCGAGGCGTTCAATGATATTATTCGCAGAACTTAGAATGTCCTGATTGGATTTTTCTTTGTATTGGCGTACTGGACTATCGAGTACCGATACGGGCGGAGTAGTTTCCAACCTAACACCTGGTCATATCATCGGCATTGCCGGACAATCGAACGCAGTGGGCTGGGTTTGGCCGCCGCCGGGGGAGTTCGTCGCAGTTGCACAAGGCGATATTCGAATGCTGATAAACGATATTGCATGGCAACATGCCGATGAACCCACAGATGGTGCTGGCCAGGGCCCCTGGATTGTCATGGCAAATATCCTTTATGCAAAAATTGGCGATTCTCTTCCGGTTGGAATCGTAAATACTGCAGTAGGCGGAACTGGGCTTACGATATCGGCTGGCTACGGACGTTGGCTGAAGAATTCGCCCGATCCTGCTGACAGTATGTACCGGAATGCAATAGCTCGGTTTCGTCATGCCGGTTCAAGCCTCGAATGCTTTACATGGATTCAAGGCGAAGCAGATGGCGAGGGAGGTATGCTTTTTGACCCCGGTATTTATCGTACGCAATTTTCAAATCTTATTAGAAATTTTATAACCGACTTGGGGGATACATTCCCAGCTTTCCACTTGCAGATTTCAGGTTACTCAGGACCAATCCCACCGGCGACCTATCCGCAAGCGAGAGAGGCTTTACGTATTCTGCCGCCTTCCACGCTTGTTGGGACAGCAATTGGCCGCCCGCTTTGGGACGGCGCATTCCACTATACCGTTGCAACTTATCAGGCAGTGGGCAGAATGTTTGCCGGTGCAGTATTGAAAAATCAATATGGTCTTGTTACGTCCATGTATCCACCGCTTATGCCCGATACAGTAGCAAAGCTCGATTCGATCACCGACGGCAGTATTATCGGCCGTTACTGTTTTTCGATCACGTGGATGAGGGGAGGAATTCCTGTTAAGCTTACCAATGTGAATCCTGCCCAATACTTTGCTTTGCATGGGGATGGTATATTATTAGATTCATCGCTCGTTTGGTACATTGTGTCGCCGAAGGATTCGAGCCATGTCCTTGTTGGCCTTCGAAACGATTCTATTACATTGGATCATAATTGGCTCGTCACTTATGATGTGACTGCTGGTGGCGAACATGCACCCCTTGCAACGATAGATCAAGTTTCCGGCGATACGATCTTTGCAACTGCATTTTATAAATTGCCAGTGCAAATTCCATCAACAGCCAACGCTGGGGTAAAAGAATTCAGCTTGCAGTCTGTATTGCCAAATCCATCAACTAATGCCATCAATTGCTATGTGCTCGCACACAAACGCCAGGAAGTATCAATCGCCTTATATGATGATCGCGGCGTTGTACTTCGCAGGGAGTCAGTAGTGCTCGAATCGGGATCTCAGGACATATCAATCTCGACCGATGGGCTTCTTTCAGGCAATTATTGGGTAAGCATCATTGATGGAAAAGGCAATGAGGTTGTCGTCAAGGCTATTGTCCTCAGTAAATAGAGCGGAGCCAGAAAGAGGGAAGTTCTGTTAACCCGTTGATCGTTCTTATTTAGATTATCGGAAACATGCCAATTCTTTCAGAATCAGAACTTCAGGAAATACGTACACTTCAAACACGGTACCCAGAACCTAAGGCTACACTGCTGCCGGTGCTTTGGCGTTTGCAGGAAAAGCGCGGATGGATTGACGACGAGGCTATGCAGGAGGCCGCTGATGTTTGCAAAGTGCCCGTTAGCCATGTGCGCGGCGTTGTCAGTTTTTACACCATGTTTTTTGAAAAGCCGATGGGCCAGTTTCATGTTCAGGTATGCACGAACGTAAGCTGTATGCTGCGAGGCGGCGAGGATTTACTATCAGCGATGAAGGCTCGTCTGGGCATCCAAAATCTCGAACGCACTGAGGATGGCAAGTTCTCCATCGAAGAAACAGAGTGTATGGGCGCCTGCGGCGGAGCGCCGATGATGGCCGTGAACGAAACATTTTACGAGCTTGCAACGAATAGTGAGGCCAATGACATCATTGACCGGATCGCTGCCACAGGGCAAATACCAGCGCCTAAGTTCGTCGCGCAAATGCCGGAGCTTTCTGATTCTGCAAACCGATGATGCTAATATTCAGGAATGAGAAATGAGATATTAGGAATGAAAGCTCAACTGTGGATTGCACGGGCTTCTTTTCTCGTTCTTGTGGCGATTCCGACCTTCTTTTTATCCAATAACGGGCGAACGAGTATAGCTGAAAGCAATGCCGCGATTTTCCAGACCGACAGCCTTAATCTTCAGCAGAATTCCCCGAATCCTTTCAACGTATCGACTGAAATTCGTTATGGTGTTTCCGAAGCCGGTGTGGTGCTAATAAGGGTTTATAATACGCTCGGACAGGAAATCCAAGTGCTTGTTGACGAAGAAAAGCAACCGGGTGCTGAATATCAGGTGCGATTTCCGCTCGATGGATCGTATTTTCCCAGCGGGCAATATACTTACGTAATGAATTTTACATCGGACGCGGACGGCTCCAAAACGAAGCTGATCAAACGAATGCAATTAATTAGATAATCGAATTATGGCTGATACACCAAAGTTAGTTCTGCCCGATATTCCGGGCTTACGAAACATAGATACATACATCGCTAATGGCGGTTATGGCGAAGCTATGCGGAAAGCATATTCGATGGCTCCATCGGCAGTGACCGACGAAGTGAAAAAATCCGGGCTCCGCGGGCGCGGCGGAGCGGCGTTTCCCACGGGTCTCAAGTGGAGCTTCATGCCGAAGAATAACGATAAGAAAAAATATTTTCTTATCAACGGTGATGAGTCCGAGCCGGGGTCTTTCAAAGACCGGCAGCTTTTCGAGTTCAACCCGCATCAGATGATCGAGGGCATTCTCATTGGCTGCTATGCGATGCAGATAGATCACGCCTACATCTACATTCGCGGCGAATACGCACATTGGGTGAGGATTGTCGAACGGGCAGTCGAAGAAGCTTATGCAAACGGCTTTATCGGCGAGCGGATGAAAGATACCTTCAAGCCGAGCGGCGATGGAGTTCCATACTCAGTTGAAATGACAGTGCATAAAGGAGCGGGAGCATATATCGTTGGCGAAGAAACGGCGATGATGGACTCGCTCGAAGGCAAGCGCGGATACCCGCGTTTTAAGCCGCCTTTCCCTGCCAATTTCGGACTTTGGGGTCAGCCAACAACGATCAACAATATCGAGACTGTCGCCAATGTACCCGTCATCATGAAGATGGGCGGCGAAGCCTTCTCGAAGATCGGCGATGCGAAGCATCCCGGAACGATTCTCTTCGGCGTCAGCGGTCATGTCAACAAACCGGGAGTTTATGAACTTCCCTCCGGTACGCTGTTACTCGATATCATCAATAAACACGCTGGCGGCGTGCCAAACGGGAAGAAGATCAAGATGGTGATCCCCGGCGGCTCCTCAATGCCGCCGATGCGCGGCGATCAGCTTGAAGGCGTAATGATGGACGCTGAGCATCTCAAAGCCGCAGGCTCCGCTATCGGCACCGCAGGAATTATGGTGATGGACGAGGATACCGACATCATAAAAGTTCTCACACGCATCGCAAAGTTTTACTGGCACGAGTCCTGCGGCCAATGCACTCCATGCCGCGAAGGAACTGGCTGGCTGCTCAAGCTCCTGCGCCGCTTCGAAGCATCGCAGGCAATGGAGGGCGACATCGACCTCCTTTACGATGTAGCAAAGAATATCGAAGGCCGCACCATCTGCGCCTTAGGCGAGGCAGCAGGATGGCCGGTTTATTTCACCATCGAGCGTTTCCGCGAGGATTTCGAGAAGCGCGTAAAGCCCGGACTGAAGATCGAAAGCCCCAACCGAGTCCATGCCCTGCGTAAGGGCGGAATGGATCTGGTGCAGGTGCGAGTGCCGGTGGTCGAGAGGGTGTAAGTAACTGTTCACATCTTTGTAATTATCGAAAGTTCCAATCATCATGAAATTACAAGTCTATAAATCCCTCTGGGGAATGACAGGCCCCCTCGAAAACCAATTCGAGCAAATAAAATCCGCCGGCTACGACGGCATCGAAAGCGCCGCGCAGGATATCCCCGACCCGAAGAAGTTCCAGGAACTCCTGAAACAGCACGGCTTAGATTACATCGCACTCGTCTATACCGAATCCTCAGAACACGCCGAGGAACTGAAGCAAAAGACCCGCGACGCCATGCAATTCAATCCGAAGAAAATCGTCGCTCACGCAGGACGCGACAACATGAGCTTCGGAAAAACCATCCGCTTTTTCGAGCAGGCTCTCCGAGTCGAGGAAGAACTTGGAGTTCCCATCGCGCACGAGACCCACCGCCGCCGCCCGCTTTACTCACCGATGAACACCCTCGTGCTCCTCCGCGAGCTGCCTGACATCCACATCAATGCCGATTTCAGCCATTGGTGCTGCGTCACCGAGTCCATGCTCGAAGACCACGCCGAAGCTGTTTCGCTCGCCTCCCGCCGAGCGATTCATCTCCACGGTCGCGTCGGATTCGAGAACGGCCCGCAAGTTCCCGACCCGCGCATACCCGAATGGGAAGACCGCGTCCTGAAGCACGAAGCATGGTGGGACCTCATCATCGCATCCCACCTCCTCCGCCACGAAACCGAACTCACTTTCGTACCCGAATACGGCCCGCCCACCTACATGCCGACCATCCCCGCAACCGGAGGCCAGCCAACCGCCGACCTATGGGACGTATGCCTCTGGTCCGCCGACAGATTCCGCAAGCAATTTAACAGCAGAAGATAATTTTTTGACTTGCCTTTAGAAAACCGTTTTCAGGTGTTCTTTCAAGTTCCCGAACTCCCCAAGCTCCCGAGCACCCCCAGAAAAAACGCCATTTTCGCTACTTTTCAAAAAATTATATACTACACATACGTTTTATGATTAATTTTCCCACTTTTCCCCACCGATTTTTTCATTTTTCTCCCGCAGTTCCCCGAGACCCAAAAATTTCATACTTTTTTCAATGAGCCGATGAACCCCCTTCATCCTTCATCCCTCAACCTTCATCCTTTCCCCATGCCCCGCCGAAAGGTTTTTTTGAAATTTTTTTCTCAGTCCCGGTAGGGACGGCATATTTGTAAACCCGAAGGTAAATTGTATTATATTATGTGTATAACTATGGGCACCATGTCGATAAGGCAAGTGTCCTGATACACGCACAATGGCTTTAGCTCAATTAGAATTCGAGATATCATCAATACGTCGCATTGCACGCCCAATCCTTAAATGGGCTGGGGGTAAGAGTAGCCTTCTATCTGTTCTGTCTAAATATATCCCAAAAGAGTATAAAAATTACATAGAACCGTTTGTGGGCGGAGGTGCAATGTTTTTCGCTTTACAGCCGGAGAGCGGGATACTTGGTGATGCAAACGCAGAGCTTATTGCATGTTCCGAGGCTGTCAGAGATACGCCAGAGGCAGTTATCACATTACTTTCAACATACAAAGTTAGCTCCGAAGAATTTTATCGGGTACGGGCTCTGAACCCAAGAGTACTTTCCGAGCCTGAACGTGCTGCAAGAATGATTTTTTTGAATAAGACTTGCTTTAACGGCTTATACCGTGTTAACCGATTTGGTCAGTTCAATACGCCTTTCGGTCATGTTACGAACGTGCGACTTGTTTATGAGTGAAATCATCTATAAATAAAAATGATTTGGAGGCCGGTGTCGAATTGGAGATAGAATGCCGGAATTCTATTAGGTTTGAAATCATTATTACAATATGACAAAGAGCGAAATCCGAAAATTTTCAGATCAAATTGCATTGCGCTTTTCGCCAGAGAAGATAATTCTTTTTGGGTCGCAGGCAAATGGCAACGCTCATAAAGACTCCGATGTCGATGTCCTTGTGATCATGGATTACGATGGTCCTGCACCGCACAAAGCGGCTGAAATTCTCTCTTCGATAAATCCCGATTTTTCCTGCGATCTGCTCGTCCGTAAGGCTTCCGAATTAGCGGAGCGTGTCAGATTGAACGACTACTTCTTCCGCGATCTTGTCGCGCACGGCCAAGTGCTTTATGAAGCCGCTAACGCTTGAGTGGATAAATAAGGCTGATGATGATTTCGCTACAATGACGCGAGAGTATCGCGCTCGAACACGACCGAATTATGCCGGAGTCTGCTTTCATGCACAGCAGTGCGTCGAGAAGATGCTTAAAGCTTACCTCTTCGAGCAAGATATTGAATTTTCGAAGACGCATGATATTCGCAGACTGCTGAATCTCGGCTCACATCTCGTGCATGAATGGGCACAATTTACCGATGAATCTGCACGCCTCACATCTTATGCTATTGAGGCTCGGTATCCAGGAAGCATTGCAACAAAAGAACTTGCTGGGAATGCCATTCGAATTTGCCGAAAGATGCGAAAAAGTGTTCTCAATGCGCTCGATCTTCCGGATGAACTGCCATTATAATTGAAAGTTTTGTGTCCAACGCCACACCCATTCTTTCACTTCAAGCAGCTCTGGCAAAGGGATACAATAGTAATTCCCAACGAGCGCGAGTCCTGACAGAACCATGGATTGAGGAACATGCCTACTGCCCGTCATGCGGGTCTGACCTAAAACGATTTCCGAATGGCTCTCCATTAGCTGACTTGTTTTGTCCATCGTGCCATGAGCAATACGAATTGAAGAGTAAGGCTGGATTGTTTCGTTCCACTGTTGCCGACGGCGCGTATTTCAAGAAGATTGAACGACTGAGCAGTAATACGAACCCTAGTTTATTATTGCTTTCATATCGTTTAAGCGACTTGGGAATTCTTAGTCTGGTCGTAATACCAAAGTTCTTTTTTGTGCCAAGAATAATTCAGCAACGAAAGCCCTTGTCCGCAACAGCTCGCCGAGCGGGGTGGATTGGTTCAATCATCAAGATTGATCAAGTGCCCGATATCGGAAAGATTTCAATGATTGAGGATGGAAAGATGCTACCGAGGCCAAACGTACTCAAACAATGGGAGAAAACCGATTTTCTGGCTTCGCGAAAATCAATTGATAAGAGATCATGGTTAATTGATACACTTGAATGTATTGAACGAATTAAAAATGTTCGATTTAGCTTGGCCGATGTTTATGCCTTTGAAGGCCTACTTGCCACGCGGCATCCTGAGAATCGACATATTCGTGATAAGATTCGTCAGCAACTTCAGGTGCTACGCGATCAGGGTCTAATTAGTTTTTTAGGCAACGGTCAATACGAACGAAAAGTCGGGGATTTTAGGTAATTGATATATTCAACGAAAATAAATAAGTGCACTATGGAAGTTAAATCTATCGAACCAAACATAATTGAAAACCAAAACTTCAATCCAATTTCGTTGCTTTGGAAGGACGAGGATGAAGATGAAGAGGGTGAATCATTCGGACCGCTTTATTACGTTGATGCAAACGGCGGCACTCTAAACTTTGAAGACAGTTCTGGAACAGACCAGCCAGAAAATCGGTCTGCCCAATGGCTCTCATTAACTGAAGCTGAACGAATCGCTGAAAAGCTGGGATTTGAATTGGAAACCTTCTGATCAGGCTTCACGCGAATGAGCAAACTCAGTTCATACGGAACTTGTGAATTTGATGGCGCAGAAAATACGTAAGCATGGTTCTATTCCGCGTACGAATAGATATGTTGATCTATCAGCTCGAATTGAAGATCAGGATTATTTATTCGAAATGAAGTCAACGACCGAAACCAATCTACATCATCAAGCGAGACGAGGACTTTCGCAGCTTTATGAATATAGATACATACAAAATGTTCCAGATGCCAAGCTTGTTCTCGTTCTTGAGACAGCCTTGCCAAGTAAGATGGCTTGGATGGCAGATTACATAACAAAAGATCGGAACGTGTTATTGGTTTGGGATGGTAACAATCGGTTCTATTGTCCGGATAGTATTTCAGATCAACTCAAGTTTATCTAACTTCATCCTTGGCTTACGCCGCCCACCTACAAATATGCCGTCACTTAAGCCCTCCCTTCGGCAGTATGTGCAAGAGAGATAATACCCACAAAATAAAGCCGCGCCCGGCGGCTGGCAGACTGATCCCATTTGGTTAAGGATCCAGACATAACCCACTACTTACTGTCCTGTGCCAGCGCCGCCGTGCGGCCAGGGTGAAAGAAAAAACCCACTACTGAATGCGCACAGCTGTCATGTGCGCGGCGAGAATGACATTGTTACTCCCTTCGAGAGTAACGGTTCCTCCGGACAAATTAAAGATTCCGATGACGTCGCCGGCAGCTAAATTCAGAATGCAGGTCCCGCTTACTGTCGTAGCATTGATCACGTCAAAGTACACCTGCGGAGTTGCGTTTTGCTCGAATGCGAATTTGTTGAGTAAAGTACCATTCGTATTAGCCTCGATAGACCAGTCAATTTTGTAGGTCCCTGCTACGTTTGCAGTGAAAAGGCCGCCTCCGTTAGGGGTGAACCCAGAGGAGAAAGCTGACATAGGTATGGCGTTGCCATTGGCAACTATTACGAGGTTGCCCGAGGACGTATAAAGAAATGCTGGCGCAAACCCGCTGATCGGTACCCACGAAAGGCTTCCAGTGCCGCCATTCGTGAGCACACCGGCTCCATTCGTCGTCGGAAATGTGATCGAGGCTCCCGGCAGCGTGATCGCTCCGCCACCTAAAGGCGCGGAAAGCGTCGAGAACGCGCCGAAGCCGTCGTCGATGTAGAGCTTTGTCTGCCGCTGAGCGCTGGCGGTGGCAGAAAAATACGCAATGACTATGATCGTGGAGACAATGCAAGAAGTAATTTTCATATAGACGATGTGTTAAAAATTTCCGTGAAACGGAATAATGGTCGGCAAACCACCTAAGAATCTCACTGAATGCAAGTCCGAATCACGGACTGCAAACTTAAGAGATATATTAATAAAACCGACTACTACAATACTACGACAGATACTGTTGATTGCGGGACACGTCGAATAACTTATGACTTCGAGAGAAACACCATCAGGTTCTCCTCGGCTTTGAGTTTCAACTTTTTTCTGATTCGTAAGCGATAGGTTTCTATCGAGCGGACCTCGACACACAGCAGGCTCGCCATCTCTTTTGAGCCAAGGCCGATCTTCATCAGCGCGCATATCTTTAGTTCTGTCGGCGAGAGTTGCGGAAATCGTTTGGCGAGATTTGCTACAACATCCGGACTCAGATTATCGAGTTGCTGTTCAAACAGCTTCCATTCGTTTTCAGAGTGAGACTGCTGCTTCACTCGGCGTGAGAGGCGGTCGAGCGGCTGCTTGCGCGTTTTCGGCGCTTTCTTTGCGGCCTCGCCTATCTCTTTTCCGATGGAGTTCAAAAAGTTAGAGTGCTGCACAATGGACATCGCCATAGTTGCTAAGTGCTTGGTCTTGAGATCGAGCTCTCGCTCGATGCGCTCGTTTTCGATCTTCAGCAGCGCCTCCCGCTTTTCAGTTTGCTCGCGTTCGAGTTCCAGCTTTATATTTTCGACACGCCGGTCTGCTTCCATCCGAAGCAATTCCTCATTGATCCCATGATAGAGTTCGAAATATTCCAATGCCTTTGTTGGCTCATTGGCTTGCCGGTAGATCTTGGAGAGCAACTCATAAGCCTTCCTCGTATCCGGCTTAGCCCCCATTGCTTTTGATATTACTATTGCCCGGTCGATCGAATCGGTCGCCGCCTGAATATCGCCCATACGCGATTGCACATGTCCGAGGGTTATGAGGGCGGCTGCGATAGAGTCCTGCTCATTGATCCGTTTCATAATTTCGAGCGACGCCAAAATGCTATCGAGCGCTTTATCGAGATCACCCTGACGAAGCATAACCTCTGCCATAGTTGCAAGGCCTGAAGAGTAGCAATGAAGATCTTCTATGTTTTTTGAAAGCGCGAGTCCTTTCTCAAGCCAAACGCGCGCTTCGTTAAGCTCGCCAAGCCCCAGATACATCGCTCCAAGGCTGATAAAGCACCCACTTTCCGATTTAGTATGGCCCAGCTGTTCATGAATTGCAAGGCTTTTTTCATAATATCCGATCGCCTTGCGGTAATCCGGTATTAGCGCATAGACATTCCCTATGTTGATCAAAACACTTTCGATCCCCTCTCGATCGTTAATGGCTTCCTTAAGGAAGAGGCTTTTAAGAAGTGATTGAAGCGCCTCGTCGAAATTACCCTGATCGTTCTGAACCATACCCATGCCAAGCAGCGCATTGGACTCGGAGATCTTGTCACTGATCGATACCGCAAGGCCGCGCGCAGTTGAGAAATGCTCGAGCGCTTCACGAGGGCGCCCGGTCCTACGGTAGATCGCGGCAATATTGCTCAAGCTACGAAGCGCGCCAGGAAGGTCTTCGGACTCTTCCAACAAATGCTTCGATCGCGCAAACAACACAAGCGCCTTGTCATATTCGCACCGGGAAGCGGAAATGCCCCCAAGAAGTTGAACCGTGTATGCGGTACCCCACCGGTCGTTCTCCCGCTCGAAAAGTGGCAATGCCTCTTCAAAACTCTGTCCAGCTCGTTCGATCTCGCCTTGAGTATAATCGAGTAAGCCGGAAGCGCGCAATAACAGAGCATACTCCCTTCGCCCTTCCCCGCGTCGCATCAGTTTGCGGGCAATGGGCAGAGCTTCATCCAAAAGTTGAGACGCTCGGTTGATGTCGGTGAATAGAATGCGCTGTGCCGACTCGGCAATAAGCTTCACGCGACCCACCGGATCGGTGGCTGCCGCTAATTGCTTCTCGAAATCATCCATACATGCACAACATGAGTATGGAGTATTATGTATCCAACCGGATGCTATGTCATTTTGTCCTGTTATCTGTGTAGAGTTTTCGGGTGTCAAAAAAGCTGCATTGCTAAATGCTTTCAGTTCGCGGTAAAGTAATAGATGGTCACACTGGGGTTTAAAATTTGATTATCGTTCTGACTGCCAAAAAATCCTCCGATCACGTAAATATTCCCATTAACGACCTCGCTCGTCATTCCATATTGTGCAACGGGTAGAACGGGGCCAGTCGTCCATAAATTAGTTAGTGGGTCGTAAATCTGAACGTTGTTGTTGGCGCCATTAAAACCACCTATCACATAGATCTTGCCGGCCACGATGGCGCTTGTCATACCATGCTGCCCGACGGGAAGAGGGGCACCCACGGACCACGTATCGGTAGATGGATTGTATATTTGAACTTGGTTAAAGCCAGGGTGGCTACCGCCGATCACGTAGATCTTGCCGTCAACGGCTTGGCAAGTAAAGTCAAATTGTCCAATGGGCAGTGCGGCGCCGGTGCTCCATGTATCGGTCGCGGGATCGTAGATTTGATTTTGCTTCTGGGTGCCAGCCACCCCACCGATCAAATAGATCTTTCCGTTAACCACGGCGCTTGTCATCTCAAATTGTGGGACGGGCATCACAGCACCCGTAGTCCATATATTGGTCACGGGATTGTAAATTTGAGTGTTGTTTTGAGGGAGGTTCTCGCCTCCAAACACATAGATTTTTCCATTCACGACTGCACTTGTCATATAATATTGTGGCACTGGCAATGCTGCACGAGCAACCCATGAATCGGTCGCAGGATCGTAAACATTATTGTTGTTCTGTAGGCTATTTGATCCACCGATCACATAGATCTTGCCATTCACAACAGCGCTCGTCATGGCAAATTGCGGAGTGGGCGTTACTGTGCCTGTGGTCCAGGTGTTCGTTCCATACGTCTGGCTGAAACCCCAAAAGGTATAGCCAGCATGTAGGCCATTATCGCCGAAAGTCATTAGTGATCCTGTCGGTGGCGCACAACCTCCTCCAGCACCAAAAGTAAGTGTTCCGCTGCCCGTTGGCATTGTAACCGTTCCTCCTCCGGGCGCTGCCTGAAGAACGGAGAAATGGCCGGAGCCATCGTCTATGTAGAGACTCGTCTGTCGCTGTGCTATGACCGTGGGGGAGAAACACGTTATCATAACGATCGAGAAAACAATTTGTGTTAAAGTTTTCATAAAGATGTTTTTATAATGGCAATTAGAAAGCTATGCTAACAATGGAATCAGTCATGCTCGAGAGCAAGTCCGAATGCGGGACAGCAAACTTAAGAGATATTCTTAAAAAACCGACTACTGTAATACTACTGTATGAGCGAACAGTGTGAGAGCGAAAAGGAACTGCTAACTATGCTTTCAAGAGAAACACCATCAGATTGACATCCCCTTTGAGTTTGAGCTTCTTACGAATTTGCAATCGATAGGCCTCGACTGATCGGAGAGACAGGCAGAGCAGACTTGCCATTTCCTTTGAACCAAGCCCGATCTTTATCAGCGCGCATATCTTTAGCTCGGTCGGTGAGAGTTGCGGAAAACGCTTGGCAAGGTTTGCGATAACTTCCGGGCTTAGATTATCGAGTTGCTGCTCAAAGTGTTTCCATTCGTTTTCAGACTGAGACTGCTGTTTCACTCGACGTGAGAGTTGATCGAGCGGCTGCTTGCGCGTTTTTGGAGCTTTCTTTGCTGCCTCGCCGATCTCCCTCCCGATCGCGTTCAAAAAATTAGAGTGCTGCACGATGGACATAGCCATCGTTGCAAGGTGCTTGGTCTTGAGATCGAGCTCACGCTCGATGCGTTCGTTTTCGATCCTGAGCAATGCCTCGCGCCTTTCAGTTTGCTCGCGTTCAAGCTCCAGCTTTATATTTTGTACTCGCCGGTCTGCTTCGGTGCGGAGCAATTCTTCGTTGATGCCGTGATAGAGTGCAAAGTATTCCAAGGCTTTGACTGGCTCATTGGCTTCTTGATATACCTTAGAGAGAAGTTCGTATGCATTCCTTGTAACGGGCTTTGTGCCGAGCTTGTGGGAGATCGCGATGGCGAGGTCGATCGAATCGGTTGCCGCCGGAAGATCGCCCATTCGAGCTTTAATTTTTCCAAGAGTCAGAAGTGCATTGGCGATTTGAGTTTGTAAATTGATGCGCTCCATGATGTCGAGCGCAGTCTGAATAGATTCCAGAGCCTTATCGAGATCACCTTGCTGAAGTAACACGTTTGCCATAGTTGCAAGACCTGAAGAATAGGAATCCAGATCTTCTTTCCGTTTTGAG
>Ga0207110_10167_pt3 | contig 13622 bp, 11 predicted proteins | sample Alteio_BWMinHeat_74_FD_153582 | JGI IMG/M metagenome (GOLD analysis project Ga0207110, IMG submission 153582) | Enriched cells from forest soil in Barre Woods Harvard Forest LTER site, Petersham, Massachusetts, United States -... | ecosystem: Environmental > Terrestrial > Soil > Temperate forest >...
CCATCGAAGAAATCGGGCTCATCGGCTTTCAATGTGTCCGGCGGCAATACGGAATCGACGCGCTTGTAATAGGTGAACCGGTGTCCCGCCGGCACTCTAAAGCCGCCAGTTCCCTGTGAGGTCTGATGAGCGAGTCCCTGGACGGCAAACTGCGTGTAGGAGACTCCCAAAATGGGAGAATACGTTCCAATATCGAAGGCCAGCTTGGGCTCTTCTTGCTGAAAATTACCGACGTAAAGCTTCATTGGCTGCCACGGCAGCAGGCCTTCTTTGATCTGTTCCGGGAAACGATTGGGATCTGCTGCTGCCCGGAATGCTTCGCGCGTCACAATCGCGGAGGCCTGGTGATGCGCGTGTCCGTCGCGGGTGGTGCCGGAAAAGCGAGCGACCAGCACGTCGGGACGAAACGTGCGGATTATGCGCACCAGATCGCCCACCGCGATGTCATGTCCTCCCCATTTTTCGAAGGTTTCTTCAGGAGTTTTGGAAAATCCGAAGTCGGCTACGCGTGTGAATCGCAAGTCCACACCGTAATAATCGGTGGCAGCGAGCAATTCCAGCGTCCGCAGGACGCCCAGTTCGTCGGAAAAAGCGTCGCCCGATTTGTTTTGTCCGCCTTGTCCCCGAGTAAGTGAGCACAAAACCGCGGTCGCGCCTTTGCCGCGCGATTCCAGCGTGAGCATTCCGCCGTCTTCATCGTCCGGATGCGCGGTGGTGTGCATCAGCCGTGCGGTCGTGCGCAGGCGCTGTAGTTCCTGTTGCAGGGCGACATAACCCTGATCCTGCGGCAGAACAGGTTTTTCAGCCCCTGCTGACGGGCAAAAAACCGTTGGAATTGTGATTAGAACAACAGCCGGAATCGCTAGTGAGAGAAGAATGTGGCGGCGTATAGCTAAGGATCGGGCGAGATTCATCGGTTCCTGAACAGCAGTAGATTGTTCAAAACAGCGTCCGGCTGCGCTTTCTTTGGGAAAATCTGAAGAATTGAGCAGTATATCGGGTGGACTACGACTCGCTGAAGTCAATCATCGCCGGCGCCTGACGGAATCCGCGCGTAGTAACGGCCACGTAAGCTAATCCGATCAGGAACCAAATTCCGCCGACGGTCTTGGCCAGCGTGTTCAGGTTCCACCAGATCAGCGCGCAAAATCCCAATCCGGCGAGCGGCAGGATGATGTCGGCGAGAATTCGCCTGCGATATTCCGGCCTCTTCGTCACCGCGAACTGCCAGAATGTGGCCAGATTCACTCCCATAAAGGCCAAAAATGCGCCGAAATTGAGCAGTTCCCCGGCATGTTCATATGCATTTCCAACGCGGTTGAGTATCACAGCGCCGGCGAAACTCAAGCCGCCGATGATGACAATGTTGTACGTCGGCGTGCTGCTTCCGGGGCTCAAATACGCAAAAACGCGGCGCGGTAGAACGTTGTCGCGGCCCATGCCAAAGAGCAAACGCGCGGCTCCCAGACCACCGGTAAGCGCGCTTCCAAAGGCCGCAAGAATCAGAATTCCTCCCATGGCATTGAACAAATAAACGCCACCAACGCGCTGGCAGACGTCCATAAACGCCGTTTCCAGATTTGGGAATGTTTGCCAATCGGGCCAGGCAAGCTGCGCCAAGTACACAAGTAAGCAGCCAAAGATGCCGGTAAAGACGCACACCAGTACCGTCGCAAGCAGAATATTGCGCTTTGGATTCTCCACATCTTCAGCCAGCGTGGTCACCCCGTCGAATCCGATGTAAGTAAGAGCGGCAAATGAGGTCGCGGTCCATATCCTGTGGGAGTCAAATGTGTGCGGATCGTAGAACGGTAGCGGCGAAAACAGTCCGGAAATCCCTCTCTCGCGTAACAAAAACCGCACTGCAAGCACTATAAAAAAGCCAACAACGACGAACATCAGGGCCAGCAGAACCTTATTTGCGCGCGCCGACGAGCGAATTCCGCGCAGATTCAGCAGCGTAATGATGCCTGCAATGATCGCCGCCCATGCGAAAAATGGGACTCTTTGCAGATATCTTTCGTGCAGCGCGGTAGAGATCCAGACCGTATTAATCAGCGGTTGAAGCAGATAATCGAGGAACATCGCCCATCCCGCGAGGAATCCCAAATGGGGATTCAGGCCGCGTCCAACGTAGGTATAAGCCGATCCTGCGGCCGGATAGAGCGCCGCCATGCGCCCGTAGCTGACCGCAGTGATCATCATGGCGAACATGGCGATCAAAATAATCGTCGCAAAATGGCCATTTGAGAGCTTTTGCGCGACCCCATACAGCGGCACCGGGGCAATCGGCTGGATCAAAACGATGCCGTAAAACACCAAATCCCACAGCGTAAGCACGCGCCGAAGGTGCGGAATTGGCGCCGTTGAGGCCCGAATTGGTGCAGTGGAATCGCTCATCGCGGCACTTTCGCGGCGTTTTCCGCCTTCGCATTCCAACCTTCGACAGCGATTATGGGCGCCAATCCGCCCAAATCTCGCACCCGAACGGTTGCGCTGAGCGTCCTGGACTCGCCCGGAAGCAGGGAAATGTAGTTGTCATCCCACAAAACTGGAGCGACATCGTCACTGTTATGCGCGTGTTTGAGGTCGGCACGAAGCAGAAATGCGAGGTTTTTGCCGACATTTCGCAACGTTACGCGAACAATTTCGTCTTCTCCGCGGCGCTCAATCTGGCTGTTCCACTCGATATTTGTGACCGCTAGAGTCGCTAATGCAGTCATATCGGCGTATTTCGCCGGCGTGAAATAGTAGTTTGTCTTCTCCCAATCGAGCTCTGCGAGCTGCGTTGGAAGCCAATAAAGGTTGGAACTGAGGCTCTTTCCTGCTGAATCTGTGAGGTCTAGACGCACAAAATACGGCGAACTGAGGTCATTTATCTCGGGAATTGTGAGCACTTTGGCGACGCTATCGGGCTCGATATCGACGGTTTTCGTGTCAGAAAAGCGCTCTTTTGAGGTCAAATCGAGCACTTTCACGCGCACTTTGAGGCCTTTTTGTGGCTCATAGAGGCTGTTTACGACCACCACCGAGCGATCGTCGTAAGAATATTGAGCGTGAATCAGCTCGTTGGCCTTCTTAACTCCGAAGTAACCCCCGCCGGGCACGAGGTAATAATCATATAAATGCCAGATCACCGACGGCCAGGCGTTGTTCAGCATCCACTGCACCACCCCCGTCGAGTTGTACTTGTTGCGAGCGTAGGCCTCGAACATGGCGCGCTCGCCGTCGTAAGCCATCGCCTGTGACTTCTTCTCGTAATCGGCCAGTGAAGTCGGCGGACCGTAGGTCGCAGCCATCGCATCCTCGAATATCTTCGTCTGGCCGAAGCTGCCCAGACCAGCGTGGAAATTCCACACATCGTCATGCGGCCACAAGTTCTGTTTTGGGATAAATTTCTGCAGCGAACTGAGCAGCGGAGGCGCCGGTCCGGGACTGGTCTCGGTATTGAACCCATACGCGCCGCCCCAATGGCCGGGATCGAGCAGCCAATAAGAAGGTGGAACATAGTCGTAGGGACCGGACATCTTCACGCCGCTCGGCCCAGTCACCGTCGTCGGCGTGGCGCTGGCAGAAGAGAGAAACGGATTCGGCCAGCGGTACTGTTTCAAAATGGAAATGTAGTCTGACTCGACGTCCTCCGGCGGGGGATTATCGCTGCCATTCAGCCATACCAGCAGACTGGGATGACTGCGCAGCCGCTGAATCTGGCTGGCCTGCGACGCCTTAGAGATCTCATGGTCCGCCGCAGTCCATTTATCCCAGTGCTCCCAGTGATCGCAGCAGCACCAGCCGGCCATCACCAGAATCCCATACCGGTCCGCGAGATCGAAGAACTCGTCGGTTTCGAGCTTGCCTTCTAGACGAATCGTGTTCAGCCCAAGATTGCGGACATGACGCAGCTCGTCCTGCACGCGCTCATTGTTGACGCGCAAAAACATGTCCGGCGCCCAGCCACCGCCGCGAATCAGGATGTTGCGCCCATTGATGCGGAACAGCTCATAGCCATTGGCATTCTTCTGATCGGTGATCTCGCGAATGCCGAACTTCGTCGTGGCTACGTCAGAGATTGAGTCTGAGGGTGGAACGGTAGCCGCAGCCTCGTCGCTCGCAAGGCGGAGCTTATCGACTTCAAACTCCTTAGCACTGTCATCCTGAGGCCCGCTTTTGGCCGAAGGATCTCCCGGAATATTTAAGTCGTAAATGCCGCTTGTGCGGCTCTTCAACCCATACACAGAGGTTTGTCGTAGAGGAGCCACGCCGGGCGCAATTGAGCCCAACAGATCGCGGGAGATCCTTCGCGCAAACGCGGCGCTCAGAGCCTGCCCTGAGTTTGCCGAAGGGATGACAGTGTTAGGGCTGCCTTCGGGCGTCGCCCGGAAATCAGCCTCAGCCGACGAGCGGCTACTTCTGACTACAAACCTCATCTCCACCGTGTACAGATTCTGCGGACCCAGAGGATAAGGCCACCACAATTTGGGATTCTGCACGCGCAACTGCGGATACTGCTCAGGCGCGAAGACCACACTCTGGTGTTCGTTGGGCGCGAGCGTCACCGGCTGCGAGACTGTCCCGATTCCCTCCAGCGTCGCTTCGACTGTGCCCGTCACCTGTTCGGCGGTCCCATTTTGCAACTCGCCCGTGACCGTGAGCTCGGCAGTTTTAAGCGAGTCATCGGTGAAGTGCGTGCTCACAGCCGGGTAGCGAACCGAAACCGGGCCGCTCGAAGTGATGTAAACCGGACGCCACAATCCCATCGCCTTGTCCGCCGGCATCGGGTTCCAGTCCACAAAATTGATTCCCAAATCAGTCTCGGTCTGCGTGAACACTTCCACGGCAATCGCGTTTAATGCGCCAGGATGAACCGTGTCCTTTACGTTGAATTCGTAGGTGCGATAGGCCCCGGCGACCTGGCCGGAATTGGCGATCTGTCTGCCATTCACCCAGATGTTGGCCCGATAATTGATTCCGTCAAAGTGCAGCCAGACATTCTTCCCTCGCAGTTCCGGTGAAAGATTGAACTCGGTGCGATACCACCACGAGCACTTGTAAGGACTGTCGTCGGGCATCGGCAGCTCGGTGAAGATTTTGCCGATGGGATAGGTTGTTCCCGGAATGGCACGCAGGTTCATTCCGAAGAAAGGATCGGGAAAGAGTTTGGCGTCCACCTGCGCCCCGAGCACGGTATGCGGAACCGTAGTCGCCAGCCAGCCGGCAACACTGTATCCCGGCCGCGAGATGGCCGCGCCCCCGTCGCTTACCTTGCAGGCCGATTGAATGTGCCAGTTCTTTTCCAGCGAGATGCGCGAGACAGAATTCTGAGCTTGGGCCGAGTCATCGGCGCAAGCCAGGGAGACTATTGCCAGGAAAAAAAACCCTAGGACGCAGATCCGCATAGCGCAATTGAGAAAAAGGGAGTTTAGTGATTGCGCTCGGATTTCGCAAAGCCAAGCCCTACGAACCTGGCCTTGGGGATGGCGCTTTTATGGATCGATCAGCACATCTGGCCTATGACATTTTGGGCTTGGAGCGGCCCTTCTGGAGACTTAAGAGCTTGGAAACAGCGCGCAGAGTTTCGTTCACATCCTCTGCCGTTGGAAATGCGCTGGCTACGTCGGGCTGCAACACTACCACGTTCGTGCCCGACTGGTATCGCGCGGCGTGTTTACCGCGCACGCCCCTAGTGAAATCATATTCAGGTCGCATATCGTCATGGCGGCTGCTTCTATTTCGCTTCTTCATATTGCTTTTTTTCTTTCAGCGTGGGAAAGCGAGCGCTAATGATGCGGATTCGCCCTGCACGCTCCGTGTACGATACCAACGGATCGGCAAACACAGTCGTCGCTTCTTGAAATGAAACTCTGTGCCGTTTGAGATTAAGAACAGCCTTATGCTCGTCCCACTCAAACTGTAGCGCCATATGTGGACTGTACACGGTTTCCTCACCATTCGACACACGCACCCCGCAAAACCATGCGGAGTACGGCGCCCACAGCAAGGTGTCGTAATCGGCCCAAATCATATTTCCCGAAAAGGGTTCACCACCCTCCAATGAACTACGGAGATCAAAAACCTTCGTCAAATTCAGATCGAGAGAATCCCGGCTGCAGCTGTTGAGCAAACAATGGCGAGTCGGGTTGTTTCGCTGTGACAAGCTGAGTTGAGAGTTGAACAACTCTCATCCGCTTTTCTGATGCAATCACGTTCAGCGACACATTCCAAGTCCATAAGACATTGATGAAGGGCGGACTTTGGGACCAGCGCGCATAGCGAGTGAAGACGATGGAGTTGAGAAAGTCGACAACAGAATCAGCGCTTAGACACCGTCGAGACCGAATGTGGTCACTTTGTTCTGGGTGTGAGTTCCTCATCATCAAAGATGAGCGGCTAAGTTGTTCGGCAATCGAGTAAACGCTCAGGTTCCTCTTGGTCCCCAACTCTGGCGGAGTGCGTGCACGCAAGAGAATGCAAGCGGGCAGACCGCCCGCAAATCCCAAGGAGAACAAATGAGCATGGTAGTGAAGAATCGTAATTGGTCCTTGCCAATTGTGGCATTGACCAGCGTTCTTTTCTTGATCCCGGCACTAAGCGCGCAAAATCAATCACAGGAGCCTTTAGCTAAGCAGTGGCAAATCGCCGGACAGAATCTTAGTAACACGTGGAGCCAGCCGGCAGAGCATTCCATCAGCCCTGTCAACGTCAAGAACCTCAGCCCAAAATGGGTATTTACAACGGGTGGAGATGTTTCTGCGACTCCTACCGTAGATGAGGATGCAGTCTACTTTCCGGATTGGGCCGGCAATCTTTTCGCAGTGAAGAAAGAAAGCGGTCGTCTCATCTGGTCTCGCAAGATCTCCGAATACGATGGCGTCGACGGAGCTATCTCTCGTGTTAGTCCTGCCGTGGATGGAAATCAGGTAATCATCGGGGATATTCTCAATTCCAAAGCGGTTCACAACGGTGCGAATGTGATCGCGGTAGATAGGCAAACAGGAAACCTGCGGTGGATTACACAGGTCGACACTCATCCAGCAGCAATTATCACTGGATCACCGGTCGTCTTCGACAGCGTTGTCTACATCGGAGTTTCATCAAGCGAAGAAAGTCTGGCGCTCGACCCGGCATATCCGTGTTGCAGCTTTCGCGGCAGTGTCGTAGCACTCGATGAGAAGACCGGTGCGATGCTTTGGAAAACCTTCGACATGCCGGACAATGGCGGACAACCAGGGGGATACAGCGGCGGCGCGATTTGGCAACCACCCGCAATCGATCCAAAGCGCGGCACGCTCTTCGCCGGCACTGGAAACAACTACACCACTCCCGCAGACGTGGAAGCCTGCCAGAAAGCAACGCCTTCGGCCAACTGCGCCGCGGCTGACGATTTCTTCGACACTGCTCTCGCGTTGGACATAAAGAGCGGGCAAATCAAGTGGGCAAAGCCGCTGCAAACCATTGATACCTTTACAGCAACCTGCGGTTTTGGGGCCGCCCGCCCACCTTCGGGGAACCCGAACTGTCCCGTACCCAACAGCAGCCCGGATTTCGACTTTGGAGGGGCTGGACCCAATCTCGTCGGCAATATCGTAGGCTTTGGCCAGAAAAGCGGCATCTATTGGGCGCTTAATCCCGATAATGGAAACATTGTTTGGGCGACACTGGTTGGGCCAGGAAGTTCGCTCGGAGGCATCGAGTGGGGCACCGCGACAGACGGGCAGCGGATTTACGTCGCTATCGCGAATCGTTTCAATGTGCCCTACACCTTGGTACCCTCGGGACAGCAAATAACCTGGGGTTCATGGAGCGCTCTTGATGTTGCCAATGGAAAGATCCTTTGGCAGACGGCGGATCCCACTGCAGGGACCATTGATACCGGCTCGGTGAGCGTTGCGAACGGCGTCATGTATGCCGGTTCTTATTCAGGGCAGATGTACGCGCTGGATACGATGAGCGGAAGGATCCTCTGGAACTTCGCGAGCGGGGGCTCAGTTATCGACGGGCCATCGATCGTGGACGGCACCCTCTATTGGGGATCTGGTTACCGAAATATCCCACCTGGAATCGGAAACAACAAGGTCTATGCGTTTTCTTTGGGCGGCGCGGGGAATCAAGGCAAGCCTTCCAAGTGAAACCGATGGCGTGCAGGCATTCTTTCCTCAGCTAACTGAACGATAGACCTTTCAATCGCACCATCTCCAGCCGTTGCGACTCACACGTCTCGATGCGTGTGGGTCGCACCAGCTGCTCACCCACCAACGGTTGTAAATATCAAAGGAGAATTGCAGATGAAGTCGTTATTGCCTGTGCCCGCGATAGGAACGAAAGCGTTGTCAACGTACACGACTCCTGTTACGTGCCGAAGGCACGGTGAATGAGCCAGAGGGTTGATGAACTCTGGAGCTGGGTGCCCCGCCAATCGCGGTATCAGTAGATTCGGACCAGTTTGGGGCGGCATAGCGCGGAACTATAAGCGAAAAGCTTTCCCATTCATCGAACACCGTGATATGTGGGCCACCCGCAGCGACCGGTCCTCCACCCGAATTGGGAATCGGATGGGGAGATGAAATGAATTCCTATCCAGAGTTGCGAAGAAGGAAAGCGGCTACAAGTGCAATCCCAAGGGCCACGCCAAGGCAGGCCAAAAACACGTACCACAAATACTCGACTGGATAATCATCAGCGTCGTTCTTCATTTCAACCCTTCAACCCCCCGCCAGCGCATTGGATTCTGCAAACCGGACTGCAGTTACAAATTAATTACCGAGTTTCTGTCCGGCTCGGTTTTCGTTGAGGCACGATGGACTTCCTCGGTCATTCGAATCTCAGGCTTCGCCACCCATTTTCTCGATTAATGCGGTTTCGCGGGTTTGTTCAAACGCAACAACTGATTGCGAGTCTCCTGGAGAATCTCTCGTGAAAGGTTTGGGTCCGACACGGCGCGAGAGGTTGATCGCTCCCAGCATTGCACTAATCGTGAGAATGGCACGGGCGCGCCGATCAGAGGTTCCGTTCGGCGGAACAATGCCCGTCGAGTATGCCAAGCTGCGCTTCAATCGTGCGGTATATACGGCTTTGGCCGATCGACTCGCCCGAGACATGTCACCAAGCAACGCGCCCAAAGCACAGCCTGTTCCCGGAGCATCCCGGTGTTCTTCTGACAAATAACCCTCCAGAAGTTTCGTTAGCGTGTCAGTGTGTTCTTCCCAGCGGTCGAGGTCTTGAAATGCGGTGGCCAGCGCCTCAACCACCAGTTCATCGCGCGAATCACGTCGGCGGCCTTACCACTCAGGACGGAAAGCGCGTCTTTCCAAATGCGGATGTTTACGTCGCGAAGGCCGAGAGCGACTTTTGGCTGTCGCCGGAAATCGCTGCTAAGGCGCCGAAGGATGCGAAACCGTTCTTCCAGAGTGCGCAAGCCATCGCAGCGCCGTACGTCAAGGCGGGTAGGTGGCACACGTTTAGCAGCTCCGAGCGGTGCGGCAAGGCTGACCAGCGCCATCAGGAGAGCGGCGGCGAAACGCATCCGTAGATTCGGACCAGATCGCGAGGCAACGCGCGGAACTATAAAACGAAAAACCTTCCCACTCATCGAACACCGCGATGAGTGGGGCATCCGGCGACAGCGGGAACGTCACTACTCCCACTACCGTTGGTTATACGTCCACTCAACCTTGTTGAAATTCAGCGAGACGGACTCGGTTGGGTTGTCGCCTCCGCTTCCGCCCGTCGCCTGGTTAAGCTGCTCTTCGCTCAATTCCACGCTGCCCTTGTTCGTCGTCTTGGTTAGATCGTCTGGGGATGTGCTTTTAGGATCGATTGCTTTCTCTCGGCTCATTTGTCGGCTCCTTTGTTTGTTGCGATTGCTGTCGGTGCGCTCGGTCGTAGCCGTGTCACCGATCAGCAACCACAAAATTGCAATTGCATTGCCAGGTGGAAACAGACTCGCCAAGCTCTTAAAAAGCATTGAGGATAAGAGTGTTAACGAAGCCTCGGGCTTCCGTCTCGGAGAAAATGAAGGGCACAAACATGTCGGCAGTGAACCGTTCGGCTAACAGAATCGCACTTCGGTTAGGACTCGCGAATTCTTCGTTCTCTCCAGGCCTATGCACAAGGGCATTGAAATGAGAGCTGACGGGTGGCGCATCCCGTCCACTCGCGTTGTCACCATACTCGTATCTCAGAGCAATCATCGGATCCACCGAAGTGGCTCTCCTCGCCGGCCGGGTGCCCCGTCCTTGGCTTTGCTTTTCCTGGATGAACCTATGAAGAGGGTGCCCTACTCTCCGGTGGTGGCCCATCCTTATAGGTTGCAGTTTTCGGTTGGGTTGCAATACCACAACGTGGATGCCCCACAGTTTCATAATGGGACACTTCTGAAGAATCACATTGCAATGGTGAGCCCCGCCCAATTCGTTATGTGCCGAGGGCCGCTAAAAACAACCGACAAACTGGAAACAGGATCGGCGCCTATCTAATCCGGCCTACGGAACCTGGCATCTGGCTATATCCTCGTATCCCCTTGGTTATACAGGACATAAGATTGGGTCGAGGCGCGCAAAAGGCGCAGTTGATAGCGTCAACCCCCTCTGTGTTTCGATGTTTTCATTTTGCAGGCTGGGACGAATGGGCTAATATGCCAGCCCGACCCCAATCAGGCGGAGTCCGGAGATGAATGTATGAGCACACGAAAGCAGCCGCACTTGACCTGGGGACTTTTGTCAGCCTTAGTTATTTTGGCCCTCACCTATGTGTCGGCCGCGTTTGCACAAACACCTAACGTCAATTCCCCCACTAGGGTACCGCCGGTTGCCAACCCCTGCGGTCGCTTCACGGCCGGAAGCGTGATTCACCAGCCGCCCGCTTTGTTTAGTTCGAACGGCGTACTGAGCGTTAGATTCTCGTATCAGACAACAACCGATTCATACGGCAGACAATTGTTTTGCTTTATGACCCCGGACGGCCTTGAGAATCCCACTCTCCATGTAAATCCGGGCGACACCCTGAACATCACGGTCACCAACAACACGCCGACAAATCCCGTGGGAGAGATGAGGGAGATGTACAACGAGCCGAACTGCGGCGACACCACACAACAAACGCAGAATCCAGCGAAGAGCAATGGCATGACCGGCGGCTCAATGAATATTCACTACCACGGCACCAATGTTTCGCCGGCGTGCCACAGCGACAACGTAACCAAGACGCTAATCAATTCCGGCGACACCTTCCAGTACAGCATAAACTTTCCGACCGACGAGCCTCCGGGGCTGTACTGGTATCACCCTCACGTCCATGGTCTTTCCGAGGCCGCAGTCCAGGGCGGCGGAGAGGGAGCCTTGGTAGTTGACGGCATTAACAACGTGCAGCCGGCGGTTGCCGCACTGCGACAGCGCATTATCGTCCTGCGAGACCAGCCGACGATCCAGGGACTGACGCAGAGCGCTGGACAAACGGAAGGGGGAATTCCTCAGCTCGACCTGACGGTAAACTATGTCCCGCTGGACACGACCACCCAGCTTCCCATCCCTCCTCCGCCGCAACTTCCTGTGACTACCTACACGCCGGCCGTGATCCACATGGAGAGTGGCGAACAGCAGTTCTGGCGGGTCTGCAACTGCACGTCGGACGCGCCTCTGGACTTGCAGGTGCGCTTCGATGGAGTTCCTCAGACGATCCAAGTAGTTGGCATCGACGCGGTCCCGGTTAATTCCCAGGATGGAACCCAGCCCGGCCATCTGATTCGGCTGAAGCACTTCCGGTTGCCGCCGGCGGCGCGGGTCGAGTTCATCGTGCAGGCGCCGCCTGCAACCGTGAAACTGGCGCAGCTCGTAACCCAGTTCGTCGATTCAGGGCCGCTCGGCGACGATCTTCCGACGCGTCCGCTGCTGACCATTCAAACAGTGAGCGATGACAACGACGAACCACTCGCCGACGATCGAGTGGCTCCCTTCACCGGTTTGGACACAAGCCGGCGGCGGTTTGGCGGGATCATGAGCGTGACGCCTTCGCTGACCCGCACCGTGTACTTCGATGAGCTTGAAGATGGAACCGCGTTCTTCATCAACGCCTCAGGATGCGTGACAGCTCAAGGAGCGCAGTGCGCCATTCAGCCTTATCCGCTAGATACGAAATTCGATAACAACAACCCTCCGGCCATCATCACCACCCAGGGCACGGTGGAGAAGTGGATCGTTCAGAACCACGCCAGAGAAAACCACGAGCTTCACCAGCACCAGATTCACTTCCTGGTGCTCTCACAGGACAACTTTGAGATCAATGGCTCCCAGCAGGCGCCAGGTATCAACGGTCAATATCTAGATATGGTTGAGGTTCCATACTGTAATGCTGCCGGGCCGGGTTGTCCCGCACCGTTTGCGTGGCCGCAGGTGCAGGCGCTCATGGACTTCCGCGGGCCGGTCGCTGGGGACTTTGTCTTCCACTGCCATATCCTCGGACACGAAGACCGAGGCATGATGGCGATCGAACACGTAAACCCGAAGTAGTAAAAGAGAAGGGAGCCCCGAATTCGTCGGGGGGAGTTGGTCCCGCAAGGCGGGGCCAACGGAGAAGTGAATCCTTCTTGAGATTGGCTTTAGAGGCTGGGGAAAAACTCCCTGGCGGAAAACGCGTTTACCTCAGCGGCTAAAGCCTTACTGATTTGGAACGATCTAACGGCACGGCTGAAGCCGATGCCCTTCCCTGGACCGGCTTCCTGAAGCCGGTTCTTCCTTTTTTGGGACTATCGCTGTATCGGCGGCATGACAAAATTGTCCATGTAGGCCACAAGCTTGCCGCGATTTTCTGTTCGATAAGCGACATAGTCCTTGGCGATACCGTCATCGCCCAGACTGAATAGCACATAAGGATCGATCAGGCCTGCTTCGTATAGCTTGAGCAAGAGGCCAGCCACCGGATCGGCGGCTACCCGTTCGGCGGTCTTCTTGTCTTCTTTGAGTTTTTCCAGAACCTTGGCGCCGGCGGTCAAGGCCTCGGATTCCTCCGGCAGCGAGTGCCGGTACTCTGCTTCTTGCGGAAACTGTTTCTGGAACCTACCGCCTTTTTGCCAGCCGGCTCTCACCGATTGATATGCCGCCCATGCTGATAAAAGCTCTGCAGACTGCTCGGTGCTTTTGCTCACGTTATCCTTCGGCGGAATAGGAATCGGAAGGTACACAATATTGAAGGCGGTATTGTTAATAGTCGCCCACGCTCGAATTTCGCGCCACACCATTTTGTTATAAGGCTCGGCCACGGCAGCGTTGATGAGCATCATGCGAGCCTTCGTCATATCGCCCTGTTTCGCCAGCATGTCTGCGTAGTAGCGATAGGCTGTTTCTACGTTTGGATTGAGCCGCACAGCGCGCTCGTACCATTCGCCGGCCTTGGTGAGGTCGTTTTCTTTGTCATAGGTATTTGCCGTGAAGAGAATAGCGTCGTAATTTCTGGGCTCGAGTTCCAGGGCCTTGGCATACTCCTTCAGCGCTTCGTCGAAATCGCGTTTGGCAAAGGCTGCTTCCCCTGCGAGCATGACCTGTTGCACTGCCGGGTTATCGGAAAACTTGATCTCGCCGTTCGCCGGAAGCTCCTCGAGGAGCTGGCGCAAAAGAGTCCACGAGATAGCGAAA
>Ga0207110_10223_pt1 | contig 13587 bp, 5 predicted proteins | sample Alteio_BWMinHeat_74_FD_153582 | JGI IMG/M metagenome (GOLD analysis project Ga0207110, IMG submission 153582) | Enriched cells from forest soil in Barre Woods Harvard Forest LTER site, Petersham, Massachusetts, United States -... | ecosystem: Environmental > Terrestrial > Soil > Temperate forest >...
GATTTCTTGGCCATGAACCCCCATAAGGAGAAATGGTACTTATGAATTCCTTGGTTCTATCAACTCTTTTCTTGCTTTTTCAATCTCTCCCGATACTTCCTCATCCTCTCTACCGCTGTTGTAGCTCTGCCTGACTTTGGCCGTCCGGGAGAGCGCCGCAGAAGCCGCTCCTCGATGAAGGCGAGGAGTTCTCGCTTCGATAGTAGCTTGAGCCGATCAAACTCCTTTTGACTTATTGGACGTGCCATTCTTAATTGCCTCCCATAAGGCGCGAAACAGCAATCGAACCCGCTCCATAAACGGAAGCGCGGCAAGCTCCGCTAATCGCTTCTCGCGCTGTTGCTCGACTTGCCGCTTCGTTTCTTCGGTTAGTATGTATTTCACGCCGTGCTTTTTGTTGGTCCAGCTTTCGCGATATTGAAAACTTGCTGGATGTTCCAACGGTGCCCGGTGCGGGATGGAATCGCATTGTCGTTAAGGTGCTTGACGATCGCACGAAAGGAAAGAGCCTTCCTAAGCGATTGCACAAGGGTAACAACCTCTTGCTCCACGGCATTTGGCTCAAGGTGAATGCCGTCCTCGCTCAGTTGGTAACCGAAGGGCACCGAGCCAACGCGCTCGCCTTTCGACTTCTTGGTTTGGAGTGCGGCCTTTGTCCGAGTACGGATCATTTCGTGCTCGATTTCCGCGAAGAGATCGAACATACGCCGCTGCATAAGGCCGGAAAGATCGTCAGTGCTGCCTTCACCGGCAACGCTCACAAACGTTGCTTTCTTCACCTTAATCATTCGCTCTACCGTTAGGGCCAGAAACATATCACGCGCCACGCGGTCACGCTTGGCGACGATCAGAACATCCCCGCGCTTGATTTGCGAAAGTGCCGCCCAAAGTCCGGGACGATCCTCGATTTCAGTTGAACCCGAAAGTCCTGCATCAGTGAACGGAATAGTCTCCCTCGCTCCAAGTTCTTTTGCCTTTGCAATACAGGCATTCATTTGGGCTTCGAGGCCCAGGCCACTCTCCGCTTGCTCGTTCGTGCTTACTCTTGTATAAATTAGTGCTCGCATAACCCCTCCTGTTGTTACAATTATACACACGTATTATTGTAACAATTGTTACGCCAAGCTTCTGTGAATTGATGAGCGAACCAAGATCGAAAGCTTAATCTCGGAAAATAAAAAAGCCCCGGACGAACCAGGGCCAAGGCCGAAGCCTGTAGAATCATCTTTACTATGATGAGCTTTTAGATTGTTTTTTAGAGCCCGAAGGCTTTCAGTACAAAGATACGAAACTTCCGTATCTTTGTACTGAAATTAAGAAATAATCTTATGGCAAAAACACTCGGTCTCGATATTGGCACAACATCTATTGGATGGTGCCTCATGGAAGATAAATCAAAAATCGTCCGTTCTGGCGTGCGAATTTTCCCCGTCGGAGTGCAGGAAGATAAATTTGCGAAGAGCAGCGTCGAGGAATCAAAAAACGCTGCACGCCGGACAGCACGCGGGATCCGCCGCGGGTATGATCGATACAAACTTCGCCGCAAACAACTGAGGCGTGTACTTTTGGAACTGAATATGCTTCCCGACCGGCTCGAATTGCCGTCTGCCCGCGCGCTTTATGAACTTCGAGTCCGAGGACTCGATGAAAAATTAGAATTGAAAGAGATTGGTCGCGTTTTGCTCAATCTCAACCAACGACGCGGTTTCTTAAGCAATCGTAAGACAGCCTTAAAAGATGGTGAGAAGGAGCGTAGTGAAATTAAGCTACAGATGAATCAACTAAAGCAAAAGGTAGTGGATTCAGGACTTCGCACACTCGGCGAATACTTCTTATCTCTCTATGAGGCAAACGAGAAAATAGAAAATTGGCATAATCCAGATGAGCCAATCGAACCTATTCGTGGCCGATTCATTCACCGCTCAATGTATGAAGATGAATTCGAAGAGATATGGAAAACACAATCGAAGTTTTATCCTGATATTTTAACCGAAGAACGACGCCGCGAAATAAAGGAACGATGCATCTATTATCAGCGGCCTCTCAAATCCCAAAAGGGTCGGGTCGGTAAATGCAGGTTCGAACCAAAGAAAAGAGTTGCTCCGATAAGCTCATTGTCATTCCAGGAATTTAGAATCTGGGAAACACTAAGCCGCATCCGCATAACCGATAACAAACGACACCTCGGGCCTCTTACGCTCGAAGAAAAAGAAATATTGGCAGAAGTTCTTGCAGAGCGGGATAAGCTCAAAACCAGAGAAATTAGAACTCTGATTCGACTTTCCAAGGCAGCATATCTCAATGACATCGAAGAGATCAAAGGTAATTCCACGGCTGCTAGTATTGTTGGCGCAATAGGAACGAATGCCTACCGCTTGCTGGAAGCAGACAAACGCGAACATGTATGGCATGTGCTTTATTTCGCGCCTGACGAGATCTGGCTGTGTGAATGGTGTAAAAAGAATCTCGGACTAACAGATGAGCAGGCAGAGGCATTCTCGGATATATCTCTTGAGCCGGATTACTCACGCATTAGCCATAAAGCAATAAACAAAATGCTTCCATTCCTAAAAAAAGGAATGGATTATTCGGAAGCAAGCAACGCTGCTGGCTATCATCACTCTTTTGATGAAGAGACTCAGGGCATGGATCGAGAATTGGAAGATAAAATCATTCGTAAGCCGAATGACGAGATCGACCAGCTTCGAAGTCCAATAGTCATGCGGGCGCTCAGTGAAACAATCTCTCTCGTCAATGCTATCATTCAAGAGGAGGGGCGGCCCGATCAAATCCGCATTGAATTCGCTCGCACAATGAGGATGCCGAAAGACATGCGTGAAAATATGCGAAGGAATAATCTCGATAAGGAACGCCAACGCGAAGAATACAGAGAGTTTCTTAAAAGAAAAATGGGATGGGCCGAAATCCGTCCAAGCCAAATTACCAAATTCGAACTTTGGCTTGAAATGGAATTTGCCGAAGAAGATTTGCGTAAGATTAATACTTCAATCGATGTCGAGGGGTTTAGAAAATTCGTTGACAGGATTAAGCCATCGGATAAACAGAAATACGAACTTTGGATGGAATGCGGACGCATCTCGCCCTACACAGGAAAAATAATTCCTCTGGGTCGTCTCTTTAGCTCCGACATTGAAATTGAGCACATAGTCCCATACAGTAAGTCATTCGATAATTCGTTTAGAAACAAGACACTTTGCGAAAGAGAGTTCAATGCGGAAAAGGGCAACGATACTCCGATAAAATATTTTGAAAAGCAGGGAGCCGAGGCATTGCGTCAATTCAAGGAGAGAATAAAGGCGTTGCCGCGAATCAAGCAGGAAAGAATGCTTCAGGAAGAATTCGAAGAATTCAGACCGGGTAGTATTGAAAGCACTGCATGGATTGCGAAAGAGGCAAGAAACATTCTTCGCCGTGTTTGCCTCGATGTCCGCTCCTCGGATGGTCAAGTAACCTCTTTGCTAAGGCGTTACTGGGGTCTGAATACCATATTGAACATTGCGGGCGAAAACGAAAAGGAACGGAAGGATCACCGGCATCATGCCCTCGATGCATTCGTAATCGCTAACACAAACGATTGGTGGATTAACTTGCTTAGCCAATCGAGTGCATTCGATCCTCATCGAAAACTCAGCGATAACATCTTACAAATTCTTCGAACACCAGCAGGCCAAGACCTCGTAAAGGCAGCAGGGTTGGGAGAAGTAGTTGAACCAGATGGCCCAGACCCACTAAAACTCCAGACTGCAAATCCTGCAACAGGAGAAATCTTTGAGGGTGGTATTCCTGGCCCTTATCCTGACCATCGCCATGAATTGGAAGACGTACTTTCGAAAATTCTAATCTCATATCGAAATGAAAAGAGACTGCTATCTTCGAAAAAGAATAAGTATCGCTATTCGCATCCAGTCGGACAGAAGAAAATCCAAAAATCAATTGCGATTCGCGGGCCTCTTCATGCCGAATCTGTTTTTGGTCAAATCGAGAATCCGTACACTGGAAAGTTAGATTACGTCATTCGCAAGCCGCTTTCTTCGCTCGATAAATTAAAACAGGTCGAGAAAATTGTCGATCCGGCTGTTCGGCAATCTGTCAAAGACCATATTGATCGTAACGGTGGTGAGGCTAAGATAAAGGAAGCTATGCAACAACCCTTGTTCCTGACGAGCAAGGATGGGAAGAAGCGCATCCCCATTCATTCAGTGCGGATGACTGACCCTGCAAAGAATCTTATTCAACTACGTCCAAAAGAGAATCCGAAACTCTTCGTAGATTCGGGATCTAATTATTGCATCGCAATATACGAAGATACTGAGTCAGGAAAGCGAGATTTTGATACCATTCCCTTTTTTGTTGCAGCGGAACGGGCGCGCAAAGGACTCGAAATCGCACCATCCACAAAGAAAGGCAAACAACTTCTATTGTTATTATCTCAAAAGGACACTGTCCTTAAGTATGATAAAGACCCAGAAGAGATTGACTGGGGAAATCAGTCGAAATTGTTCGAACAACTTTTCACCGTCAGAAAATTTGAAGTGGGTGGCGAAATATACATTGATCGACACAATATCAGCAAACTAGAAAAAGAAGATCGTGGCAAGAATTTCTATTGCGTCAATCATAATACAATTCGAGTTGTCAAAGTTGAAATCGGAATTCTTGGAGCCATTAGGCGTAAATTCTAAGCCATGATCCGCCGCACTCTCTACTTCGGCAACCCCGCGTACCTCTCGACGAAAGACAATCAGCTTGTCGTCGAGCGTAGGCTTACGGAGGAAGATGAGCACGACGAAATAACGATGGTTCCGATAGAGGACATTGGTGCCATCCTGCTCGACGATCCGCAGATTACGATCACACAGCCGCTCCTGCGGGATCTCCTGCTGGCTAATGTTTCTGTCATTAGCTGTGACGAGCATCACATGCCGGTGGGGATGTTTCTGCCTCTGGCTTCGAGCGGGGTACAGCCGGAGCGTTTCAAATACCAGCTTCGCTCCTCAAAGCCAATGAGGAAGAATCTATGGGCACAGACAATCGAGTACAAAATAAGAAATCAGGCGTCGCTCCTTGCCATTTCGGGTAAGGTATCGCCGAATATGCTGGCGTGGTCTGAGGATGTTAAGTCTGGTGATACAAATAACCTCGAAGGCCGCGCGGCGGTCTATTATTGGGGAAATATCTTTCCGGAAGCACTCAATTTCCGACGCGACCGATATGGCGAACCACCTAACAACCTTCTGAATTACGGCTACGCCGTTCTGCGCGCCATGACAGCACAGGCTCTTGTTGCAAGCGGTATGTTACCCACACTCGGTATCCATCACCGAAATAAATATAATGCCTATCCTTTGGCGGACGACATAATGGAACCTTATCGTCCGTTCCTCGATGCTATCGTTCTCGAAATTGTAAGGAATGGCGAAGACTTTACTGAGCTTTCCAAGTCAATTAAGCAGCAGCTTCTTTCGCTTGCCACTGTTGATGTAGTAATGGCAGGCAAGCGGCGGCCTCTTCATGTGGCGATGCAGCGAACAGCAGCTTCGCTCGCATTTTGTTTCTTAGGCGAACGCCGTAGAATCTTATATCCCGAATTTCCATTTGGAACAGAACCGAACTCGCCACCTATTTTAAGAAATTGGCTTGGTAGATGAGCGATCATTCAGGTAACTAATGCAAAATTCACGATTTAACGAATACCGTACTTTGTGGACAATGGTGCTTTTCGACCTGCCGGTAAAAACTAAAAAAGACCGGAAGGAATATGCAAAGTTCCGAAAGGCGCTTCTTAAGGATGGCTTTTCCCTTTTTCAATTCTCGACATATATGCGCCACTCGTTCAGCCGAGAGAATGCGGAGGTTCATAAAAAGCGCGTAAAGTATGCCCTTCCGCCGAAAGGCAAAGTGGGTATTCTTACCATCACCGATAAGCAATTCGGTTTGATGGAGCTATTCGAGGGTCAGTCCTCAGTGGAAAGCGAACGCCCCCCTCAGCAACTCGATATGTTCTAAACGTCTTATTTTTCTTTTCCTATTTTCGCTTCTAACCTCTTATATCCCAATGAGTTGCTGTCATCATATTAAAACCATAGAACTCTAAAAAACAATCTGAAAGCAGATCACAGCCTCAGTGCCGTTGTGTCGTTTGCTGTGTTCATTAAAACCATAGAACTCTAAAAAACAATCTGAAAGCAGATCACAGCTTGGCAATGACATAAATTGAACGGTGAATTATTAAAACCATAGAACTCTAAAAAACAATCTGAAAGCAGATCACAGCTCGTACCCCATTTCTGAATAACCGCACAATATTAAAACCATAGAACTCTAAAAAACAATCTGAAAGCAGATCACAGCGCGGCACATCTTCCGGTGCGAATCCGACAGATTAAAACCATAGAACTCTAAAAAACAATCTGAAAGCAGATCACAGCTAGATAACTGGCATATCGGTGCTATGTGCGATTAAAACCATAGAACTCTAAAAAACAATCTGAAAGCAGATCACAGCCGGCAGCGATGGAAGCGTCTAATGCGTCACATTAAAACCATAGAACTCTAAAAAACAATCTGAAAGCAGATCACAGCATTAAGCACGGCACGGACTCTTTGGCTGTTATTAAAACCATAGAACTCTAAAAAACAATCTGAAAGCAGATCACAGCATAAAAATGGCAATCAATCGCATTCGATCTATTAAAACCATAGAACTCTAAAAAACAATCTGAAAGCAGATCACAGCCGCGAGCGTGAAGCATGCAGAAGCGACGGATTAAAACCATAGAACTCTAAAAAACAATCTGAAAGCAGATCACAGCATATGTCAAATTGGCATACTTGCGACACGAATTAAAACCATAGAACTCTAAAAAACAATCTGAAAGCAGATCACAGCAATCGTTCGTTCCGCTTGCAAGTCCACCTAATTAAAACCATAGAACTCTAAAAAACAATCTGAAAGCAGATCACAGCTTCCGGCTGGAATTGTAATTGCAAAAGCGATTAAAACCATAGAACTCTAAAAAACAATCTGAAAGCAGATCACAGCTCTCTTCTCTCTTGGATCGTTACGGACTTAATTAAAACCATAGAACTCTAAAAAACAATCTGAAAGCAGATCACAGCAAAGATAAAATGACACAAGGATCAGGTACGATTAAAACCATAGAACTCTAAAAAACAATCTGAAAGCAGATCACAGCCTAACAGAGAAAGCACCTTTTGAACTTTTGATTAAAACCATAGAACTCTAAAAAACAATCTGAAAGCAGATCACAGCAATCGGTTTTCCTGTCTCCTGTTAGGTTTTATTAAAACCATAGAACTCTAAAAAACAATCTGAAAGCAGATCACAGCCTGAAAATCCATCTTGTTCTTAGCATCGCCATTAAAACCATAGAACTCTAAAAAACAATCTGAAAGCAGATCACAGCTAGCCCCTGTCGGGCCTGTGCCTCCGGTAGATTAAAACCATAGAACTCTAAAAAACAATCTGAAAGCAGATCACAGCAATGGCGTCGAGGGAACCGTTGACGGTATTATTAAAACCATAGAACTCTAAAAAACAATCTGAAAGCAGATCACAGCCTTCGGGAGTGCGCTGAAATTCCTCAAGTAATTAAAACCATAGAACTCTAAAAAACAATCTGAAAGCAGATCACAGCAACATACTAAATACTGTTCTCTGGAATGCTATTAAAACCATAGAACTCTAAAAAACAATCTGAAAGCAGATCACAGCCCACTGTGACCGTTGCGAAACATTCCAGATATTAAAACCATAGAACTCTAAAAAACAATCTGAAAGCAGATCACAGCCAGCCCGTTGCCTTAACCCGGTGCCCTGGCATTAAAACCATAGAACTCTAAAAAACAATCTGAAAGCAGATCACAGCATAGCGACAATAGAACATTCTTTTCGAGACATTAAAACCATAGAACTCTAAAAAACAATCTGAAAGCAGATCACAGCCATCTTAACCCCCGGCGTTCCCACGTTCTTATTAAAACCATAGAACTCTAAAAAACAATCTGAAAGCAGATCACAGCTCCAGCGATGTGCTATAAGCAACGCCCAAGATTAAAACCATAGAACTCTAAAAAACAATCTGAAAGCAGATCACAGCCGAGAGTGCGGAGCCTAAACAGCCGAAGCAATTAAAACCATAGAACTCTAAAAAACAATCTGAAAGCAGATCACAGCAACATACTAAATACTGTTCTCTGGAATGCTATTAAAACCATAGAACTCTAAAAAACAATCTGAAAGCAGATCACAGCAATATAGGAAGGAACCACGACATCACAACTATTAAAACCATAGAACTCTAAAAAACAATCTGAAAGCAGATCACAGCTCGCTCGAAGGCGACTCGCTTCGTGAACGAATTAAAACCATAGAACTCTAAAAAACAATCTGAAAGCAGATCACAGCTAATCCACGAACATGCCGTATGTAACCATCTATTAAAACCATAGAACTCTAAAAAACAATCTGAAAGCAGATCACAGCAGCACTGAATTTCTGAATGGTTACTGCCTTATTAAAACCATAGAACTCTAAAAAACAATCTGAAAGCAGATCACAGCGGGAACGTATGAGGTGGCGAATGGGGAGCTATTAAAACCATAGAACTCTAAAAAACAATCTGAAAGCAGATCACAGCCGCTAACACGGCACTGATCGCTCCGAAATGATTAAAACCATAGAACTCTAAAAAACAATCTGAAAGCAGATCACAGCGAACTACGGGTGGATCGCCTACGAGCATTGATTAAAACCATAGAACTCTAAAAAACAATCTGAAAGCAGATCACAGCTGCTCCAGTCTTGGGCGCATCATGGCCTGCATTAAAACCATAGAACTCTAAAAAACAATCTGAAAGCAGATCACAGCAATATAGGAAGGAACCACGACATCACAACTATTAAAACCATAGAACTCTAAAAAACAATCTGAAAGCAGATCACAGCCTCCTCGATGCTCTTCTCCTGCTTCGGGTCATTAAAACCATAGAACTCTAAAAAACAATCTGAAAGCAGATCACAGCTTGCCGAGGAAGGGGAGATAACGGCTGATGATTAAAACCATAGAACTCTAAAAAACAATCTGAAAGCAGATCACAGCCTTTGGGTAACGAAGCGTTAGGTTACAATCATTAAAACCATAGAACTCTAAAAAACAATCTGAAAGCAGATCACAGCATATCACGAGCGGGTTGTACCTCGTGCCGCATTAAAACCATAGAACTCTAAAAAACAATCTGAAAGCAGATCACAGCCATATCTTGTGCGGCAAATGTGACGACGTAATTAAAACCATAGAACTCTAAAAAACAATCTGAAAGCAGATCACAGCTCCCGAAAACTTTTGAATGGTAACCGCCTTGGTGTAACAACACACAATTTGGATGGTTAAAGTCCATAAGGTTAATATTAGGCTGCCTCATTAATCCAAAGCATGACCTTTTCGACAAACTCCCTCCCCCCAATTGCTTCTGCTTCGATTTGCAAAAAGTCAATTATACCTAAAGACGGCAGCAAAGGTTTTCCGTGATCGAAATATTATCAATGGAAAGTACCTAACTACCCAACCAATCCTCCCTGCTGACCCATCCGTGTTCTCTGTAATGCTTAGCCGGATTGCTGGGAATAAACGATGGTCTTTTTTCTGATTTTTCCCACTCATGCAACTCAGCTTCTCGTTTGATTTGCAATGATCTTACATAGAGCCGAGCCTGATTAAATGGCAAGTATCCGGGCAATGTGGATGGTGGAACATTCTCCCAAATTCCGCATTTGCCACGTAGATAATCCAAAAATGAGAGATTTCTATATCGGCAGGTCTGCGCAACAGTCAGCATTTGCAGATATTCACGCAATCCTTGTTCACGCATCATCCCTTTTACTCCGCGTCGCTTCTGGGCAAACGCTTTGACAGCAGCTTCAGCATTGTTGTTATTCCAGGGCACCCCATCGTAATGAAGAAATGTCCAAAGCTCATCCCAATGTTTCTTCAACCGCTTCGAGTACTTTACCGATAGTTCGCTCGTATGATCGACTTCCAAGAATGTTTGGTAAAATCCTTGCGCCTCTTCCGAATGTTTTTCCAGATATGCTTTCTGCAAACCGTGACGGTCGATGGTTTCAATAATGCTACGTAAGAGCTTGCCAAATGCCAAAACCATCAGTCTGTACTCTTCATCGTATGGCACTTTGAATAGATCGTCGTTGAGATCGCGAATGAGATGAATAAGGCATTTTTGACGGGTGACTTCAAGCGTTTCAAACCCTGGAAAGAAATCAGAGACCACGATCCCTCTATAATCTTTGAGCATTTCTCGAAGGAAGTCAGAATTTCGCGTAGGAGTATAATGATAAAATACAGAATGTGTTGTGGCAAAAGCCCACACATACCCCGACTGCCCTTTTAACGGCATCGAGGTATCGTCAATGTGGACAACCGGGCTGTTGAGGACAATCTCTCGAATATACTCTGCATCTGATTCCCATGTTTTAATCCACCATTTATTTTTCGCTGTCGTAAGATATGTGCGTCCGATTTTGACCCCATACTGTTCCTGGATTAGTTTAGCAATCATCTCGTTACTAAGATGATAATTGACATGATAGTAAATAACAAGAGCAAATAAATTTGGGCCGTAACCCCATCGCGACTTCCGGTGTGTCATCCTTGTATCACAGTCGCGACAATCGGAGATTGGAGACTGATATTCTATCACATGCCTTCGAATACCGGACGCGGTAAATTTGAGGTCTGTCTGTTTAGTGGAGGCTTTCATTTTAGGGAAATGATAGAGCCTCTTGCTTCCGCATCGTGGACATTTCTCAATCGCAGGGAGAATGACGATCTCATTAGCTCTTTTTGGTTTCCAAATGCGCTCTCCTTTCCTCTTGTGTTTCGATTTCCGTTTCCGTGAAATAGCAGCGGGTGTTTGGCTCTTCGGTTGGTTACGCCAATAGATTTTGTCCCGCTGGTAATTGAAATATGCCGCTTTATTGATGACCTGAAAATCCTCTCCGAATTCCACGTTCGCACGTAACTTATAGGGGGTATGCTTCTTCATCTCTGAAACGCGCTGCACATTCTCCTTCTGCGAATTCTCTTGCTCGTCGCCGTTATCAAGATCGCACAGCCATTGGTGGACTCTCTGTAATGCCACGCAATCATCTTGGTTGTATTGAATCAGCTTCTCTTTCCAGCTTTGTGATCTTGTCGCTTCCCACTGCTTGCGCCACTCCATACTGAGCACCCCGTTTGCCTCCGGTTCGGTCCACTGAAATCCAAGAAAGTTAGCGACCTCTTTCAAGCCATTGCCATAGGTGGGCGGATAAACATGAGTGCGCAGGTATCCTAAGAGATTGACCATTCGCTTTTCTATGATGTCCCATTCTTGTTTGAAGTGTTCCGGCCACTGTTTCACGACTTGCTTTAGAGCTTTCGTCTCATAACTTCCATAGTGATATATTGGGGCATCCGGGTATCGAGTGAACAAGCCGAAGAGCTTAACAAAGTTTTCTCTTTCCTGCCCCTGACTATCGGACCAAAATGAAAATGGTTCTGGCGTTGCTCCATCGGCAATCACAACTCCGCCCAATAAATACTGAAACCGCTCATCAGGCAGACCTTCAAAGTCGAGAAAGATTGAGACGGGATTCCCAGTCAGATTCGGCGGATTGAGCACAAAAGTCTTTTGCTCCCGGATCGCGAGTGCTTTTAACTCCCATAGATACCGACCAGAAATTTGCAGTGATCTATGACTCCTTCTCGGTCGAAACAAGTGCGAGAGTTGGGTAATTGTCGTAATACCCTTCGTGTGATATTTTGTCAGAACGCGAGGTGTCATTCCGGCAAGCAGACTGATACAATCTTTTTCTTTTAGTTTTGAATAGCAGGACTCGTTAAACTGGCATTGGGAGCAATGAGAAATTCGATAAAACTGCGGAGGGGAATCGCTGGCTATACAGCTTATCGTCTTCGCTAATAATGCTTCTGCCTTTCTTGCGTTTTGCGGTGAGGAGCGGCGCTCAGATTGTAACGTTGTTCCTTGTTCAATCGACCATGCTAAGGAGACAATGTGGTCGTTCTTTGAAATGGCGTTTGGAATGGGCGGTATCCTGTCCTCAACAGGATCATTTTCCTTCGAAAGCTGCCAAGCCTTATAGGGGCATTGAACCATTGCTTCTAAGATGTTTAATGTAAGCTGTATTTGGCTCATATCGAATATTAGAATTCGTTCTAAATCAGGATGACAATTGAAGATACTGACAAATCAGAGCGCCATTATGATTCCGATCGACAAACCACAAAATAGGTCGAATCAACCGATCGAACTCTTAGGCAAGATTTTCGCGAGTGTTTGGAAACTCAACTGATAATCATTTGACTTATAAAGCCCAATTAGCCTCAGCTATGAAACGGGCCTTTAGATTCGCTCAATTGGCAGAGGATATTCTCTCAGAATACCAGGTCTTAAATGGGCTTAAATCTATAAGCAATTGAAAATAAAAGAGTTATGAGTTGTCCACATACCCTCCGAGGTGCCTACTTTAAATAATTTCAGGCCCAAAAGGGGATATACTTTCTTGAAAAGCCTGATTTCTCATCATTCTTAATAAAGCCTTCCTGGACTGTTGCGGCTATGATTTGTGAAACTGTGGCACTCCTCGCTTCAGAGAGCTTGAATCGGTCACGCAGAGTTTGGTTTGTCATTTGTTCTCCAATTACGTAGCGAAGAGCGCAGTGCTGATAACATGCTCGAACCCTGTCCGCTCGATCCATCAACTCGAAAGCTTTTGGGCCATAAATTATGACGCATGTGCGTTGATGACCACTCCGAAATTCAGGTGCAGGAAGTTGGAACACCTCAGCAGCTTCGATAACCTTGTCTATTCCACTGCTTCGCTCTTCGCAAATATTCATGCGGCGCATAATATCTGCCACTCTTTCGTTCCGTGACCGATAGCCATCAATGAACCGCTCAACCGGAACAATTGGATCGCCAGGGTTCGAAATTTCCACGCGGTTGCTGTATATCTCAATCATAATCCTGGTGCCAGTTAGAGATAGGTCTTGATGAATCAGGGCATTTGCAATAAGCTCGCGGATTGCAATTTCCGGTACAAGCTTAATTTCCTTTCTGAGAGCGTCTTCGATCACCTCATTCTGTGGTAGCTGGGACATCACATAGCCAACCAGACCTTGAAAACCGACTGCGTAACCTTTCTGACCTATTTGATCCATTCGGGCCTCAACTTTTGACCTTCCAGTGTAAACGACAACACGTGGACCGCGCATTGCAGTATCCTCAAAAGCATCCAATCGCTTCGCGAACAACAATGCAGCGATTCTCCGGATTCCAAATGTGCCAGCCTCGGAATCGAGGAGTCGCTCGTGTTCAAGTTTTCCGAGAACGCCAATTCGATCGGTCGGATAAGGCAGGTGTAGCAGCTCGAAGAATTTCTGAGTGTCAAGTAGCTCAATCACTTCTTCGCCAGATAAGCCAGACCTTGCGTGTTGTTCCAGCCAATCTGGTTCGCCTTCACCAAAG